>JAABUK010000848.1_pt1 | contig 61621 bp, 65 predicted proteins | sample 5559141 | NCBI WGS metagenome assembly JAABUK01 (sample SAMN10711869, study PRJNA513367) | rock metagenome | isolation source: Antarctica rocks | place: Antarctica: Victoria Land, Pudding Butte nord | collected 2016-01-03
GGACGGCGCCAAGGATTTTGCCGTCATCCGCTCGCTGCTCTCGACAGCCAGGAAGCAAGGTTGGGAGATGCTCGAGACACTGACCACTCAGCCCGACCGCTTGATCAATGACCTACGCATGGCTTGACCCCGCTGAAAGACCTGGGCTGTTACGGAATTGGCATATCTAGTTTCATACAGCCGAAGCTACAGGTATTAACCACCCTGCACGGGCGTCAAGACCCGGCATTCATGGAGGCAAACGCATGCTCGACGCGATTGAGACGACGCTCGGCAACGCAGTCATGGACGACGCGGCAACGGGGCTGTTCCGCTGCAAGCGCAACATCTTTACCGACCCCGAGCTGTTCGAGCTCGAAATGAAGTATATCTTCGAGGGCAACTGGATCTACATGGCCCATGAGAGCCAGATCCCGAACAAGAACGACTACTTCACCACGTTCATGGGCCGCCAGCCGGTATTCATCGCGCGCAACCGCAATGGCGAGCTCAACGCGTTCATCAATGCGTGCAGCCATCGCGGCGCCATGCTGTGCCGGCACAAGAAGGGCAACAAGGCCGCCTACACCTGCCCGTTCCATGGCTGGACGTTCAGCAACTCCGGCAAGCTGCTGAAGGTGAAGGACGCGGACGGCGCCGGCTATCCGGAACAGTTCAACAAGGAGGGCTCGCACGACCTGACCAAGGTCGCCCGGTTCGAGGCCTATCGCGGCTTCCTGTTCGGCAGCCTGAACCCCGACGTGATGCCGCTGCGCGAGCATCTGGGGGAGGCCGCCAAGATCATCGACATGATCGTCGATCAGTCGCCGGAGGGGCTGGAGGTCGTGCGCGGCGCATCGAGCTACGTGTTCGACGGCAACTGGAAGCTGCAGACGGAGAACGGCGCGGACGGCTACCACGTCAGCGCCGTGCACTGGAACTACGCCGCCACGACCAACCGCCGCAAGACCGCCGCGGTCGCCGACGCCGTCCGGGCGATGGATGCGACGAGCTGGGCCAAGCAGGGCGGCGGCTTCTACTCGTTCGAGAACGGGCATCTATTGCTATGGACGAAGTGGTCCAACCCGGAGGACCGGCCGCTGTTCGAGAAGCGGGAGCAGTTGATCGCAGAGTTCGGCCAGGCGCGCGCCGACTGGATGATCGGCAACTCCCGGAACCTCTGCTTGTATCCGAACGTCTATCTGATGGACCAGTTCAGCTCGCAGATTCGCACCTACCGCCCGCTCGCAGTGGATAAGACCGAGGTCACGATCTACTGCATCGCGCCCAAGGGCGAGAGCGACGCCGCCCGCACGCAGCGCATCCGGCAATACGAGGATTTCTTCAACGCGAGCGGCATGGCGACGCCCGACGACCTGGAGGAGTTCCGCGCCTGCCAGATCGGCTACATGGGGTCGGCCGCGCAGTGGAACGACCTTTGCCGGGGCGCGGCGCACTGGATTTCGGGGGCGGACGAGTCAGCGGCGTCGATCGGCCTGCAGCCGCTGATGAGCGGCGCGAAGACCGAGGACGAAGGGCTGTTCGCCGTGCAGCACCGCTACTGGATGGACACGATGCAGCGCGCGCTCGCCAAGGATCGGATCACGCTGGCCTGATCCACGCCGCGCCTCCGAACTCAACCAGGGGTCCTGCCATGCCGATGACGATCGAGGACGTACGCCAATTCCTATATCGCGAGGCGCGCTTCCTCGACGACAAGGAGTGGGACGACTGGCTGGCGATGTATGCGCCGAACGTGTCGTTCTGGATGCCGGCCTGGGACGATGACGACAAGCTCGTCAGCGACCCGGCGCGCGAGGTCTCGCTGATCTATTATGGGCACAAGGGCGGACTGGAGGACCGGGTGTTCCGTATCCGCACCGAACGATCGAGCGCCACCAGCCTGCCGGAGCCGCGCACCTCGCACAACATCAGCAATGTCGAGATCATCGAGCAGAGCGACGCCAGCTGCAAGCTGCGGTTCAACTGGCTGACGCTGAACTTCCGTTACAAGACCGTGGATACCTACTTCGGCACCTCGTACTACACGCTCGATACTTCCGGGCCATCGCCGCTGATTACGAATAAGAAAGTGGTGCTGAAGAACGACTACATCCACCATGTCATCGACGTTTACCACATCTAGGCTTGGGGAGAGCAGCATGGGCCACACGGTCGCGCTCAATTTCGAGGACGGGGTCACCCGCTTCATCGACTGCACGGCGAACGAATCGGTCGCGGACGCGTCATACCGCGTCGGCATCAACATCCCGCTCGACTGCCGGGACGGAGCGTGCGGCACCTGCAAGGCGTTCGTCGAGTCCGGCACGTATGACGGCGGCGACTACATCGAGGACGCGCTGACCGACGAGGAGGCGGCGCAGGGCTATGGCCTCGCCTGCCAGATGCGGCCCAAGTCGGACCTGGTGCTGCGCGTCGCGGCCTCCTCGGATGCCTGCAAGACCCGGCCCTCCGCCCATGACGCCGAGATCGCCAGCCTCACCCGGCTGTCGGACACGACCATGGCCTTCACGGTCCATGTCGGCGCCGGGCCGCTTACTTTCCTGCCGGGCCAGTATGTCAACATCCAGGTGCCGGGCAGCGAGCAGCGGCGCTCCTACTCGTTCAGCTCGCCCCCCGGCGCGGCGGACGCCGAGTTCCTGGTCCGCAGCATTCCCGGCGGGCTGATGACCAGCTTCCTCGAAGGCGCTGCGCCCGGCGCCGCGCTGACCTTCACCGGGCCCGTCGGCAGCTTCTACCTGCGGGACGTGCGGCGCCCCGTGCTGATGCTGGCCGGCGGCACCGGATTGGCGCCATTCCTGTCGATGCTGGAGCGTCTGGCCGAGACCGGCGCCGCCCATCCGGTCCACCTGGTCTACGGCGTCACCAACGACGCCGACCTGGTGCAGGTGGACCGGCTGAACGCCATCTCCGCCCGCCTCGCCAATTTCAGCTTTGGGACTTGCGTGGCGAACGACGCCAGCGCCCATCCGCATAAGGGCTACGTCACCCAGCACCTCGACCCCACCTACCTGAACGCCGGCGACGTGGACGTCTACCTTTGTGGACCGCCTGCCATGGTCGAGGCGGTTCGCGGCTATTTCAGCGAGCAGGACATCACCCCCGCCAGCTTCCACTTCGAGAAGTTCTCGCCGAGCGGCGTGGTGACGGGGGCAGCGTAGCCAACGTGGTGGGCGCAGCCAACGTAATTGGCGAGACCACCTGGCCCGGGCGGTTCGCGGGCAAGGTCGTCGTCGTGACCGGGGCCGCGCAGGGCATCGGACGCGACGTGGCGCTGCGTCTGGCGCGGGAAGGGGCACGCGTTGTCCTCGCCGATCGGTCGGACTTGGTGCACGAGGCGGCGCAGGAAGCCGGCAGCGACGCCTTTGCCGTGGTCGCGGACATGGAGCGCTATGCCGATTGCACCGCCCTCATGGCCGCCGCCCGCGACCGGTTCGGCCGTGTGGACATCCTGGTCAACAACGTCGGCGGGACGATCTGGGCGAAACCGTTTGGCGAGTACACCGAGGCGCAGGTCGAGGCGGAGATCCGCCGCTCGCTATTCCCGGCGCTCTGGTGCTGCCATGCCGTGCTGCCGCTCATGCTGGCGCAGGGCAGCGGCTGCATCGTCAACGTGTCCTCGGTCGCGACCCGCGGGCTGAACCGGGTACCCTACGCGGCGGCAAAGGGCGGGGTGAACGCGATGACCGCCGGGCTCGCCTGGGAGTACGCCGAGCAGGGCATCCGAGTGAACGCCGTCGCCCCTGGCGGCACCGACGCGCCGCCCCGCCGCATCCCGCGCAACACCGCGCCGCCGACCGCGCAGGAGCAGGCCTGGTACCGGCAGGTGGTGGACCAGACCACCGCGTCGAGCCTATTGAAGCGCTACGGCACGGTCGGCGAACAGACGGCCGCCATCCTGTTCCTGGCGTCCGATGAAGCGTCCTACATCACGGGCGTCACCCTGCCGGTGGCCGGGGGCGACCTGGGTTAACCAACAATGAAAGGGAGAAGCGAAATGACCTCATCCATTCTCGAAACCAGCCCGACCAAGGACTTGCTGGCGAAGCTCAGCGGCCTCAGCGAGCCCGGCGGCAACGAGCGCGTGAAGCATATCGTACAGCGCGTCGTGTCCGACATGTTCAAGACCATTGAGGAATTCGACGTGACACCGGCCGAGTTCTGGGCCGCCATGAGCTACCTAACGGAGGTCGGCCAGCGCAACGAGTACGGCCTGGTCGCCGCGGGCCTCGGCATCGAGCACTTCCTCGACCTGCGCTTCGATGAGAAGGAGAAGCAGGCTGGGCTCGAAGGCGGCACGCCGCGCACCATCGAGGGTCCGCTCTATCTGGCCGACGCCCCGCTGTCCAACGGCGAGGCCCGGCTGGACGACGGCAGCGAGCAGGGCGAGGTGCTGTTCATGGAGGGCCAGGTGCGCAATGCGGACGGCCAGCCGGTCCCGGGCGCGATCGTCGACGTGTGGCACGCCAACACGCTCGGCGGCTACTCGTTCTTCGACCCCAGCCAGAAGCCCTGGAACCTGCGCCGCCGTATCGAGACGGACGCCGAGGGCCGTTACCGCTTCCGCTCGATCCTGCCGTCCGGCTATGGCTGCCCGCCGGATGGGCCGACGCAGAAGCTGCTGGACCAGCTCGGCCGGCACGGGCGGCGTCCGGCGCATGTGCATTTCTTCGTCTCGGCGCCGGGCTACCGGCAGCTCACGACGCAGATCAACATCGCTGGCGACAAATACCTGTATGACGACTTCGCCTTCGCCACGCGGGACGAGCTGATCCCGGCCGTCAGCCGCCATGAGGATGCGACGGACCCGAAAGCGGAGGGACTGAATGCGCCGTATTCGGAGATCAAGTTCGATTTCACCCTGAACCGCGAAGTGGCGAGCCTGCCGGACACCGTCGTCCTGCGCGAGCACGCGAAGGCGGCGTAGCGCAGGAGCCGCCCATGCCGGACTCGCTTCTCGCCGTCCCGGGCGACCTCGCCCGGGACATGGCGATCGCCTCGGTCACGAGCACCATCGTCGACGTGCCCACGGTGCGGCGGCACAAGCTGTCCAACACGTCGGTCACGGCGCAGAGCTACGTCATCGTGCAGGTTCGGCTGGGGAACGGCGTCGAGGGAATCGGCGAGGCCGCGACCCTCGGCGGCCCCCGCTGGAGCGAGGAAAGCGTCGAGGGCATCAAGGCCACGGTCGACACCTATCTGGCACCGGCGGTCATGGGCCGCCGCGCCGACCTGATCGAGGCCGCAGGCGTGCAGATGGACCTGGCGGCGAAGCGCAACAACGGCGCCAAGGCCGCGATCGAGACGGCGTTGTTCGACGCGCTCGGCCGCACGCTCGGCTTGCCGGTCACGACGCTGCTGGGCGGCGCCATGCGGGACCGGGTGCCGGTGCTGTGGACGCTGGCCTCCGGCGACCCGGTGCAGGAGGCCGAGGAGGCCGGGCGCAAGCTGGAAGCCCGGCTGCACCGCGTTTTCAAAGTGAAGATCGGCGCGCTGGAGCCCGCCGCCGACATGGCGCGCATGCGGCATTTGGCGCAGGCGCTGGAGGGCCGGGCCGAGCTGATTGTGGACGCCAACCAGGCCTGGGACGAGACGGTGTCGGCCCGGTGCCTGCCGCAACTGAACGAGATGGGCGTGCGCCTGGTGGAGCAGCCGGTGCCGGCCTGGAACCTACCCGCCATGGCCCGGCTACGCGCCCGGCCAGGCACGCCGCCGTTGCTGGCGGATGAGTGCGTGTTCACGGTGCACGACATGCTGGCGGTCGGCTGTGCTGGTGCGGCCGACGCTGTTTCGTTGAAACTCGTGAAGCACGGCGGCCTGCTCGGGCTGAAGCGGGTCGCCGCCGTGGCGGAGGCGGCAGGGATCGCGCTCTATGGCGGGTGCCTGCTCGAAAGCTCGGTCGGGGCGGCGGCGCACCTGCAGGCATTCGCGACGCTCCGGGAGCTTGCATGGGGCTGCGAGCATTTCGGGCCGCAAATCCTGGTCGGCGATCTCGTGACCGAGCCGCTGCGTTTTGAGGATTTCCATGTCCACCTGCCAACCGGCCCGGGCATCGGGGTCGTGCTGGACCCAGACAAGCTCCGCGCCTACGCCCGCCAATGAGGATTTAACGATGCTGTATCACGTGCAGATGGACGTCCGGGTGCCGCACGACGTGGACCCGGCCCTGTTCGATCGCCTGAAGGCGGAGGAGAAGGCGCGGGCGGAGGCGCTGCAGCGCGAGGGCAAATGGCGCCATTTGTGGCGGGTGGCCGGGCAATACGCGAACATCAGCGTGTTCGACGTGGCGAACCATGACGAGCTGCACGCCATCCTTTCCGGCCTGCCGCTGTTCCCGTTCATGGCGATCAGCGTGACCCCGCTGGCGCAGCACCCCTCGGCCATCCGCAAGGAGTGAGGGCCGCGCCCGCCGGGGCGATGCCGCTACTATTCGTCGGCATCTGGGCAACCGGCTTCATCGTGGCCCGGCTGGTGGCGCCGCACGCGGACCCGCTGACCTTTCTGGCATACCGCTTCGTGCTCAGCGCATCGGTGTTCGCCGTCATCGCCGCCGCAGTCCGCGCCGCCTGGCCCCGGGGCGTGCGCGGCTGGCGGGATGCGCTGGTCGCCGGGGTGCTGATGCAGGGCGTCTATCTTGGCGGCGTATTCTGGTCGGTGCGGCATGGCCTGCCGGCGGGAATCTCGGCGCTGGTGACCGGATTGCAGCCGTTGCTGACGGCGGTGCTGGCGTTTCCGCTGCTGCGGGAGCGGGTGGGCGTCCGGCGCTGGGCCGGCATCGCGCTCGGCTTTGGGGGAGCGCTGCTGGTGCTGCAGCCGCAGTTGCGCGCCGGGCCGGGTGGCATCCTGATCGTGCCGCTGCTGGTGTGCGGCGCGGGCATGGTGGGGATGACGCTGGGCACGATCTGGCAGAAGCGCACGGCGTCCACGGCCGATCTGCGGACCAACGCCGCGGTGCAGTTCATCGGCGCAACCCTGGTCGCCATTCCGGCCGCGGCGCTGACGGAAACCGGGCGCTTCGACGCCAGTTGGCAGGCCTGGACCGGGCTGGCCTGGGCGGTTTGCGGGCTGTCGGTCGGCGCGATCTCGTTGCTGCTGATCCTGATCAAGCGCGGCGCGGTGGCCGGGGTCGCCTCGCTTTTCTACCTGGTGCCGCCTGTGGTGGCGGTGCTGGCCTTCGCGTTCTTCGGCGAACAGCTTTCGGCGTTGCAGGTCGTGGGCATGGCCGTCGCCGCGGCCGGGGTCGCGGTCGCAAGCCGCGGCTGATCGGGCACGATGCCCTGTCCCAATGCGGCCCCGAGCGCCGTCACGAAGGCGCGCAGCTTCGGCGGCACGCGGGTCGTGCGATGCATCAGCCGGACGCCGGGCGACCCTTTCAGCGCCGCCAGGCGCCGGCTGGCGCTCATTGAGATCAGCGCAAGGCGGCATAGGCCTGGCCTGAAAAGGTCCCGGTATCGGCACGATCCCGCCGCAATCAAAGCCTAGAGTCTCAATGGTGGCGCGCGGCCACCGGAATGCGACAGGAGACGACGATGCGTGCGATCACGGCGATCATGGCGACACTAGGGGTCCTCGGCGCCGTTGCGGCCAGTGCCCCGGCACGGGCCGACGAGGACGATTACGGCGGTGGCTGGCGGCGGCACGAGTGGCGGGAGCACGAGGCGCGCGAGCAGCGCTGGCGCGAGCGCGAGTGGCGTGAACGCGCTGCACGCGCCTACGCCGCGCCGGGCTACTATCAGCCGCCGCCGGCCTACTACGCCCAACCGTCGGCGTACTATGCGTCTCCGCCGCGGGTGTACTACGCCCCGCCCCCCGTTTACGGAACCCCGGGATTGTCCATCGGACTGAATTTTCGCTAAGCCATAGGCCAGCGCGTTCAATGGCGGGCCACCATGGTCGGCACACCGCCCCAAGGAGGATACCATGATCCGCCAACCCATTCGCCTGCTGGCCGCGGCGCTGCTGGCCGGCCTGATCTCCACCGGCGCTGCCGTTGCCGCGACCGAGGCAGCCTATACTCCGGCCGCCTTCACGGCCGCGCAGCAGCAGGGCAAGCCCATCCTGGTGCACGTGACGGCAAGCTGGTGCCCCGTTTGTGCCAAGCAGCGCCCGATCCTGGCCAAGCTGTCCGCCGAACCCGCCTTCCGGGACCTGCAGGTGTTCGACGTGGATTTCGATACCCAGAAAGAGCGGCTGCGCACGATGGGCGTGCAAAAGCAGAGCACCTTCATCGTGTATCACGGCGCCGCCGAGCGGGACCGGTCGACCGGCGAGACGAACGAGGCGGCGATCCGCGCGCTGCTCGCCAGATCGAACGGCTGATCCGCGGGCGCCTCAGGCGATGGGCGCGGGCAGCGTCGGCGTAGGATTCCTGGCCGGACTGCTGTCCACCCTGTCGCCCTGCGTGCTGCCGCTGCTGCCCCTGGTGGTGGGTGGCGCAGCCGCGGCGCACCGGGCCGGCCCGCTGGCGCTGGCAGCGGGGCTGACCGTATCATTTACCGCGATCGGCCTGTTCGTGGCGGCGGTCGGCTTCTCGATCGGGCTGGACGACGGGTTCTTCCGCGTCGCATCGGCGCTAATGCTGGCCCTGATGGGAGCAGTCCTGCTGAGCGGCGCGCTGCAGCAGCGCTTCGCCCTGGCGTCGGCCGGGGTGAGCGACGGCGGGAGCCACCTGCTGCAGCGGCTGTCGCCAGCCGGCCTCGGCGGGCAGTTCGTCGTGGGCCTGGTGCTGGGTGCGGTCTGGAGCCCCTGCGTCGGCCCCACGCTGGGCGCGGCCTCGCTGCTTGCGGCGCAGGGTCGCGAACTCGGCACGGTGGCCGCGATCATGCTGGCGTTCGGGTTGGGGGCAGCCGCGCTGTTGCTGCTGGTCGCTGTGCTGTCCCGCCAGGCGATGCTCCGCTGGCGCGGCCGCATGATGGAGGCCGGCCGCTCCGGCAAGCTGCTGCTGGGAGTTGGTGCCCTGTTGGTCGCGGGCCTGATCCTGACGGGGCTGGACCACCGGTTGGAGGCCGGCCTGGTCACGGCCTCGCCCCCCTGGCTCACGGACCTCACGACCCGGTTCTGAACAGCGGCCTCCTCCTGGTCATTCCACGGCGAGCCGCAGCATGGTCCAGGAGGCCGGCGGCAGTTCGGCCGTGAGGACGCCGTCCTCGAACCTCGCATCCTCCAGGTTCGCCGACCTCTCTATTTCACCGAGAGCGGGCGCAAGGTGGGATTCCAGGCCCGCTCCGTCGTGGGCGGGTTCCATGTGGCGCTGCTGGCGGACGCCTGGCAGCCACGTTGACGGGCACTCGCCGGCTGGCCTCTGCCTCCGTTATGGTTCATCCTGAATGAACGGAAGCGTGATGCAGGGGAGGTCAACGGTTTGAGCACTGACGCTAGCCAAGGCGATATCGCCGCGAAGCCGCGCTCGTTCGCCGACGCCGCTGCTCTGCTGCCGCCTGTTGTTCCCTCTCCCAGCATCAATCCGCCATCGGGGCCACCGAGCCCGCCCGATGAACCGGCGAACGGCTTGCCGCCGCCTACGCCCGCCGTCACCCCGGCCGAGGCGGAGGCTCCTGCCCCAGCGCCGCATCCCAGCATCGGGCCGGTCCCGCCAACCGCCGAACCGGCGCTGAAGCCATTGAGCCCCCCCGTCATGTCGCCAGCCCAGCCGGTTCCTCGCGGCGTAGCCCAGCCGGTCCGCCGCAAGGCGTGGGCTGCCGCGCTGGGGCTGGCCGTCGTCGTCGGCGTATTCGCGGCATGGCGTGCGGACATCGGGGGAAGCCCCTCCACCCAGGCACCCGCCCCACCCGCGGCCACTCCTTCCGAGCCTCCGACCGTCAGCGGCGCGTCATCTGAGCCGGGGCGTGGTCCAGCCTCGTCCAGTGTGGAGGCAGAGTCCAAAACCTCTCTGACGCCGCAGCAGCCGCCCGCGTCCGGCGCGGGCAGCGCACCGCCAGAACCAAGCCCTGCCCTCCCCTTGCCTGCCGATCAGGTCGTGGTGGAGCCTTCGCCAGCCGCACCCTCCACGAACGGCCCGGCGGCGGTCCCTGCTCCCTCCGTGCTTCCCGAAACCGCAACGCCCGAAACCGCAACGGCAGAGGCCCTGCCCCCTGCAGCCGCTGCACCTGCGACTTACGCCCTGATCGTGCTGCATCCCCGGCCAACGTCGGCCGCCGTCGACGCCGCGACCGCCCGGGCCGTAGCACTTCTGCAGCCGCTCACCAGGCGGGTGGACGTCCGGAAGGGCGACCGGACCCATGGCCGGCTCACGGTGCACTACTTCCACGCCGATGACGCCGACGCGGCGAGGACCTTGGCCGACACCCTTCGCGCACCGGGTCCGAAGGCCAGCGTGCGAGGGCCCGATCACACCCATAAGGCGTGGCCGCCTCGCTCCTTCGAGGTCTGGCTCCCAAGGCCGTAGCCGCGGCAGCTACCCCCGTGGCGCGCAGGCTCGCATGGTCGAAGCGCGCCACGGCCTTGTAGGCGTTGGACATCGCCGCCAGTTCGTCGGCGCTGATCACGTCCTCGATCCGCGCGAACGGCCGGTCCCCGGTGCGCTGCCAGACCTCGCGCAGGATCGCGTCTGGCGGCTGCCGCCGGTTGGTCAGCACCACGTCCGTCGTCGGGCCGAGCCGCAATGCCTCATAGGCCCGCAGCGCCGCCGCCACGTCCCCGCCCTTGGACAGGCAATCCGCCAGCGCCCGCGCATCCAGGATGCTCTGCCCCGCCCCGTTCGAGCCGCGCGGCACCATCGGATGCGCGGCGTCCCCAAGCAGCGTGACCCGGCCCTCCGTCCAGTGCGGCAGCGGGTCCTGGTCCACCATGGGGTACTCCAGCACCTGATCGGCCGCCTGGATCAGCGCGGGCACGTCCAGCCAGTCGAATCGCCAGTCGGCGAAGGCCGGCAGGAAATCCTCCAGCCGTCCCTTGCGGGTCCAATCGCGCTGCGCGTGCTGCGGCGTTTCGATCTCCGCCACCCAGTTCACCAGCTGCCGTCCGTCGGCGAGGGTGCGGATCGGGTAGATCACCATCTTGCCCCCGGCGAGCCAGCCGGCGCGGACCATGGTCGCGCCGGACAGGAACGCCGGCCAGCGCGTGGTGCCGCGCCACATATTGACGCCGGAGTAGCGGGGCGCGCCCTCATGCGGGAACATCTGCCTGCGGATGGCCGAGTGGATGCCGTCGCAGGCGATCACGGCGCGACCGGATTGCGATGGCAGCGCGTCGCCGGTGGCGGTCGCGGTGAAGTGCGCCACGGCGGAGCCCGGGTCCTGCGTAACGCCGGTGCAGGTCCAGCCGGGGATGATCCGGCCAAGGCCCAGCCGCTCCGTCGCCGCCGCCAGCAGCGTCATCTGCAGATCGCCACGGTGGATCGAGTATTGCGGGTCCGCGTAGCCGGCGGCACGTCCGGCGGGCTCGCGGTAGATGAGCTGGCCGAACCGGTTGAAGAACGCGCTCTCGGCCGTCAGCACCGCGACCTTGGACAACGCGGGTTCGAGCCCGAGCCGCGCCAGCTCGCGCGAGGCATGCGGCAGCACGTTGACGCCGACCCCCACCGGGCGGATCACCGGCGCCGCCTCGTACACCCGGCACGGCACCCCGGCCGCGTGCAACGCCAGCGCCACGGTCAGGCCGCCGATCCCGGCGCCGACGATCAGGACGTCATCCATGCACGGCCACTCCCTCGTTGCGCGGCGCCGGCGCCCGCCGCCGCACCAGCAGCACGGCGAGCCCGGCGCCGCAAGCCGGAATGGCGCCGAGCCGGAACAGCGTCGCCAACGGAATCTCAAGCTGGATGAGAACGCCGCCGATCAGCGGCCCGAAGATCGACCCGAACCGCCCGACGCCCAATGCCCAGCCCACGCCGGTGGCGCGGATCGCCGCCGGGTAGTAGGTGCCGGCGAAGGCGTTGGCCGCGAGCTGCCCGCCCACCACGCAGAACCCCGCCAGGGTCACGACCACCATCAGCAACGGGGGCTCTGCCGCGACCGAGCCGATCAGCGCCACCGTTAGCGCCGCGCCCAGGAACGCCACGCACAGCACCCGCGCGGGCGGCAACCGGTCGCACAACCAGGCCAGCACCAGCGCGCCGACGGTGCCGCCGCCCTGATAGAACGCTGTGACCAGGTTGGCGAAGCCGAGCGACAGCCCGCTGGCATGCACGATGGAGGGCAGCCAGTTCGCCAGGAAATACAGCAGCAGCAGGTTGCATAAGAACGCTGTCCAGATCAGCAAGGTGGGCCGTGCAAGCCCGTCGGCGAACAGCGCTGCCACCGGGGACCGCGGCGGCGGCGGGCCGGCGCCAACCGGGATGCGCCAGCCCGGCGCCAGCCGCCCCAGCATCGCGGCCAGGCGGTCCGGCGGCCCGGCCAGCAGTCGCGGCAGGCTCTCCGGCACCGTCCAGGCGAGCCAGGGCAGCATGAGCAGCGGCGCTAGGCCGCCGACGATGAACACGGACTGCCAGCCGAACCGCTCCATGGCCGCCGCCGCCAGCAGCCCGCCCAGGGCGCCACCGAGCGAGAAGCCGCATACCGCGATCGCGACCATCATGGTGCGGGCCCGCGTGGGAGCGTAGTCGCTGACCAGCGCGATCCCGTTCGGCATGGCCCCGCCGATCCCGAGCCCGGTCACCAGCCGCAACGCCAGCAGCGTTTCCCGGTCACGTACGAAGATGGTCAGCAGCGACGCCACGCCATAGAACGCGACGCAGGCCAGCAGCACCCGGCGCGCACCCAGGCGGTCGGCAATCGGCGTGAAGATCAGCGCGCCGAGCATGGTGCCCACCAGCCCCGCGCTGAACACCGGGCCAAACGCGCCGCGGGCCAGCCCCCATTGCTTGGCCAGCACCGGCGCCACGAAGCCGATCGCCTGCGCATCGTAGCCGTCCGTGACCAGCAACAGCGCGACCAGCACCACGAGCGTCACCTGGAACCGCCGGAGCGGCTGCGCGTCGAGTGCGGTGCGGAAGCTCGCGATGCGCGGGTCGCTGTCAGCTATCATGGCGGGTTCCTCGGCAGCTCGCGCATCGACGTTCCGATCACGCTGCGGCGGCGCCCGGCGAGCGTCAACTCACGAATGCCCCGTCGTCTATCCAACTCTCTGGCAGAGTCCTAGGCTGTACTCCGCAACGTCGCAGGAAACGCGCACCATGGCAGCGAGCTATCCCGATCTGGCCGGCAAAGTGGTCCTCATCACCGGCGGCGCGTCCGGCATCGGCGAGGCGATCGTCCGCCGCTTCGCCGCCCAGGGCGCGCGTGTCGGCTTCCTGGACATCAAGGACGAGGAGGGGCGCGCCCTCGCGGCAGAGCTGGGCGGCGCGGGCGCCCAGGTGCGCTTCGCCCATGCCGACCTGACCGACATCGCGGAGCTGCGCGCCGCGGTCGTGGAGGTGCGCGCTGCCCTGGGGCCGATCACCGTCCTGGTGAACAATGCCGCGCATGACGAGCGCCACCGGACGGAGGACGTGACGCCGGAGTACTGGGACGGCCGCGTCGCGGTCAACCTGCGGCACCAGTTCTTCGCCGCCCAGGCCGTGCTGCCGGACATGAAGGCCGCGGGCGGGGGTGCGATCATCAACTTCGGCTCGGTGTCCTGGATGGTCGGCCAGGGCGGCATGGCGGCCTACACCGCTTGCAAAAGCGCCGTGCTCGGCCTCACCCGGTCGCTCGCGCGGGATTTCGGGCCGGACAACATCCGGGTCAACGCCATCGCACCCGGCTGGATCATGACCCGGCGGCAGAAGGAGCTCTGGCTCACCCCGGAGGGCGAGCGCGAGCTGCTGGAGCGCCAGTGCCTCAAGCGCGAGCTGGTGCCGGACGAGATCGCGCGCGTGGTCCTGTTCCTGGCGTCCGAGGAGGCGTCCGCCTGCACGAACCAGCACTACGTCGTGGATGGCGGCTGGGTCTGACGCGACGCTTTCCCTCTAGGCGCCGATGTTGCTAGCCTGAAATAGTGGGGCGGCTAAGACCCCCGGGAAACGTTCGCGGAGATCGCCTATGAACCGCCGTCAATTCAGCGCCGGCCTCGCTACCGCAGCCCTCGCTCTCGGGGTGGGCCCGGCCGAGGCGCAGCGGAAACGCACGCTGGCCTTCGTGGTGAACGTGTCCGCCGACTTCTGGACCATCGCGCGCCGGGGCATCGAGAAGGCGAACAAGGAGCATCCCGAGTTCGAGATGCAGATGATCATCCCCGCCCAGGCCAGCGCCGCCGAGCAGCGCCGCATCCTGGACGAGCTGGTTGCCCGCCAGGTCGCCGGCATCGCCATCTCCGCCATCAACCCGGCCAGCTCCACGGACGCGCTGAACCGCGTGGCGTCGCAAACGCTGCTGTTCACCACCGACAGCGACGCGCCGGCCAGCAACCGGGTGGTGTATATCGGCACCGACAACGTCGCCGCGGGCCGGCAGGCGGGCGCGCAGATGAAGGCGGCCCTGCCCGGCGGCGGCAAGGCCATGCTGTTCGTCGGCACCATGGACGCGGACAACGCACGGGAACGGGTGCAGGGCATCCGCGAGGCGCTGACCGGCGGCAACATCGAGATTCTGGACGTGCGCACCGACGAGAGCGACTTCGCCCGCGCCAAGCGCAACGCCGAGGACACGCTGTCCCGCTATGCCGACCTCGGGCTGATGGTGGGCTTGTGGGCCTACAACACCCCGCAAATCTACCAGGCGGTCAAACAGGCCGGACGCGAGAAGAACGTGAAGATCGTCGGCTTCGACGAGGACGCGCTGACCTTGCGGGGCGTGGCCGATGGGACCATCCACTCCACCGTGGTGCAGCAGCCGTTCGAGTTCGGCTACCAGTCCATGATGGGAATGGTCCGCTATCTCGGGGGCGACAAGGCCTGGGTGCCCGCCAACAAGCAGATCATCGTGCCGACCCGCGTCATCGACGGCGCCAACGTGGCGGAGTTCCAGGCCTTCATGAAGCAGATCCTCCGCCCGAGCTGACGGGGAGGACAGGCTGGCTGGCGTGACCGGCCCGTTGCTGGAGCTTGAGGGCATCACCAAAAGCTACCCGGGGGTCCGGGCGCTGGATGGCGTATCGCTCCGGCTCGGCGCTGGCGAGGTATTGGGCCTTATCGGCGAGAACGGCGCCGGCAAGAGCACGCTGATGCGCGTGCTGGGCGGCGTCGTGCGGCCGGACGCCGGGCGCATCCGGATTGGAGGACGGGACCGCACGCATCTCACGGTCGCGGAGGCGCAGGCCCAGGGCGTCGCCTTCGTGCACCAGGAGCTGTCGATGTTCGACAACCTGGATGCGGCGGCGAACATCCTGATGGGGCGCGAGAACCTGCGGGCCGGGCCGCTGCGCCTGGTGGACCGCCGGGCCTGCCGGAGCCGGGTCGCGCCGCTGCTCGATCGGCTGGGCGCGGATTTCGGGCCGGACACCCCCGTGGCCCGGCTGTCGATCGCGCAGCGGCAGCTCGTCGAGATCGCCCGCGCGCTCTCGACCGACGCGCGGATCATCATCCTCGACGAGCCCACCAGCAGCCTGACGCTGTCCGAGACCGACCGGCTGCTGGCGATCGTCGCTACCCTGCGCGCTGCGGGAACCGGGGTGATCTACATCACGCACCGGCTCGGCGAGGTCGTCACGTGTGCGGACCGGGTGCTTTGCCTGCGCGACGGGCGCGTGGCCGGCGAGCTGCCGCGGGAGGCGATCGCGCATGCCGCCATGACCCGGCTGATGATCGGCCGCGACCTGCAAGCCCTGCATATCCCGCCGGCGGGGCCGCCGGGCGAAGGCGGGCTCGAGCTGCAGGACCTGGTTACGACGGCGTTCCCCGACCGCAGCGCCAGCCTGCATGCCCGGCCTGGCGAGATTCTGGGCCTGGCCGGGCTGGTGGGATCGGGCCGCACGTCGCTGGCCCGCGCCGTGTTCGGCATCGAGCCGGCGCTGCGGGGCAGCATCCGGCTGGACGGGCAGCCGGTGCGGATCGGGTCGCCGCGGGACGCCATCGCGCGCGGCCTTTATCTGGTGCCGGAGGACCGCAAGCGCTCGGGCCTCGTGCTCGGGATGCCGATCGCGCAGAACGTGACGCTCCCGGCGTTGCGCCTTCACGCGCGCCTGGGCCTGATCCGCCGCGCGTCGGAGGCGCGGGCCGGCGAGGCGCAGCGGGTCGCGCTGCGGATCAAGGCGCCGAACGCCGCGGTGCACGCCGGCACGCTGTCGGGCGGCAACCAGCAGAAGGTGGTGCTGGGCCGGTGGCTGGCGCTCACACCCCGCGCCATCGTGTTCGACGAGCCGACGCGCGGCGTTGACGTGGGCGCCAAGGGGGAGATCTACGCGCTGATGCGCGCGCTCGCCGACCGCGGCGTTGCGGTGCTGATGATCAGCAGCGACATGGAGGAGGTGATCGGCGTGAGCGACCGGGTGGCGGTGATGCACGAGGGACGGGTGGCGGGGACGCTCGAACGCCCGGAGTTCAGCGAGGCGGCGGTGCTGCGGCTGGCGATCGGCCAGCAGGCGGCGGCGTAGGATGGGCAAGAAGGAGCTTGGGCTGCTCATCCTGGTCCTGGTGATCGGCGGCATCACGACGGCGCTCAACCCGCGGTTCCTGTCGGCGGTGAACCTGCTGAACATGGCCAACCTGATCGGCCTGTTCGGGGTGTTCAGCATCGGGCAGGGCCTGGTCATCATCACGGGCGGCATCGACCTGGCCGTTGGATCGATGTTCGCGCTGCTGGGCGTGGTGTTCATGGACCTGCTGGCGAACCAGGGGGTCTCCTGGCCGCTAGCGCTGCTGCTGGTCCTGCTGGGCGGCGTGCTGATCGGCGCGCTGCATGGGGTTCTGGTGACGCGGGCGGGGCTGCAGCCGTTCATCGTCACCCTGTGCGGCCTGCTGATCTATCGCGGCGCCGCACGTTACTACACCGGGGATGCGACCATCGGCTTCGGCTACACGGAGGGGCTGGACACCCTGACCTGGCTGGCCTCCGGGCGCAGCTTCGGGGTGCCGAACCCGTTCCTCGTGCTGGTGGTGGTCGCCGTCGTGATGGGGGTGGTGCTGCACCGCTCCGTGTTCGGACGCTACCTGTTGGCCGTGGGCCGCAACGAGGAGGCCGCGCGCTACTCCGGCATCCGCACCGGGCTGGTGGTGGCTGGGGCCTACGTACTGAGCGGCGGGCTTGCGGGCATCTCGACGGTGCTGCTGGTGTTCTACACCAACTCGGTCTCGCCCTCGGCGTTCGGCAGCTTCTACGAGCTGTATGCCATCGCGGCGGCGGTGCTGGGCGGCTGCTCGCTCCGGGGTGGCGAGGGCAGCATCCTGGGCATCGTGCTCGGCACCGTGCTGCTGCAGATCCTGCAGAACCTGGTCAACATCCTCGGCATCCCATCCTCGCTCAATTTCGCCGTGATGGGGGGCGTGATCCTGCTCGGCGCCCTGGCGGACCAGCAGCTTGCCGGCCGGGCGGCGGCTGGGGGCCGGGAGTAACGCAACGCCCGCCTTACCGAACGGTCTTGCGGCCGGCCTCGGCGAGCTGCTTCGAGCGGGAGGCCTGGGTCTCGAACATCCAGCCTGGATACTCCTTGGGCAGCGCGCTCACCTGGTCGAGGGCGTCGAGTTCCTGCCCGGTCAGTTCGACGTTGGTGGCGGCGATGTTGTCGTCGAGCTGGTCCAGGCGCTTGGCGCCGATGATGACGCTGCTGACGACCTTCTGGTGCAGCAGCCAGGCGAGGGCGATCTGGGCGACGGAGACGCCGCGCTGCTCGGCCATGGGCCGCATGGCGTCGATGCAGTCATAGGCGCGGTCGCGGTTGACGGGGGGAAAGTCGAAGGCGGCACGCCGGCCATCGGTGGCCTCCTGGTCGCGGCTATACTTGCCGCTGAGCAGCCCGGCGGCGAGCGGGCTCCAGACCATGAGGCCGACGGTCTCGCTGCGCAGCATGGGGACGATCTCGCGCTCGAGGTCGCGGCCGGCGAGGGTGTAATAGGCCTGCAGCGTCTCGAAGCGGGCGAGGCCGTGGCGCTCGGCGATGCCGAGGGCCTTCATGATCTGCCAGGCGGCCCAGTTGGACACGCCGACGTAGCGGACGTGGCCGTGCTGCACGAGGATGTCGAGCGCACGCACGGTCTCCTCGATGGGGGTCGCGGGGTCGAAGCCGTGGATTTGATAGAGGTCGACGTGATCGAGCTGGAGGCGCTTCAGGCTGGCTTTCACGGCATCGATGATGTGGATGCGCGAGTTGCCGCGGGAGTTGGGGCCGGGGCCGGTGGGGCCATAGACCTTGGTGGCGACGACGACGTTCTCGCGGGGAATTTTGAGGTTGCGCAGCGCCTGGCCGGTGATCTGCTCCGAGAGGCCTTCGGCGTAGACGTCGGCGGTGTCGATGAAGTTGATGCCGGCGTCGATCGAGCGGCCGACCAGGCGTTCGGCGTCGGCCTGATCGAGGGCGCCGATCTGCTTCCACATGCCCTCATTGCCGCCGAAGGTCATGGTCCCGAGGCAGAGCTCCGAGACAAAGAGGCCGGTCCGGCCGAGCTTGTTGGTGCGCATGGTTGTCGTCTCCTGGTTCACGCCCGTTCCGTTTGGCGATGGGGCGCCTGGGCCGCCGCGGGTAGGTAACGCGGCTATGGGCGCATCGTGTGTTAGCGGGGCGGAAAATCTGGTGGTTTCGATTTTGTGGGAAGCAGTCATTCCCTCATCGGTCAGACCGTGGTTGGATATCCGCCCTTCCCGAGCCGGTGATGGTCAGCCGCTCATGCGGCCAGCGTTGCGGCTCCCCCTCGAACGCGCCAGTGAACACCGGCTCCCGCAAGGACTAAGCCGTCCTGCCCGTGACGCGACCGGGCTCTGGCTACCTGGTATGTAACCACCCAGGGGCGCTCCCTCGAAAACCGGGTCCGGCGACCCAAACTCCCTTGCCGAGAGCAAGCATCAAGGAGGAAGCCCATGCCCGGCAAACCGTTCATCCGCGTCGGCCAGATCGTGCCGAGCTCGAACACCACCATGGAAACCGAAATCCCCGCGATCCTGCGCGCGCGCGAGGGCGTCGAACCCGAGCGCTTCACCTTCCACTCCAGCCGGATGCGGATGAAGAAAGTGACCAAGGAGGAGTTGGAGGCGATGGACCGCGACTCCGACCGCTGCGCGCTGGAATTGTCCGACGCCCACGTGGACGTGCTCGGCTACGCCTGCCTGGTCGCCATCATGAGCATGGGCCGCGGCTACCACCGCGAGAGCGAGGCGCGGCTGCACCAAGCGACCGTCAGCAATGGCGGCCCCGCCCCGGTGGTGACCAGCGCCGGCGCCTTGATCCATGGGCTGCACACGCTGGGGGCCAAGAAGATTGCGGTGATCGCGCCCTACATGAAGCCGCTGACGCAGCTCGTGTGCGACTACATCGAGGCCGAGGGCATCGAGGTGCACGACCGGGTGGCGCTCGAGATCGAGGACAACCTGGAGGTCGGCGCGCGCGACCCCATGCTGGTGCTCGACAGCCTCCCCAACCTGAAATACCAGGGCGTGGACGCGGTCGTGCTGTCTGCCTGCGTGCAGATGCCCTCGTTGGGCGCCATTCCGGAGGCGGAGCGCCGCACCGGGTTGCCCGTCGTTTCGGCGTCGGTCTGCACCGCGTTCCAGATGCTGGAGCGGCTCGGTCTCAAGGCGGCGGCGCCGAACGCCGGCATCCTGCTGTCCGGACGCTACGGCGCGGCTGCCGAGCGCGGCCGGGCAGCCTAACCCAGCGGCGGCAGGTCCACCCGGACTGTGTCCACCAAGTCCGGCACAGCGGGGAAACGGTTCAGCACCAGGGGATCGTGGCCGGGGATGACATGGTCCGGCCCGTCCGCAAGCTCCTCGCAAATGCGCCAACCCTCCGCCATGGCGGCCACATCGGCGACCAGCGGGAACGGGTTGCGGGTGCGGATGTTGGCCCAGTAATGCGCGGCGTCCGACGCCAGCACGACCCAGCCGCGCGCCGTCCTCACCCGCACCACCTGCAGGCCGCCGGAGTGCCCGCCCACCAGATGCAGCGTCACGCCGGGCGCGATGGTCGCGGTGCCGGCGTGGAAACGCACACGGTCCGCAAAGACGTGGCGGACGGCGCTCAACACGTCGTCCAGGTCGACCGGCGCCCGCAGCACGCGGTGGCACATCGGGCGTCCGGTCGAGTAGGCCATCTCGGCGTCCTGCAGATGAAAGATGGCGGCCGGGAAGGCGTCGAGGCAGCCGGCGTGGTCGTAGTGCAGGTGGGTCAGCACGACGTCGGGAACGGTGGCCGTGTCGATCCCGGCGGCGGACAGCGCGGCAGCCGGGCTGCGCAGCAGGGTGCGCCCGCGCCGGTTGGCGGCCTCGGACCCGAACCCGGTGTCCACCACGATGGTGCGCCCGGCCCCCCGGATGGCCCAGACGAAGTAGTCCATGGGCATGGGCGAGGCATGATCGTCCGGTATCAGGAAATTGGCCGACGCCGGACGGTCCGCCTGCGTGGCGTAGCGCATCGCCAGAATCTCGTAGGTGGTCTCCGCCATGTTGCCCCCTTGTCGAGCATGGGCTGCTTTCCATGCTGCCAGGCAATGCCCTAGCATCCATCGGGCAATGGGACCTAGGTGACGCCATGACAAATCAGCCGGACGCCACGGGCGGGCTCCCTCCGATCGGTTTCGTGGGGATCGGCAACATGGGCTGGCCGATGGCGGCGCGCCTCCTGGCGGCGGGGTTCGCGGTGCAGGTGGCGGACGGGCGGCGTTCGCGGGCGGACGGCTTCGCGGAGCAGGTCGGCGGCACCGCGGCGGACAGCCTGCCCAGCCTGGCCGCGTCCAGCGAGCTGATCGTCACCATGCTGCCCACCAGCGCCGCGGTCGGTGCCGTGCTGGACGAGATGCTGCCCCACCTCCGCCCCGGCGCCCTCGTGCTGGACATGACCAGCGGCGAGCCTGCGGCGACCCGGCACCTAGCCATCCGTGTGGCCGAGGCCGGCGGCGCCATGGTGGACGCGCCGGTGTCCGGTGGCGTGGAGCGGGCGCGCACCGGGCAACTCGCCATCATGGCAGGCGGCGCGGATGCGGACGTCGAGCGCGCGAGCGGGGCGCTGGAGGCGATGGGCTCCTCATTGTTGCGCACCGGCGGCGTGGGCACGGCGCACGCCATGAAGGCGCTCAACAACCTGGCCAGCGCCGGCGCCTTCCTGATCGGGATCGAGGCGCTGCTGATCGGCAGCCGCTTCGGCCTGGACCCCGGCCTGATGGTGGACGTGCTGAACGCCTCGACCGGCATGAGCAACAGCTCGCAGAAGAAGTTCCGGCAGTTCGTGCTGTCCCGCCGCTTCGACAGCGGCTTCGGGCTCGATTTGATGGTGAAAGACCTCGGCATCGCGCTCGGGGTCGCCCGCGATACGGGCACGGCCGCCCCGTTCGCAGCGCTGTGCCGGGAGCTATCGGCCGCCGCCCAGGCCATGCTCGGACCCGGCGCCGACCACACGGAGTTCGCCAAGCTGTCGGAACACCTGGCCGGCGCCGAGCTTACTCTGGACGGAAGCCCAGATGCGCCCGCAGCCGGAGCTTGAGCGCCACGCCGTCCCGCATCGGCAGCGCCCGCGGCACCTCGCTGGGCGCGATGCGGACGGAAACGAAGCGCGGGCCGCCCTCAACCGCCGAGAGCCCAGCCCGCACGGCCTCGATGCCGGCCAAATCCACCGCCTCGGATACCGCCGCGAAGCCCGCGGCGCGCGCGATGCCGCATAGATCTACGCCCAGCGCGGTGTGGCTCAACTGCATTCCCGTCTCGCCATAGCGGCCGTTATCCAGCACGACGACGCTCAGGTTCGCTGCGCCCCGCGCCCCGATGGTCGCCAGCCCGCCCAGTCCCATCAGCGCCTCGCCATCCCCGGTGACCACCATGACCGAGCGCCCCGGTTGCGCCAACGCCAGCCCTAGGCCGATCAGCGACGCCCCGCCCATCGCGCCCCACAAATAGAAATTGCCGTCGTGGTCGCCGGCCGCAAACACGTCATAGCTCGGGGAGCCTAGCCCGCTGACCACCAGCGTGTCGCCGCGCCCATGCAGCAACGCCTGTACTGCGGCGCGGCGATCCAATGTCCCGCTCATTTCGCCACCCATAGCTTGCGCCCCAGCATGCGTTGCGACAGCAGCACCGCCACCGCCTGGTCACCATCGAATGCCGCCATCGCCGCGGCCTCCATCGTGGGTGCCGCGTCCTGCGCCTCGTCCACCCGTAGGGTCGTGACGCCCATCGACGCCAGCACCGCGGGCGTGGCCGATCCCATGGCGACCTGCCACGGGTTGAACTCCGCCCACTCCCCGCGCATCGTCACCAGTGCCAGCAAGGGGAACCGGCAGCTCGCCAGCAGCGACAGCATGTTGACGCAGTTGCCCACCCCGCTCGACTGCATCAGCAGCACGGCGCGCTGTCCGCCCAGCCAGGCGCCGGCCGCCATGGCGACGCCCTCCTGCTCGGTCGTCAGCACGGTGGTGGCGACGGCCGGGTCCGCGTGCAGCAGCTCGATCAACTGCGACAGCCCGGCATCCGGCACATAGAACGCCTGCCGGACGCCCGCCCGCTGCAGCACCGCATGGACGGCGCCGGACCAGGAAAATGGAACATCGTTCATCGGTCGCCTCGATAGGGTTTGCATATCCGCATCCTAATTATCGCACCGGGTCGCTTGACGCCCTCCGCCGCATGGTCCGACACTTGGGCCACAAAACAAGATTTGGGGAAACGTCGATGCTGCGCAGGTCCTTTTTGGCCGCCTCCGGTAGCCTGTCCATCGTCCTGGCCCAGGGTGCGCGAGCCCAAGGCACGGTGCCCGACGAGATCAAGATCGGGACGGTCTACTCGGGTTCCGGCACCTATGCCGCCATCAGCCTCCCGGTGTTCAACGGCATGAAGCTCTGGGCCGACCGCCTGAATGCCGACGGCGGGGTGTTCGTCAAGCCCTATGGCCGCAAGGTCAAGCTCCGCATCGTCGCCTATGACGACCAGAGCCAGCCGGCCACCTCGACCACGATGATCAACCAGCTCATCACGCAGGACAAGGTCGACATCCTGGTTTGCAACTCGGGCTCCGTGCTGACCGCCGCCGCCATGCCGGTCGCGCGGGACAACAAGATGATGCTGTTCAACCCGACCGGCACCGGTCAAAGCCTGTTCTCGGCAGACAACCCCTACATGCTGCTGACCTCTTCGCCGGCCTCCACCGAGTGGCCAAGATGGGTTGCGCAGTTCCTGGCCAAGGAGGGTCCGGCCAACGGCATCAAGCGTGTGGCGCTGATCTATGCCACCAACGAGTTCACCGGCACGCTCGCCGCCGCGTTCCGCCGCATGATCAAAGAGAGCGGGGCGCCACTCGAGTTCGTCTATGACCAGGGCGTACCGACCGCCACGTCGAACTACACCGTGCTGATCAACAACATCGCTGCCGCCTCGCCCGACGCCGTTCTCGCGCTGGGGTATCCCAACAACGATATCGCCTTCCTGCGCAACCTAGGCGACAGCGGCGTTTCGTTCCGCTGGCGCTTTCAGATCTACCCGGGCATCGAGATGGACGAGCTGGCCAAGACCGTCGGCTATGCCCCAATGGAGCGTGTGTTCACCTTCGCAACCGCGGCCGACATCGACTACAAGCCGGATGTCGGCATATCTATCGGCGAATACCGGGCGGCGTGGGAGAAGGCCTATCCCGAGGGCCGCGTGGAGTTCGGCTTCAATGCCATTGCGGGCTACAACACCGGCCTGATTATCGAGCGCACGCTCGCCACGGCGGACAGCATGGCGCAGCTTGAGTTGCGCCGGGCCGCCTTTGCGTTGTCGGGCAAGATACGCACCCTGAACGGGCCATTCGAGCTGAACGCGATAGGAGGGCAGATCGGTTCGATCACGCCGGCCGGGCAGCTCGTTTCGGACGGGCATGGCAAGCTCAAGATGAACGTCGTCTGGCCACCGGAGGTCGCGACGGCCAAGGCGATCTACGGCGCGCCCTGACGAGTGCTGATCCACGCGATTCTCTCCGGATTGGTGTTCGGGCTGTATTTCACCCTGGTCGGCCTCGGGCTGAACCTGGTGTTCGGCGTCATGCGGATCGTCAACCTCGCCCATGGCGACGTGCTGATGCTGGGCGCCTTCGCTGCCGTCACGCTGTTTACCGCCACCGGGTTGCATCCGCTGCTGTCGGCGCTGCTGGTGCCCGTGGCGTTTTTCCTGCTGGGGCTGCCGTTCTACTACCTGGTGGTGCCGCGCCTCCTGGCTGCGCGGGACTCCGAGATGCTGTCGATCATCCTGTTCTTTGGCGTATCGCAGATCATCGAGGCGCTGGCGACGCTCGGCTTCGGGGCCAACGAGCGCTCCCTGCCCGGCCGCCTGCTCGGCGCCGGTCCCACGGTCCTGCTCGGGGCGTCGCTGCCAAAGGCGTGGGTGTTCAGCGCGGGCGTCAGCCTCGTCGCCGTGCTCGGCATCTTCGTCTACCTGTATCGCACGCGGCTCGGCACGCTGACCCGCGCGGTGATGGTCAACCGGGAGGAGGCGCTGGCGACCGGCATCGACGTGCACCGCGTGTCCGCCATCGCGTTCGGGATCGGCCTGGGGCTGGCCGGGCTGGCGGGCGTGTTCGCGCCGTTCATGCTGGGCAGCGTCAAGCCGTCGATCGGGGTGGACTTGAACATCACGGCCTTCGCGGTGATCGTGGTGGGCACCTTGGGCAACCCGCTCGGCACGGTGCTGGGCGGCCTCATCTATGGCGTGTCGCTGATGCTGATGCAGACCTACCTCAGCTCCTGGGCCAACCTGCTGCCCAACCTGCTGCTGATCGGGGTGCTGCTGGTGCGGCCGAGCGGGCTGCTGGGGCGCCGGGTGCGCCTTGCATAGCCGCCTGCTGCGCGACCTGCTGCTCGTGGCGGCGCCGGTCGCGCTGGTGATGGCGCTGGCCCCGTTCGGCTACAGCAATCGGCTTCTGCTGTTCAACTTCACCATGTTCCTTGCCTTGGCCCAGGGCTTGAACATCATCTACGGGTTCACCGGTTACCTGCCGTTCGGCTATGTCGGCTTCTTCGGCGCTGGGGCCTACGGTTTCGCCATCGCGGTGCTGCACCTGCACTGGCCCCCGGTGGCGGCGTTGCTGGTCGCGGGCGGGGCGTCGGTCGCGCTCGGCCTGGTGCTGACCCCGTTGCTGAGGCTCTCCGGCGCCTATTTCGCCATTGCCAACCTGGCCGCGTCGCAGGCGGTCTACCAGGTGGTCTCGAACCCCGACCTGGAGTGGCTGACCCGGGGTCCCTACGGCATCACGCTCTCCGGCATCTATGCGCCGCGGGCCAGCTACGCCGCCGCGATCGTGATCCTAGCAGGGGCGCTGGTGCTGGTGGCGGTGCTGCGCAACTCGCGGTTCGGCTTGGCGCTGCAGGCGATCAAGGACGATCCCGTCAGCGCCGCCAGCGCGGGCGTGCCCGTCGTGCGGCTGCGGACCGCGGCGTGGCTGCTCTCGGCGCTGGTGGCCGGGCTGGTGGGCGGAGCCTACGCCTGGACCATCGGCACCTTCTACCCCGAGAGCGTGTTCGACCTCGGCATCAGCATCTTCGCTGTCGTCTTTACCTTGTTCGGCGGAGCGGCGACCCTGCTCGGACCCGTGCTCGGCGTTGCGATCCTGTACGGCGTCTACAACGGCATCGGCATCAGCGTGCCGCAGTATTTCCAGCTGATCTACGGCGCGCTGATCGTGGGGCTCGTGCTGTTCCTGCCCAACGGCCTCGTTTCCCTGCTGGGGAGAGGCACCCGTGTCCCCTGACGCCATCCTCCGGGTCGAGAGCCTGGTGAAGCGCTTCGGCGCCTTCCGCGCGCTGGACGGCATCAGCTTCGACCTGCGGCCCGGCGAGGTGCTCGGCCTCGTTGGACCCAACGGCTCTGGCAAGACCACGTGCATCAACGTCATCTCCGGCCTCTATGCCGCCGATGAGGGTCGGGTGACTTTCGAGGGGCACGACCTGGGCGCCGTGGCCCCGCACCGTCGGGCACAGGCCGGGATCAACCGCACCTTCCAGTCGCCGCACCCGTTCGGGTCGTTGACGGTGCAGGAGAATGTGGCGGTGGCGGCGGCCTATGGCGGGGCCGGGCGGGCGGTCGATCTCGGCGCGCTGCTGGCCTCGCTCGACCTCGACACCATGGCCGCCCGTCCGGCGCACGACCTGAACAGCGCGCAGCAGAAGGCGCTGGACCTGGCGCGGGCGCTCGCGACGACGCCGCGCCTGCTGCTGGTGGACGAGCTGGCCGCCGGGCTGAACCCGGCCGAGCTGGCCCGCATGGCCGACCGCCTGCGGGCACTCGCCGCCGGCGGCATGGCGCTGCTGGTCGTCGAGCATCTGATGGGCTTCATCGACCGGGTGACCGACCGCGTCGTGGTGATGAACGCCGGGCGCGAGATCTTCGGCGGCAGCATGGCGGCCGCCACGCGCGACCCGATGGTGGTCCAGGTCTATCTCGGCGGCGCCCATGGCTGACCTGCTGGCGGCACAGGGGATCGAGTCCGGCTATGGCCGCGTCCAGGTGCTGTGGGGCGCCGGCCTGCGGGTGGCGCCGCAGGAGAGTGTCGTCCTGCTGGGCGCGAACGGCGCCGGCAAGACGACACTTCTAAAGGTGCTGCTCGGCCTGATGCCCGCCTGGGAGGGCCAAGTCGCCCTGGATGGCGCCGATGTCACGCGGCTGCGCACCGACCGGCGGGTGCGCCTCGGGGTCGCCTACATGTCGGAGCTCGGCGTGTTCCCGGGCCTGTCTATCCAGGAGAACCTGCGCATCGGCGGCCAATTCGCCGGTGCGGCGGCGCTGCGGGCGCGGATCGACGAGCTGTTCGGCGTGTTCCCTGACCTGGCACAGCGCCGGGGCGCATTGGCCAGCAGCCTGTCGGGCGGGCAGCGCAAGATGCTCGGTATCGCCAAGGCGCTGGCCGGATCGCCGCGGCTGCTGGTCATGGACGAGCCGAGCGCCGGGCTGTCGCCGCTATTTGTGTCCGAGGTGATGGCGGTGCTGCGTCGGTTCCGCAGCACCGGCCTCGCCTTGCTGATCGCAGAGCAGAACGTGGCATTCCTCGACTTGGCGGACCGTGTCTACACGCTCGAGGGCGGCCGGATCGGCTTCGAGGGCAGCGTAGCGGCGCTGCACGCGGACGACGCGCTGCAGCGGGCCTATTTCGGACTTGGCTGAATGTCGGGCGCGTCGCAGGGGGCGGCGATGATGGCCTCGGCCGGCAGCGTGCCTTGCGAGTACTGCTCCAGCCGGGCGCGGAGCTGCTTGTAGTCGTCGCCAGCCTGTTGGGCGTGGCAGGTCGTCGGCATGCCGTCGAGCTGCATGGGCAGGCCGCCGCGGGTTTCGATCATGCTGTTCATAACCTCCCGCGTTTTGGCCAGCTGAAGGCCGGTGCGCCGCCGAAAATTGGATCGCGCCTCGGGCGAGAACGGGCACTGGGCAAATCTTTCAGTCAGTGCGCGCCGGAACATACGCCCGGCGAGCGGGTCCCCACAGGCGTCGAACGTGTAGGAGGAGAAAGCGAATGCACGCTCGAACGCGTCCGGGTGGTTCAGTGCCGGGCCGTTGGATTGAGATGCTGATTGGGACGCTGATTGAGACTGGGCGACCGCGGGACCGCAGAGCGACAGCGACAGCAAGCCAGCGAGCGACGCGCGGGTCATTGATAGGCTTCCAGGAACTCGGCAAGTGCGAGGATGTCATCGTCGCTCAGGCTCGACGCCGCCTCGGTCATGGCGGCAACCCCGGTGCTGGGCCGGGTGCCGGACCGGTAGTCGGTCAACGCCTTGGCCAAGTAGTCCTTGTGCTGGTGGGCGATGGCGGGCGCGCCCTGCTTGCCGGCGAATGTGTCGGTGTGGCAGGCGGCGCAATGGTGCTGCTCGGCCAATTCTTGGCCGGCTTGGCGCAGCGCCGGGTCGGTTCCGTCCGTTGAGGGCGGCCCGGGGGGCAGCGAGGCGAAGTAGGCGCCGAGGTTGCGCACGTCCTCGTCCGTGAGGTCGGCGGCCATCGGTCCCATGATCTCGTTCGCGCGGCGGCCCGACCTGAAGAACACGAGCTGCCATTGCAAGAACTTGTCCAACTGCCCGGCCAGCGACGGGATGGCTGGATTCTCCGACACGCCCTTCTCACCGTGGCACGCCTGGCAAGGCTCGGCACGTGCCTGTCCAGCGGCGATGTCGGCCGCCGATGCCCCGGTGGCCACGAGGCACATCCCAGCTGCAATCAAAATCTTTATCATTCGCATTCGGTCGTCCGCGCTGCTTCGACGATAGCCCGCCCGCCCCAGACCCGGAGCGGGCGGTCTCCTACCACTATTTGGCGTAGCTGATACGATAGATGGCGCCGGCCCAATCGTCGGCAACCAGCAGCGAGCCATCCTTGGCCTGCAGGATATCGGTCGGCCGGCCGGAGTAGTCCTGGTCCCCATTCAGCCAGCCCTGGGCGAACACCTCCTGGTGGGCGTTTTTGCCATCCGCATCGACGACAACGCGGTCGATCCGGGCGCCCTGGTATTTATGCCGGTTCCAGGACCCGTGCTCGGCGATGAAGATGTTGTTCTGATACTCGGCCGGGAACTGATTTCCGGTGTAGAACTTCATACCCAGCGGAGCGACATGCGCGCCCAGATTGACGACGGGCGGCGTGAACTCGTCGCACTTATGCCCGCGCGCAAATTTCGGGTCAGGCATGTCGCCCTGATGGCAATACGGATAGCCGAAGTGCTGCCCAATCCGAGTGATGTGGTTCAGCTTGTCGCTCGGCACGTCGTCGCTCAACCAGTCGCGCGCGTTCTCGGTAAACCAGTATTCGCCGCTGCGCGGGTCGATGTCGCCGCCGACGCTGTTGCGCACGCCCAAGGCCACGATCTCCGCCAGGCCGGTCTTCGGGTCCACGTGCCGGATCTGCGACACGCTGGTGGGCGGGATGCCGATGTTGAACGGAGGCCCGAACGGCAGGTACATGCTGCCCGTCTTGTCGGTCACGATATACTTCCAGCCATGCGCGACGTAGGGGGGCATATCGTCATAGACGACAGTGGCGGCTGGCATGTGGTCGAGGTTCGCCTCCGCATTGTCGTAGCGCATCAGCTTGTCGATCGCGACCACATACAGCGCACCGTCCCGGAAGGCGATGCCGGTCGGCATGTTCAGGCCCTTCAGGATCATCTTCACGGTGTGCTTGCCGTCCTGGTCCGTGACCGCATAGACATTGGTCGCGTTATACGAGCCGACAAACAGCGTGCCGTTGTCGCCCCAGGCCATCTGCCGTGCCTCTGGCAGGCCGGACGCATAGACCTCGATCTTGAAGCCGGCCGGCAGCTTGATCTTCTTGAGGTTGTCCTGCAGTTCGGCCAGCGGGGCCGGCGTGGCCGGGCCGACCGGCGGAGCCAGGCCCTTCTGCGCGGCGGTCTCGTCGCCCAGGAACCAGTCCGGCGGCGGATGCTGCCAGAAGCTGGGCTTGCTGCTGTCATAGCTCTTAACATCTGCGGCGTGAGCCGGGCTAAGCATCACGGCGGCACCTAGAACTAACGGCGCCAATACAGTCGTATAACGCAATACTGATTTTGCTTTCACGCCCGTTTCCTCACTCTCGATCGCGGCAGCTTTATAGCTCCGTCGAATGCAACTAAACACGACGGTCTCGACGACTGGCAAGTGGTCCAGCCTTCGAGCCCGGCTGATAGCGAGCGCTTCACAAAATCGTGTTTGAGCGCAGGCTGCAAGGCCGCGTGTGCCCTTGCAGCCGCGCGCCTCGTTACCGCTGGTTCGAGTAGTAGCCCGCGGCCTCGTCGATCTCAGCAAGCGTCATCTGGCGTGCGATGTTGCGCATCTGCTCACTGATGTCGTTGCGGCGTGCGCCGGACGCGAAGCCCTGGAGCTGCGCCCGAAGATAGGCGGCGGGCTGACCTTCGAGCCAGGGACTGCCCGCCTTGTTGGCCAGCCTGCCGTGGCAGGAACCGCAAGGGGCGATGTTGCGCATCGGCGCGCCACTGCTGACGATCAGCGGCGCCGGCCCCGCGCTGTCCGGGTGATAGCCGGGCGGACGCGGCAGGTAGGCGTAATAGGCCGCGAGGTCGCGCATGTCCTTGTCGCCGAGGTTGGCGACGAACGGCCCCATCACCGCGCTGGAACGCGCGCCGGAGGTGAAATCTTGTAGCTGCTTATAGATGACGGAGACGTACTGCCCGGCTAGATTGGGCGAGTTCGCGTCGCTCAGGCCGCGCGCGCCGTGGCACATGGTGCAGCGGAGGGCGAAGGTGGCGCCCCGGCCGATCGACTCGGCGCTCGCGTCCTGCAGCATCTGCGGCGTCACCACCACCCGCGTGGTCTGGTAGGTCGCCGGCACGATGGGCTCGGCCCCAGGGGCCGCGCGCAGCACCCCGGCGGCGTTGCAGATCGCATCCCAGGCGCCCCGGAAGCCGGCATTCGTCTGCAACGGCAGCCAAACGAACCCGGCGAACGCGGCCGCCACGGCGATGGCCGCGGTGGCCGAGACGCTGGTCGCGAACCAGGGATTGCGGAACGACAACAGGCGCGCCGTGCTCATCACTGGCTCCCGATGACGACCGCCGGCACGGCGGTGCCGGGCAACGCCAGGAGGCGCGCGATCGGAAATCCGTAGTTCACAACCGTGAGCGCGATCATGAGGCCCACCCAGAGCGCAAAGCCGTTGAGCGCCGCCGGCACTCTCTGCGGCTCGTGCACCGCGACGCTGAACCGGTAGGCGCCGGGCTCGACCCGTGGCGCCCGCTGCCCGCGGACCAGCACCGTGATGAACAGCAGCCCGGAGAGCACGAGGATCGCGCCGCCGAACACCGACATGATCGCCGAGGCGGCCTGCTGGGCGATCACCGGATCGGTGAAGTCATAGAACGCCATGCGGCGCGGCATGCCGAGGATGCCCACGTAGTGCCAGGGAAAGGTCAGCACGACCATGCCGATGAACCACGTCCAGAGCTGCGCGCGCATCACGCGGAAGCTGTTGAGCGCCCGCCCGGTCAGATGCGGCCAGATGTCGTAGGCGATCGCGAAGTACATGATGACGATCGCCCCGCCGAAGATCAGGTGGAAGTGCCCGGTGATCCACTGCGTGTTGTGGATCGTCATGTCGAGCTGATAGCTCATGTTGATCAGCCCGCCGGCGCCGCCGAACCCGAGCATGATGAAGGAGAAGGCGACCGCCAGCATCATCGGGTTGCGCCATGGCAGGGCGCCTATCCACCCGAACACGCCCTTGCCGCCCCGCAGCCATCCGGCGATCTCGAGCGACGCGCAGATGGTGAACACGGTGAACAGCGTCGGCAGCGCCACGAGCGCCGTGAACACCGAGTGCAGGAACTTGAAGCCCGAGCCCACCTGCGGATCGGCGAACAGGTGATGCACCCCGATCGGCATGGCGACGACCAGGAACAGCACGAAGGAGAGCCGCGCCATCAAGTCGCTGTACAGCCGGCCACCGACCGCCCGCGGGATGATGACGTAGTAGGCGATGTAGGTCGGCATCAGCCAGAAATAGACGATGGCGTGCAACGTCCAGGAGAAGAACACGCGCGCCAGCCCGGCGTCGATCGTGGCCGTCAGACCCAGCGCCACCGGCAGGATCTGGAACAATATCTCGATCGCCGCGCCGACCGCCGTCCAGGCCCAGAGATAGGACCCGGCCACGTTGGCGAACATCGCGAGCGGCACCGGCGTTCCCGGATGATCCCGCTTCCACAAGAACAGGTTGACCGACATCAGCGCGACCCAGATCCAGGAGCCGACGACGACCAGGACGACGCCGATGTAGTAGAACGGGCTGCCGATCAGCGGCGGATAGAAGGTGTAAAGCACCGAGGCCAGACCCATCGAGACCGGGATGACGGCCGTCACGGTGCCGACCGCCACGAGGGCGAAACCGGCCCAGGCCCAGTTGCGCCCGATCAGCGAACGCTTCAGCGCCGTCTCGGTGATGAAGTAGCCGAACCCCATGGCAACCAGCGTCGGCAGCACATAGGCCATCGTCGTGCCGTGCGCCGTCACCGAGCGGTAGTAGTATTCGGGGTCGCCGATCCAGGCGTGCAGCGGGCTGCGGACGAACATCTGCCACTCGCCCAGCAGCAGCGCCAACCCGAACCCGGCAAAGGCCAGCCAGAAATGCGCGAGGATCAGCCGCCGGCTGGTCACTACAGCCCCGCTGCCCAGCGTAGCCCCGCTACTCGACACAGCTCAGCCTCCGCCGGTTGGCCGCCATCTGCTGGAAGGCCGTCTTGTCGATAACCCTGAGCTTGCCCCACATGCCCTCGTGCCCGGTGCCGCAGAACTCGTGACAGGGCATGTGACGCTCGCCGGGCGTCTCGAAGCGGGTGGAGATGGTCGAGACGTAGCCCGGCACCAGCATCGTGTTCACGGTGGTGCCGTCGATGAGGAAGCCGTGCACCACGTCGGCGCTGGTGGCGCGGAAATTGATCGGCGTTCCCGTGGGGACCACGATGCATTGCGGCGTGAAGGAGTATTGCTGCCCGATGGCCCGCACCATGACGGAGCCGTCCGGCTGCAGGTCGCTGCCGAGGTTGCTCTCGATGAACTCGCCCGCGAGATGCAGGGTGCGCGGGTCCGCGGTCTCGATGCGGCTTTGCGGCATGACGGCCTGGTGGACGCCGGCATAGGCCGCTATGACGACAAGCAGCGCGATGATGGCGATGGACGTCGCCGCCCAGCGGCGTTCGATGCGCGCCGCACGCTCGGCGCCCGCGTCGGGCGTATGGGGAAAGGTCGCCAGGGGAATAGGGTCCTTCACAGCAAAGTCGCCCGCGGCACGAAGACGAGGAGGTAGAAGGCGAACCAGAGCGCGATGACGACCGCCGTGGCGATGCCCGCGAGCACGATCGCGCCGCGCGCGCCGGAGAGGACGATCCCGTTCACCGCATCATCCTGCGACGCCGCGTCCTGGATCGGGTCCAGTCCTGAGTTGATCATGCTGCCCTCAATCCAGCGGCGCCGTGCGCAGCTCGTTGGCCTGGCGCGCGGAGATGGCCTCGCCGCGGTTGCCCCAGGACGAGCGGATGTAGGTGACCACGGCTGCGACCTCGTTGTCGGACAGGGACTGCGCGAAGGGCGGCATGCCATACGGCATCGGATTGCCAGCGGTGCCCGGCGGATATCCCCCGTTCAGCACCATGCGGACCGGGTTCACCGCCGACGCCATCTGGATCGACTGGTTGCTGGCGAGCGGCGGATAGTGCGGCGGCATCCCGCGCCCGTCCGCGCCATGGCAGCTCGCGCACTGCGTCCCGTAGACATCCTGGCCGAGGCGCAGCAGCAGGCTGCCTTCGGCCAACGGAACCGTCGGGATCGAGGCATCCGGCGCGCTGTGCTGGCTTAGGCTCTTGAGATAGACCGCCATGCCGCGGACATCGTCGTCGGTCAGGTACTGCAGGCTGTCATAGACGACCTCCGCCATCGGGCCATAGACCGCGCCGCGCTTGGACACGCCGGTGCGCAGCAGGTCGGAGATGTCCTCGATGCTCCAGTCGCCGAGCCCGGCCTCCTTATCGGAGGTAAGGGAGGGCGCGTACCAGTTCTGCATGGGGATGAGCCCACCCTCGAAGGCCTTCGAATCCGAGCTGCCGCCGAGCGCGTTGATCGGCGAGTGGCACATCGAGCAGTGGCCAAGCCCCTGCACGAGATAACCGCCGCGGTTCCACGCCGCGGACTTGCTGGCGTCCGGCTTGTACTCGCCCTCGCTAAAAAACAGCGTCCGCCAGCCCAGGATCAGCGAGCGGTTGTTGTAAGGGAAGCGCAAGTCATGCGGCCGGTCCGCCACCCGAATCGGCGGCACCGACCGGAGATAGGCGAACATCGCGTCGGAGTCCGCGCGGGTGACCTTGGTGTAGGCGGGAAACGGCATGGCCGGATAGATGAGGCCGCCATCCGGGGACCGGCCGGTGTGCATCGACGCGTAGAACTGGTCGGCGGTCCACTTGCCGATCCCGGCCTCAGGGTCGGGCGTGATGTTCGACGAATACAGCGTGCCGAACGGCGTCGGCATCGGACGGCCGCCGGCAAAGGACGGACCGCCCGGCATGGTGTGGCACGCGACGCAATCACCGGCGCGCGCCAGGTACTCGCCTTGCTTGATGATGGACGCGGCCGGATCCTCGGCCCGCGCCGTGGCGGCTCCCGTGACCGACAGCACGACGATGGATGCGCAGAGTAAAGCGGAGAGCGAAGCAAGAACGGGGAGCGGGCGGTTCCGCATGGCTCGGCCCCTCAATTCGGTTCGCTGCCGCAGGCGAGCGGCATCGGTAGCGTCCCCTGCGGCACCGGCGACGGATCGGCGGCGATCGGCTGCGCGGAGAGCCAGGCGGCAACCGCCGTAACGTCGCTCTCGGTCAGGTGCCCGGCGACGACCTGCATGCAGTCCGGCGCGGCAGCGGTGCGCGTACCGTATCGCCAGGCGCCAAGCTGCGCGCCGATGTAGCTGGCGTGCAGTCCCAGCAGCCCCGGTATCGCCGGCTCCATGCCGGTGAAGGCCGGCCCGTGACAGCCGGCGCAGGCCGGAACGCCCTTGGCCGGGTCCCCCTGCGTAACCAGCGACTCGCCGCGGGCCAGCACCGCCTCGCTGGCGACCGGTTCGGCTTGCGGCGGCAACGGCGGCCGCTGCGTGGCGAAGTAGTCCGCCATCTTCTGCAGGAATGCGTCCGGCTGGAACTCCAGCAGGTAGTTCATCGGCGGATACCTGCGCCGGCCGTCACGGAAGGCGACGAGCTGGTGCATCAGGTAACCCGCCGGCTTGCCTGCAAGACGGGGGAAGTAGTCATTGTTGGTGCCCCGGCCTTCCGGCCCATGGCACGCTGCACAAGCGACGAGCCGGGCCTCCATGCTGTCCGGCGCCTTGTTGGTTTGCGCATGCAGCGCGTAGGCCGGGCAGACCGCCAGCGCGACCAGCAGCCCAGCTCGGCGCAGCCGCAGCACGAGACGTTCGGCATTCGTGTGGATCGAGCCGCTCGGCATCCTGCGTTCTCTTTCCAGTCGAAGGCTGGTCATCGGTGCCGGTGTGGGTCCCACCCAAACCGAGCCCAATTCGTAGCCGACAAAATGTTGGCACGACGGAATTAACTTCGGATACCGGCTATGCAGATACGCATGCACCGGATTGGGAGGGCCCGGCTCCGCCTGCGGCAAGAGGACGCCGCGAGACGAAGTGGCCGCCCGCGCGTTGCATGCTTGCCCAACCCGATAGGCTAATTTTTAATGCAGACGGACCCCGATGCCACCTGATCCATACGAGACGCTTGGTCTTTCCCGGGACGCCACGCCGGAGCAGATCCGCTCGGCCTACCGCAAGCTCGCCAAGAAGCACCACCCCGACCTGAACCCCGGCAACACCGCGGCCGAGGAGCGCTTCAAGGCGGTCAATTCCGCGAACGAGCTGCTATCCGACGCCGATAAGCGCGCCCGGTTCGACCGGGGGGAGATCGATGCCGCCGGCGAGCCGACCGCCCCGGAACCGCCGCGCTATCGCCGCTATGCCGACGCGGCCGAGGGAGCCCGCTATCAGGCCGGGCCGGATGACGGCCACCCGTTCGGCGATATCTTCAGCGATTTCCTTCACCGCGGCGGCGGCGAGGCCCTGCGCATGCGCGGCTCGGACGCGCGTTATGCGCTCGCGGTCGATTTCCTGGACACCGTCACCGGGGCGACCCGCACGCTGACGTTGCCGGATGGCCGCACCCTCGACGTGCGTATCCCGCCCGGCATCGAGGACGGACAGATTTTGCGCCTTAAGGGCCAGGGCGGCGCGGGCCTGAATGGCGGCCCGGCCGGCGACGCGCTGATCGAGATTCACGCCTACCCGCACCTATTCTTCACGCGCGAGGGCAACGACATCCATGTCAAGCTGCCGGTTACCCTGAAAGAGGCCGTACTCGGCGCCCGCATCAAGGTTCCCACGCCCGCGGGCAGCGTGACCATGACGGTGCCCAAGCGGTCCGATACCGGCACGCGCCTGCGTTTGCGTGGCCGAGGCATTCCGGCCCATGCCGGACGGCCAGCGGGCGACGAGTATGTGACGCTGCAGGTCACGCTGGCCGACGCCGATGACGCCCTTGAAACGTTCCTGCGCGACTGGAACCCGGCCGAACCCAGCAATCCTCGCCGCACGATGGAGGGAGCATGATTACCGTCCAAACCCTGTCCCGCACCGTCGGCGTCGCCGAGGCGGAGATCACCCGCTGGGTGGAGCTGACCTGGCTGCGTCCCGACGGCTCCCCCGGCCGCTGGGTGTTCCACGAGGTGGACGTCGCCCGCGTCCGCCTGATCGCCGAGCTGCGGGAGTTGCGCATGGACGAGGAGGCGATGCCCGTGGTCCTGTCCCTGCTCGACCAGCTTTATGCGGCGCGGCGGCGCATGCGGCTGCTGCAACAAGCGGTGGACGAGGCAGCCCCCGACGCCGTGCGCGACCGGCTGCGCACGTTGCTGGGGGACGCCGGGTGACCCCGTGGCAATTCCCTATGGCTGGGGCTACCGCTCCTCGTCGATCAGGCTGACATGCGCGGCCACGACCTGCCAACCTTCGGGAAAGCGAACCCAGGTCTGCATCTGGCGTCCTAGCCTGCCTGGTATCGTGCTGCGGTGGAACAGCATCGACGCCACCGCCGCATCCCGTCCATAGGTCGTGATGACGGTGCGCGTCAGGCTACGCTGCAGCCCGCTGGCCGAACGCGCGCCGCGAAACGCCGCGATCTCGTCATGGCCATACAGGTTCTCCGCCACTCCATAGCGGATCGTCTCGGGACCGCAGCGGAACAGGGCATTGAGCGCCGGCACATCATTGGCGATGAGGGCCGCCTCATAGCGGGCGAACGCCGCCTCCACTTCCGCACGGATTTCAGGAACATCTATGTCCATCGTTCTCGTTGCTCCATTCCTATGCCGGACAAGCTGGGCCGGACAAGCTGGTGTTGCCCTAGCGGACCGGTGCCGCCGGGTCCAGGCGGACGTCCTGTGCACGCGTCAGCTCGTCCACACGGGCGTCGTGCAGCAGCCCTTGCCGCATCGCCCACACGTTCTTCTGCAGGTGGATCGGGATGATCCCGACGTCGTCGATTACCGTCCGGGTCGCCTCCTGCAGCAGTTGCTCGCGCTTGCCGTCGTCCAGCATACGCATCGCCGCGGTCAGCTGCTGGTCGAAGGTGGGATTGGAGTAGCGGGCGCGGTTCACCGACCCCATGCCCAAATTCCGGTCATAGGTCGCGACGGTGGAGCGCAGCCCGGCGCCGGGCTCGCCGTCCGTCGTCCCCCACGACACCAGGAACGCCGAGAACTCCTGCCGCGACGCACGGGTGATGAAGGTGGAGTAGGGCGAGGTCTCCACCGTGGTGCGCACGCCGACGCGGGTCCACATCTGCGCCACGGCCTGGACGATGCGGAAGTCGTTCGGGTAGCGGTCGTTGGGGCCATGCAGCGTGATGCGGAAGCCCTGCGGATAGCCGGCCTCGGCCAGGAGTTTCCGCGCCTGCTCCGGGTTGGCCGGCGGCGGCTGCAGGTCGGGCACGTAGCCGAAGGTGTCCTTCGCCATGTACTGCAAGGTCGGCGTCGCCACCCCCTCCATGACCCGCGCCACCTCCGCGTCGCGGTCGATCGCCAGCGACAGCGCCCGGCGCACGCGCTGGTCCCGCAGCGGATTGCGGTCCAGCGGCTTGCCGGCATTGTCGGTGATGAATGGGGACGATCCCGTCCGCATCTGGTCCATCGCGATGTAGATGACCCGCAGGCTGTCGGCTTCGGACAGGCGTATCCGCGGCTCCTGGCGCATCCGGGCCACGTCGGCGGTCGGAACCTGGTCGATGAAGTCCACGTCGCCGGACAGCAGCGCCGCGGCGCGCGACGCCTCGTTGGTGATCTGGCGGTAGCTCACGTGCTCCCAGGGCGACTTGCCGCCCCAGTAGGCGTCGTTGCGGTCAAGCTCCACCCGGTCGCCGAACCGGACCGATTTGACGCGGAACGGCCCGGTGCCGATCGCGACCCGGCCCGAATTGAAGTCCTCCGTCGCCGCCCCGGTATGCGTCGCCCGGCTGAGGATCCACACCTGCGAAAGGTTGGCCGGCAGCAGCGGGTCCGGCCCCTTGGTGTGCAGGCGCAGGGTCAGGGGGTCCACGATCTCCACCTTGGCGATCGAATAGATGAAGGTGGAGTAGGAGCCCGGGCTGTTCACGACGGTCGGGATGCGCTCGAAGGTGAATGCCACGTCGTCCGCGGTGAACGGGTGGCCGTCGTGGAACGTGACGCCGGGCCGCAGCTTGAACTCCCACAAATCGTCGGCGACCGGCGTCCAGCTGAGGGCCAGGCCGGGCAGCAGCCGGGACTGCCCGTCCGTGTCGGCGAGCGCGCCGTAGACCATCGAGGCGAAGGCGTTGTTCGGCGAGATGTTGTGGTATTCGGGATCGATGGAGGTCACCTGCGCCCCCACCCCCATGCGCAACGTTTGTGCCTGCGCGCCGGTGGGCGCCAGCATGCCCAACACCAACAGCCCGGCTGCCGCACCGGCGCGCAACCCGCAGACCTTCAAACCACCCATACGCGCCCCCTCCCGTCCCGGCTGATCCGCTCTGGCTGCCGAGTTGACTTTAGTATGGCATTATCTCAACACCTGGCCGTCCACTAGGCCTTGGGAGGAACGCCGTGAACATCACGCCAACGCACGAGACTTTGGGCGCCGATGTCGAGGGCATCGACCTGTCGCAGCCGCTCGGCCGCGCCGAGTTCGGCGGCATCCTACGGGCGCTCGGCGAGCACGGCGTGTTGTGCTTCCCGCGGCAGAGGCTGGACGCCCCACAGCTCAAGGCGTTCTCGGAGCATTTCGGTGGGCTGCAGTCCTCGCTGACCGGCACCTACTGCGAGCCGGGCATGCCCGAGGTGATGATCCTCTCCAATGTCGTCGAGGACGGCAAGCCGCTCGGCCTGGCGGATGCCGGGCAGGACTGGCACACCGACATGTCGTATAACGAGCTGATCGGCTTCACCAACGTGCTGTACGGCATCAAGATACCGCGGCGCGAGGGCAAGGCGCTCGGCAACACGGTGTTCGCCAACATGCACGCGGCGTACGATGGCCTGGCGGACGAGTTGAAGCAGCGGCTGCACGGCATGACCGCCACGCACGACTTCAACAAGTTCTGGGAGGATATGCGCCGCCGTCCGGGCAGCACCCGCCCGCCGCTGACGCCCGAGCAGCGCGCCAAGCGCCAACCCGCAGTGCATCCGGTGTTCATGACGCACCCCATCACCGGCCGCCAGGTGCTGTATTGCAACCCCGGCTACGTCGTCCGCATCAACGAGCTGGACGAGGCCGAGAGCGACCGGGTGCTGGCCCATCTGTTCGCCCATCAGCTTCAGCCGCAATACCAGTACGCGCACCATTGGACGGAGGGCGACGTGCTGATGTGGGACCACATCGGCACCCTGCACAACGCGATCCCCGATTACGGCCCGGACGAGCACCGGCTGATCAAGCGCTGCCAGGTCATGGCGGACCGCGTGTTCGACCCCGGCTTCGTGCGCGAGGCGCTGCTGCAAACGGCGTAAGGGGGCTCCCATGCGCTGGATCAGGTTCACCGCCGAGGGCCGCACGGCCTACGGCATCCTTGAGGGCGACCGCATCGCGGAAATCCGGGGCGGCCTGTTCGACGGGCCGCCGGACCGCACCGGACGGATGCACGCACTCGCCGCGGTAAAGGTCGAAATTCCCTTGCTGCCCCGCACCTTCTACGCGGCCGGGCTGAACTACACGGAGCATGTGATCGAGGCCGCGAAGAAGTGGGGCGAGGCGCCGAACATCCCGCAGAAGCCCGACATGGGCTACCGCGCGGTCAACGCCCTGATCGCCCATGACGAGCCCGTGGTGATCCCGCGCGATGCGACCAGGGTCCAGTACGAGGGCGAGCTCGCCGTGGTCATCGGCAAGCGTGCCAAGCACCTGAGCGAGGTGGAGGCGCTGTCCTGCGTCCACGGCTACACCATCGGCAACGACGTGAGCGAGCGGAACTGGCAGAAGTCCGACCGCACCTTCTGGCGCAGCAAGAACACCGACACCTTCAAGCCCATGGGTCCCTGGATCGAGACGAAGGCTGACCTGGAGGCGATGGAGACCGTGGTGCGCCTGAACGGCACGGAGACGCTGCGTTTCCGCACCAGCCACATGCTGTTCGGCATCGCCCGGTTCATCTCCACGATGACGCAGTACCTGACGCTGCACCCCGGCGACGTCATATGGATGGGCACCGACGGCGCCTCCCCCGATCTGAAGCCCGGCGATGTCGTGGAGATCGACATCACGGGGATCGGCGCCCTGCGCAACCCGTTCGTGCTGGAGCAAGCGGCCTGATGCCCGCGTCCTACGAAACCCACCGCGCCCAGCTCGAGGCCGTGCTGACGGCCTGGGGCATGCCCGCCCATTTCGCCCACCGCACGGCCGAGGTGATGTCCTGGGCCGACCTGCACGGCATCGACAGCCACGGCATCTCCATGCTGCCCATCTATTTCGAGCGGCACCGGAGCGGCCGGGTGAACATGCGGGCGCGGCCGCGCATTTTGCGGGAGACGCCGGTCTCCGCATTGATCGACGGCGATGGCGGGCTGGGCCACGAGCCGTCCCGCCAGGCGATGGAGGCCGCCATTGCCAAGGCCCAGGGCATCGGCCTCGCGGTGGTATCCGTGCGCAACTCCTCGCATTTCGGCGCTTGCGGCTTCTATGCCAAGATGGCGGCGGATGCGGGGCTGATCGGCATGGTCGCCACCTCCGCCTCCGTCCTCCAGGTAGCCCCCACCGGCGGGGCGCAGGCCCGGCTCGGCACGGACCCCTGGGCGTTTGCCGCGCCGGGCCGGGAGGGTGAGCCGTTCGTGCTGGACATGGCGACGACCACGGTCGCCGCCGGACGCATTCGCAACAAGGCGAACGAGAACCTGCCGGCGCCGCCGGGCTGGCTGCTGACCCGCGAGGGCCTGCCCTCCACCGACCCGCTGGAGGCCGTGGAGAAGGGCGGGTTCCTGACCTCCCTGGGCGGTAGCGCGGAGGGCAGCAGCTATAAGGGCTATGGCTTGTCCGTGATGGTCAACATCCTGGGCTCCTGCCTGTCCGGTGCCACGCTGATCACCGACCCCATGCACACCAAGAAGCCGCAGGGCATGGATATCGGCCACTTCTTCCTGGCGCTCAGCCCCACCTTGTTCTGTGCGGACGGTGCGTTCGAGGCCGATGTGGCGACCCTGTGCGACACCCTGCGCGCGACCCGGCCGCTCGACCCGGCGCAGCCCGTCATGGTCGCTGGAGACCCCGAGCGCCGGCACGCCGCGCAGCGCATGAAGGACGGCATTCCAGTCGGGCCGAACCTGCTCGCAAAAATCAAGCAGATCGCCGTGGAGTCCAACGTCCCCTGGCTGCTGGACACAGCGGCGTAGTTCAGGCGACAGTTTCCTTGGCGGCGCTACGGACTCCTTCCGCGTCCTCGGCTGCTCCCGAGCCGGCGCGACGGCCGAATACCGCGCCCGAGGTCAGGCCCGATCCGCCGGGGTAGCCGTTGAAGAACACCCCGCCGACCAGCTCGCCGCAGGCGAACAGGCCCGGAATGTCGTGCCCGTCCTCGTGCACCACGCCACCGGCGCCGCTGACCTGCAGGCCGCCATAGGTGAAGGTGATGCCGCCGGTCACCGGATAGGCCTTGAACGGCGGCGTATCGATCGCCTGCGCCCAGTTCGACTTTGGCAGGCCCAGCCCACGCGTTCCCTTGCCGTCCTTGATGCTCGGCTCGAAGGCCATTTCGGGCATCACGGCCGCGTTGTAGGCGTCGATGGTCGCCCGTGCGGCGGCCTTGTCGTCGATCCCGTCGAACTTGCCAATCAGCTCGTCGAGCGTGTCCGCCTGCACGAAATGCGCATCGTGGAACCGGTATTCGCCATACAGCAGGTGGTCCACCTTGCTGTCGAAAACCTGCCAGGCAAGATGGCCCGGCTGTTCCAGCACCGCCCGGCCGAATTGCGCGTAGGTATAGTTGCGGAAGTCCTTGCCCTCATCCACGAAGCGCTCGCCGCGCGCATTCAGCATGATCCCCAGGAAATAGCAGATCTTGCGGTAGTTCTTCCGATCGAGATGCGGGATTTCGAGGTTGCCGTAATCAGGCATGTGCAGGTCCATCGGCGTGGCGTGGCAGCCGCCATAGAAGCCGTGCGGCCGTGCGCCGAGCCTGAGCGCCATCTCCAGGCCCTTGCTGGTGTTGTGCGGCGTCCCGCGGACCTTGGCCTTGTCCCAGCCCTCGCCGAGATAGCGGGTGCGCAGCGCCGCGTTCGCCTCGAAACCGCCGCATGCGAGGACGACCGCCCCCGCCCGCAACTGCCCGGCCCCGCCAGCCTCGCTCACTGTCCGGACGCCGACGACCCGGCCACCCTCGACCATCAGCTCGTCCGCGGCGCAGTCATAGCGAATCTCGCCCCCCATCCCGAGGAACACCCGCAGCTCCGCATCCACCAGGCCGACGCCTTCGTGCCTGGCCTCCATCGTCAGCCCGCCCCAGAAGATATGCTTGCCGTCCTTCTGAAAGGCTTGGCGCGAATAGATCGGCTCGAACCGCACGCCGTGCGAGGCGAGCCAGCGCAAGGCGGGATAGCTTTCGGCGATCAAGGTCTGCTGCTCGCTGCTCAGCGGGCGGCCATCATTGAAGCCCAGGAGGTCCGCCCCGAACTTTCCCGCGGTATAGGAGCCAAACTCGGTATCCGGCAGGCGCGGGTCCGCCGCGTCCTCCAGCAGCGGCAGCAAGTCGTCGTTGCAGTTGTAGACGAAGCGCATGGCGCCTGCGGTATATTTGGAGTTCCCGCCGGCGAGGTCGGGTTGCGCCTTTTCGATAACCAGGACATCGCTGCCCCGCTCCTTCGCCGTGATCGCCGCGCACAGCGCCGCATTGCCCGACCCGACGACGATCACGTCCCAGTCCGTCCGCATGATGCTCTCCGTTCAATCAGTGCCTGAAGCCCGCGCCAGCGCGGCCCGGCCGATCTGACCGAGCGCCAGGTCGTCCTGCGGCGGCTGGAACAGTCCGGCGCGGGCGTCCCGGAAATACCGCTCCAGCGGCAGCTCCTTGGTCAGGCTGAACCCGCCGGCGACCCGGAGCGCCTTCTCGGTTGCCTCGCAGGCCGCGTTGGTGCACAGGTACTTGGCCATGCCGATCCGCGGTCCCAAGGCCTGGCGCAGGCTTGGGTGGTCCACCCAGGCCCGCGCCGTCTCGTGCAGCACGGCGCGGGCGGCGGACAGCACCGCCTCCATCTCGCCGATCCATTGGATGATGTGCGGCTGCTCGGCGATCGGGCGGCCCAGCGAGGGCGGCACGCGCTCCTGCGCATAGGCGCAGGCGGCGTCCAGCGCGGCCTGCCCCACGCCCAGGTATACCGCGGCGATCGGCAGCGCCCAGCCGTTGGTGCCCGGCCGGTTGCGGCCGCCGGCGCCGATCACCACCGGCTCCACGATGCGCCGGTCGGGCACGAAAACGCCGTCGTAAAAGACATCGCCGTTGCCGCAGCCGCGCAGGCTCAGGCTGCCCTCCCAGGTATCCACGATCCGCAGGCCCGGGGAGCCCCCCTCCACGATGGCGCTGCACAGCGTGCCCTGTGGCGCGCCGTCCTCCGGCGGCAGCATGGCCGCGGTCACCAGCCAGCGTAGCGCCGGGGCGCCGGTGACGAAGATCTTGTGCCCGAACAGCCGCCAGCCGCCCGGCGCCCGCTCCGCCCGCATCGACGGCACGCCGCCGCGCGAGATCGACCCCAGTTCCGGCTCGGTGACGCAGTTGTTCACCATGCCGCCCTCCGCCACCACCCGGCGGGAGATCTCTTCCAGCACGTCCTCCGGCCAGGCGCGGCTCGCATAGGCGCGGCCAAGCACGCTGATGAGCATGCCCGTGACCAGCGCGGTCGAGGCGTCGCCGCGGGCCAGGATTTCCTGCGCCAGCACCATCTCGAACAGGTCCGCACCGCCGCCGCCATACGCCGTGGGGATCATCAGGCGGTCGTAGCCGGCGGAATGCAGCTCCGGATAGTTCTCGTGCGGGAAGCCGGGCCCGCCTGCCCGGGGGCTGAAGCGTTTGGCCAGGCCCTCGGCCAGCGACATGATCTCGACCTGGCGCGGGGTGGGCGCCAGCAGGCCGGGCATGTGCGTCACGCTGCGGTCTCCTTTGCGCCGCCGAGGTAGGCGTCGCGGATCTTCGGATTATGGGCCAGTTCGGCCGCCGGGCCCTGGAGGATGATCCGCCCGGTCTGCAAGACGTAGGCGTAATGGGCGATCTGCAAGGCCAGGCTGGCGTTCTGCTCGACCATGAACACCGTCACGCCCTCTTTGTTGACCGTGCCGATCAGCTCCAGCACCCGGTCCACATAGAGCGGCGACAGGCCCATGGTCGGCTCGTCCATGCAGATCAGCCGCGGGCGGCCCATCAGCGCGCGGGCCATGGCGACCATCTGCTGCTCCCCGCCCGACAGCGTGCCCGCGCGGTTCGTCAGGCGCTGGCGCACGCGGGGAAACAGCTCCAGCATCCGCTCCAGGTCGCGCGCCACCTCCGCCCGGTCGGTGCGGGAGAAGGCGCCCATCAGCAGGTTCTCCCGCACCGTCATGGCGCCAAACAGCCGCCGCGCCTCCGGCACGCTGCCGATGCCGCGGCGGATCACCTGCGGCGTGGGCAGGCCGGTGATGTCCTGCCCGTCGAAGCGCACGTGCCCGGCACGGGGGCGCAGCAGGCCGAGGATGACCTTCATGGTGGTGGATTTGCCGCTCGCATTGCCGCCCAGCAAACAGACGATCTGACCGGTACGCACTGCGACGTTCAGGCCGAAATGCACTTGCACCGGGCCGTAGAACGTGTCCACGTCTTCCAACTCAAGCAATGGCGCGCTCACGCGGCCTGCCCTCCCACGGCGCGGTGGCCGAGATAGGCCTCGATGACCGCCGGGTCGGCGCGCACGGCGGCGGGCGGTCCCTCGGCGATCACCCGGCCGTCGTCCATGGCGATCACCCGGTCGGACAGCCGCATCACGAGCTCCAGCTTGTGCTCGATCAGCAGGATGCTGCGGCCGTCCGCCTTCAGCCGGCCGATGATGGCGGCCATCTCCGCGGTCTCGCTTTCGTTCATGCCGGCGGTGGGTTCGTCCAGCAGCAGCAGGCGCGGATGCAGGGCCAGCGCGCGGGCAATCTCCACCCGGCGGCGGTTGGCGTAGGACAGGGTGTAGGCGGGCTGCTCCAGCCGCGGCGTCAGGCGGTCGCCGAACAGCGCGACGATGCCCTCGATTTCGGCGTTCAGCGCGGTTTCTTCCCGCACCACGGATGGCGGCCGAATCAGCGCGGCCAGCAGTTCCGCCAGCGCACCCAGGCCGGGCACTCGCGGCTTGGCGGCGCGCAGGCGGTGGTGCGCCCCCACCAGCACATTGTCCCGCACCGACAGGTTGGCGAACACCCGGCCGTGCTGGAAGGTGCGGGCCAGCCCGAGGGCGGCCACCCGCTCCGGCGCCCAGCCCGTGATGGCAATGCCGCCGAACACGATGCTGCCGCCGTCCGGCACGTCGTGTCCGCTCAACAGGTTGAACAACGTGGTCTTCCCCGCGCCGTTCGGGCCGATGATGGAGAGGAACTCGCCCTCCTTCAGCGAGAAATCCACCCCGGCCACGGCGTGCACGCCGCCGAAGCTGCGGGTGATGCCGCGTGCCTCCAGCAGGGTCATACGGTGCCCAACACGCCCTGTGGGCGGAACCGGATCAGCAGCAGCAGCACCGCGCCGTAGATCAGCATCCGGTACTCCGCCGTGCCGCGGAACACCTCGGGCAACGCCGTCAGCGCTACGGCACCAAGGATGGCGCCGAGCACGTTGCCCATGCCGCCCAGGATGACCATGGTCAGCGCCGAGATCGACACGGTGGAGGTGAAGGTCTCGTTGTTGATGTAGGAATACAAATGCGCCGCGATGGCCCCGCTGATCCCGGCGGAGAAGCCGCCGACGGCGAAGGCGATGCCCTTATAGCGGTCCAGGCTAACGCCGTAGGCGCGCGCCGCCACGTCGTCGTCGCGGATCGCGCGGAAGGTCCGCCCCAGATGCGAGCGCAGCAGCCGCGCCTGCATGAGCGCCAGCACGACCAGCACCGCCAGGCATACCCAATACGACGCCTGCGGGCTGTCCAGCTCGACCGGGCCCACCGCCAACGGGGGAATGTTGGAGACGCCGATCGGGCCGCGCGTCAGGCTCTCCCAGTTCAGGATCACCAGGCCGACGATCTCGCCGATGCCGAGCGTCGCAATCGACACGTAGTGCGAGCGGAGGCGGAACGCGGGCGCCACCAGCGCCGTGCCGATCAGCGCCGTCAGGATGCCGGCGGCCGGCACGCTGGCCCAGGCCGGCCAGCCGGAGTCCAGCGCGAGCAGGGCGGAGGCATAGGCCCCGATCAGCAGCAGCGCCGCGTGCCCCAGCGAGACCTGGCCGAGCGTGCCCGCGACGAGCGTCAGGCTGATGGCCAGCATGGCGGCGAGCCAGGCATTGGTCAGGACCTGAAGCACATACGGGATGTTCGGCAGCAACGGCACGGCCGCCGCGGCGACGACCGCGGCGTTGACGGCCCAGGGCGGCACGCGCACGACCCGGCTCGGCGCAATGAAGGTGCCGGTCATCGGCTCGGGCGGGGTGGCGCGGGCGCTGGCGAACAGCCCGTTCGGCCGCAGCACCAGGATCAGCAGCAGCAGCGCGAAGCTGAACAGGTTGCGATAGGACGAGCCGAACAGGGCGACGCCGTAGCTCTCGGTCAGCCCCAGCAGCAGCGACCCGGCGATGGCGCCCGGCACGTTGCCCATGCCGCCGATCACCTGCGCCACGACGCCCTTCAGCGTAGCCTGGAAGCTCATCGCCGGGTCGATATGGTTGAAATACATGCCGACCAGCAGGCCAGACAGGCCGCCCAGGGCGGAGGCGATGGCGAACACCGTGCGGTTCACCGCGTCCGTGTCCACGCCCATCTGCCGCGCCGCGTCCCGGTCCTGCGCCGTGGCGCGCACCGCCCAGCCGAGCTTGGTGAAGCGCAGGAAGCCGAACAGCACCGCGGCGCTGCCCAACCCGGTCACGGCGATCAGCAAGTCCAGCGCGCCGATCGTGCCGCCGCCGACGGCAATGCGCCAATTCGGCAGCGGCGACGGCAACGCCCGCGGGTCGGGGGTGAACAGGATTTGCAGAATCTGGTCCAGCACGAGGCTGATGCCGATGGTCGCCAGCAGCGGCGCGATCCGGGGCGCGCCGGCGAGCGGCCGCAACCCCAGCCGCTCGATGGCGATGCCAAGTGCTGCGCAAACCACCACGACGACCACAGCCGTCAGGGCGAGCGGCGCGTGGAGGTAGGTGAAGCAGGCCCAGCCGACATAGGCGCCCACGGCATAGACCGAGCCGTGGGCGAAGTTGATCAGGTGCGACACGCCGAAGATCAGCGCCAGCCCGACCGCCAGCAAGGCGTAGATGTTGCCGATGATCAGGCCATTGATCGTGTAGTCGAGCCAGGACGACATCAGGTCATGCCGGGTGCTGGCCGCCCCACACCGTGAACTTGCCGTCCCGCACCAGCAGGAGCTTGTAGTTGGCGCCCTGCACCCGGCGAGTCTTCGGGTCGAACGAGACCTTGCCATAGATCACGCTCGGCACGTCGCGGATGTCGGTGAGGCCGGTCTGCATGGCCTCGCGGGTCGTGCCGTAGCGCTCGCACAGCGCCGCGAACAGCACCATCGTGTCGTAGGCGCCGGCGCTGAAGCTGTCCGGCTCCATGCCGTACTTGGCCTGGTAGCGCTTGACGAAATCCTGCACCTCCGGCCGCGGGTCACCGGGGAAGAACGTCGACATCACATAGTCCCCCTCGACCCCGGCGCCGCCCAGCTCCAGGAACTTGGGCGAGTAGTTGGAGGTCCCGGCGAGGATCGTCAGCGTCAGCCCGGTGTCGCGCGCCTGCCGGCTAATCAGCGCGCCGTCCGCGTAGTACGACAGCAGCACCAGCCCGTCAGGCTTGCTGTCGCGCGCACGGACCAAGGTGGGGCGGAAATCCTGCTCGGCGGACAGGTAGCCCTCGGTGGCCGTGACCTCCATGCCCAGGCCGGGCGCCGCCTTCAGGAACGCATCCTTGGCCGTGCGGCCCCAATCGGTGTTCAGATGGAGCAGCGCCGGGCGCTTGAACCCCAGCTTGGACGCGAACTCCGCCAGATGCGGCTGCTCCTCCGCCTGGTCCGTGGAGTTGGACCACATATGGTCGCCGCCCTTGGTGAAGTCGGGGTGGGAGTTGGTGAAGCCGAACTGCACCAGCTTGGCCCGCTGATAGATCGGCGAGGCCGCCATGGAGGCGGGGGAGGAGAAATCGCCGAGCTCGATGACGATGCGCGGGTCGGCGACGAATTTCTGCGCGACGGCCACGGATTGCCGTGGGTCGGACTGGCTGTCCTGGAACTCGTACTGGATCGGCCGGCCCTTCACCCCGCCCGCGCCGTTGATGCCCTCAAGCGCCAGGTCGAAGCCGCGCTTCCATTGCGCGCCGTACTGCGCGTTCGGGCCAGTCAGGGGACCGCTGACCCCGGCGATGATGGGCTCGGCGGCGGCCCGGACGTGAAGGGCCGGCAGGGTGGCGGCGGTGGCAAGCAGGGTGCGGCGGGAAAGGAGCATGGCCGGTCTCCGGGGTTGCTGCGGTGCGGTGAGGCTACGGCAGGGAGGAACCACGGCACAAGCGACAGCTCGCTCAGGCCGGTTTCTGCCACACCGCGAACCGGCCGTCCCGCACGACCAGGTCCACGCTGGACGGGTGGCTCACCCGGCGCGTCGTCGGGTCGAAGGTGGCGGTGCCGAACAGCACGCTGGGCACGTCGCGCAGCTTCGCCAGGCCGTCATGAATCGCCTGCCGGTCGGCGCCATACTGCCGCATGACCGTCGTCGCGATCACCATCGCGTCGTAGGCGCGGGCGTTGTAGCTGCCGGGGTCGGTGCCGAACATCGCGCGGAACCCCGCGACGAAACGCTGCACCACCGGGCGCGGATCGTCGGGGAAGAAGTTGGCGTTGGTATAGACGCCCTCCACGGCCGGGCCGCCCAGCTCCAGGAACTTGGGCGAATAAACGGAGCCGGTCGCCACGAACGGCTGATGCAGCCCCATGTCGCGCGCCTGACGGACCACCTGGGCGCCGTCCGGGTAGTAGGCGATCAGCACCAGCGCGTCCGGCCCGGCGTCGCGCACCCGCACCAGGGTGGAGCGGAAATCCTGCTCGCTGGGCAGGTAGCCCTCGCTGGCCACGACGGTGGCCCCGCGCTCGGCCGCCGCCTTCAGGAAGATGTCCTTGCTCGATCGCCCCCAGTCGCCGTTGATGAACACCACCGCCAGCCTGCGGAAGCCGAGCCGGTCGATCGCGTAGTCGGCCAGGACCGGCATGTCGTCGGCCTGGTTGGGCGCGTTGGACCACATGCAGTCCCCACCCTTGGTGAAGTCGGGGTGCGAGTTGGTGAAGCCGAACTGCACCAGCCGGCCGCGCTGATAGATCGGCGAGGCCGCCATGGACGCGGCGGAGGAGAAATCCCCCAACTCCATCACCACACGCGGGTCGCCCACGAAGCGCTGCGCCACCGCGACGGCCTGGCGCGGGTCGGACTGCGTGTCCTGGAAATCCGTCGTCACCGGACGGCCGCCGATGCCGCCGGAGCCGTTCACCTCTGCCATCGCGAGGTCGAATCCGCGTTTCCAATCCGCGCCATACTGGGCGTACTGGCCGGTGAGCGGGCCGCTGACGCCCACCACCACCGGGTCCGCCGCCCGCGCGGCGAACGGAAGCAGCGTGGCGGCAAGCAGGGTGCGGCGGCGCATCATGCCCCTTCCTCCGGCATCACCGGCTCGCCGAGGGTTTGCATGAGCCGGTTGGCGTTGGCGAACATGGCCGTGGCGTGGATCAGGTCGTGGATGTCCAAGTCGTCGAGCCCGGCCGCACGCAGCGGCAGCAGGTCGGCCGGCACCATGGCGTCCGGCGTGCGGGTCAGCTTGGCGGCGAAATCCACCACCGCGCGCAGCCGCGGCTCAAGCGCGGTGTCCAGGCCCTCGTCGTACACGCGCTGGATGATCTCCGGCTGCTTCGTCAGCTCGGCGAAGCGCCGGGCGTGCACGCTGGCGCAATAGACGCAGCCGTTGACGATCGACACCACGACGGTGGCCAGCTCGCGGTCCGCCCGCCGCAGCCCGCGCGGGGCGTACATCACGGCGTTGAACAGCGGCGAGCGCTGCTCCAGCGCCGCCACGTCGTGCGCCAGCGTGAGGAAATAGGGAGAGGAGCGCGCTTGCGGCGGGCTTTTGTCGAGCGCGGCAAGCTGCGCCGGCGTGGCGCTGGCCGGGTCCAAGGTCAGCAGCCAGGCCGCCCACTCCACTGGCTGCAGGGTAAAATGGTTCATCCTAGCAGCGCCAGCCCGGCGGCGACCCGGACCTGATAGGCGACAAACGCCACGATCTGCGACAGCGTGACGATCTCCTTGGGCGACAATCCGGCCGCACGCAACGCCTCGGTGTCCGCACGGGTAGCCCGGCCCGGGCTGGTCGCCAACAGCTCGGCATGCCGCAGGATTGCGGCGTCACGCGGCCCCGGTGCGGCAGGCAGGGTGCCGTAATGCGCCGCAAGCGCCGCGTGCCCCGCAAGCTCCGCAGTGCGGCGGGCCGCCAGGGCGCGTTCGGCCGCGGTCAGCCCCTCCGGCTGCGGCGGCGCCACCATCGCGTCGTAGCTGCCCTGGGTGTAGCGCACGAAATCCGGCCGGGCGCCGCGCAGGGCGGCGACGCGGGAACCGAGCATGTCGTCGAGCAGGTCTGTCATCGCGCACTCCACCTGGCCGGATCGTGCGAGCATACATCACCGGCACCCGCATCCCAATGCCTCGCCAACCCAGCGGCACGGCCGGCCAGATTCGGCTGGAACCCTTGCCTTCTTGGGCCGATAATCCAGCCCGCACCACGAAAAGGCACGAACATGAGCGACGACCGTATCCTGGTCTGGGGCGCCGGCGCCATCGGCGGCACGGTCGGCGCCTATCTGAAGCGCGCCGGCCATGACGTCACCTTCGTCGATGTGGTGCCGGAGCACGTCGCCGCGATCCGGGACCGCTCCCTGCACATCTTCGGCCCGGTCGAGGATTTCACCGTCCAGGCCCCTGCCCTGCTGCCGGCCGATGTCACCGGCATCTGGCCCCGCATTTTCCTGTGCGTGAAGGCGCACCACACCGAGGAGGCGTGCCGCGCCCTGCTGCCGCATCTGGCGGGCGACGGCTTTGTTCTCTCGCTGCAAAACGGGTTTTGCGAGACCATCATCGCCGATATCGCCGGGCGCGGGCGCACCATGGGCGCCTTCGTCAACTTCGGCGCGGACTGGATGGCGCCGGGGGAGATCATGTTCGGCAACCGCGGTGCGGTCGTGCTGGGTGAGTTGGACGGCCGCACGACGCCCCGCCTGGAAACGCTGCACGCGCTGATGCGGGAGTTCGAGCCGGATGCGATCACCACGCCCGATATTTGGTCGTATCTCTGGGGCAAGCTCGGCTACGGGTCGATGCTGTTTGCCCAGGCGCTCGGCGATCAGGGCATCGCCGACTGCCTCGCGCGGCCGGAGCTGCTGCCGGTTTGGCGCGCCCTCGGGGCAGAGGCGGTTAGCGTGGCATTGGCCGAGGGGATCGAGCCCCGCGGTTTCAACGGCTTCGATCCCGACGCTTTCCAGCACAGCGCTACAGAAGCGCAGGCGAAGGCCAGCGTCGATGCCATGGTCGCGTTCAACCGGCCCAGCGCCAAGACGCATTCCGGCGTCTGGCGCGACCTTGCCGTCCGCAAGCGCCGCACCGAGGTGGACGTGCAGATCGCCCCGATCGCGGAGATCGGCGCCTGGCACGGCCTGCCTTGCCCGACAATCCGCAAGCTGGTCGCCTTGATCCACGAAATCGAGGACGGACACCGGCCGCTTTCCGACGACAACCTGCTGGAGCTGCTGCCATGAACCTAAGTTTCGACGGCAAGGTCGTCGCGGTCAGCGGCGCCGGGCACGGGCTGGGCCAAGCCATCGCGGAGACCTTTGCCGGCCTTGGCGCCCGCGTGTTCGGCTGCAACCCGGTCGCGGCCACGGTCGCCGGCGCCGAGATGGCGGTGGTGGACCTGACCGATCGCGGGGCCGGCGCCGCTTGGATCGCCGGGGTCGAGCAGGCAGCGGGCGCGGCCGTGGACGTGCTGGTCAACAACGCGGGCGGCGTCGCCGGTCAGGTGTTCCGCCCGGTTGAGGAGATCACGGACGCGGACTGGGACCGCATCTTCGCGGTGAACCTGGGCGCGGCCTTCGCGCTCAGCCGGGCCGCCGCACCCGGCATGAAGCGGGCCGGATGGGGGCGGATCGTCAACATCTCGTCGGGTGCCGGGCTGCAGGCCTCGCTGACGGGCATCCAGGCCTATGCCAGCGCCAAGCACGCCGTCGTGGGCCTGACGCGGCAATTGGCGCACGAGCTTGGCCCGCACGGGATCACCGTGAACAGCGTCGCCCCCGGCCTGATCCCCAGCAATCCCGCCAGCACTGCGCAGTGGGAAAGCTATGGGGCGACGAAGCAGGAGGCGATGCTGGGCGCCATCGCATTGCGCCGCCTCGGCCGGCCACAGGACATCGCCAACGCCGTACTGTTCTTTGCGAGCCCGCTGGCCGATTTCGTCAACGGCCAGATCCTGCAGGTGGACGGGGGAAAATAGTCTAGCGCAGCCGCTCGAACGCCGTCTCCCGGAACGTCGCGATGGTCGCTGCCGACACCAGGCCGGCCGCGATCAGGTAGTAGGTCGGCGCGATCGGGGTGCCGGTCGCCCGGATCAGCCAGGTCGCGATGAACGGCGCGAAGCCGCCGAAGATCGCGACCGCGAGCGAATAGCCCACGGACATCAGCGTGGTGCGCGACCGCGTTGGGAACAGCTCGGACAAGGCCGCCGGGCCGGGGCCGGAGAAGGTGGAGATCACCAGGTTGAACCCGATCTGCAGCAGCGCCACGCCCCAGAACGGCAGGCCAGACAGCATCAGCCCAAAACCGGGATAGGCCAGCACGACGAAGGCCACGCAGCAGAAGATCAGCATCGGCTTGCGCCCGATCCGGTCCGACAGCGCCCCCATGGCAGGGATCGCCACCAGCAGCGCCAGCAGCCCGGCCGTGTTGGACCACAGCGCCGCCGTCGCCGACAGCCCGGCGTATTTCTGCGTGAACGTCGGCAGGTAGGTCAGCATCACGTAGTACGACACGGTCCACAGCACGGTGAAGCCGAACGCCCTCGCCATCAGCCCGAACGGCGTGCCGAGATCGGCGAGGCCACTGGTCTGGCCCGCCTGCTCCTCCCGGAAACGCGGCGTCTCGTCGATGCCGCGCCGCAACCATAGTCCCACCGGCAGCAGCACCGCGCCCAGCAGGAAGGGCACGCGCCAGGCCCACGCATCGATGTCGGCCGCGGAAAAGACGCTGTTCAGCAGGGCGGCCACGGCCGAGCTCATCAGCACCCCGCCGACGACCGACGCCTGGCTGTAGCTGCCGAAATAGCCGCGCCGCCCTTCCGGCGACCATTCGACGATGAAGGCGGTCGCGTTGCCCCATTCGCCGCCGGCCGACAGGCCCTGAAGGATGCGGCACAGCACCAGCAGGATGGGCGCCAGCACGCCGATGCTGGCGTGGTCCGGAATCAGGCCGATCCCCACCGTGCCGACCGCCATCAGCAGGATCGTGGTCACCAGCGCCGACTTGCGGCCGCGGATGTCGCCCAGCCGCCCCAGCACGATGCCGCCCAACGGCCGCGCCAGGAACCCCACCCCGAACGCCGCGAAGGTCGCCAGCAGGGACGCCACCTCGTCCGTGCCGGGGAAGAACTTGCGGGCGATCACGCTGGCGAGGAAGCCGTAGATGCCGAAATCGTAGTATTCCAGCACGTTGCCGATGCCCGCCGCGGTGATTGCGCGCCGCGCCGACATGCCGGGTGCGCCTGTCTTGGGGCCGTATCCCAATGCTGTTCCGCTCATCGCCTGCATCCGCCCCGGTCGTTGCTTCCCTACGCTACTCACGCCTTTCCAAACCGCACAAGATTTCTTCGGCCGGTTGCCGCCTCAATCCGCCGCGCGCAAGATCGCGTGGCGACACGAAGGAGGCACGAATGACCGAGACCACACACCCCGACGGCGAGCCCTGGCAGTGGTCCGAGCCCACCTGGCGCCGCATCGTCGGTCGCGCCCGGGCCGGCCGCAGCCTGGCGCCCAAAGCCTGGCACGGCGGCGCACGCTGCGCCGTCGCGATCTCCTTTGACGCCGACCACGACACCATCCCGTTGCGCGACAGCGACGAAAGCCCGATGCGCATCAGCCAGGGCCAGTACGGCAACCGCCAGGCCGTGCCGCGCATCCGCCGGCTGCTGGAACGCGAGGGCATTCCCGCCAGCTTCTTCTATCCCGCCGTCTCGGCCTTGCTGTATCCCGACGAGGTGCGTGCCGTCGCGGCCGAGGGGCATGAGATCGGCATCCACTCCTGGATTCACGAGGCCAACACCAAGCTGCCGCCGGGGGTGGAGCGCGACCTGACCTTCCGTGCCGCCGACACGCTGGAAAAGATCGCGGGCGCCCGCCCCGTGGGCATCCGGACCGCGAGCTGGGACTTCTCGGTCGACACCATGTCGATCATCCGCGAGCTCGGCCTGCTGTATGACAGCTCGCTCATGGCCGATGACGATCCCTACGAGCTGGAGGCGGATGGCGAGCCGACCGGGGTGGTCGAGCTGCCGCCGGAGTGGATTCGCGACGATGCGGTCTACTACAACTTCGTCCGCTTCAGCGCATTGCGGCCCTACACCCCGCCCAGCTCGGTGCTGGAGATCTTCACGGCCGAGTTCGACGCGGCGTGGGAAGAGCGCGGGCTGTTCCTGCTCACCCTGCATCCGCACGTGTCGGGCCACCGCTCGCGCCTGCCGGTGCTGGAGAAGCTGATCGCCCACGCCAAGGCCCGCGGCGGCTGCTGGTTCGCGACCCATGCCGACGTCGCCCGGTGGTGCAGGGATGCCGCTGGGTAGGCTGATCCAATGCCCGGCCGGTCTCGTGAGGAGGCAAGCTCATGAAGCTGCAGATACTGACGGTGTGCGGCGACACGAGAAAGATACCTAGCGCAGCGACGACGAACCTCCGTGCCGCGCTGCACGGAGCCGTCGTCACGCCAGGCGACCCGGATTACGACGCCGCCCGGTCGATCTGGAACGCGATGGTGGACCGCCGGCCCGGCCTGATCATCCAGGCCGCCGACGCGGCCGACGTGGCGCACGCGGTGAACTTTGCGCGCGACCACCGGGCCGTGCTGGCGGTGCGCGGCGGCGGCCACAACATCGCTGGAAGCGCCGTTTGCGAGGGCGGGGTGACGCTGGACCTGTCGCGCATGCGTTCGGTGCAGGTCGATCCCACGGCACGCCGGGCCCGCGTGGCGGGCGGGGCGCTCCTTGCCGACGTGGACCAGGCGACGCAGGCTTTCGGCCTTGCGGTCCCTGTCGGCATCAACTCGACCACTGGGGTCGCTGGGCTCACATTGGGGGGCGGCTATGGCTGGACCAGCCGCAAGCTGGGGTTGGCGATCGACAACCTCGCTTCGGTCGATATCGTCACGGCCGACGGGCGGCTTCGCCGGGCCGACGCCGAGGAGCATCCGGACCTGTTTTGGGCGTTGCGCGGCGGCAGCGGGAATTTCGGCGTAGTGACGCAGTTCGATTTCAGGCTGCACGAGCTGAAACCGCAGGTTGTCGCGGGGATGTTGATATACCCGATGGAGCAGGCGCCGGCACTGTTGCAGCAGTTCCGCGACCTGCTGGCGTCGGCACCCGATGAGCTGACGTGCTGGCCGATACTCCGGAAGGCCCCACCAGTGGCATTCATTCCGCAGGCATGGCATGGCAAAGAGGTCTTCATCATCAGTCTCTGCCATTGCGGCAGCATAGCCGACGGACAGGGCACGGTCGCTCCGTTCCGGGCGCTTGGACGACCGATCGTGGATACCATTGGACCGCGGGACTTCGTCGCCTGGCAGTGCGCCGCGGACGGATTGCTGGAGCCGGGGTTCCGCAATTACTGGAAAAGCCACGATTTGATGGACCTTACCGACGCGGACTGGCGGGTGATGGTCGACTTCGCCCGGCGCCTGCCATCGGCCGACTCCTACGTGGTGATCGCCCATGTTGGTGGCGAAGTCAGCCGGATCGCCGATGACACGGCTGCATTCTCGCGCCGGACTGTCCGGTTCATCGTGAGTGTGCATGCACGCTGGCACGACCAAGCAGAGGACGCTGATTGCATCGCTTGGGCGCGCGGCTTGTTCGACGCGCTATCGCCCCGTGCGACAGGGACCGTCTACGTCAACTACATGTCGGGTGACGAGGCCGAGCGTGTGCGCGGCGCCTACGGGACGAGCTACGATCGCCTTGCTGAGATCAAGGACCGCTACGACCCGGAAAACCTGTTCCGCCACAACCAGAATATTGGGGCGGCATTGCCTGGCACCGCGTCTCACCGCGCCTGACAAATCGACCGCCAAGCCTTGCATATGCCTTTTTACCATCCATATGGATGGTAAGGGGATGGCAAACCATGGTGAACGTAGTACATGAGCTTCGGCTCAAGGCCGCCGACAGTGAGAAGATCACGATCAATCTCGGCTATGTCGACCTCGGCCATGTCGATCTGATGGTGCAGGACGGATTCTACTCCAACCGGACCGACTTTATCCGCACTGCGATCCGCAACCAGCTCGACCGTCATGCCGAAGTCGTCCGGCAGTCCGTGGCACGGAAGGCCCTCGACCTCGGCCTCAGGCACTACAGCCGCGAGGATCTTGAGGCCGCACGGGAGCGCGGGGACATGCTGCACATCAACGTGCTCGGATTGGCCAGCATCGCGCAGGATGTGACGCCCGAGCTGGCCCGCGCGTCCATCGCCTCGGTCAAGGTGCTGGGCGCGCTGCAGGCCAGCCCCGCCGTCAAGGCCGCCCTGGCCGACCGCACACAATAGGTCCGCCACACGCGGCAGAACTACACCGATCTCTTTACGACGGAAGCCGATCCTGGTTCCGAACGGGGACGCCCTACCGGGCTCCAGCATAGAAAGCCAAGATGATGAAGCATATATTGCGACGTGGACTGCTCGAGGCGACACGCCTCACCACGGCCGGCCGGCTCACCGACGCTACTGCGGCGCTGCAACGCATGCTCGGTGGTCAGGCAGCACCGGACAGCGCGGACGCACAAACGGGGCGCGGTCCCGCAACCATCGACGGCACGGTTGAGACGGTCGAGATGGCGGCCAAGCCCGCACCTCAAGCCAGGCCCATACCCGGCGCTGGCCAACGGCCCTCCGGCCAGGCAAATGGTTCGATGAAGCCGCGTTTGTCCAAGGCGCTGCGTGGCTTCCTCGACCAGGTTACCAAAGGCGAGTTCGAGTTGCCGGGCGGGCGGCCTCACCCTGCAGCCTCACCACCCGTCGCTGTGCCGGATGGCGCAAAGTTCATAGCCTTGACCTTCAGCAACCCAGCCGGGAGCCGCCCCTACAAGCTCTATGTGCCCAGCGGCTACCACGGGCAGCCCGTCCCGCTGATCGTCATGCTGCACGGCTGCACCCAGTCGCCCGACGACTTCGCCGCCGGCACGCGCATGAACGCGGCGGCCGAGGCGCGTACCTGCCTCGTCGCCTACCCGGGCCAGACGAGCTCGGCGAACATGCAGAAGTGCTGGAATTGGTTCAACGAAGGTGACCAGCGGCGTGATGGCGGCGAGCCGTCGTTGATCGCGGGCATCACTCGCGAGGTGATGCGCGACTATGCGGTCGATGCACGGCGGGTCTATGTCGCCGGGCTTTCGGCCGGCGGTGCGGCGGCCGCGGTCATGAGGAACGCCTATCCCGACCTTTATGCCGCGATCGGGGTGCATTCGGGCCTCGCCTGTGGGGCGGCACGCGACATGCCCTCGGCATTCACTGCGATGCAGCGGGGCAGCGATGGCTCCGCGCAACGGATGGCCGGCTCCTCGCCGCAGCGGCGGGTCGTCCCGGCCATTGTCTTCCATGGCGACCGGGACACCACGGTCCATCCACGCAACGGGGAGGCAGTCGTTGCACAATCAGCGCAGGGCGCGGCGCTCAGGACCCATACCGAGCGAGGTCAGGTCCCCGGCGGCCACGCCTACAGCCGCACGCTGCATGCCGACACGCGCGGGCAAACGGTGATCGAGCATTGGGTGGTCCAAGGCGCGGCCCACGCCTGGTTCGGCGGCAGCACCGCAGGCTCCTACACCGATCCGCGCGGGCCCGATGCGACCGGAGAGATGCTGCGCTTCTTCCTGGACCATCCGCATGTTGGTTAGATCAGGCGAGGGCGATCATAGCGATCAGAACTGCGAACACGAGGCATAGCGGCGAATAGATGTAGGTGTCCCGTTCAGCGAAGATGCTGCCCCGGACCCGCTTGAAGAAGCCGATATAGTGAAACTCGCCGATGGCCCGCAGTGCAAATGTTAAGGCCAACACAATACTTACATCCTGCAAAAAGCCGCGGGGCAGGAACAATGGAAGAATGCCGGCAGTTGAACCGATGATTGCCGTCATTCCGAACAGGGTGATGCCGACCAAAGCAGTGCTTGCAGGACGAGGGGCCATCAAGGGTTTGCCCCTCCTTGAAGGGATCGCTCCCGCTTTCCAAACAGAGCCACCTACAGCCCAGTACAGGTGGACTGCACCTATGAACACAAGCGCCGAGCAGACAGCCAGAGCAGCACCGGACATCGCAGGCCCCCCTCGGCGTGCCATAGCATAAACGGCACGCCGCCGCTACGCGCAAACGCTAATTTATTACTTAAACGAATCCTGGCCTGTCTCCTCCGCAGCCCGCCTCAGGTCGTCGTCACCACGTGGATGTCGCCCTCGCGCTCGATCACGCTCACCGACACCTCACCCGGCGTACGGCTGATCTGCACGCTCACCCGCGCGTCGCCGAGCGAGAGGTTGCGCAGCGTCAGCCCGTCGAGAAAGGCCGGCAGGTCGGGGCTGTCGAACCGCACGGCGCGGGCGGCGGGGTCGAAGCTGAGGCCGAGGCTGGCCTGCACGAAGGCCGGGATGGTGGCGGCGGCCCAAGCCTGCGGCGTGCACGCGACGGGATAGGAGGTCGGTCCCTGGCCGGGGCGCCGATGGAAGCCACAGAACAGCTCCGGCAACCGGCGGAGATCCATGGCGTGCGACGTGGCGTAGATGCCCTCGAACAGCCGGGCTGTCTCCCCTCGTAAGCCCGCACGGGCCATGCCGAGCGCGATCATGGCATTGTCGTGCGGCCAAACCGAGCCGTTGTGATACGACATCGGATTGTAACGCGCCTCGTCGGCGGCCAGCGTACGGATGCCCCAGCCGGTAAAGAAGCGCGCATCCATCAGTCCCTTCGCTACCCGCCGGGCGCGCTCATGGGCGGCGATCCCCGTCATCAGCACCTGTCCGGCGTTGGAGGAGCGCACCTGGCACTGCCGCCCCTCACCGTCCAGCGCCAGCGCGTAGGTGCCCAGCCGCTCGCACCAGAACCGCGCCTCGAACGCCTGGCGCAGATGCTCCGCCTTCACCTCCAGCGCTGCCGCCTGCGTTTCGGAGCCGAGCCGCCGGGCGATGGCCGCCCCGGCGCGGCGCGCAGCAAAGACGTAGCCCTGCACCTCACACAACGCGATCGCGCCGCGCGCCAGCGTGCCGTCGGCGTGCGAGATGGAGTCGTAGCTGTCCTTCCAGCCCTGGTTGGCCAAGCCCTCTCCGGTGCTGCGCTCATAGCTGATGAAGCCGTCCGCATCGGCACGGCGGTCCATCCAGCCGAGAGCCAGGTCGATATGCGGCCATAACGCGCGCAGCGCGGCGAGGTCTCCGGTGCGGTCCAGGTAGGCGCCGGCGAGCATGACGAACAGCGGCGTGGAGTCGACGCTGCCGTAATAGCGGCGGAACGGCACCTCGCCCAGCGCCGCCATCTCGCCGCCCCGCATCTCGTGCAGGATCTTGCCAGGTTCGGCCTCGGAGGCCGGGTCGAACGCGGTCGCCTGCTCCTGTGCGAGGTAGCGGAGCACGCCGCAGGCCAACGCCGGGTCCAGGGCCAGCATCAGCAAGGCGGTAATCAGCGCGTCCCGCCCGAACGCGGTGCTGAACCAGGGAATGCCGGCATACGGATAGGGACCGGTTGGCTTCTCGGTGACCAGCATGCGCAGGTCGCTGGCCGAACGTCGCACCGTCTCCTCGAACTCTTCATGAAGGGACGAGATGACCGCGGTGCGGGCGGCGCTGGCGCGCAGGCTGCGCTTGCAGTGGACATAGGCGGCCAGGAACGCTGGGCGCGGGCTGTACGCTGCTGCCGCGTCGGGTGCGCAGGCCACCTCCAGGAAGATCGTGGCCCGGCCACGCGGCTCCAGTTCGAAGTCGAATACTGCGCTGCTGGCAGTCAGTGTCTGCGGTGCAGGCTCGAAGGTAAGGCGCGTGGCGCGGACGACGTCATCCAGCCCGCGATAGGACAAGCTGACGCTGTCGCCCGCCAGCGCCGCCGGCAGCCGCTCGCCCCGCCGCTCGCGATGCATGCCGCGCACCTCGAACAGGTCGGCAAAATCCGCTTCGAAGCGCAGTTCCAGGCGCACCCGGTGGCGCATGAAGCCGAAGTTGCGGATGGCGAGCCGCCCGTGGCACTTGCCGTCATCCAGAAAAAGCGAGCGCTGGATGTGAATGACGCCCTGGTCCAGCGCCGCCGTGTCCCCGGATGCGCCCAAGTCGGACGTCGAGGCGTTGGACAGGTCGGACGTGAGCATCACGTTGTCCGTCCCCAGCGCGGAGCTAAGCAGCAGTGGCCGCATGCCGCCAAGTGTGAGATCGAAGCGTGAAAGGTGCCGCGTGTCCTGATGGTAAAGCCCGTCGGTGCCGCCCAACCCGGCAAGGACATCGCCGCCGTGGCTGAACACGCCAAACGTATCCCCGCTTTTGAGGGTACGATAGCGCCGTTCCTGCAGCGAGGTGGTGGCGGATACGGAGAACGGCTCGGGCGCTTCGATGCTGGGATCGATGGTCTGGGTGGCGAGCACGTTCATAAGCGATGCCTCCGACGATAGGTGGATGCGGGTAAGCCGGTCGATGGCCCAGGGTGGCGGCCCAGAGCGGCCGAGCACAAGGGAGGTTGCGCGCGGTCCTATTGACAAAACATGACTCGAAGGAAGCAGGCCTGGAGGGAAGTGCTGCTTTTTGGGGTTCTTGCCAGCTTGCGCGCAGTAATAACAGAAAAGTTATCACCGTCCAATCTAAGCGTGTCGTTCGGAACTCATGGTGAATACGATCGTACCCGGCATTGAGTTTCTAAAGCTGGCACCGTCGCGCGATAGGGCAAGAGTAGGGACGGTAAAGGGCCGTCTTTGGCTTTGCAGCTACTTAGCTATCAAGAACCATTTCCGCAGCAAAACGGCGGCACGCTGTGGCGTGCCGCCGTTTGCTGGCCGTAGGGGCCGGTGGCCGGTGGCGGGCGGTCAGAGGCGCCGGGGGGTGGCCGTGGTGGCCAGGCTGTGGCGCGGCGCGCCGATGCCGCCGCCGAGCCAGCCCGCGAGCGCGCCGAG
>JAABUK010000850.1_pt1 | contig 61520 bp, 92 predicted proteins | sample 5559141 | NCBI WGS metagenome assembly JAABUK01 (sample SAMN10711869, study PRJNA513367) | rock metagenome | isolation source: Antarctica rocks | place: Antarctica: Victoria Land, Pudding Butte nord | collected 2016-01-03
CTATTGGGAAGGCCCCCAGAAAAATAGGTTAGATAACAAGGGGGACAATGTCCCCCATTAGAGTTATCAAACTCTAAAGAACAGATACTACACTTGATCTTAGCCAAAAGGCCGAGAAAGGTATGAATTGCCTTGTTTCGCTTTGCATTAATATACACCGGCGACCTCATTAAATTGTCCGCGGAGTATGGCTGCAGGCAAAACCCTGACTAAAACCCTAACACAGCAACCGACCTTGACTTCTAGTCATTCTGCAGACATGTTTGGTGTCATTTGCCTTTTTGGTGTGGCGTCAGTAGCTCAATGGACGTGAGTGAGACAGGCAATCCAACGTTGGATTTATCATCAGACTCCCATGCCAAGGCAGCCTCTGAGGGAGTACCTAGGAATGAAGGCCACTATGATTTTCTGGCACTGCCAGCTGAGTGCAAGCATGTTACATGTCATGTCTGCTGCAGTATCTGGCTGAGTCGTGAGTGCTTTGTGCAGGCAAATAAAGGCTGTTGCTCAGTTGCCACACTGCGAGGGTGAGCATGAGACAAGTTCGTTTGCATTGGCTGCTGCTAAGGTAATTTGTTACCCATGCAGTAGTACTAGTATAACCTACCACTTTGAAAAATCAAGCACATGCATGCATTGTCATGCTTCATCAGCATTGCAACAGCACTGGCATACTGTGTAGATTACCAGAGATGCTTGTGCGGCACTTGCAACCCAGAACATTAGTATTTGCATTCTGTCCATTCCAGAAAGCCTGGATTTCATGCTGTACATTTGTCTTTGCCAGCCCTTGCCAGGAGCGGTCACATCGACAGATGCGTGCAACTCTGTTGCAAACCTTTGTGACAGGTGTGACCAGCAGCAATACTAGCTCGTTTGACTATAAGCTATCTGTCTCTGCAGTTGGATGCCATAGCAGTATCGTGTCCTGAGAGCTGTGGGTCGGCAGCTGTATGCCCTCCCATGGCCAGCAGCACAAGTTTGGACCTGATCTTAGGTTGTTCTCAGCCCAGATACCCTGGTGCTGACAGCGGCAGCTATGCTTGTACCAGCTCAGAGTATGGGACAGTATTCTCAGAGGAATTGCAGGGTTCTGATAGGGCATCTGGTCTGGAAGGGATCTGCCCTCAACATGCGCCCAATCAGCCAAATTCGTCTGGGAATGCATCTGGTAAAGCACAGCATATGGAGCATCCCTGGGATGAGCTGATCGATGCAAACTCCCAGAGCTTGCCTCAATCCCCAGCTGCGTGCTCTTCTTCCTCCTCCAGGGCTGTCAGCCGCAGCCCCTCTGTTTCTACTCCCCACAGCCTTCTCACCTGGGCTGTGCAGCACCAGCCTCATGAGGCAGCAGCATCTGACCAGAGCGTGCCAGGTTCAAGGCAAACAAGCCCTGGTCAAGCTGATGCTGCCTTGAGCACAAGTGATAACGAGGCTGCCAACCCTGCCTTGCTCTTGCAGCTCAGCACACAGGAGCTCACTGCCGAGCGTGAGCTGGCTTGCCAACGCTCAGATGCACTGCTCAGGCCAAGCAGTGCGTCTCAGCAGCTGAGGCAGCAGCTGGAGCAGTCACAGCAGCAGCTGCTGCAGGTGCAGCTTAGTCATAAAGATCGCATCTCACATGCATTTGATCAGTGCATGTCCCTGGACAGCTTCATCCCAGTAGCAAGCCGGCAGCAGCAGCAAGTGTGTGAGCAGCCGGAAGGGCTTCACACTGACTTACTGCAGACCAACTCGCTATCCATGGCGAAGTTGCAGATGCCGTCACTGCTTAGTAATGAGTCACAGCCTGGGACAAAGTCTCATTGCGCTGAACCATTGCCAAAGGTTGAAGGAGACCGGCATGCACATTGGCAGCTGCAGCAACCTGTAACTGGTGTACAGCAGCACATGTTCTGTCCTGGGCAGTCAAAGCATGCACAGCACAGCCTGGCGACGCGTCGTGTGGGGTTGGAGGAAGGCCTGAGGGGGTCAAATCAGGGCACTACAAGGGCAGCTGCAGGTAAAGCCCCTGATGACAAACATCAGCCCATCAATGTGCAGACTGACTCAGTGGCAATCTGATCATTTGCAGATCTCGTGAGAAGAGGCATGTACATTACCAAGTACCAAGCAGTGCATGCAGCCTTGCTACCTCATGCCTCATGGTAATGATGCTGAGACTGTTGAGTTGCCAGCCTACACCACGTGTGATAAAATAACTGTGCTGTATGTCACTGCATATGAGCTACACAGCATACTTGCTTTGCACACGCCACATGCTGCTAGATTGACAGATGCTGCTGCATGCCAGCACACTTGCACTCATGCATCAATGCAGCTGACTGTTAACAGTTCAGTGGTGCATTCAACATACATTACCATCAACAGCAGCGGACTTGCAGCGTACCAAGCTCATTTTCTGTAGTGTTGCATTAACAGCTTGGAATGCTGTGACACATCACTACAGCAAGGAAACGCAAGGCACACATCTGTACACATGAATGGCTGCAGGCAAAGGCAGAAGTAGCAAGCACCTGTTGCTGTCATCCCTTGACATGGATGCCTATTTTGGCAAGGTAGCTAACAACAGCCACGCTCAAGCTGCACATGCTGATCACATGACTGGGCACCCTCATACATCTGAGCTGCTGGACCACAGCGAGAGCTTTGAGCAGTTCTCACAGTCCATTCCTGACCCCTTTGCAGAAGGCTACACACATGCCGAGCTTGATAGGGTTTTGGCCAAATCAGGCCAGACCCCACCCAAAGTTGGCAGGGTACAGTCCAAGTCAGGCAAGGGCTTGGCCAAATCAGGCCAAACCCTGCCCATGCCTGACAGCAACCAGGTCAACTCAGGCAGGGGCATTAGCAAATCAGACCAGACTCATGCCAAAACAGGCACCAGCAGCAGACACCCAGTCACGAGGGATGTTTCCAAAGTGGATCAGGGCTCTTGGACCTCACATGGTTGTCAAGGCCTCTCAGAGATGACGGCCTCCCACACAGGCACAGACACGCCTGATCTGCAGCTTGGCAGCATGAGGCAGTCAACGCTGCGAGCTGGGATCAGCAACACTGTTGAAGCTGCCACAAGCAGCATGACAGTATCACACCCCAAGGCAAATGCCAGAGACTCAATGGCTGCAATGAACAGTCATGGTCTGGAGCAGGCCCAGCAGCAGCAGCAGCGGCAACAGCAAGCAGCATGTGTGCGAGCGCCTGAAGTTGCACTGCATCACAGCACGCCAGCTGGCATCCCAGCAAGCACACAGCAAACGGCAGCTGCTGCTGCTACTGCTACTGCTGCTACTGATACAGGGAAAGCAGGAACAAGACCATTTGCAGTACAGGGTGCATGGCCACTGATGCCTCATGTGACCAAGTTGAGGCATGGCCAGCAGCTGCGGCAGGCAGCAGCTGAAGCAGCTGGGCAGGCAGCTAAGGCAGAAAGCGCTGTGCCGCTGCGCACTCCTCCCACGATTGCTTTCAACAGCAAGGCTGCACGCCATGCAATGGCAGCAGCAGAAGCTGCCGCAGCAGCTGCCTCCCTTACAGGAGGCCAAGTGATGCATGCTGTGAATGGAAGCCAGGAGGAGCCAAATCAGGGCTGCAGTGGACAGAGCCCAAGGGCAGGGCGCTGGCATGCTTCAGCCCCTGCCTCTCCAATGAATGCAGGCAAGCAGCGCAGCTCAGTCCTTCACAAAGCCTGTCATGGACTGTCAGCTGCTGTGGGTAGACGCACAGACTGCATCTCAGACATAGTGGTTGTGGGCGCCCCTCAGTATGTTGGGGACCCAGTTTGCAAGGGTCAGTTGTACAACACTGCACGGCAGTCATGTTCAGCTGGTGGGATGAAAGGATCAGCGTCTGCACCCAACTCACCACAGCCTGTCAAGCATGCAGCAGGAGTGGAGAGCCAAAGGGCAACATTTGCTCAGTCACAGCAGTCGGGTATGCTGCACCACAAGGCATTACAGCAGCCACCGGACATGACAGCTCAGCAGGCCAAAAGCCTGCCCGATTGTCATGTGACATCAGGAAGTGACCCCCAGCATGGGGGTCACACCTCGCAAAACCAGGGGTGGCAGCATGACAAAGAGGAAGAGCAGTTACCTCCTGAAGCACAACATTGGTTTCAGCATGACTCAAAGCTGGGGTCCCACCCAGTATCAACATGGCAGCAGCAGCAGGAAGAGGAACATTGGATGCCTCCTGAGGTACAGCAGGGGTGCAAGGGCGGGTCACAATTGGGGTCTCGGTGGCAGCAGCAAGAGGGAGAGGACCCCTTCAAGGCATCAACAATGTTCCCTGTCTATGCTGAGCTGGCAGGCAGCAGCAATGCCTCAGGCAGCAGCCCGCTGACAGACTGCACCAACCAGCTGGCTAGCACAGGCATACACAGTCATCAGCATGCGTTGGTGCCACACACCTTTGCACAGTCAAGGCACAGGAGACATGCCTCCAAGTCTGCAGCTGATGTAAGTAAGGTAGCAGACTTAGCACTGGCCCTTCATCAAGCTTCTGCAAAGGGAAGGCACACCTGTTCAGGCCAACAGGCGTGTGTATCTGTGCCTGCAGCTGATCCCATGCCAGCACAGAGGCTTACCTGCTCAGCTTCCGATGCAGCTGCTGCGCTGACCAGCCTGAGTGAAGAAGACTTCTGGCAAGCTGCGCGAGCAGATCTTACAAATACTGTTGAAACAGTGAAGCACAAGTCCAGGCTGTGTGATGCTTGTTCTCAAGCTAGCACTCCTGAGAAAGTGCATCAGATGAAGGCACTCATAGCTCAGACGCCCAAGGCTGGAATGCTTGAAGCACACTACTCTGGGATTACACCTCTGCTGGGTATGCTGATGCTGCCTGTTCCAGCAAGCAAGGCCTGCTCCAGCTCACAAGTTGTGCTGCACACTGTTCTTTGCATGGCGTGTTGACAGTGTTCAAGTCTGGGATTGAGCCTGACTGTTGCTTTGCATTTGGTTCGTCTTGTGGGTCATTGGGATGTGAGGCTACCCACCCACCCACCCTGCACGATGGCAGATGTGACCCAGTGCTGTGCAAGATACCATCAATGAGGCTTCAGCGTGACAATTGAGACTCTGACTTGTTGAGTTTATGCAGATCATGGAGGCCACATCAAAAGCCATGCAGGCACGAACTGGATAAAGAGGAAGAGGATGACCCCATGAAAGCTGACTGGGGCCTGTGAAAACAGCAGCACATGTCCATACAGTGTGATGCTTGCACGTCGTACTCCAAGCTGGATAATATGACAAAGTCTGTTCCAGAGCAGGCATGGCTACCTGGTGCCTTGCATGCTCAATTGCTATTGAGATTTGACATTGTTACTGGTTCTATCTGTGGCACAGTTACAATGTCCAATCGGTGTGTTTTTGTGTCTTGATAGTAGCCCAGACCGGTGTGTTGTTTTGCCTGTCATGTTTGTGCCCTTAAGATATTACATACGCACAGGAACTGGCAGCATTGCCAAATATGTACACATCTATCAAATGATTTCCTTGCCAGGAAACATGTGCAACAATGTCATTCTGTTGGTCACCAATGAAACTGCTAGTGACCATCAAACACCGGATGCAATCGCTATGATACTACATGTCCAGCTTACCAGAAACATCCTCAAGATGTCCATGTATGAACATGCCTGTTGGCAAAATTCAGATGTTAGCTAACTAGCGTTCTAGAGGATGAAGACATCAGTCTTGAATATCAATGCTTACAATGAGAACAAGGAACAGTGCATCATCCTATCATGAAAGTCACTGTATTACTTCAACTGTACTGCACTAGCCCATGTTGACTGGCGACAGAGCAAAAAATAGGCAACAGCGAGCGCAAAGATGCTGAAGCAGACTGCTTTCATACTACTGTTCATATGTTGGGAACACACAAGACAGGCAGGCTCTGAGACAAGGCAGCAGCGCAGCACCCCTGGAAAAAATAGGGCCCAGAAACGTCTGGGGGATGCTGTGTATGGCAAGCATACACTTGGCTGCTATCTGTGCATTTCAAGAGCGCCAGCTGCTGAAAAAGGACACTCAGTATCTGTAGTGAGCTGGCTTGAATGGTCCAGTCACTGGGACGTTGATGTACTTGGCTTGGTCAGCAGTCAACTTGGTCAACTTGGCTCCCAGCTTGGGCAGATGCAAAGCTGCAACCTTCTCATCCAAGTGCTTTGGCAGCACATACACCTTGTGCTCGTACCGACCTGTCTTGCGCTCATTCCACAGCTCCAGCTGGGCAATGACCTGAAAGCACATGTCAAAAGTGGACCTCAAAAGCTGAGAATTGAATCACAGATGAGAATCGTCACAGATGAAAACAGCGCAACACTTGTAAGATCAGACTTACATCGAGAGGGACCCCTGATCCAAGCAACACTTTTTGTAAAGATGAGACAGTGAAGGCCAATAGTAACAGATACACCATCAAAGCCTGGAGTGAATTTGCAGTGGCAGGCACAGCTACTGCCACAACAGCAATGCAACAGCAGCATGCAGCACAACACGAGGGCTGAGACTGTACCTGGTTGGTGAAAGAGCAGGACATGACAAAACTGGGGTGTCCAGTGGCGCATCCCAAGTTCAGCAGACGGCCTTCAGCCAGCACAATGACTCCATGGCCGTCTGGGAAGATGAACCTGTCACACTGAGGCTTGATGTTCTGCCTCTTGATGCCTTGCCACTCCATGAGGCCAGCCATGTCAATCTCATTGTCAAAGTGACCAATGTTGCCGACAATGGCATTGTTCTTCATCTTGGACATGTGAGTGGCCATGATGATGTCCTTGTTACCAGTGGTGGTCACGAAGACGTCACAGGTGTCCAGACAGTCGTCTAGAGGCAAGACAGTGTAGCCTGCAGCAGATGCAATAGAAGTGAGCAAGTTTCCAGTAACAGTGTCCCAGTGAAGGTGCCTGCTTTGATATTAATAAAAGACCAGTGCTACTCTCCATGAATAGCAAAGTGACACTGCAGCAGTTCCTCGTTACAGCAATGCTGAATATAAAGTAACACTGCAGCAGTTCCTCGTTACAGCAATGCTGAATACAAAGTGATACTGCAGCAGTTCCTCATCACAGCTGTGCTGTATATGCTTGACACAACTATGCCAAACAGCCAAGTGACCTGCTGCAGCTCTTCATTGCATGAACAAATTAGCTCTGCTGGTACTAATACTGCTTTTACTGCTCAGAAAGAGGTGTCACAAAACTGGCATGATGTGTCCATGACCAGAGAGCAGAATGAAAAGCTCGAAGATGTGCCTTCCATGGTGGGACCGGAGAGAAGCGCGAAAAGCAAAAGCTGAAGGGTGTACCTTCCATGGTGGCTTGGAGGGCACAGATGGGGTCAATCTCTCCAATAAACACACGGGCACCAGCTGCCTTCATCGCGGCTGCTGAGCCCTTACCTACATCTCCGTACCCAGCAACAAAGACTGCCTTGCCTGTAGAAGCAAACGGGTATCAGCAAACTTGCAACCTGTTCTCACTGGGGCCACTGTGGCCACTACCCCAGCACCTGCATCTGTGTTGCATGCGGCACAGACATTCGAATTGGGCCCTGATGCCGTGAAGCATAGCTGTAATGGCAGCACAACATGTTGCAAGCACACCCTTGGTATTACAAGTGAAACATAATGCACAACATGTGTCCAAACACAAGCACACATCATAAAGCAAGCAAGTGGAGCGAGGGAATTACCTGCAAGCATGACGTCAGTGGCGCGCATGATGCCATCGGGCAGAGAGTGTCTGCACCCGTAGACATTGTCAAACTTGGACTTGGTGACAGAGTCGTTGACATTGATGGCTGGGAACAGCAGGGTCTTGCTGGCCTGCATCTCATACAGCCTCTTGACTCCTGTGGTGGTCTCCTCTGAGACACCCTGGCATGCCTTGGCCATCTTAGTCCACTTCTGGTCATCCTTCTTCAAGGTCTCCTTGATAATGCTGAGGACTAGCTTGAACTCTGGGTTGTCAGTTGAGCTGGGGTCTGGGACTGTGCCATCCTTCTTGTAAGCAATCTCTGCTTTCTGACCCTCTGCAATGATCAGGGATGTCAAAAGCAAGCCTTAAGCGCACTGAAGCATAAGCAATTTTGCAGCTATTAGGCCAGCCAGGCATAGTCAAGTATATGGTTCATCTACTAACAAAGGGTGACTGGTATTCTGCGACAGATATACACATTTACTCCGTACAAGACACGCCCTGTGCGAGACAGACCCTGTGCAAGACATACCGTGAATCAACAAAGTAGCGTCGCCACCGTCGTCCACGATTAGGTCTGGGCCACTGCCATCGGGCCAGGTGAGCATCTGCTCTGTGCACCACCAGTACTCCTCCAATGTCTCGCCCTTCCAGGCGAAAACTGGGCAGGTGTCACGAGCGATGGCAGCAGCAGCGTGGTCCTGGGTGCTGAAGATATTGCAAGAGCACCACCGCACTTCTGCGCCAAGAGCTGTCAAAGTCTCAATCAGCACGGCTGTCTGAATGGTCATGTGCAATGATCCTGCGATCTTTGCTCCCTTGAAAGGCTGCTGAGATCCAAACTCAGTTCTGCAAGCGGTCAGACCGGGCATTTCTGCCTCGGCCAACTCAATCTCCAGCCGACCGAAGTCAGCCTGAGACATGTCCTTGACCTTGTACTGCAAGCCATGCCATAACGTCAGCATCAGCGACATCCAGCACGCTGGCCATCACTCAGCCAGATCACCACCACTAACCTGTCTGCCAGAAGAAGTCTTCTCAACGGAGTCGGTCATCTTATTCGTGCTAGCCATATTGAAGACTTGTGCTTTGACAAGCGACAAGTGAAGCAAGTGTAAAAAGGTGCTGTAAACGATCAGGGTATGCCGCCTCCACCAAACTTCGATTCCTTTGAGGTCCCTTGCAGCATAAACACGACATCCGTCGACGTCAGTCGCGTAACTGGAGGTGCAGATAGCTCCGTCGCACGTGTCGAATCGAACGTGACGTGGAGCTCAGGTAGTGCTGCTCGCACCAATGCAGGCTGACCCTGACGCTCTGTTTCTTCTTGCTTGAGCCCAAAAACCACCTCTGGGGAGCGCGCCATTCGATGATTCTCCCGGTTCCAGAACAAGTCTCCTTGTGCATCTTAAGATCACACAACTTGCTCATGTGCACTACTTGCGACTGTGCAGCTACGGTACATAAACTTAACAACCCATGGCATGTCTTTAATGTCGCGGGAATGAATGTCACAACTTTTGTCACCCTGCAGCTTGCCCAGGTCATCATTGCACTGGTCAGCGCTGCTAGCAATGCTAGCAGGAATGTAGAAGCTTCAGCATTGAGCAGCACTTAAACGTATGGGGACACCCAACACAGATACAGATGAAGCGCCAAGAGCCAGGTTGCCAGCAGACAAGTATATCAGGTGTTGCTGGGTTGCCTGACTTGCAATGCGTAAGATTGCTTGCACTGATTACTCAGAGCTTGAGTATCTCTGTGCATGCATGCAAACTCAACTGCATCCACTGCCTCAGCAGCAATTTGTCTACAGTCTTGAAAACACAACGTGCTTAATGAATGTCAGAGCGTGGCGCCATGCCGGCATTGCTGAGAAACGTCCAGCTTGCTGTGAAGCGACCCCAGGGGGGCAGAGCCTAAGTCCTGATACTGCTGGGCCAACAATTCCACAGCACTGTTCTGCCTAGTGCCACTAGTCTCTATAGGCTTACCAGCTAATGTCTTTCCAATTACCAGACTAGCTGCATGTCTGACATGATGCACTGTCTGTCTGGATGATTGCCACAGAATGACAGTCAAACTCTTAAGCATGGCTAGACATGATGCTATTATTGCTGTTAGAAACAGACCGTTGGATAAAAAATTGCCATGGCTAGGCTTATTGCCCAAAGAAAAGATGACAGAGTTCAGCACAACAGTTGGCAGACTTTGCAACACAGCAGCAATCAAGTTATGCATGCTTTCATAGCTCTCTAGGTCAACCCAGTCCAAGCCAAAGTACCTCATGTTATGCAAGTTGTGATCGAACCTAAAAGCAACTAAGTATCCTGGACGTGTCCAGTGGAACCCAGGCAACCGGGCAACTTGCTTGATGCACAAAAGGACACGCCTAATAAAAGCACATGTGTCTAGCAGCAAGACCACTGGAATCAGGCAAGGGCCAACAACTAAGGACAGCAAGACCAAGACCACACCAAAAGGAAGTCTGACACCAGACATGTCGTATTTCAGGCCAAAAAGCTTATAGATGGCATGGAATGCAACAACAACACCAACCACTACAAAGTGGAACAGAAGCATAGAGAGAAGCAATGCAGCCGGCTAAGTCCCCCAAACCTGGGCTAGCAGGATATTGTTTGTGACAAGGTCATAGTAGTAGAATGCAAGCCCACCCAACCCTTCACAGGTGTTATACATGCCATGCATGACTGCCCAGACAGGCGCTGGCACAAGAGAGGAAAACAATCCAAAACGCGTCGAGCCATGCCGGGTGGTGTGCCACCGGGCAGCTAGGTACGCACTTGTCACAAACAAGCAACAGCCCCGAAACACCAGCCAAACAATCAGCAAAACCCTATCCGCATTGTGATTTGCACAAATGTTTGTGACAGAGGTTAGTTGGTTATCTATGTAGAGGTTTGAAGCTGGGTCTAGAGCTGCCTGTAATTCAGCAATGGCCTGATCTGTGCCAGACTGCAGCCATTGATTAGCATCAATGTTGATGGCATTGGTTTCGTCCAACAGACGCTGACGCAAGCTTGGCAACACGGCAAGCTGCTGACCTGTCACATCTGCATTGTAGAGGTCTTTGTTCAAGCACAACTGCTGCCTCCAGTTGTTTTGATCAATAGACCGCTGCCACGCTCCAGCCACATCCAAGTAGGAAACATGAGACAGCATATTGCCCTCGTGCAGCCAAGATAGCGGCACAGTTCCTGTCAATGCACTTCCTCGCAAGTCCAGTAGGGCAAGCTGATCAAGAGCTGATGGAGAATCCCACAAATGCCCAGAAATGGAGTTGTTCTGCATTGAAAGCAGCAGCAGAGGGGCTGTGCTAGTCCAGAAAGCGTCCAAGCCAGAAAAAGAGCAGTTGTCCAGCAGAAGGGCACCCAGCTTAGAGTTGTTGAAGGCCGGCACAGAACCATGTAGAAGGTTGTTGACAAGCCACATGATCTGTAGGTTGGGAAACGCATGCACAGAGCCCCAGCTTGTTGGAATGGTCCTGTTCAGGGAGTTGTGGTCCATTTCAAGCATCACCAGAAGGGGGAATGCTCCATCAGAAGCCCAGCTGTCTGGCAAGTCACCGGTGAGGTCATTGAAATCAAGGGTCAGGAAGACAAGGGACTGAAATGCTGAGGGGCTGCCCCACTCTGCTGGCAAGGTCCCTGTCAAGTTCATGTTGCCGCAGCCCAAGACCAAAAGCTCCGGAAAGGCTTCAGGAGCACCCCACTCTGGTGGCAGGCATGTGTGCAAGTTGGTTCCAGCCAATGTCATCTGCTGAAGCTGTGTCAAGGAGCCCAACTCAACTGGAAGAGTGCCTGTGAAGGCATTGCTAGCCAGGTCCAGCAATTGCAATCTGGGTGGCCAGGATTCTGGTAAATTGCCTTTGAGCTGGTTCCCAGACAGATCAAGCTGCTGCAATGCAGGAGGGAAGCTGGGCGGCAAGGTGCCATTCAGTGTAGTGCTGGCCAGCAGCAGGTCCAACAAGGCCGGGAACGCAGCACCTTTGCCCCAAGATGGTGGTATGGCCCCTATGCACAGCAATGGCAAGGCATCAGTCTCCATGCACCCTGACAAGCAACAATGAAGGTGCATCAGATGAACTACATGTTCAGCAGAAAGTCATAGTTTGCATACCAATGCTGACTGTTGCACTGTTCCTTGCTTTTTTGCCATGTTGCTCAAGACTACACGAATCAAGCGACAGGCAGCTGCATGCATGACATATGATAGATGAGTGCGCAGTAGCATACAGTGCAGTCCTCAATCATGACAAGCAGCCTGCCACCTCTCGCACTTAACAACATGTACAGCCTGCAATTGGCATGTGGACCATGGTGGCTGGCCATGACATCAATACCTGTGATCATGCACCCCTCAATGTCTAAGGTTTCCAGTTGCTGAAATGCGCTGGGGCTGCCCCACTGTGCCGGCAAGCTGCCCTCCAGCTGGCAAATGCTAATAGGGACAATGTCCTGTCCAAGCTGCAAACTGACCAGGGCAGGAAATGAATTGTTGCTGCCCCAGGACTGTGGCAGAGTCCCACTCAATAACAGGTTGAGCAGGCTGAGATTGCCAAGGTCAGGAAATGCAGATGAGGTCCCCCAAGCAGAGGGCAATGTGCCTGCATTCAAGCCACACCATCAGAATTTCCATCGCAACAACAAACACAGTAAAAGCACATGCATCAGACTGCTCCTGACCCTAATTAATATGTTTGTTGGCTGCAAGCTACACCTGTGTTGCCATATATCCTCATGTTGGATATAGCTTGCGTTTGTGATGTCAGTCACACTCAATGCCAAAGCCATTGTCAACTGTTGAGCACGTTTGCGCAAGTCAATGGTTGAGGCCAATGTTGAGGCTGCATGTAGCCCTAGCACGCTACACTATTGAGCAGGGGACACCATGCTGAAAAGCACTGGCAGTCAGGTGGTGCGTCATTATGTCCATTGGCCAAAGAAGCCATGCTCACCTGTAATGCTGCAAGTATCGATAACCAATGTCTGCAAAAGTTGGAAGGCTTCTGAACTGCCCCATTCTGATGGCAAGCTTCCAGTGATACCATCAGGGTCAGTGCTGCCGCACTCAATCTCCAAAGAAATCAGGGCAGCAAAGGATCCATTGCCGCCCCATGACCATGGCAATGTACCTGTCACACAGCTGTTTGTTGGACCAGCCTGGTGTTTAGCGTAAGCGGCCCAGCATGTTGCAATCTTCGCTGGAAGCTCCAGCAAACAGTCTGGTTTTTAACTGGTATTGCCCTGTCCTCTGACTTTGGTTGTAATGGCAGAACTTGCAGATGACTCAACATGACGCACGGAACCATTTGGAACACAGAAGCAAACATGCAGACATACTTGTGTCAGGATACCTGTGATGTTTGTGTCAATGAGCAAAGACATCAAGTCAGGAAACGCTGATCCGTTGCCCCACTCTGCCGGCAGCGTGCCAGACAACATGGGTAGTTGTAGCTGCAGGTTGTTTAGAGCTTGGAAGCCACTGCTGCCCCATTCAGCCGGCAGTGTGCCAGACACCATTGGGAGTTGTAGCTCCAAGTCAGTCAGAGCTGGGAAGCCATTGCTGCCCCACAATGCAGGTAGTGTTCCCACAACAGGTAAGTCCAGCAGCCACAGTTCTGAAAGCTCAGGAAATGCTCCAGCGCCTGCCCAGGATTCGGGTAGCGTGCCTGCAATATCAGGCTGAGATGTCATCACCATACACTCAATCAATCAAGAAGAAAGCAATGTTTTTGACCTCAATTTCACTCACTCAGCAACTTTCACTGAGTGCATGAGTGCACGAGTTCATTATTGGTGTATGCAATTCGTGCAATTAATGACGCAAGGCCATGCTACAGTGAGCGAGCCTGATGTTTGTTTGACATATGTGCAAACAATGCTAAGTACGTGACACAGCACAGGGTGTAACACATTTCAAGTGCATACACATGCTGGGTGACCAAGAGCATCAGCACTTGCACACAGCCTGACACAACACAAAAAACCATGTTACTCTGAATGCCGCTGCTGCTCAGCTGCAGGTCTTGCAGAGCTGCAAAGGCTCCATTACCGCCCCATGACTGTGGCAATGTACCTGTCATACACTTTTTTGTCAAATCTGGTGTGATAAATCTTCAAGCTGATGTTGTGCAATGTAGTGCCATCATTTTCATTACTTGCACATTGAGACACGATACATTTGCAGCTTCGACTTGATGGGTAGTTCACATGGGTACATATATGTAGGTACGCAGCCATGCACAGAAGCACTTCATCCGCCTAGGAAAACAAAGGGCTGGGCTCTGTTGTAACCCCAGCCAGGAGAAAAGCTCAATGGGGTGACAAGCAAGCACCAGACTCACTTGATGGCAGCATTGATAGCAATCAGGAATTGAGTGTATAATATACTACCACTATATAGGTGATTGTGCTGTCAACAAGATTGCTACAGCACATACAGCAGCCGATGACAAGATGACCTGCGGACACATCACATCAGAGCTGCAAGGATCTGCCACGTTTGTGTTGAAAGGCTACCTGTGATGTTTGTGTTGCTGATGGTCAAAGAGGTGAGTTCAGGAAAGGCATCAACACTGCCCCAGCTGGCAGGCAGCGCACCTGCATGCATAGTGAAGATGAGCACTTTGCATGCGTACTACATCTGAGCATTTTGCATGCGTGCACAGAAGAAGTTACCACATGATGCCCCTTGCGTGTGCAGTCAGACTAGGGTCAGGGAAATGTGGTGACAAAGCTTAAGCGCAAAATTAGCAGTGAGATACACTGCTGCAAGGCATTCAGGCACCATTGACCTTCAACCTTTGTGGCAACTACCTCACAAAGACTGGAACTCAAGTACAAACAACACTCTGTGAAGACTAGGATGCTGTTTGACCAGGCCAACATCAATGTCAATGACAGACAGTGGAAGTGAGCCGCCAGGCAGCTCTGCACCATCATATCAGAAACTTAGGTCACCTGTGATACTACAATTTGTGAGAAGCAATACGGTGAGGTTCTGCCAATGTGTTGCACTGCCCCACTCTGGTGGCAATGTCCCAGAAAAGGGTGTAGCGCTGGGGCTGTCAGAGCCAAGCTGCAAAGTATCCAGTACAGGAAATGAGCCGTTGCTTCCCCAGTAGAGTGGCAGTGTGCCCGTGAGGGGTACATCCATGATGGAAAGGACAGATAGGCTTGCGAATGCCCCAGGCTGTGCCCATGTCTGGGGCACTGTCCCTGCCAATACCAACCAAAGCATTGGTGCCAAGTCTACACCCAGGCTCAAATACTGCGCTGTTGGCTGGTGCAAGAGATGCTATTGGTGTGCTTCAAGACAGGAGAGCAAATGCTTCAGACTCAGAATGCACAGACATGTACAGCCAGGGGGTCGTATGCCTCTGTACAAGCAAGCCAGCCATCAAGCTTTGCATTCAGACAAACCACCCCTGCAGATCCTGCACTCCTGAGCGCATTGGACATGCAGCTCACAAAGTTTTGTCTATAAGCTACACGCAGCTTTGCTGGCCAAGAGGCCAATAAGCACATACACACACACCTGTTATGTTACACCCATATACGATTAGTGTATGCAGTTGCTGATAGGCTGTTGGACTGCCCCACTCAGGCGGCAGTGTGCCAACCTGGCTGCTTGATCCAAAATCCAGCTCAGAGAGTGCTGGGAATGCGTTAGGCCCCCCCCAGCTTGCTGGAAGAGTGCCTGTTAGGGAGGTGTCATAAAAAGATAGAACTGACAACGAAGGATATGCCCCAGCGTCTCCCCAGCTTGATGGCATGGGGCCTGCACACAGATATACCCACATGCTCAATATATAAAATTGAGCATACATGTGTGTAAATGTATATGTGTGTCTACAAATAATTACTTATTTACACGCAGGACATGTACTAAAGGTCAGGGTGCATGCAGTCAGTTATATAATTATGGTGGTGATCATATGCGCATCAGCGCTTTTTAAGCAAGCCTCATGCTAAGCAAGGACTGTCTTACTGCTGACATTGTGGGTCACCAATGGCCGTCAACAAAGAGCATCTTTGCACAACTTGCAAGAGGTTTGCATGAGGTAGATAGCATGCACAATGCAGCGTCGCACATTTGGAGGGGCTGCAGCCGCCTCAATACTGTGAGTCAAAGTAGCAGACTCTGAGTAAGCGTGAGACTGAACAATACCTGAGATGTTTGTGAATTCCAGTTGCAGCTCTTCTAGTTGGCTGAAAGCACCAGTCTGTGCCCATGCTGCTGGAAGTGTGCCTCACAGTTATGTTGTGCTCAAATCCAGAAGTCTCAGCTGTGGGAAAGCTGCACCCTGACCCCATGTGTCAGGCAAGGGACCCCTCAACTGTGCTGTAGAGAGATTGAGAGCTTGTAATGTTGGAAAGCTGCAATTGGTAGCCCAGGCATCTGGCAAGTTGAACAAGCTGCCAGTCAGGGTCAGGTTTGTCAGGCTCTTCAGACAATTGAGAGACTGCCATGTCTGCAATGAGCAGTTGGATGGTAGCTCTGCATTGATGGAGTATCCACTTGGGTTGTACGCTTGCTCCCAGCCTAGCAGCTGCAGCACTTTGTGCTCACAGTCTGGGTCTGAAGCAGATGGGGAAGGTGCAGCTGCCAGTGGTGACACAGGTGCCATTGACATTGCATGTGATACTTGACTTTGATTGGCTGCTGCAACAGGACTGCTGAGGAGCTTGGGTAATGTCTGGCAAAATATGCCTTGCAACCACACAACCAAAAGGAGATTGACTGCAACTTTGGTGGAGCCGCTCATGGGTTGCCGCCTGCAATCACATTGCATGCCAGTATGTAGTGGCCACCACGGGCTGGTGTCATCATGTCAGAATTAAGGCCTGATTTGCCACAAGTCGCCAGATTCAATTTACACAGCAAAGTAACTCACAAGAACACAGAGAACAAAATCATCAGCAACTGCAGATGCAATGCACGCTGTACAAACTTGGACCAAGCTTGTGACTTAAGTCACAAAGTTATTGACAATATCTGGTGAATCACAAAGCAGCTGGAAGAGCTCAAGCTGGACAGCAGCTGAACCAAGCACGCGAAATAAACGTGTTGTATTGCGATGCTGAGACAGTCTCGAGTAGAAGGTACTCCAGGTCATAGGAGCGCTGACCGAATGCGGCTGCGGCAACTTACTTGTCAGGATGGCGCGCTCTTTTACAATCTACGAGAGACCTGGGACAGGCGCGCCAGTGAGTCTGAGCAGTGAAGCTTTGCCTAGATGCGCAGGGCTGTACTAACGATCCTTGAGCTTGGCGCAAGCATGAGCTGCCGCGGGCAAGTTCAGGGAAGTGGCGGAACAGGCACAAGATTGCCAGCAATCAGCGCCTCGAGGGTGACCGTCTGGACTTTGGAAGGGACGTCCCTGTCGACAGTGAGCAACTCACACTGACTCGTGGGTGCATATGCACAAAAGCAAAGGCAAAGATGCGTCCAAGAGCCCCGGCGCTCAAGGGGAAGCCATCGGAAGCGGTGTAGTTACCAGAGTCTGACGCTTCATCTGCGCACCTTGTCGGCGGCTGCCACTGATCAAATTGCTACCGATTCATTGAGGACTGCAGTGCTCATGTCTAGGATTCATGGTCACGCTGCCACATCAAACTTGTGGAGACTCTGAGTAATCAAGTGCATGCATATGCTGTTCGTCTACTGTTGCAGATCATGGTGCAGCCTTGGTGCTATTCTGCAAACTGTAAAGGCCTGACGCCCTCAGTAAGCTTAGGGCTGCGCCCAGGAACTCATAATGCAGGCCGTCATGCAAGCGTAGGCCACTGTTTCAACAATGCCATGTCATGTTTGCAAAGAGACCACATGTGGTGTTAAGTTTCAAGCCTATCAAGCCAAAGCCTAGGTCTGAGTTGCAACCCAGCAAGGGTTGTGCTATCACACAGGCAAGCGTTAGCATCACGTATTGTCTAGTTTTTCTTTTGTGCCATGCACCAACATGCTGCATTTGTGATGGTCACCACAATTGTGCAAAACAGGGAACCATTACACGCAGGCAATGTGCTCACTTGAAATGCAGCAAACGCTGTTTGCACAACACTGGCAAGTCTGTCATACGTCATTGTCCTGATTGAAGCAGCACTGCTGTCATCTCTGCGCGATTGCTGTGCTTCAAGACTGCATGCTCATCACCTTTGCACTCACATGTGCTGCAGGACAGACGATCCGAGACCCACCGCCAGGAAGGTGGCTATTGCATATCCCAGTGTTCCGACCAACAGTGACGGCACGATTGAGCTTTTCCAGCCTTTTGCTGCTGCCATTCCAGCTGCTGTTGTTGGTCCTACAAAGCAACAGCATGATGAAGATTACACCTTAGCATTCAAACCCAAAACATGACATCAAAACCCCAGTCAGAACATGGCACTCACTGCAACAAAGCTGGCTGTGCCCGCATGCAAGATCATTCTTGGCATACAGTCAAAATACACTGCCTTCAATTCTCTTATACGTTTTGCAATTGCAGGCTCCCTTGACACAAGATCAGCATCATCAGCAAGACAGCTGCTTGAAATCAAAGCCAAGCTACGCAGAGCAAACAGCAGGCGTCAGAGCATGGCTTGGTGTTACAATTGTCTTACCACCAACATTAGCATTTGATGCCAGCAAGAGGTCTCTGCGCTGGAATCCAAACAGCTTGCCCACGCCCAAGGTGATGGCCAAATGGATGCTGATCTGGATTGTGGAGAAGAGGAAGAGGGAAGGTGCAGTGCGCATGACTATTCTGATGCTGCCAGCAGCTCCTACTGCTGCAAAGAAGATCTTGTACACCAAACAGCACACTGTCAGCATCCTGGTAATTGGACGCATCAGGAAATTCAAAAGTGATGACAAGCTTGATCCTTTGGTTCAGATGCATTGAAGGAGCACCATCTAGTAGGACAGCCTGCTATCAATCTGAGTACATACTGACCACTGCATGCCATGCTTGACTGACTGTGACCAAGGTGTGTGCAATACATTCAGTTACATTTCAACCTCACCAAACTCATCATGATGGTGTATGTGGAGTGGCATGTTGGTGTATGTGTTGTGGACCATCCATCCATGGGTAGCTCATGCATGTGGGTTTTGAAGTTTCTGCAAAGATATGTCGATTGTCTCATAGCAGGGTTGGGAGGTGGTGACCTGCATGAGGATGGCAGCTATGCCTTCAGCTGAAGGTACCAAGGGTTTCAGCACTCCAGGCACGATGGTGGCCAAAGCTACTGTGATGCCTGCACAGCAATACCACCTGATAAGATCCAGACAACACTAGGCTCTTGTGCCAAGACACACATGGCAAACCTGGACACATGACATGCGCAAATGAAAGCAACTGCAGCATTTCAGTTGTGAAATACAAGCCACCATACATTTACAGCAAGCATGCACCACAAACGGTAGGTGGCGAGTGCACCTCCGTGATCTCAGAACCACTACGTATACGCCAGGTGCACAGAGCTCCAGAAATGTGCAAAATGGCAATAGAAGGAAGGGAAAACAACTGATGCAAATCAAAAGAACATGTGCAAGAGTCTGCGTACTTTCGGCACTTGGTATGGCCTACCTGTAACAACAGGTATGACAGCCCCAGGCAGACCCAGGCCTTGGGCCCCCAGACTACCAAGCTGGCAAATCAGGCATGCCAAGCCAACAGCTGTTGCGCCCTCCAGCACCTGTGTATCTCAGCAGCGCCCATTATTGACCGCATTGAATGATGACGCACACAATTGACTTCCAATGATTCCCATATGTGCTTGGCGCATGGCATCTGGAGAGCAGCTTGTTTGGATCACCCATGCTGCCCTTTGTGCTAATCGAGCGTTACGTAGTAGCCAGGGCAGGACTGCAATGCTGTGGACCTGCTGGTACGTCAATGCATGGGCAGCACCATGATTCAAGCTATGATGCAAAAAATGAAAAGCAATTCAGAAGCAGCATATCCCTGTCAACTAGATAAAGCTTTATCCTTTCACCTGAATGCCACCTGTCTCTTGTTGTGGCTTACTGTCAGCCCCAGCTGGAGATGCAGCAGCAGCCTCTGTTGTGGACGCATCATCTGGGCCAATACTGCTGGCCAGCTTGAAGATTCCAGCAAAGTAGAAGGCACAGATGAGGGAATCTGCAGCTAAGCCTGCTGCCTGAGCTGATGGAGTGATTGACAGTGTCTCAGCCACGCCCACATAGTTGACTGCCCCTCCAATATGCCTTGCCATGAGGGCAGATGCTACCTGATCATAGGACAAGCTGGCTGTAGCAAGCACCGGCACATCTTGCACTGCATATTCCTCATTGTTACTGTGATGTGCATATATCTCAGCCATTGTCCTTGCCTCTGTGTGTCAACATCATGAAATAAGCACACATGTTGGGAGAGAGTTGTGTGGGCCTTGAAATACATGCACATGCTTTCAGTATGACATGGTTACCGCTGATCAAGGCTGATAGATGGTGTTATGCGAGGAAAAAATGCACTAAGAGGCACACCTTCCACCCATCAACACCCATGTCTGTCAAGGGAAGCAGTTTGATAGCAACCAAGGTGCCTGCAACCGTTGCTACTGAGCCTATTAGGAATGCTACCAGAAGACGTCCAGTGTCCTTGAACACGCGCCTGAGTGCATCACGATAGCCTGAGGTTAGATGGGAACATGACATGCCCAAGGCCTTGCACCTTGTTCATTTGCAGCAGCGCCAAACCTGGCAGTGCCTACAGTAAGAGAGAGCAGCTTGCTGCAATTGTCATGGCATGGCATGCAGCCTCACCTGAGATCAGCTGACAGCAGCAGCAAGGGGACGGCCATTGTCAACAGGTACTTGTTGACTATGCTGTACTCGACAGCAGTTGGAGATATCAGGCCTAAGTTGCTGAGGACTAGGCCAGCCAGTGTGCTGACCAGAGGCCTGCGTGTCAGAGTGGTTGAATGAGCTCTATTGATGATCTGTCAAATGCAAGTGGTAGTAACAAGCCCATGCTTACCCGCTCAACTCTTTACCCCATTTGGTCTTTTCAGACCTGCAGGCAGTATCAGGCTCATGGAACTTGCGAGTCAGCGAAAGTGCAATGAAGATGCTAGACATGTATCTCCTTACCAGAGGCCTGCTGCGCCAGCACAGGTCAGGCAGGCCCATACTCGCCACGGGCTGCTTGCAGCTACTGACAGAGCTGCGCAGACTTGGACAGGTCTCGCACGTGCCGTGCCGCGTCGTTTACTTGCAACTGTACGTGATAAACTTCGTGTCACGAGAGAAGAACACTTTGATGATTGGAGCGCCGGGGACATGTTTCGGGCGTATGGTCCCGAGCAGGGCAACATGCCGTGCATGCATATCGAGCCGGTCATAGAGACACGGAGGCAAGGCTAAACCGGCATCATCACAGTGCTGCCGTCAAGCGGATGTGCAGCTCGTGGGTGTCGCGTTCTTGTCAGGTAGCTTCCGTCTCAGGTGCTTGATAAGTCAGAGCTTCTGATGATCAGTTTAAGGCCGACATTCTGAGGCTGCTAGCAGCAACAAAAGGTCATGCAGGTGATACAGTTTTTAGCTGCAACCTAATCGGGCGGGTTGCCCATCTCTATCAGGTGACATGCGTCCGTTTTGCCTAACGTTCAAGCCTACTGCTCACACGTAAGACAAGCGTCATACACCGTCAAAACCGAACCGTCCAAAAGCAACACAAGAAGCAGAAGAACAGAAAGTAAACTTAATATGATGGGATTCACAACAAATGGGCAATCTGTTGCATTTTCTGCTGTATTTGTGCCAGTTTCTGCTCGCCCTCAGCTGCAGCTTGCTGCGCTTCCTTGACCACCTCAGGTTTTGCGTTTTGTACAAACTTGGGGTTTTTCAGGCGGCCTTGCAGCCCTTGCAGATCTTTTTCCAGCTTTGCTTGTTGCTTCTGTAGCCGCTGCTGTTCTTTGTTGGCATCAAACAACCCTGCAATCGACATGTGCACACATAAAGGCCAGACAAGTATCTGCTTGTGACATGCATATTTGGTGCGTGCACCCAACGATGGGTGGGCCCAATATATATGCATCAAGCATCCTCAAAAACACCTGTTTCATGCAGAGTTTGCATTGGCCACTCAAGATTACTATTGAGCTTGCCACATAGCTGGTTTTGAAATGTGAGCAGATGAGATAGCTGTCACCAAGCTGCAACAATGCAACTGACTGTTGCACTTGCAAAAATGTTTCATGCATTGACGCACGCTGCTTACACAAAGATGGTTGCAAGCAAGGATCTCCAGCATACCTGCCATGGGTAGCAACACCTCCAGACCTTCCTGTACAACCACTGTGATGCTGCCACTCTTGTCATCGGATGCAGCATCTGCAGTGGTGACTGCAGAGGCAAAGCTGAGACCAGGCCTTTCTACCTTGGCCAGCAGGCACAGGATGTCAGCCTCTTCTTCCAATGCTTGCCTGCAATGTTGTACATGCCTGACCAGCGTATGATCCTGAGTGTTCAGTAGGCCATGCAAACCCTCCACATCTTGCTCTTGAATGCTGCATAGTCAAATGCCAGGCAGCACACATGAATGATGAAGGCTGTGCCAAAGCACACGTCAGGGTCTGGCCAGGAGCACAATAGCAACTGGGTGGATGCTGGACAAGACTGCAGCTGCTTCAAAATGTGATGGGCACCATTGAGTGCACCTGTTATTCAGCTCAATGTGTTGACAACCCGTGTCTGATACTGCGGGCCTCACATGTGTATTGTTGATTACCTGGTGCTGTCAGCTGCCACACAAATGGTTGCAGGGATCTTGCGACCCAGCTCCACACCGTACTCTGCCCGAGCATTTCGGATAGACCTCACAACAGCTTGCAGGGCTTCAAACTGCTGCACTGCAGCTGTGTCTACAGCACCATCCTTTGAAGGCCAAGGAGCCACAATCAGCGCCTCCCCTGCAGCAGTCAGACAGGTCACACCCGATCTCAGGCCAGTGTGCAACAACAGTGCTCATATGCTAGAGATGGTTTTAAAACTCCTGTGACTAATGCAAATGCAGCAAAAATAGACATGCAAAGGATGTCCAGCAGCACCAGAGCCAGGCAGGCTGTATGCAGCTGCCGATGACTAGGCACATGGTTCAGCAAGCGGCAGCAAGTACTGTTAATGAGAAGGGGAGGGCAGAATTTAAGAGAGGGCACCTTGATGGGGCATGGCCTGCCAGAGCTCCTCTGTGATGAACGGCATGAATGGGTGGCTCAGCTTCAGCAGAGCATCAAAGGCATACACCAGCACCTGCAAGATGTCCAGAAAAGAGTGAGTGTGTGACTTGGTGGGAGAGCGAGTGAGTGAGTGAGTGAGTGAGTGAGTGAGTGAGTGAGTGAGTGAGTGAGTGAGTGAGTGATGGAGTGAGTGATGGAGTGAGTGATGCTGTATGAGCAAGTCAAAACAGGTAATTGAGCAATGGTAGGCAGTCAAATCCTGAATATGAAAGAATGCTGTGTAAAGCAGGTGCCTCACCTGTCTGGTCTGTAGGGCAGCCTGTGGGTCCTGCCCATACAGCCTGGCTTTGGCAGCCTCTATGTACCAATCTGCAAACTCACCCCAGAAGAAATCATACAACATGCGCCCAGCATCGCCAAAGTCGTGTCTTTCATGAGCTGCTGTGCTCTTGTCCACCACCTGCATATGGTGCACTGCAATTTGTAAGCTTTGGCCAGAAAAACCAGCAGGGCAATGCAGTTTGACAGGCATGCCAAGTACCTACCAGCGTGATTGAGTCCCACTTAGCTGAAATGAGAAGACATTTAGCAATCTAGGTGCTTGGGTGCACTTTGATACCTTGATTGTAGTGCCTGATAACCAACATGCTTACATGCACTACCCAGACAGATGGAATGCAAAGAGCTGCAACACTGCTGCAGACACCTCATTGGGTATGGCATAGTGGTGTGATGAAACTGACCTGGTGCAGAGCGCTGACCACCCATCTCTCAGCAAGGGGCAGGTCTGCAAGGGCATCAGGGCTGCTGAAATCTGCCCCTGCCAGCTGCTGCCACTCGCGATCATCAAGCTGCTCTAGGTTGAACAGGATGAACTTGCCAGCATTCCACAGCTTGTTCGTAAAGTTGCGGCTGGACACCAAGCGGTCCATGGATAGGTTCAGATCTTGACCTGCGGTAGTGCCTGCATTCATGCTTGCAGAAGTGAGGTGCTGCATTTCAGCCAGCACTGTAAATCCACAGTCGGCTAGCACACAGTCCACAACTACTAAGTCAAGACAGACGCTTACTACACATGATATGGCATCATGCAGTCATGCCCATAACACCACTAGCTGATTGCACCCCTTCTCGTTTTCCTGGACTCAATGACGGAAGCGTTCCCGGCCAATCTCAAAGTTTAATGTACATATTGAACAGGCATGTCCTTTACAATTTGCAAGCTACATCTGGCAGAACGTGTCCATCTGCCATGCTAGTGCCATGGGACAACAGTAAGTAAGGCTGGTGGGTCAAGCTTGCCTGTAGCTAGGGTGAACCTGAGTGCATCTGTGCCGTACTTGTGAATGACGTCCAGGGGGTCTACCACATTGCCCAGCGTTTTGGACATCTTGCGCCCTTGCTCATCCTTCACCTGCAGTGCAAACACCAACTGTGCTGCATGTGCTTTGACCCAGCTCTGCTGCTAGCCAGACCTTTGCTGATGGATCTGTTGTGTGACGCAGTTGTCACGACTTGAGCTGCACCTCTCAAGCAGTACACAGGTTTGTCACAAGCCAACTGACATTTCCAGGCAATACACAGGCTTCTCACAACCAAATGACATCTTTGCTGAATACACAGATTTGACACCTCCAAGCAACACAAGCAGGTTGATGATTTGCAGCAACTTCAGCTTGCAGCTCTGCAGCCAGTTATACCAACCAAAACTATGGTCAGAGGTCCCGCGCTCACAGACAGCAAGACATAGGGCTGTTACCAGGCCGTGTAGGTAGATAGTGGAGAAGGGCACTTGGCCTGTGCATTCTATGCCCATCATGACCATGCGTGCCACCCAGAAAAACAGGATGTCATGGCCTGTCTCTAGAATGGTGGTGGGGTAGAATCTAGCGAGATCAGAGGGTGGGGGGTCTGTCTGAGGCCAGCCTAGGGTGCTAAAGGGCCACAGGCCAGAGGAGAACCAGGTATCCAGCACATCTTGCTCCTGACGTAACACAACATCATTGCCATGCCTGCAAGCATGTGGGACACATGACTTCATTGTCATGCACAAATTCGTGGTCTAGGGCTTCCATCTAGCGTCTACACATTTGCCACCATCGACAGCTTATCCACAGCACAATACATCTTTTGCGCATGCCTACAACATTGTGCAAAACACTGCATTGTCATGATGACAGGTTTGGCTTGCAGTGCACACAATCTGCTCACACTATCTGCATGAACTTGCTATGCCCGCCTGCCAGTGGCGCCTGACGTTCTATGCTTTGTTGCATGTGAAAGAGCTGCAGCAATTCCCGCTGCTGGACTGGTGCTGCAGTCAACTTATCCAAGAAGGGCAAACAAGCTGTGCTTTAAATTTCGACATTGATTGTGAATCAAGATGTGCACAAGCAGCCCATGCAAGCAAGGAGAAGATCACGATGAACATACTGTGACTTCGCCTTGACAAGCGCATCGTCTCTGTTCTTGGCGACCACATACTCATCACACCTGCCTGTCTCTGATGCACCCGCTGCCTCCTGCATGTTGATGCAACCACGATCACTTGGACACTCACACACAAACATGCGGCAGTTGAGATGACATGCCGAATGCCCGGACAAGCTCTGTATCTAAGAGCCTTCCACACGGTGGTTCACTAGTGATTGTCATGACCATACAGTGCTGTAATGCCCAATTTTATATCACTGGAGACAAAGCAGCAGCAGCAAAGGCATGCCAGTGTTACTGGCTTCACCTCAAATACACCTCAAACACACCATCAGACAGTAGAGTCATGCGCAGCTCAGATCAGGACATAGTCTGAAAGCAAGCACCGTGAAGAAGTTACCTGGTTTGGGAAAACATAGTAGACGGGAATTCGGTGACCCCACCAAAGCTGCCGGCTGATGCACCAGTCCTTGATGTTCTCCAGCCACCTGTTGTAGATCTTTTCAAACCGGTCAGGCACAATCTTGATGTCACCATTACTCACAGCCTGCACATAGCACAACATGTGTTGCATCATTCTGTGGCAACCCCATTGCTGCAGTTGGGAAGATATGTGGATTGCTGAAGTTAGAAGTCCTGATTGACCACATGCTAGCTAATGCTGCCCATGTCTGTTTCTCAGGGGCTGACACATCGTGACTTCAGCAGCAACCACAGCAAGTCATTGATCTCTGCAGAAGCCATTGTAGCTTCAGCTGAACGCCGATGCAAAGCAAGGTGGGCCTGAAATGGTGGCGGGGGCGCGGGGGGGGGGGGGGGGGGGTCTGTAGAGCTACCTGAAGTGCAGGCTCTGCCAAGGGTTGCATGCGAACAAACCACTGCTCTCGGATCAGGGGTTCCACAATTTCGCCACCTCGCTGGGAGCGGGGCACCCTCACAGTATAATCCTCCTTTCTCAACACCATACCAGCTGCCTGTAAGAGCACACAAATCCCAATACCCGAACAACCTAGTGGGCTGGTCTTATTGTCAGGCAGTGCTCCTGTCATGTCAGCCATGGCATGCTTCGTATGAACAGCCACCACGATAGTAGGCCTGCTATGGCTGAGGCACACGTGACCTGTAAGTTGTAATGGCGCACCTTGCAACAAAAATAGCACAGGCAAGTTGGCTGTGCCGGAATTATGAACACATATAACACTCACCAAGCAGTATCAACACCTCCTGCAGGTCTGACTTATGCATACTGACTGACGACGACAAATGGCATGTGCACACATGACTCAGCAGGGCTTGCTTTCAGTCTGTCTTGCATGCAAAGTGGTTTGCACCCAAAAGATCTCTAATCAATGGCTGATCTTCAAGGTCTAAATCATATTTTCGCACCTCCATATCTGCCCACAGCTTGCTTCTGACATCGGATCTGTCCATGTCGCAGTAGGGGCCAGCATTCGCATTCAAGGTGCCGTCATTGTTCATGATGTTGATGACATCCAGCCCGTGCCGCTTGCCAATCTCATAGTCATTGGGATCATGGGCAGGTGTGATCTTCAGCGCCCCTGTGCCAAACTCCCTGTCCACATACTCATCTGCAATCACGCTGATCTGCCTGCAAATGGTAGACAAGGTTTACAGCCATGATAGCATGCTGATGCTGCTGAATCTCATTGTAGCAAGGCAGCGTGCAAGCTGAAGCCTGGTAGATGATGATGACTGGCTATGCATCCTGTTTGCACCTTGTCACGCACAGCTTGAGTAACAACACCAATGAATGGCAGTCCAGTATGGCTACAGAAAACCAGCAACATGACTTGGCAGCCATATATGCATTTGCATAGCTGCAGCAATGCAACAGCTGCAAAACCAAGATATTCAGGGAGCAGGCAGGCACTCTGCCTTTGCAAACGCTGCTTGATCATCATTGCATGGTGTTATACCTATGAACAGCATCCAAGACAGACTGTATGCTGTTTTATGGGTATACGGTTTTACGGCCCATCACCACCACGCAGCCTGCCTTTCTACACACAATGGCTGCCAGTTGGGAGAGAGCAGCTTGCCTATCAGTGAAGGGCACCATGCACTGCTTGCCAACAAGGTGCTTGTAGCGGTCATCCTCAGGATGCACTGCCACTGCGGTGTCTCCCAGGATGGTCTCAGGCCTTGTTGTGGCCACAGGCAAGTACTCCTCAGAGCCCACTACCTGATATTTGAAGAAGTACAGGTGCCCTGCCTCCTCGCTGTATTCAACCTGCACTCATTGGCATCAATGCAGTGATGCATTTAATGCTCTGCTGTTGTCGCAATGCTGCTGTTTTCAAAGCTCCACCCTTTGTGGCATATTGCTTGCATGCCATTCATCTACGTCCATTGCTGCATCAGAGGATGTTTTTAATCTCTGACAAATTTGGTCTGACCATGGGTCAGGCTAGGCTGAAGTACAAGCATGCCAACAAAAGCAGAGGCAGAGACAGCCAATCTTCCAACTTGTCAAATTTCTGTGCATCTGGCCCTGGCCATATGATCAAGGCATGGCTCTGGGAAGCTAGAGACGCAGGCTTGGGCAGCATTGCCAACAAAACACCACTGATGCGCTTTCAACTCACTGGGTAGCTGAAAGAGTCTTCCCCTTTGCCCTGTGGAGTGTAGGATGTCAGCTGACATCCTGAGTCTGTGTGCTTGTTCACCATTTTGCAAAGTAGGGACACAGTGACAGTGGGCATGTGCAGATGCAGAGGGAGAATGACAACGACAGTAAGGTTGTGCAGATGCAAAGGGAGAATGACAACGACAGTAAGGTTGTGCAGATGCAAAGGGAGAATGACAACGACAGTAAGGTTGTGCAGATGCAAAGGGAGAATGACAACGACAGTAAGGTTGTGCAGATGCAAAGGGAGAATGACAATGACAGTAAGGTTGTGCAGGTGCCAAGGGAGGTACACAATTTGTACAGATGCAGGGGCAGCGCAAAGCACACCTCCAGGTCAGAGACAGCAGTCTGCAGTTTGGGCGCCCAGTTGACAAGATAGTTGCCTCGGTAGATCAGCCCCTTGTCATGCAGGCGCACAAATGCCTCTAGGACCGCATCTGCAGCGATACTAGAGGGGTGAGCTGCGCAGCTTGCCACAGAGAAGGTACTGCATGTTGCATGTTTGCTGCTGTATCATTGCAAGAAAGCTTCACTGCAGCCAAGCAGGCTCAATGGCAGACCAGTTTGGTGATGGTTACACATGCGGATCCTGAGCTGTAGATAATCTCAAATCAACTCACAACTCAGCTGCGACTGTAATGTTGATGGAAACAATCAAGTGTGCAGCAAACAAGACGGACATCTGCAGAAGAATAGTTGTTCAGCAACAACGCACTGTTGGTCCTGGTTGCACGGATGAGTGAGTTCCAGTCAAGGTTTTGCCAGGATGAAGATGTATGCCGTCGTCACTAATGATGCATTCAGTCTACTGGTCCAATGCTCATGGTTGGCCCCAATGACCTTGGAAATCTAATGAATGAATGAATGAATGAATGCACGAAGGTAGATTATGAAAGTGCATATCTACCAGAAAGGTGGCTGTCCAGAGTGAAGCGCTCTCTGCTCCAGTCACAGGAGGCTCCCAGGCTTCGCAACTGCTGGCTGATAAAGCCGCCGTACTGCTCCTTCCATTGCCACACCTCCTGTGTGAAAGCCTCCCGGCCTATCTCCTGCCTGCTTCTGCCCTGCCCTTCCAACATCTTCTCCACCACCATCTAAGCAATAGGCATAACAGCCAGTCAGCATGCCAGCATGCTAGTCAATATGCAGACTATGCATGTATCCTTGATAGATTGGATCTCAGATACACGTTCGCAAAGGTACACTGATTTGCACATTATGCATGTATACTGCCTGTCTCTGTGAGGCTTGGCAGGCCACAGACCAGCAATCACTCCAACAGGTGCACAATAAAGTGGTTGACCCAGGATCTGACACTACCAGCTCTTCTTGTATATTGAAAACTTTGGTATGCACGCACGCTCATGCACTGGCGAGCTGCTGCTGCTGCTGTTAGATAATGCTAATAATGTGCGTGTACATGTAATTCGTGTACATCTGGTTCACACTTGAGCTGATGTCAAGATCAGGATCAAGGGTACAGGGTGCTTGATGAAAGAGCACCTGTGTGGCAATTCCTGCATGATCTGTGCCTGGCAACCACAATGTGGGCCTGTCACACATCCTTGCAAAACGTGTCATGATGTCTTGCAGCGTGACAAACATGGCGTGCCCCATATGCAGCCTGCCAGTCACATTGGGGGGCGGCATGGCCATGGAAAATGGCTCGCCTTTGCCTGTGTCCTTTGGCTGAAACATGCCATTCTGTTCCCACCTGCCACAAGCAAAAGTGTCTTGATTGGCACCTCTCAAGAAGATTCTCAGGATGCTGTGCCATGTCTCAAGCTAACACGCCATACCAGTCATAAAGGCGCTGCTCAGTGCCAGCAGTATCGAAATTCTTGGGCAAAGTCTTTCTGGTTGGCACAGCACCTGTGTCAGCAAGTGTCATGCACTCAGCAGTGTTTGGCACGTTTCCTGTACTGCGTCTGAAGCTCACTTTCGGTCAATGTGGCTGAGCAAGTCAGGACTCGCAGGGAGTGACCGTGACATTTGTCTGCCGAGTCCGCGCTATTGGTCCGGCAAGCCCAACGCAATGAAGGCGCTCGCCGAAAATATCCAGACGCACTTGAGGGGTAGACCACTGGCACAACTGATCGTGCACTGGGCTTTGTAACGCGTACGGACCCTGTTCCGGCAGTCGCACAACGGAGCAGATTGTGGCAGTCGTGGATCGCACTGGGTGCAATAAACGCGTTCATGCGTCGCATGCGCTAAGCGTAGCCTATCAAGACTACGAAGCATGCACTAGCATGGCAACAGCTAACTCCACCGCAAAGGACGCAGAACACAGGGACATCGGTACCCGAGCGTCATACATGATGGCAGGAGTTCAAATTTGGAGCGCTGTGCCGTTGCGCAATATGAGAGCATAGGCAGGAGAGGCCAGCCCTAGTGGCCCCAGTGGGGCATCGTGAAGACAATGCCACACACACACACACATACGAACACAGCTCTCAGGCATAGTATTGGATTCGACAACTCTGTTACCCTGACCACAATACTCCCGACATGCATATGAACCTCATGCATACGCACCGACATATTTTGCAGTGACACTATCTATGTACACACTGATCCCGACGGTTTACCGAGTTTTGCTGAATAGTGCAGTTTCGGGAACTGATCATCGGATTCATACCACTAAGAAAACATGTAAAGGCTGGGCTACACAATCATCTACCTGTGTATCCGGAGCCAGGCATGCAGATTTCCCAGACGCTGACCTGGCCGAGGTAGACGACGAGTCTGACTTCGTCTGTCCAGTCTGGGACGTCCCTGAGTTTCTCGGACAGACCATTTGCTTACTGCTTTGACCATACCAATAACAGATGTTGTGAATGCCTGTCTGCTGTGGTCTTTTGAACAGACTCACCACGATGTACATAACTCACTGTATGCCCACTTTCACACAGACTATCCGGTTCAGCATACATCACTTTGCATTCATACCTATACATTACAATATCATCTTGGCAGCAGCAGCAACAGCAGCAGCAGCAGCAGCAGCAGCAGCAGCAGCAACAGCGACAGCAGCAGCAGCAGCAGCAGCAGCAGCAGCAGCAGCGGCAACAGCAACAGCAGCGGCAACAGCAACACAATCAGCACTTCTTGAGGTAAAGGTATCATCAACCAGCAATCAACTGGTGATGCATACCTCTCTGCTTCCTCTATGCTTGCACTGCAGTGTCTCTCTTGAGTTGTTACCATGGCTGCATGCACCTTGTCTGTCTTGCATGCACAATAGCTTTGTCGTCTGCATTACATGTGGTGTTGCATTGCTGACACCAAGCATGTTCCAGTACATGTTGACTGACATGCGCTTTTACTCAGTAATGCACGATTGATTGCCTGCTTGAGTTTTGCTGCTTTTGCCCTAGACGTTTCGGGGAGGCCCCCATGCAATGCGACCTTTCTGTGCTAGTCACTCTGCAGGCGACTTCTCTAAGTTTGTCTCACACACAGACTAGCGGCTGAAGCATACACATCAAGCACGAAACACAGCTTCAGCACGCCGGTCACAAGCCTGTATGCCTTGTGCCTGAAAGGACGAGTATCTGCTTGTGCCTGCCTGGACTCTTCAAACCGGCCTATACGCTCATTCTGAGGGCTTTTTACTCTGCTGATATAGGTATAACCACTGCTTCATCTTGTGACGGACCTACATTGTGTGTGACTGAGCTCGTGGCCGGCAGTAGCTTCCATCAGTTTGACCTAAGCTCAGCCCCAGATTTCTTTACAGCCGACAGCTTCCAATATGTCAGCACTCAGCCAACCACTGTTGTAATACAATACTCCCGACATGCATATGAACCTCATGCATACGTACCGACATATTTTGCAGTGACACTATCTATGTACACACTGATCCCGACGGTTTACCGAGCTTTGCTGAATAGTGCAGTTTCGGGGACTGATCATCGGATTCATACCACTAAGAAAACTCTGTTACCCAGCCTGGCCTCCTACGACAAACCAGGAGTGGCAACTCTGCAAGTCTGAGTGCATGACCGACTGTGACTGAATGTAGCAAGCTCCTGTGCAGTTCATTGATAGATCTCATTTTAATGACACGTTTCCAGGGATGCACAAATGTGCAGAGCCTGATAGACTGCACATTGGTGTCAATACCAAGCATCAAGGTCCTCACAACATTGCACACCAAGGAGCAGTCATATCAGACTAGCAAGTTGTCCAGATTGCTTGGCAAGCCATGAATGTTCTGAAGGCAAATGTACTAGGTAGCAATAACTGCCATCATTGTCAATAATTGATTCTGCCCAATATGACACCCAACATGGCTGAACAGCTCAACAAGCAGTGAAAACCGCTGATGATTATCAGTGTATCCTTGAGATGTGTATCTCACATCCAATCTCTCTAGGAAGCAGTGATTACCCACAAATCATATGGTCGACCAGACAGGGCAGCTATTCCTAGTACTCATCAAAGTGTAGTTTTCGTACCCACTGCTATTGCCAAATCAGCACACAACAACAAATTGTGTCAGGCTTATGCATGTTGCGTATGGTCAGTGAGACAACACACCATGTGTTAGTGTGTCAAACGCTAATGCATAAGCGAATGTACAAGGCAGTGTAGGGTAGATTCAGAACTACAGACTATCACACATGTCACTGCAGCAACTGCAGCGCCAGGGGCTCCACAGGCAGGCTCAGGTTCATCAATGCGCATCGCATGTCATATACTGGTGCTGCTTTGGGAGCTGGGGAACCTGCACAGCAAGTAACTTGACTCATTGGATACTTTACTCTGCAGTGCAGCTGTATCATGACAGCGAGCATGGCTTCAGTTAATTCATACACAATATGCTTCAAGACCAACAAAGCTCCATTGAGCATGGAGTTTTGTAGTTCTCGAAGCATATTGTGTATGAATGGAACGACGCCATGCTTGTTGCTGTGATACAGCTGCATTGCTAATGGAGTCTTGTTGCTCTTGTTGACTGGGCTCAGCACATCCAGGAGGGCACTGGTTGTCACAAAGTGCTGACTGTGAATTTCAACCTATTTGTTTGCCACCTGTTATTACCAACAGGTGATCAGGCAATGTAGGTGCATACACAGCTGTTTCATGCTGTTGCCGAACTCACCTTTTGCAGGATTGCTGATGGCTTTCAACACATTTGCAGCAGCACCAAAGGCAGACCCTAGCAGCCTATTCTTCTTTTGCTCAGGGCTGCTGTTTGGGGATCCAGAGTGTCCCTGCAGCTCCTGCCAGGTCAGATTCGGGGATAGCGGGGGCTGGTGCTGAGCCAAGGCCTGGGCACTGCCCTGACTGTCTGAGGCTGCTTGGGGGAGACATGTGACAGCCACATCAGCAAAGCCTACCCCTCCTGCAGATGTTGAGTCATAGAGACTTGGGCTGTAATACAGAAGCTGCTGTCTTGTACATGGATCTTCATGTGCCATCATGCTGCATGTCAGACCAATAATGCAGGTGTAAGTTGCCTTCTTATAACAGTCAAAATGCTATCTGTATGTTGCCAACCATGTTGCCAATGCTTGCATGCAAATACTGCTGCAACAAGGATGCTAAACTGCTACCCAACAGCAAGCAAGATTAGTGCATTATACACAGCACAACCACAGTGTGCAAAAGAAACACAACAGATACCTGGCCCTCTCATTCTGACTGGATGCGGCCCCTCAACATTCCTATGCATCCATCTGGGACCCTTCTTCTGGTCCCCAAGTAGTTTCTGCTCCAGCTGATCATAGCTCACAAAGCCTGAGAAAACAGTCAACTTGCGCGGCTTGCTGCTGCTGCTCTTGTCCTTTGCAGCGCCCTTGCCTGATGAACCTTCCTGTGCATCACTTCCCATGAACAGTCTGGGATGTAGCTACATGTACAGCTGTCTGGAGCATTGCGTTACTCCCACAGATCCCCTTGTGCAGTGCTCCCTAAGCAATCCTCATCAGAACATGGCAGGCAGGCACACCTACTCACACCAGCACTAAGAACTATACTGTGCTCATTGAACAGCTTGGCATGCAACTTGCTGGGTCACCACAGTGGCATTCATGAACTGCGCTTACCGGTGTCTCCTCATCTGTAGCAAGTCCAGAAGCTTGATGAGTCTCCTCTGGTGTGGCAGCTTGATGCAAGCCTTGTTTGCTTTGCTTGCCTCTGAAGGTCATGCCAGCCGTGGCTGTGAGCAAGACCAGATAGCACTGGTGAGGCTCTGTCAACAGCTGCAGCAACCACACCTTGTTCTCACAGGGAGCAACTGACAACACAGGATACACAGGGTCATGCCGCTGATAAGACATGGTAAGCTCTTTGGTACATTCGGTTTGAGCATGATTGCTGTGACTGGAAACACATCTCCCGCATATGTGCAGAGCACAGCTAGGAAGTGTTTCAGCGACTTCGAGTAGGCATGATGGTGACAGCCACATGAGCAGGCACAATTCTGACAGCAGGCCACGGTAACAAAGTAGGACTGTGGTCCAGGGCCTGTCAATTCATTGATGGGCAAAACGATAATCGAATGTGGTGCAGACATGTTGCTCTCTGGCATTCAGAAACTCCACTTATGTTGGAAACGCTGTTGTCACAGTGTAGACCTGTGTTCAGATACGCCAGAGGACAAGTATCAGGCATTGCCGCTTTTCAGGGAGATGTCCTGGATTATGCAGATGGGGTTGCACAATCTTGGGCGCTGGCCAGGACCTGTACGAGGAAAACTAATGACAAGTCATATGGAGGAAGACAGACATACCAGGGACTCAAAAGCCTCTTCGAAATTTTCCACAGCTAAAGAGATGTCTGGGTAGGTGAGGGTGGGATTGGCATCATCGGCTCTCTTGTTATTCAGGTTCAGCTGGGACTTTGTTGTGGAGGCGTACACAGCTTTGCTGACCTGCAGAAAAGGCAGTCAGAAAAGACTTTAATACGATGTTTTGTTTAAAAACACAAAACATAAATTATTGCGCATAGTATCCCTTGCGTCAGCTTGCATCTGCAGGTTCCACAACTGTGCAGTATCACTGCAAAAGCAGCGCAGCGACAGATACTGCACAGGAGCTTATGCATAAACACATGACTGATGCTGGGTGGAAAAGGCTTGATCCAACTTGGGTAAAGCATGTTAGGGGCTGAACATTGTCTGCTGCCTGGTCTACGCAGGCTGACTCTGAAAAGAAGTAAGTGGTGACCAGAGATTAGACAGGCATGTCCAGGATGCGTGGAGTCACAGGTGCTGCTGCTGACCTGCACAACATGCTTGCCCAGGTCCTGATTGCCCCCTATAGATTGCAAATGCTCCCTTTGGCAGGCAGATACTGTCAAGCTGTAGGTGGTTTGAGTGACCAAATTCAGCAAGACTGAGCGTTTCCAGTCTATCTGATGTGCCTTGTCTCCAGCTTCTTGCAGATCCACGGGCAGAGCCTTTGTCTTGCGCCTTACAAGATACGGCACCTCTGCCTGCACGTGCAGCCTTGTTCCTGCTGATCACTGTGGTCTACCGAGTACTGTTTTGCGGTACACAGGTGTCTAGTGGGCATCAAATTGCTGATGTGCACAACATGCCTCTGCTCATGCCAGGTGTAGGCTGCAAGGTTTACCTGGTACGCTTCCAGGTATACAAAGAAAAGCAAATCATCTTGTTCCTCAGCTGCTATTGACGCAGGTGGTGCCTCAAAGATCTGCAGAGATCCGAAAGGAGGCACATCAATGAACAGCTGGCACGGTCTGAACGACTGAGTTGCGACTTACGGCAAACTCACGAGCAACAACAGAAGGGCATACCAGCACTTCGAAAGCATTTTGCCACTGCTGCTGCCGCCAACGTTGCGTCACTTGTTCATGTGAAGGTAATGCTGATGTGCCTTCCGCCAAATTAACCCAACTGCCGTTGGCTTTGCTTTCTTCTTTGGCTGCGTGCGCCACCTGTTGCTTGACTTCAGCAAGAACAGCTAGCCAGGTTGAAACGGGCATCTGCAACTAGTGCTGAGACCGAACCACACGCGCATTCATATTGACACCATACCCATGTTAGCAACTGTGCCTGAATCTTATATGTTGTGGCAGTTAGAAAGACACAGCATGTCCATGCGATGGCAACGACTGCATCCCGGCACCTGCGATGGCAGCCATGACTCATTGATTTTTGTTGATACAAGACCGATCCAATTGCATGCTCTGCATGATCTGAGAAATGTCACACGAAACACTGCTTCAGGCAGTGATGATTTGGCGTTGCGTCAACGGTTGCATCAGAGTGACGTCACAGAGATATTCGTTTGCGTGACTCTATATTTGCGATGGCTTGGGATTGTATGTAGGCTAGCAATGTTGACTGCCCACAAGGACCATATGTCTGCACCTCAGCTGCAGCTTTGACCAGTCTTCTTACCGCGCTCACTTTGGGTCTACAGGGCAATTGCGTCGAGCCAGGACTCGGCGCATATAAAGATCCCTGTGTTGCAGTGCTGTGAATGCAATGCAATGCGCACAATGCAATGCACTGTGTGCACTTGCCATGTGGATATCAACGTTGACAGCAAGAACGGTGTCTTGAAAAGATTGTTACAGTCATACTGACCAGTGCAGTAGCTGGCTGCTCAGAATCCTAAAAGAGTTTTGGAATCCACTTGGAAAGTCAGAGTGGACTAATCTGTAGATGCAGAAATCAAATAAGCAGCACATGGTACACACTCACATACATATGACTGAAAGCTATGGGGTAAGCGGGGGTATTGGTGTAAACAATTGCAATCTTGACAGGCTATGCTAGCGTATTGATACAGAAAACATCTACCATGCACACACCCTATCAATCAAATTATCTTGTCACCCACGCACAAGGCACACTCGTTACTCACTCCTGATGTTCATTTGTTAGCAGAGGAAAGGGCGCATTTCATAGCCCATTAAACATCAATCACCAGAATTGTTTGACAGTTGGTATGATGGCAATCAGTACCAGCTGTCATCCTCCAAAGGCAGAGGGCGATCTTTCCAGTCCAGCAGAGGTGCCCAGCTGACTAACTGCATGAGGTAAAGCTCTACCCCACCCATGACAATGCAGTCAATGCCAAGCAGGGCCCCAACTTTGCTTGCTGTTGGAACACCACGGCGGCATTCTTCTAGCTTGGCAGCCAGCCACAGACATCCCAAAAGCATGGTCTCCCAGGGCTTCTCAGCCCCCAGCAAATGCATGTAAGCAATGCTCACCTGCACAAAACAACACGACCATCAAAAGGCTGCACTTACGTTTTGTCAATCCATGCACAATCATCCAAGGTGAAAAGCTCAGCCATGCAACGCATGCAAGGAGGCAACGATAGACCACAAAGAAGACATGCAACAAATACCAGCACTGCACATGCGTACTGTACAACAAACATGTGGGAGGACAAAAGGTGCTTTGTGGGCACAACCTAAAGCAGACATGCAACAGAGCAGGCATCAGACACAATGCAAATGGATTTGCCATGAACAAAGCATGCGGCCCACCTGCTGCTGAACCCTTTCCCAAAGGTGACATGCCAATTGCACACTCTCGCAGCGCTGCAGCTTCAGGCCGTGAGCCCAGTAACCCACCAGCTCAGCAAAACCCATTGCAGGTCTGGAAGCAGGCACCGTTGCAAGCTGCCTTTGAGCATAAGCTTGCTGCTGTTGTGCAAGATGGTGCTGCATGCAGGCATGCTTAGCCTGAGTCAGCTGCTGCAGCATGCTTGCCTGCTGTTGCACACGCAGAAGGTGGCCAACTGGGTAGGCAGCGCAAGTTTGGCTGTTGCGCAACTCAGACGCTGGTGGTGAGCTCTGAGTTGAGTGCAGCAAAGACTGCCACAGCTGCTCAGGCTGAGCAAGCTGGTGTTGACTGCTGAGGTGATGCGCATGAAGCTGTGCAGTCTCATATGGGACAGAATGTGGTGCAGCCCTGTGCTGGACCTGCCAGTATGCCTCTGGGTCAATGTGAGGGACACTGCTGACCTGAAGCTCCTGCTGCTGAACAGGAGTTTGAATGTCAGGCAGTTGATGCATGAAGCTATCCGCAGAACCACGAGTGAAGTCCATTGCATCTGAGTGAATCAGCCTTGACATGGGTTGGTGCAACTGCTGCTGCTGGTGCTGCTGTTGACCAATGAGGTGATGGCGGACCTTCAGAATCTTCCTTGCTTGCGCAGCGAAGTTGTGGTGAACGCTTGACTGCTGTGCACACACTGTTTGGGCTGTGTTTGTCTGACAGGCAGCAGCACTTCGCAAATGCTGAAGCTGTTGCATATATGCAAACAATGTCGAGGCTTGCTGGCCGGAGCTGTTCTGCAGCATTGTCTTGACGGCATATAGCTTCTGGGCATCCGACAGGATGGGTGGTTGTGCTGAAGCATGCTGCTGATGGAGCGAGGCATGCTGCTGTTGGTGGTGCTGCTGCCAATGACAGCTTTGCACATGTGCATGCGCATCTGGGGTGTCTGGAAGTTGACAGGAGTGCAGGCAGTGACGCTTTGGAAGTGGACTATAGCTGCTCGCTTCAGAGTCCATGCTTGCACTTCTGTTGGCTGCACACCCAGCAGCATAAGGGACAGCGCCAAAGGATTGAGCGCTATATGCCGCAAAAGCTGAAGAGGGGGGACTAATCTCCTGCAAGTAATTGCCATTTAGATCAGACCTTTCCAGAAATGCTGCGAAGGTGATGGTCACAGGTATGTATGGAAGGAGTATTACCTGAAAGCCCATGTCATGCATCCTCTTGCGACCTCTGCTCGGTGTTTGAGACAAGCGAATGAGAGACTCGGGTTTCATGGCGGTTGCGATGGCGCGGCTGTTGTTGAGCGAAGTGGCCGCTGTGCAGTGCGAGTCAATCAAGCCCGTTCCACAGCTGTAGCCCTGCACAAAGCGACCGATGAAAACCTGTGCCGTTCTACCGTTCTTGCTGGTGCGATTGCTACTGTTCAACCCAGCGTGAACGCAACAAACCGATGATGGTAGCAGTAGCTGCAACTAACTTGGAAGGATGCAGCACGGCGACAGTGCATTAAATCTAATACGGTCAAACCTCCCTACGATGGGCACACTCTGCAGATGCACGCCCAGACAAACAAAAGCAATCTTTTGTAACACAAAGAACCAGCAGACCTCGCTAAATGTGACAGTCGCGGTCTGTGAGTCAAGTCAGCACTGCTGCGCAACCTAGAGTGCGACACCGCAATAGCCAGTAGGCTGGTCGGCAACGCTCATGTCACAAGTGAACACATACGCAACATGCCCTAGGCTCTCAGAAGCTACTAACAGGCTGTAAGCGCAGTACAACTCCGACAAAACATCACGACAGAACCCACAGGAATGGACTAACTGGCCAGGAACTGCAGCAGGATGAAGACCGGTGCTTACTTGGGTAAAGCCTCCTGCGGTGCCCAATAAAGCTGTTGAGGACGGCAGCTGCACCCAGCTCCTTCTGTCGGCTGCAACGGACAGGTGCAGCTACCACTGCACCCAGCTCCTTCTGTCGGCTGCAACGGACAGGTGCAGCTACCACTTGCCAACACCTAGATTGCGGAGCGTCGACCACGACGAGGCCGTGCTGCACAACGCTAACCCGATGTAAGACGAAAAACAGCAGTGCAGCGTGCTCCTGAACTGCATGCTCAGCTGGCACAGCGCCAGCTGATCACACCTAAAGCTTCCTGCTTTGCACGAGCTGTTCTTCTGTTCAACCCCATTTCCTGCATCCGTACCGACATCAGCCCTTTCCGCAGCGCCAGAATGTGAAAATTTGACCAAATTTGTGTTAAAGTACGGAAACACGTCACAAGACCGCCATCCACGTGCAACACGTGTTTCAAACAAGGCGCTGAGAGACGCTCGTCGGTCGGACACGAAAAGCTGACTTGGCCCTTTACCTGAGAATCACGCCGAGATCACGATTCAAGAAAGGCTCATTGTACCGCCAGCCGGCAGTAGTTGTATGATGATGGCTTCGCTATTACGCATGTTCTGGAATGGAAGAAGCTCCTACGCTATCATGTAATTGGTGGGATTTACAGGATGCATGTAATGTATTGCCTACAAGGCATTTCAAACTGACGGCAGCTGAGTTGCAACTAGTCGGTGCCGTATGGCAGAGACGACCCACGTCAGGAGCCCTACGCCATTCTGTCAAAGGGGACAGGCGGTAGTTGGTTTACAACCTTGCAACTGCTGAATGACAAGCAATGACGCGCCGTATCATCAAATGCTGCTGCTGGTTGTCCTCAATGCATGGGATGCCGCACTTTTATGCATATGCCGATGCAGTGCAGACAAGACATCAGTGCCTCACGCTGAGATCAATTTTTTTACAATCACTTGTTTGAATGCTGATACCTATCTTGGACGTTACTCAGTGTGGGCAGCATATCAGTTCAAATGCATGATGCAGCAATGATCCATCTGGTTCACACCATCACAGATTGCCTGTTGAGTCTGTTTTAGCAATGCTTGCGACTTTTTGCACAGCAATGGACACATGCACTGGCTACAGAATGTGGGAAACACATGTGTGATGCATTATTGGCATTGCTGAAGCCAGAGCTGAGGGACATGAGTCATTTGAAGCCTGGCAGCACGTGCGCCAGTGAAAAACACACTTGCTTTGTACTTGGCAACATATGTTCACAGACAATTGCACAGCATTAATGCCGCAGCCTTAGTAGAGCTTTCTTCAAGAGCCGTGCTTCTTCTGATACCGTTTGCACGTATGCCTGCTGACCTGCTGCAACTGAGCTGTGGATCTCTGTTCCATGGCGCTCAACAGCATCAAGGAAGTTGGAAAGCTCATCATAAGAGGCGTCCTGTAATCACAGTTCTCTGTTTGGGATGTACGCAGACGATTTGCATGACACATTGCACGCAGCCCTGACAGCTTTCTCAGTATGTGCACACTGACATAACACAAGTCAGGAAACCACAATGCACACTGATACAACACAAGTAGCGAAACCACAACGGACTGCTTGCTGCTCATGTTGGATACATGACATGCTGACTCACCTTCAGGGTGATCATGTGCTTAGCCACACCCTCAAACAATGCCAGGAAGCAGCGCTTTGCATAGAACCAGGTGTCAGTTTCCAGCTTCTTGCTCTCAGGCTCCATGGATTTGATGATTCTGGCTATGCCAAACTCATAGTTCCCTTTCACACAGTAGAGGGTCCCAATGACAAGGTTCACAATGCAGAAGTGAAAGCTGCGTTTTGTTGGGTCCTGCATCAGCAACATCTTTCCAGACATTCAGCAGCTTTGCTTCTTTGTGTGTGTGTGCCAAACACAGGTGTACATTTCTGTATCTCAGCATGTGGTCATCTGCAGCTAAACACAGGACAACCAAGTGAGGGAAGGGAAAGCATTGCGCAGGGGGCTCAAAACAAATGGAGCAAGATGGATCAGCAGTCTCAGAAGTCAAGTGAGCTGTCAAGAGTTGTACATGCTTGCTACTTTCTAAATGCAGCATGATGAGATCGTGCAGCATGTCACAGCACAGCACAGCACAGCGTGCCGGCACTTACAGCTGCGGCCTGTTGCTCTTCTTGGCGCTCTACTTGGCGCATGAGCGCTTCTGCCTGATCATTCTGGCTGGTCATGATGTAGCAGACACATAGGTTGGCCAAGACAATGGCTGTCACATCCAGCAGGTTGTCCAGGTGCCCATGCACCAGCGGCTCATAGAAGCTGATGGCCTCTTTGAACCTGCCATCTGCAGCACCACCTTTGCATTGTTGTCTGGTATGCAATGATCAGACTTGTTGGCTGGCTACAGCATTGTAATCTCTCTGTCTCTCAGCTTGCACACCCGCTGACAGGTTCACTAGGGTGCAGACCAGGCACCTCGTGCCTAGACGACATCAGCCGCCACAAACTAGTAGACTAATAGGGGGACTGCAACACCTGCCAGTGACATGATCATCTAGCTTTTGATGTGCAGGGCATGTGCTACTCTTGACGCAAACATGTTGGTGCATTGGGTGTGGACCTACAAATTTCACGCTGCACAGCAGCCACTGTGAGCCTTGCCAAAGGTTCCAAGCAGGCGAGGAGAGCAGTGCAGATATGAAAAGGTGCATTTGCTTACCTCCTTGCATGAAGAAGGTATGTGCCGAGTTAAGCTTCCAGGCTTCATGCTCACTGCAGAAGTCTGTGCTCTGCTGCAAAATGGCTTGCACTTTGCTGTAGTGCTCCATGTCCCAGTAGATGCGAGCCTGGCCCATGAGCACTGCACGTAACAGCAAGCTTAGTCCACTTGTTGTTACTAAGCATGCTTAGCGTGCATGCCTTTCTGCTGAGGACACTGTGCTTAGACTATTGGCAGTAGAACCCAGGCTACAAGGAGCCAGCTGCAGCAAGTGGTACAGCGAGGTGCATACTCTGTGCAGGCGCATGTCCAAGATGGCTCTAGAGCAAGGCTTTGAGAAGACTGGCATCAAGTGAAATTGTGAGTGCAGCTGGATGACTCAAGACAGCATCCCAAGCAAGGACCTCAAGGTGAACTTGCCACAGAATGAAGGGATTGCAATTGCAGTGTGGGGCAAAACAATGACTGTGTTTTCAAGTCTGCTTTCAGTGCTTTCACTGCTTGCACCTGCATTGGCTGTTAAGTGTTGATAAGCAGGAGCATGCCAGCAGCAAACCAATCATGCAGCGCAGCCTGCGCACAGGCTGTGTCTCAGCTCATCCTGAATGATGTGTTCGACACATGATGTCACATCACCTATCTCCTCAACAGCTTGCCCAGGGATAGGGTCAAATTTGAACCAAGGCAGCATCACCCAAATCCCCAGAACAGTGACGGCATGAGAGGTGTGTTACCAGGAATGTAGGCCTCCAGAGCTTCTTCATATGCAATGACAGCTCTTTTCAGGGCCTCTGTGTCTCTCGAGACGCGGGCGTCCTGCACCTTCTTGGTGAGCTGGCGCAGCGCATCGGCGTGTCGTGCCGCCAACACATCGAAGCGCTGGAAGGCCTCTTCTGGAGCACTAGCACTCAGCATTGCTGCTTCCAGAAATTCCTGCGCCTCCTGCAGGCACAAAGCAGAGGCATAGACACCAGAGAAGGTGGTCTTAGTACTACATGCGTTCCCTGCAGCATCAGAAGGAAGAGGGCGTGAGCAGGTCAGGCACGACCAATCTATATTTCTAGCAGGCATGAGAAATCTATGTGTTCAGCAGACATGAGCAATGTATGCTTTCTGCAGGCATGAGCAATTTATGTATAAAACAAACATGAGCAATGTAGGTATTCAGCACTAGCAACATACTGATATGGGAGTCAGGCATTGCATTATACATTGCTGCAGCCTTGGGTGCGATTTGTCACATGGCGCACATGGGGCCAATGCAGACAAAAACAGCATTGCTTGCGGTATCAGGCAGTCAAGCCACCTTTGATAAATTGGTAGCAACCAGGTCTGCGTTATCTGCCATCACATCTGCTGCCAGATCATAGAAAGCATGCTGGGGCTTGCAGTAGAGCATCAGGATATTGCAGAAAGTCTGAGGAGGGAAAGGAGGCGACTGCAGCAGATGGCTCAGCTTTCTGAAGCCACCTGTTGGGTCGCTGTCCATGTTGAAAAGCGCGCTGTTGTGCAGCGTGACCTGCGGTGGCAGCACAACCTCTTTTGCCACAGGAACTCCTTGGCCTGTAATGACAGTGACTCAAAACATATCAGCATCATTAACTTCTTTTATGAACCTATGCTTTGCTGTTCTACTTTTGGGCAGACCTCAAACCTGTACCATCTTGCCCATGACAGCATGGTTCACATAAGCTTGTGCCAATGTCTGCATCAATCTTGCTAGAGACCCTTTTAGCAATGGCCACAATGCAGTGGTGCAATCCCTACAGGTCGTCAGTTGCCATGACTTTGCACCATCAGGACAAACATGACCGATAGGAACTGCACCACTGCATTGTTGTCATTGCTGATGTGCCCCAATCTACTCAGTTTGAATGACAGAAATGCAATGGTACCCCAATCTACACAGTTCAGAGTGACAAGAGTGCAATGGTGCAGTTCTCACAGGGTCCAGCTCCTCTTCAGTGCGGGGGGGTGCATCAGCCATGGCCTCCCGCGCGGCCTCCCAGTTCTTCATGTTGTACTCGATGGCAGCTTTCAGGTTGAACGCTTCCACCAGTGCACTCTCCTTCAGCACCTGTTGGACAGAGCATGGCACTGCACAGACGGTTCCCGTGAGATCCATACATGTGTACACTGACAAGACTTCCAGTGGCGGTGCAGCAAATACAAAACGCATGCCAGTCCACTGCAGGCCATAAGTTACGCAGACTGGCAACGATGAATGTAAAGCAATCTTGTTTTATCAAAAAGTAGTTGCATCAAGCTGTTGTCAAGGGCATGCGGCCACACATGTAGCACAGGCAATAGGGCTTTGAAGGAATGCACCTGACTGTTGCCTACACTCCTCACACCAGCCCCATCTGCAGCAGCCCCTACGCTCAGTTCGGGGTGCTCCCTGACACCCCTCTCAATGATCTCGGCAATATGCTTCAGAGCAGGGCCATACTGCTTGATCTGGTAGTAGCACAGGGCTATGTTGTATGCCAGCTCAGGTTGATATCCCAAAGCATTCATTGCTGTGGTAAACAGCTTTCTAGCGCCTTCGTGGTCGCCCTCCTTGTACAGCAAGCAGGCACAACCAAGTTTGCCATCAGAGCTGTCAGCAGGCAGCTTCTCCAACAGCCTTTTGCAGCCTGCAAACAACCTGTATAGTTGTGTCCAGAAGGCTTGCAGTGCCAGCCGGCAAATTTGCTGATGATGACAGCAATGTATGGCTTTGGTGAAGTGAGGCAGCAGCCAGGTAAGCCTGACTGACCTGCAATATCGTTCTGTTCATACTTGATGGCAATCTGCAAGCTGAGTGACTGCTCTTGGCTTTCAAGGCCCACAGCCAGCTTGGCTGCATCCTGATGCAGTCCTGCCTGCACACAATGGAAACATATCTAGCAAAATGGGGCATGAAAAGTTCTATACAGGGTTTTGTTGTTATGCAGGGTGGACAAAGATAGCACTGATATTTGACAATAGTGTAGGCCTCTGACCTTGTACAATGACTGTGCTTGGTATAGCTTGTAGTCAGATACATCTGGGTACAACCTTGTCAACTGCTCGTATCTGCATACAGATACATGTATCCAGCATAACAAGTGCACAGGGGAACACAAAAGAGGAACCGAAACTTACAGCGCTGCAGCTGCTGAAAAGTCTTCAGACTGAAAGAGTGCAAATGCTAGCAATGACAGCGCTGCTCTGCTTGTAGGAAAGCTCTGCAGTAGCGTATGACAGATTGACAAGGCGCAGCCACTGCACTTTGCTGAAAGTGCTGATCACCTCTGTGATCAGGCTTAAAACTGAAAGTCTGACTACCTGCAGCTCGTACTCCAAGATTTGTACGGCCTCATTACATCTTCCCTCTCGCAGGTGACCGTATATTGTAGATGTCATCTGACCTGGGGGAACGGGAGGTCTACTCGCTACAAGCAAAGCCATCTTTGGGCTGCTTTTGTGACACGACGGTTTATGGAGCCTTGCCTGGCATGCTATTGCCAAGCTTGTGCTGTCATCCAGCACAGTTTGGCTTTGCGGCTCGTCTCTGACAGAGCAGGTTGACCATCGCGGTCTGGCTTAAGTGGCCAGTTTGATATGGACTTTGGCCATTCCGTTCCTCTTCTTTGTACTATGCTTAGAAGCGTTTGCTATGGCGGATGAGTGCGGACGCGATGCAGGCAGCACAACGGGGCAGACCTGAGGGCGTCAGTCTCATGAGCCGCCGAGATTGTGTTAATTAGCTGTGCCTGCAATAGCAAATGACAGAGCAAATGAGGCGGCAATCGGCTTAGAAACGGTTGTTGTGCCACAGGCCTTCTTGCCCAATGAACAGTCTTTGTGCCTGCTGATTTTTGCCCGTCGGGATGCTCGAGCGTTGGGTGCACTGCAATGCCGGCACGTCCGCGTGCTCGAGCGTCAAATACGTTGCAATGCGTACTCATTTGACCGGCAACCACTGTGACGTGCGCCCCGCATGTGGACCGGTCATGCTGTGATTGGGGCTCAGCATGCATGCATTGCAGTTACGTTGCATGCATGCATGTGGGCAGAAATGCTTGCGCAACTCTGCGTGGTCATCAAAGCCAGTAGCGCTCCTGCATAATATCTATGTGCGACAGTCTTTTCCGAAAACACCACCTCTTAATAGAACTAGGACTGCAATAGCTGTTGACTCAGCAACGTCTTCCATATGGGCAAGGGCAAAACGTATCTGGTGTCCGGGTCTTCAAGGGGCGTTGGGCTAGCTCTGATCAAAGAGCTTCTGTCCAAGCCGGACAACCGAACAGTGTTCGCAGCTGCCCGGTCGCCCCAAAAGTCTGAGGAACTGCAAAAGCTGGCTGAAAAGCATAAGGATCGCCTTCACATCGTTACTTTTGACGTCACCAGCGGCGACTCAGCAAAGGTGCGTATACTTCTGTGTTTAGATCTTACAATTCAAATTCTTGGTCAGCACAATGTCACTGGTTGAGTGCATGTTAGGTGTGCTAATAAAAGCTTGATGTGCATAAGGTTTATATTTACAGGAAGCTGCTCCTCAAGTTGAGAAAATCGTTGGAGGCAAGGGTTTGGATGTGCTGATCAATAATGCAGGCACTTCAGAGGATTTGGTTCCTCCTCTAGATACGTGAGCTACACATCACTTGCCCTGGCTACACTTGAGCGCTGCCATCTCGTTGACAGGCTTCACGTGCTCTCCCTCTAGCGTGCTATTGCGCCTGCTTGACAGACAAGTTCAGTACACATACATGCAGGCCAGATGAGAAGCTGAAGCTGACATTCATGACAAATGCTGTGGGCCCAATAATTGCGTACAAATATTTCAAATCATTGCTAGACAAGGGAGAGACAAAGATGATTGTCAACTTCGCCTCAACTATGGATCCATAACTCTGGCATCTGAGCCTCTGAAGGACTCCAGCAAGGCCACACCATTGGACCACACTCAGATAGCGTACAAGGCTTCAAAGGCCGCCGTCAATATGGGTATGTTTGCAGATGCATTGTTGACTTTGTTTACATATGTCTTACATTCTTCATCTATGAACTAGGGAATGTAGGAAATGATTTGCAGCAGATGCTGTCTCATGCATGTACACCCTGCTTGACCAGGACATGCACACGTCAGTGTCTCATGTTTGGTCTTGTTCATCCTTTGTACTCTGATGTGCTTGAGCCTCATTGCTGAATCGTGAGAGTGCATTTTGTTCTGCATTGCATTCTCGGCCAATCTGCTTTTGGCACCAGTGTAGAGTGTGCTTTGCACATGATACACTGTTTTTCAACAGTATATCACATTGTTTGGTTCAGAAGACCCCAAAACAGGTTGCTGCTATAGGTCTACTGATCAGTAGACCTATAGCAGCAACAGCACTCATGAGTGGCTACAACCGTGTGTTTATATGTTGCAGAGACTGTCATCATTGCTGAGGACACCAAGGAAGCTGGCTTCACAGTCATCAGTTTACATCCTGGAGTGGTAGACACAGACATGGGTAGCAGGCCGCAAGAAATAGTGTACAGTGCAAAGCCTGAGATCAGTCCTGAAGACACTGCTAAGGCTCAAGTGGAGTTGTATGATCGCTTGACCAAGAAAGATACTGGCAAGTTCTTTGGTTACAAGGGCGATATCTTGCCTTGGTAATCAATCAGGCTATGTTGCTTGGCCCAAATACACACATGGGGCTGCAGGTGGTTGTACAACTTCCTTTTGGGTTTTGCACATTTTGAACATGTTGACGCTTGGCAGGTTTGATGGCAATGCAGTTAAGCAACATTTCAATAGCATCTGTCATTCTGTACAGTTTGCTGCTGGATGAGGTCAGGCTCGACTGTCTGTGTGTCAATTGCAACCATGTGTTTGATTGCATAAGCAAGGACTGATTCTGCACAAAAGTCAATTGCCTAATGCTGCAATGGTTGAGACTTGCAAGTGTACGTACAGTAAATCAACAAAAGATCTTCAACCCTATGTATACAGCTGGCAATCTGCTGCCCTTTGCTCATGGTTGACAACCTCGTTTTGCCGACCTTGCGCTGGCTGGCTGCATACAGCCATATTGCTCTGTCTGCTATGCCTCTTGTGTAGTACCATCTACCATGCTTCATAAGCAATTGTTGCATTCTTGTTGCCCAGATTCCGCATATTCTCCGGTGCAAGACCCAGCCCATGCATTCAATTTCAGCAACAAGCTTAAAAGGCCTGTGACACCAAAGCTCAGAACAAGGAGCTGCTCACAGTGCTTGCAGCATGCATGTACCATATGATATATGTTCAATGCATCATTCTCCTACAGACTCTGCCTTCAGCCAAATGCAAAGTTGTCAAGGCACGAGAAGTGGCAATTGTGAAGCGAGCAATCCTGACTTTTCAAGATGCATCTGATTTGACGAAGTGCGCTACGAGTACATAGCTGACTGTGGCTACAAGTATTGGCATGCACTACCTCTCACTAAGCTGTGCGTATGGCGCAAGGCGAGATTCATTTGCTACAATGAAAAGGAAGTCGAATCTACTGCCTGAGCTTTTCATTTTTTGATCATCCTCAGCGCCAAAGCTTCCTGCTCTGCCAAACTCAAACCCTCATATTCTGTAGCAGATGCAGCATTGCTCTTCTTCTGCATGCCAAAATAGGCAGCTTTCCCTGCTACTGATGCCTGCTTTGGCTGATTCTGTTCATCTTCTTCATCGCTGCTGGTCAGGCCACCTTCGTATGCAATGCCATCATTATCAGAGTCGTTTTCTTGCTCATGCCTGACAGCATCATCCTCCTCTCTTTCCTGGTCTGAGGACTCTTCTTCATCGCTGCCACCAGCACTTGCAAGGGTGACCCCCATGTCAGCCTCACCACTCTCCCGGGCCTTCCGCTTCAGCTGCAATCCAGACAGACAGCTTTTCTTACCAAGTGTCATGTGACAATTATGACTCGGGACAGGCTGTGACGCCCATACACCCAGCGTAAAGTGCCCGTCATGCAGCAGACATTGGCAGATACTTTACGCAGGGCAAGCAGACAATGCCTTGTCTGACAACCTGCCATTTGGCATGCCCAATAGCCTACTTGCAAACTATCCCCCTACATGCAGCGAAATCCCGCTGACATACCCACAGCTTCAGCGGCTGCAGCAACACCAGGCTGCAGAGCATGGCTCACCTTCTTGTCCAGCTTCTGCTGGCGTCTGAGGTCGCGCTGTTCCTTGCGGTCCTGGGCATCCCGCCGCTTCATGACAGCAGCCACCTGCTTGAAGCGCTCCTCAGCAGTCAGGTTGGCGCCCACATCTAGTCCCAGGGCAGCCATCATGGCATCGCTCACCTCTCCCCTGTATATGGTCAAGCCCAGTCAAGCACAGCAGACAGCTGTTGGTAAGTAGCCAACTGCCCAATGTAGTAGTCACTTGCGCCTGTTGACACCAGCAACTGAGTGCCTGAGGTGCACATGAATGGCTTGCTCTTTGCAATCCCAAATCGTCTCAGGTTAAGTCAGAACATCCATTGTGATGGAAATCTAATCTTAGAAACACCTGGGAATTGGAAAAGCGCGTTTCTACATTGGGGAGATGTTTTAGGTTGCAAGCAAGAGCCCTGTGCATGATCATTATCTCAGAAACACCGGGGAATTGCAAAAGTGCATTACCCAAGCAGCGCTGTCTGCAATTCGCTCTCAGCAACCCGGCTCCTGGGAAGCAAAAAGATGTGAACACACGAGCTGACTTGAAATGGTCAGAGCAACAGGCTGAGACACATGGGCAGGGAGAGTGCACAAGACAGATGTAGGGTTGGACCTTTTTGGCGCCCAGACCTGTCTCTGCTTGAGCAGCATTGAATGACATGTATCACTCAAATTTAGCACTCTCAGAGTTTCCCCAATTGTTGTCTGCTGATACCCCTGATGAGTCCTCAAGACAGGAAATGTATTTTTGACTGGTAGCAGATGTGCTGACCTGTCAAGTTGCTCCTTGGCAAGGAGCGCCAAGGGCTGTAGCGACTCCCCTGCCTCATCAAACACTGTCCTAGCGCCCGAAGTCTTCCCAGGATCAATCCTCAGCTTTTTCCTCTTCTTGTTGCCCCTGAGCTCCACACCCCCTAGGGGTATACCCCCCTCAGCAGCAGCTGCTGCATTGCTGTCACTCAGCACATCTCTCCTCTTCACCACCAGCAGATCATCATCATCATCATCAACATCATCATCATCATCATCATCAACACCATCATCAACATCATCACTGCTGACATTGCCGCTGCCATGTCTGTCATCTGGCCTCTGAGTATGAGCTGTGCTTTGCAACACACCTGGTGAAGGGGCACCTTGATTGTTGGGGTCAGTGTCGCCCTCAATGTCATCATGCTCGCTGTTGTCAGGTTGCAAGTCCGTAACACGCCGCCGTTTGTTTGGCGAGGACTGCTTGGGCGACTCTTGAATCTCTGGCTCTGAGTCATCAGCTGAGGAAGCTGACTGCATGTCAACTGGACTGTCGGCTGCTGCTGCAGCTGCTGTTTTATGAACTGTAGCTTCAGGCTGTGGTGCTCTTGTTTCAAGCTGATGGCCACCGCCAATGTTGATCTGCATGCAACATGCTGGTGACACACAGTTACACACGCTGCGACTTTAACCCCACTACTACATAGCACCTTTTGTCCAGTGCAGTTAAAGGTGTCAAGAACCTAAAGGCAGACAACTCACCCTCAGATAGCAGTTCTGACTATGCAGACTTTTATATCAAGCTGACCAAGGATATGCGTGACTGGCCAAGCTGTATATGCGGCTCAAAACAGATATGCAGCTGGCCATTAGACAGGCACATATAGGACAAAAGCAAGACATTGACCAATACACGTCAGATGCTTAGTCTGTACATGTGTATGTGTTGCTGTCATTCCAAAAAAAGCAGCCAGATGGCATACCTCCTTGACATGTTTGCCGGCATTCTTGAGGAACCTGAGCTTGGGGGCGGTGGGCAAGCCAATGGAGAGTGCATACTCAGCAGCTGGCAGCTTCTGAACATCAAAGATGGCACGGTTTGGCTGCAGGAAGACTGAGCGCAGGTATGCCACCAACGCCCTCTGTCCCAATTCCTATAACCACAAACAAACATGCTGATGAAGTGACAGGAGCAATGAGAAGTTGACTTTGGTAAGACCCTGCCTGAGTGTTGCAGTAAGACAGTCAGGTCAGAACAGGTGACAGCACCGGCACTGGCACAGACACGTGTGGAGCTTTCAGACTGAAACAACGCTCTGCCCAGAGACACACAGATGCAGAAGAGACAGCACAGTCAAGGACCTTCATGCTTGGCGCTACTTTGCAGGGAAACTTAGCTGTGCTTGTTTTAGGGTTTTGATCCTAAACACGATAATCAGGGGCTGAACAGCTGCAAAAGGACAAAGAACAAAAGTCCTCTGCACACTGGAAACCATGAGGATCTGGATGGGGAGAGAAACCAGCAGTAGCAGTGCAGGTACCGGGAACATTTGCTGAGTCACATCAAAAGGCAAGCACATCAAAAGGCAGGGGCAATGTGAGACCGGCACCTCAAAAGGCAGGGGGAATGTGAGACCGGCACCTCAAAAGGCAGGGGCAATGTGAGACCGGCACATCAAAGGGCAGGGGCAATGTGAGACCGGCACATCAAAAGGCAAGGGCAATGGGAGACCGGCACATCAAAAGGCAGGGGCAATGGGAGACCTTGAGGGCAGAGTCCTTGGAGAGCAGGGCCTGCAGGGCGCCTGTGATGGGCTGCTGCTTGTGGGGGTTCATCTTGATGGCCTTCACTGGCACCTTGGCAGCCTCCAGGGCCTTCAGCATGGCCTCTTGCTCGCTGGGAACCAGCAGCAGCAGAGCTCGCCCCTCTGCAAGCAGCGCACACCTCAGCACTTGCAGTCATGGCTTGCCCAGTGCTCCTCCTGGCATGCTCTTGAGTGGACCCTGTGACTAGGGGGGTTGAGAATCATTTGCAGCAATTTGTTCTGCTGCAAGGAATCTGTACAACCAGTGTAACAGAGTATGAGAATGCGTTGGGTAAACTGTGATGACAGGCTAGATTGTGACTTGCTCTCCAAGGACATCTAATTAGCTAAAGGAAAAGAAATCAACTGACATTCTGTGAGTAGTGGTGAATGGAAGCGGGACTCACATTCAATCCCTAGCATATATTTGGCTGGGATTTGGGCAGGGAGTAAATGCTCGTGGAGGGAGTAGGGCAGCGGGCTGACCCCAGAGGGTTGTCATCATGTTTTGTTGGCTCTGAGGACGGACGACTTACAGCGTGAAAATACTGTAGGGAACTTACAGTGAGCAACAGTACTATGACCTCGATTGATTGGGGTTAGCATAACAGCTGCTGGCTGACAATTTTTCACAGGCAGCGGCCAGCTTTCTGCATGAAACAATGAGCATCACAGCAACAGGCAGAACGGTGCAAGCTGTTTCTGCTGTCTGGTATGGTGGTGGACTCAGAACGCAGTGCTATTGCAGCTGCTGCGCATGCTCTTTGCAGAGGCTGGATCTACCTGCAATATTGGCACAGCACAGCCAAGGCTGACAATGGCACATGCAGCAGTTGTGACACAGCACGGTGGTCAGCCTTCTGTGTATTCTTCAGAGCATCCAGGTGGAGGGCCTCTACCAGTAATAATAATAGTAATAATAATAATACCAATCATAACAATAACAACAACACTAATGATAATAATGATGATGATAATTACGCTTTCCAGCTCATGATGAGGCGTCTACTAGAGACGCAATGTACATCACAGTCAGCAGCGTGAGACAGAGAGTGAGGAAATGACGCATTTACAGGCGAGAGGCAGAAGTAGGGCCACCTGCAATGTATCTGGCTGTCCTGCCCACTCTGTGGATGTAGCTGGGCACATCCTCGGGGCAGTCAGCTTGCACCACCCAGTCCACAGTTGGGAAATCCAGCCCACGCGCTGCAATGTCTGTTGCAAACAGTACACTGCCAGTCTTTGCCTGCACCAAACCAGACAGCATTAGCTTTCATGTCTGAGGGACTGTGACAGTGTCAACTGCAATGTAGTGTAGCGCAGACAATGCTCATTCCCTTGAGGGGCATGTTTGTCTTGACAGGAAGAAAGAGGGCTCTGGCAAAATGGTCCCACAGCACAGCTGCATGTAACTCAAAGCCGAACTGAGCACAAGGTATGGGCACATGTGCCCTCATTGTATGCCTACTAAATCTGTGCATTTATGTGCTGCGCGTCTGTGTGTCTGTTGAAATCGCGTGCTGACGCTCTCAAGAGCAGCTGTAGCCAGAGCAACAGCTATGACATGTTGTCGTTGTGTGCCATGCCTGCAATGTGCCTACCATGTGTCCCCACATGCCATGTTACCACCACCCATGTGCTAACCACATGCCCCATCATGTAACAGCAGCGCAATACAGCATACATGTACCACAGAAGTTACGCAAGACAGTCACCAAAACTGTTGACCTACGGAAACCACTGGAACACATTGCTTGAATGAGTTGCTGTACCTCACAGAAGTCATAGAAGACAGCCATTCTCTTGAACTGCTTCATCTTGCCGTGCAGGCTCCTCAGAGGCACTCCCGGCCTCAGCTTCTTGAAAGCCTCGTACATGAACTTGACTTGCTTACATGTGGAGAGGAAGACAATGACCTTGGAGCGTAGGTGCGTCTTGATGAAGGACCACAGCACCTTCACCTTCTCATGCAACTCACAAATGACATAAGCCTGCAGCACAGCACAGAGTTTGTCTTGGGCATGGTACGCCAACCGATGGAAGCCACATCTTGACTTGTGGTAGCTCAGGTGTGCATGTGCATGTGCGTGTGCGTGTGCATGTGCATGCACGTATACGCAGATGAAAGAAGCACCACACGATACACTGTATTTACTGGCATTTTTGAATGAAGTACAGCTTCCAACAGCGCTTAAGGCAAACTTACGAAAGCTTGACAACAATGTGCATGACTGCTTGCAAGCCGCAACTTACTGATCCTGGATGCATGTACAAGCAAAGGGCTTGGCAGAGCACATGTGATGACTGTGCCACACCTACTGAAGCTTGACAGGAGTGCCAAGCTCATGGCTTGAACGTTCATTCAGGCTGCCATGCCCAGAGCACATGTAATGACTGTGTCGCACCTGTTGAAGCTTGACAGGAGTGGGCATGGCTGCCTCAGCATGCACTGCAATGTACTCGGGCGCCTTCAGACTCAGGCGAGCAAGATCCTTCACTGACTTGGTCTGTGTAGCCGAGAAGAGCATGGTCTGACGCTCCTGAGGCAGGTTGTGCAGGATGGCATTCAAAGTAGCTGAGAAGCCCATGTCTAGAATGCGGTCTGCCTCATCAAGAACCAGGATTTGGATCTGGCTGGCATCAAAACCTGGGGTTTCGTCCATGTGCTGTAGCAAGCGGCCTGGGGTGCAGACCAACATGTTCATGCCTGCAAGTAGGGAGACACTCTGCTGTCAGCATGCCACACCACCAATTGTCTAGATGCGAATAGCAAGTCAGGAGTACTCTACGGTTCTGTGATCAAGTGTGATAGGCATGGAAAAACCGCTGTGCTGATGAGCAAATGCACATGCTGCTGCGCCTGAGCTGGGTGATTGACGTCAAAATATGGCGCCACAGCAGAAGATTTATGATGACTACTTGTTCCAGAAGGTGTTGCTTGCATGGCAGCATCAATGTGCATGCAGTTGACCAGAATTGCATGTGATGCCTGTTCCGGTTCAGCCTTTGCAATTTGCGTGTGCGTCTGGCACGTGTGCTTGAACAGAACTGACATTGACGCCACAAAATTACTGGTTTCAAACAGTTCAATTAGGCTCTCTGCATAACCACCTTGGCTCTGTGCTCCTACTGACAACCCTTGTGGTAGAAAAGAAAGAAAAATTCTTTTCTACCACAATAACTTTTCAGCAATCATAAACGGGAGCCTCTTAGGGCGGCAGCCTAGAACCTTGGTGCATGCCTTATGTGCGTGCAAGCACAAGTGTGCAGAGACGAAGATCCTATGCTTACCATGCACTCGCTCCTGCTCCTCCTTGACCTTCTTGCCACCAATGAGCAGTCCAGCACTGAAGTCATGCTTTTTGCCTATCTTGCGCAGCTCATCAAAGATCTGCAGTGCCAGCTCTCTGGTTGGGGAAATGATCAGGCTTCCCAGACCATCTAAGGGTCCCCACTTGAGCCTGTATAGCTTCTCCAATACCTGCGTGGGAACAGTATCATTTGTCCTCCACAGGCGCAGGTGCGTAAGCAATGTTCTGCTGCATGCAGATGTCACTGCTCCTGTAAGGAATACATGAAAGATGCAGAGATTTCTTTCTATTGCATGTGACTCAGGTTGACGAAAGCTGAAGCATGACTGTTGCCTTTGCCTGTTCAAAGCTGTGCAAGCCTTAACAAGTGACGAGTAACTCATGCTGCTTGAAGGCAGGGAAGCTTGCGCTGGCTTGCATTCTGCAGGGTGTGGGGAAGACAACTGGTCGACTCACAGGGATCAGAAATGCCAAGGTCTTCCCAGAGCCTGTTTTGGCAGCACCCAATATGTCCCTGCCACATAAGGCGTGTGGCAAGGATGCCCGCTGTATTGCTGTAAGTTGTGTGAACTTAGACTGAGCCAAGCCGTCTTTGGTGTTTTGGCTGATTGGCAGCTCGTCAAACTTCTTGGCGCCAACATATGAGCCGCTTCTGCTTTCGTTTGACTGCGCCAAGACGTCTGTATTGGGTGCTGGCTTGCCGGACTCCAAAATTTGCTCCAGTTGCTCAATTTCTGCTGCCTCCACTTGCGAACGCTTACCACCCTGTCCTGCCGCATGAAAGAACTTCCTCTTCCGCGCCATGACAGGACCAAATACAGCAAGGATCGCCTGAACAGGCAGTATCAACCGATACAAATTCTTTCAGTGCAAAGGTGGACTCAAGAGTGCGGCAAACCCTAGACGAAGTTTCACGCAAAACCTCGTAAGGTTTGCAACAAGCTGTAGAATTTGTTGCTGATTCATTTCGCAGTACACTGCCGCTGAACCAGATTAGAAGTGCGCTGAGGCGCTGTGTGTACTTCATAAGTTGAGAGAGCGAGGGTGGCCTCCTCGGGCCTGCGGCCAACATGGCGAAACATCACCCAGATCTGATCATGTGTAGAAAGCAGCCTGGCATAGGTACGTACCGGAATCACATTGCAAGCGGAGTCTTGCTCTCTCCGATGTTCCATTTCACGCCACTGACATGTTTCACACTGCTGTTGCAGCTATCGGACGGCTCTGTGAGAAGTGTAAGCTGGCTGTGTCTGCGAGAGTCAGGCTCGCTCGCAGTCTCTGCGAGCTGACTCGGCTGCTCACATTCTCACTGACCCATTGGTCCTGTCTTGATGCAGGTGATGGCAAGTGTGTCATATGCGACTCATACGTGAGGCCAGCAACGCTAGTACGCATCTGTGACGAGTGCAACTATGGCTCATATGCTGGCCGCTGCACCATTTGTGGCGGCATTGGCATATCCGATGCCTACTACTGCAAAGAATGCACTCTACAAGAGAAGGATGTAAGCCTTGCTTGACATCCTGACATGTTGTATGGGTGTTACTGCTGTGTTCCTCAGCTGACAGGTGTAAATGGCTTGCACGATACTGATGGATTCCTTATTGCATGTCCTGCAGAGGGATGGTTGTCCAAAGATTGTCAATCTTGGCTCAGCTAAAACAGACTTGTTTTACGAGCGCAAAAAGTATGGCTTCAAGAAACGATGACCCTTAGGCTGGCAGGCATACGCCTGCCTCTGCCAGCCTAACATAGTTCTGATCCCCTGGATCAGCTTAGACAGGGCGCCATCCTCTACACGTAGAATGTATCCTTGCTTAACTTCTGTGTTGTCAGCCTAATCAGACAGTATGTGAACTTTGCACAAGTGTATTATCTACCCTGAGCAGCATATACATGCTTGCTTTGTATGATTCGAAGCTCGTGGTCCAGGTGACCTGACTTTGTAAGTGTGTAAGGAATCTGCAACCCATGTGTTACACGCAAATGTAAGCTGGCATGCAAATGCTGTTACTAAGAAAGTGCCAGTGGTGCATTCCTGTGCTTTCCTTGAAGTATACACAGGCCATCCAATGCAACGCATTAGAGTGTCCAACTGCAGAGGTGAGCGACAAGAAGCTTTTTCAAACAGTGATTGTCGATCGCTGTGCAGCCTGACCTTACGATGGGGATGAGTTGAAAAATACACTGGTGTACTGCCATGGCAAAAATGCGTACAACATGTTCTGCTTAATTTCTGACCCGACCATTTCACTACTCAGAGTCTCATTTGGAAGCTGACGACAGGCTAGAGCAGCATCAACATAACATGTGGTAAGAGGAGGGCAAATCAATCATGCAGTCAATACAAGCAATGCGAAAAAATATTGGCCGTATGAATGGCCAAATACATGGTATAGGCATGCTTTCATGCGTTCTTTCGTGCATCTTTGCATGCAGGATCCCTGGACAATCAGCTGTGGTGATGATGACTGTTGGAGCTTCCTCCAAAATGCTGCTGCTGCCATCTGTAGGTCTGGGCAGCATGTCTGCCTTCAATGTTACCCAGAGCGGGGAACTCAGCATCCAAGCTGTTCTCTCTGGACCCGCCTTCAACAAAAGATGGCCTTCTAGATAGCCTGTGATCAGTTCTGGAGTGTGGCGCAGCATAGTCTGTGGAGCCTGAACCTGCCCTGAGAGATGGCCTGCGTACTTCTGGGATGATCATTGGGCGCACATGAGGCGATGCAGTGGCTGGGAGGGAATCTGCCTCCAATGTCAACAGCCCTGTGGTTGCGCTGTGCATGTCGTCAGGCAGACCACCAGGCCAGGAGGAGTTGCTAGACTCAAGGGACCCTAATGCTGTTTGCTCAGTGTGGCTGCGCCCTGACACACCTGCAAGAAAAGATGGATGTAGCTATTGCACTTGAATGCATGTATGCAAATCTCTCCCAGCACAATAAGCGCAGTCATGACATGCTATGACAGACAGACTTCGCACTACAAAAGAAGAGGAACGAACGGATAGGGGTGTGTTTGAAGTCAACTTTCCTGATCAAAATGGCTGTTTGGAAAGTGCAAGGCAGGGCTTCAGCAAAGCTCTGCATCTTGCTTGTAACAGTGTTATATCGGTGCAATGAATGGTAGTGGCCGGGCAGCAAGGCAAGCAACAGAGGCACGGACAGACTGGCCAGCCGCACAGCAACCAGCAGAGGCATGCTCACAACGGACCACAGCAGAAACCAGCACCTGCATCTGAGACAGCTGGTGTAGAACTGAACGACCAAAATGCACCAACAGCTTCTGCAAACCCACCTGCTTGCGACAGACCATCTGCTGCTTGGCTTGCACCGGGCTTCCTTGCAGCAGCAACTGGCACAGGCTGTGCTGGCGGCGGCTGTGACATGGTCTGTGTTGCGCTGGACACCAGGCTTGATGTCAGTGCTGATGTGGACGCAGCCCGCTGGGTGTGCCGCGTGGCAGACATGTGGGTGCGGGAAGAAGAGGAGGAGGCTGAGGGGGAGGAAGGGGGACTGTCTGCAACAGACAGTCACACTGCTGTCAGCAACAGGCTTGTGTCTAGGAGTGTGACCCTGAATGTTGACAAAAGATGCAGCTTTGCAGAAGACCATGACTGTGCAGATTGCTTGGTATGACTGTTTTCTCAACGCTGCAGATTCTGGAGGGTGTCACCACATCAGCAACACTTAGCAGGGCAAAAATAGACAACTGTAAGGCACGCTGCAGTGCTTGTAGCACCATCAGCTGCGGCATACATGAGAAGTTGTTTGCAACATGCAAGCTGGGACTGCAATATTAGCAGACCAAGCTGCATGACTGAATGTTTCCAGCTGGCAAGGGATGCTTCATAGCAAAGCATGTACCTTCGGAAGCAGAACGTGGGGCTTCAGCTGCTGCACTGCTGCTTGCTTGATCAGCAGCGGGCTGCGAGGAGACAGCTGTGGGAGTTGTGTCAGCGTCTGAGGCCTGTGATGAGTATTCTGGTGGCGGAGCAGTCTTTGACAAGGGAGGGGCAGGCTTTGAGGCCGTAGTGCTGCTGTCCTTTGCATCCTTGCCCTGCCCCTTCTTGCTCACACTCGGCCTGCATCACACGTGCCTGTGTCACAATATGGTGCAGACTGATCAGGAAAAGCAAGCCTTGAGCCACTCTATGGCCATTGCATCTTGACTGTTGCACAGCTTGCTTGTGAAAGCTTGGCTGCTACACCTGTTGCAATATTGTGATGACAATGCACAGAGGCTTGAGCACCGGACACTCTCGCTCTGGTCCTGCTGTGATCAGTGCCAGAGTCGTCTCCCATGTGCGTCCAGGGCAAAGTCAGGGGCTGTGCACTTTTGGTACCTGCAAACTCGATCTACACCCTGACTTTGTCTGCTTTCTTGCAACCCGTAACTACATGTATGCTGAGTTTGCATAGAGAAGCAGTCTCAAGTGCAAGCAGGCCAACAAATGCAGTGTTGACAGCAGCAAGAAGTAGAGTGGGACACATGAGGTTGGCTCACCCAGCGGTGCCCTCCAGCTGGTCGAAGGGGGTGCCTGAGTGCTTGGCCTGCAGCTGGGTCATGCAAGACATGGAGTGGCTGCGCCTCATGGGGGTGGGGCCCGACAGCACCACCTCACTGCCCAGCATGCCCTGCTGGGTCACCCCCTGCTGGCACTGCCACTCTGAAATGGCAGCCCAAGCGTACCTGGTCAGAAGCAAAACACACATCATTGTTAAGCAGTCAAAAAAAGGGATGTAAACACACTGAATGCCTGTGATTAGCGTTTCAGCATGGGACCATTTGGGCAGCAGCATGACGTACAAACATTGCAAGCAGCTGCATGCTTGTGCACCCCGTGACTAGGGGGGGTCGGATCAGTTATTATCATGTTGCAGCAAGTATCATGTCTCAGCAGCATGATGTACATTCAATGCAGGCAGCTGTATGCCTGAGCACGGCATGACTACAGGCCATCATATGAGCATGATTATGTGTCAGCAGCACGACATACGCATTTTGCAATTAGGTGCATACTCACGCTTGGCATGATGCGAGGCAGCCAGGAAAACCACAGCCAGAGTCCACATGTTTCGACATTGATTTCAATCACCCTAAAGGTGAAGCAGACCTGCTTTCCTTGCACATCAAGATAGTTACACGATGTCAACAGACGCAAAAAGCAAAAACCCCTTAGACGTATGACAATTTCAACTTTGACCGGAGACAGTGGGATGCAAATGTGGCGCCAGCATGCTGTCAGGCCTACCTGTTGGCATCTCTGACGATGCGGTCCATGAGGTGGAAGTCCATCAAGCGGAAGCGTGAGACGGGGGGTCGCAGGTACAGGTCAATCACATACTCCCTGCTGACCCGCCTTAGCGTCTGGCTGTGACTCATCCACGTCAGCGCATTCACAATCTGTTGATACCTGGGCAGCTTGATGCCAAACCTGCACAACAAGATCAGCTTCAGTGAAACTCTCTGAGCTGCCTTGAGATGTTTCATTCGTTCCTGTACTGTCTGTGTCCAGCGTCTTGTGGCTGAGCATGCCTCATCATGCTGCAGGTCAAACTGCTGAAGTTCTAGAACTGTCAGTTGTCACAATCAACACTGTATCTGTCCAGTTGCAATGCTTTGGCTTGGCTTCATTCACAGATAACACGCAGACACTGGGCTGCCCACAGAGATCAGAGATGTGCATGTACAGACACAATGTCACCTGAAGCGTGGGATGGGACACCATCTGTCCCAGAGCAAGCGCCAGCCGCTAAGGCCACCATCAAAGGGAGTCAGGTTGTGCCACACGCTGTCGTCCCTGTCTTCCACATCCACCACAATCACCTGCAGACGGAACAGTCAGCGCATATCTTGTACACACAGCTGCTGTACATCAAGACATGCAACAAAGCTGTTGGCGTGGCGGTGCATGAGGCTTTGTTGATTTAGTGTTGAGTCAGGATAGGCAGGCATGCTGCCATGCACACAAATCTTGAGCGCTTGTGGTGTTGGCATAGCTTGCAACTAAATGCATCCATGGCCTTTGCATGGAGGCTGTTTCATGCTTGATCCACCTTCTGACCATAAGCTGCGATACTGTTTTCCTGCACCTGACTGCATCTGAGTGCCTTCTGCAGGATTTGCATGTGAAGCAGTTACGCAGAAATCTGTCCATCCAGGTGTGCAACTTGGCATGAACTGGAGGCCAGGTCCTTACCGTATCCACGCCCATGCTGCGCATGACATCAACAGGGATGTTGTTCATGTAGCCGCCGTCCACTAGCAAGTCTCCCTTGTAGTAGACAGGGGGCACCATGCCTACAATGGTCATGCTAGCTCTGACCAGCCGCCACAAGGGCCCTTGGTCGTGCACACTGGACTGCCCCTTGCTCAGGTTGGTGGTATTGCAGAAGTAGCTGCATGCACAACAGTCATGTC
>JAABUK010000852.1_pt1 | contig 61494 bp, 100 predicted proteins | sample 5559141 | NCBI WGS metagenome assembly JAABUK01 (sample SAMN10711869, study PRJNA513367) | rock metagenome | isolation source: Antarctica rocks | place: Antarctica: Victoria Land, Pudding Butte nord | collected 2016-01-03
GAGATGGTGGTGCCATACAAGCAGTACAAGCTTGTGCACAGTGATGGAAGCGCCCCAGAGCGCACCAGGAAGCACCCTTTCTGCATGTCACGCGTCCACTACTCTGCACCAGGTCACTCTGCCTCCTAGCACCAAGCAGGGCAGCCTGTCTTCACGTCTGACTGGCACCTAAATTTACACTACTGATGCTACAAGATCCACACCTTGCATCAGACCATACACCAAGATAGTCAATTCAGTTTGGACACATGACCATCGCATGAGAGACACATTGCAAGCTGCCTGTTATGTACTTTGGAGGTAGGAAGTGCCTTTGATGTTGCAGATAGAGGGGAGGAGGTGTGGGCAGAAGTAGGTGATGGCAGCTGCCGCTGGAGGCAGACCGCCTCAGAAGTGACCCTGCTGTGCCTTGGGGTGCCCCCTCACACCCCAACCAAGCGGCTGCAGGTCACTCTGGACCCCTACTTCATCAAAGGTACTGTACTCCCTTTCATCATCCGTTTCCCATCTTTTTCTGTGGTCATGAATGGGCACTTGCCAACAGAAAGCCTGAGCATGGTCAGCCTGCTGCCTGCTGCCTGTGCATACATCCTGTCTGTCCTACAAGCTATATGTCACAGCAGCACTGTCATGGGTGTTTTGTTGTTGCATGCAATGTTGCCCTGCAGTGGTGGACAAAGTGAGTGGTGGGGTGTACCTGGAGGGGCACTTGGAGCGAGGCATAGTCCCAGAGGAGAGTGTGTGGGAGCATGGCGGGGGTGTAGGAGAGAATGGCTGCCTGCTATACCTGCACAAGATGAACCTGCAACTGCTGCGCAAGTAGGCACCCTGCATTGCGTCAACTTTGCCAAACATGCTGTTGTTTCCAGGCTTTGTGCCAGACCTCAGCTAGGCAGCATGGCTAACCCAAACTTGCTTCCCTGAGATGACACTGCAGGCTGCTGAATGTGATTCTCAGCAAAGGCCGATTTTGATCTGTGCCATGGTTTGGATCTAGCTATCTACCCTTTGGATCTAGCTATCTACCCTTTGAATCTAGCTATCTACTCTTTGGATGTAGCTATCTACCCTTTGGCCAGGCCTTGCCAAGCCTCATTACTTGTCTTGACATGTCAGCTAGGCTGCAGCAGCATACCACATTTGTAGGTAGCATTGCTTGTTCTTCAAGCACACGGTGTTGCTTGCATCGTATCTTCTACTATGTCTGCATTGATTGACAACACCAGCCATTTGAGGGCATCAGTTGCTGTGCTTCAGAATCAAGCACACATGCGTGGCTGATGCATGCGCAGATATACATGTCAGCAAGCTGCTGCATCATTTCACAGAAGCTCTTTGTGGCACATTGTCTCTTGGGGAACTGACTCAAACTATGATAGACCGGCAGAAAGGTATGTTTGTTGCAGGGAGTGGCAGCACAGTGAGACATGGTGGCCTCGCCTCTTCCAGCACCACCAGCCCATCCAGTGGGATGACTATGACAAGGACTACTCTGATCTACCATTGCAGGTCAGCCTGGCCCAAACATGTCCATACCCCGTCTTTCATATGGCGCCAACACTTTCAATGGCTACTGCGCACCTCCCTGTCTGCTGTGCTGTGCAACACCCCTGCTTGGGTGACAAGGGCGCCGTATCCATGATGTACAACTCAGTTCCTTGTCTGGACACTCTTTTGTGTGCAGGTAATGAGGAGACATGCCGGCCAGGAAGCTCTTCAAGATGCTGCAAGACAGATAGAGAATGAAGAGAAGCAAGAGCGTGCTAGACTGCAGGTCCAGCTCCTGCGTGTCATCCCTGCATGCCTGAGAGATGGACAAGTGCACTGCATGTCAGCTCATCTTACTGCTGTGCCTGCTGTTGCTGCTTCTGACAGCCAGCTCTGCATCAGCTTGACTGAAATGTATTGCTGTTGCACATCAGTCTGGTCTCAGGCCCATTGCAACGCAGTGTCATATTTGCCAATGTTGAGCCTGATGCAGGACCAAGATGACAGGCGCAAACAAACCAGACAGGCAAGACTGAAAGCGCTGCTTGCCCGTGGAAGTGGGTCTTTTGACAGGATGCAGCCAGCGTGGCAGCATGCAGCTGCATGCACATCAAATTGAACTATATGTGTTTAGGCAACAGAAAGGACTTGCATGCATCTTATATTCTGTAGTTCGTCTAGTAGGAGGACTACAGGTCTGTCTTTCAGGCTGGCATTGACCAGGAAACAAATAGCTCTGGCAAGAATACAGCTTTTGGGCTGCAGTGCATCAGTGACAATACTTGGACTCTCACTACATAGACTCTGCTGTGTTTAGCCCGTGCCTGATTTTCCTTGGTAGATGGGATTCCAGATACACGTCCCCAAGGTTACACTGCAAGCCTTTTGAGAAAATTGAGAAAAGATGCAGAGTACAGTAAGACTGATTCTAGGAAGCGTAACAACCATCGATGAGGCGTATTTCTCGACAAGGATGAGCCATGTGAACTCAGATGAGCTTCTTCGAATTTTGAACTGATGACGGATTGTGAAACGATGCACATAGTCTGTGTACTTTATTCAGCAACTGCAATGCACATATTGCATTTTCAGCTTTAGATGCAAAATTTGAATGTGCATTGCAGTTACGGAATATAGACAAAATCCCTTGCAGAAACTGAGCGCTCTTGTTCGTGCCTCTCATGTCATAGTGGAGTAAATGTTGTAATGTGGAATTTGGCTAAAGTCAGCGTTTGAGGCGGTTAGGCGGTTACGGCATAGCTATGTAGGGTTTGAATTTGGCCGGATTGCAAGTCCTGGTCAGCAGGTGGTGAAGCATCATCGTCAGGACAGCTTTCCAACAGTAGCTCACGATGACAAACGCTATGTTGATGCCAGCTTCAAGTATCAAGGTCAGGTGCAGACCTGACATCTTTACGGTACTGTGTCAACGCGCGTGTAGAGTGCTTGCTCAACCCACATGATGTTTGTTACTGCAGACCTGTAACGTCCACAAAGCGTTTCAACCTCACAGACGGCCTGTGCGAGTGCTCGCTCAGCGATGCGTCAGTGCTGAGAAAGGCCCCTCTGACAGAACTGTTGCGGGATCAGCGTTGAAGACGCTCACTGCCGTTTTGGCAGCTGGTGCTGTCTTGCTGCCACATGCGTCACTGGCAGTTTCTGGTGGTGGAGGTCAGCTGCTTTGTAGCAGCGTTGTAGACGTAGATTCAGCCCTTGTGCACAGACTTACTTGTAAGTACATGTGTAGGACTTGGAACGCCTCACAACTATGAAGACCTGTCAAACAAGGACCTTCGTAAGAGTGCCTATACAAAGGCTGAGCTGCGACAGACCAACTTTAGTGGATCAGATTTGAGCGGTGTGTCATTGTTTGGCGCCCTGGCCAAGGGTGCAAACTTTCAAGGGGCAACTTTGCGAGCAACAGACCTGGAATCGTGTGACCTAGAAGATGCAGACTTTACCAATGCAGTTCTTGAGGGTGCTCAGGTGGCCGCAGTGACTTCTCTGCATGTTGCTACTGGAGTGTCTTGCTGCTGTTGTAACCAGCTGTCCTTGTGCTGCCGCAGGTGACACGGGCTGGCATGAAGAACATTAAAATCACAGGTAGCGATTGGACGGATGTTGCTTTGCGGAAGGATGCGCAAAGGGCACTTTGCGCAATAGCTTCTGGCACAAACCCAAAGACAGGTGTAGACACACGGGAGTCACTAATGTGCCCTGGCAGCTGAGTGTGAATTCAGTATCAAATTTTTTGCATCTGTGATTGAACAAGCTGAACTCAACCTGTTCAGTAAGTCAGTGGCTGTCAAACTTGCTGTACTTGAAAATTGCAATTCAGTCAGGTCTGTAATTGCGGTCCAGCTGGCATGCACAAATGCTTGCTGTACAGCAACTGTTGCAACCTACGCCTGAGTCCTACATTATGCCCACTACTTGTCTTGTGTATTTTGACATGCTGAAGCTTTGCTACAATCACTCTGTGATGACAGGTCTCGCACTCTTTCAAGCGATAATCATGACAGTCCACACGTGCCATGTAATGTTGCACGAATGGTTGTGTCAGTCTGTCTCTTCATTCAATGGCAATGGTTGCCGTCCAATGATGTCAAGTCAAGGACTGCTAGTGCCAAGAAGCTTTGTCAGGTTTATTCAGCAAGTCTGACAGAGTATTGCGCAACAAGAGTCAAACGCCAGTCTGGATGCCTGATCAACAAAGTGTTGGAGATGTAATATCACCACAATTGTGAAGATAGCCGTCATCTGCAACATCGACCCAGAACAACGGTCATATCGTGCCTTTCAAGAGGATCAATCACACAATGGGATGCACCGCAGATCGTCTAATGGCTACTGATGTAATCTGACCTGTCTAAAACACATTGTTGTTGACCTACGCAATTTTTGCACTTGTGTACAGCCTCCTGAAACTCCAATCGCAACACAAACAAATAAAATAGTTTAAAAAATTGTTTACCGAGCTTTGCTGAAGAGTGCAATTTCGGGAACTGATCATCGGTTTCATACCACTAAGGAAACAAATGAAATAGGCTATGCTGTACACACTGTGCATTGCTGCAAGCTAGTAGGTGCCACTGCTGTGCATGTCAGCCATGTTGACTTCAGTCATGCGCCATAGCAATGGACATCTGCATAAGTATGTGCAATCAAGGATGCTACCAGAGCTACTTTGTCTTCCATTTTATTGGCATTCGTTGCTGTGGTCAAAAGGTCCATGCCTACCTACGTAATTAACATCTTGCCATGTGTGTTGCACTGGACCAAGCAGCAGGATCATCAGACAGCAATACCTGCTGTGACAGGCTGAGGAATAGCAGCAAGCTGTAACGACGCTTCTGTGTGAGCTGTAGACTTTGCGGACAGATCGTTATTAGCAGTGGCTGCCGCTCGTTTTGCTTCATGGGCAAAGTCAAATCTATGGACCAAAATACTCATGACAGATGCCTGCAAAGTGGTTGTGCATGCCAACCCAGCCCACAAGCCTGGCACCCCATAATGCACAGGGAACGCCAAGAATACTGACAGAGGCAGACCCAGGCACCAGTAGGTCACCACATTGACTGCAGCCCCTGAGCCAAACAAGAGGCGTCAGCCAAAGATATATATGCAGAATGCTGTATTTGTTGCATGCATACCGGCATGTCCACTTGCATTGCAGCTCCAAAGCTGCATGAGCCAAATCCATGATGACCACAAGTCAGTGATGATTCAGCAAGAGGCAGCAGAGGCATGCTGCAAAGGGTTGCTGTCAGGGGACAGTATGGTGATGCATGGATGCACACCTTTGGCTTGCTGCCCACACCCTCGCACAACTCCTGCAAGGACTGCATTCACGCCGTCCCCAATCAGCATGTATGCCACAATGGGCACAACTCGCTGAGTGCCCTCAACGACAGCTGGATCTGAGGTGATGATGAGGGGCAGCACGCGGTGCAGGGAGGCCAGCAAGACAGCGCAGGCGGCCATGAGGGTGAGGGCCAGCACTGCTGCACTCTGGGCAGCAAGCCTGGCCGCTGCAGGGCGGCCCGCCCCCAGCTCATTGGACACCCTCACGCTGGCAGCACCTGCAACCCCACACCAATGCTCATGCATGCATGTCTGGAAAGGAACATGAAACCTTAAGCATGCTGTGGCCATCACTGACTGATCACTTCAGCCAACTGTTCACCATATTGAGGTTGTATCATTGTCACATCAGTTGCACTTTTGAAAGCTGTTGCCATGGACATGCACAATGCTCTGGTACAGCTGGTTCAAGAGGCAAGAGCCTGAACAGCAAGTAGGAGCTCTGTACAGCCATGCTGACTCTGACCTGCTAGCCCAAAGGGGAACATAAAGGTTGTGGTGGCAATGTTGACACAGATGCCCACAGTGTCGATAGCCACTTCGGGGTGAGGCAACCTTCCGGCCAACAGAATGATGGCCTCAAAGCACCACCACTCCACACAGATCATTGCCTGTGCACAAGTCCGTAAGTCTGACAACCTTGCTGTTTTTCAGCATCACAGCAGGCACAATTGCTCAGGTTAAGCTATATGTCACTGCTAAACTTCACAGCAGCATAGGCAGACGTACCAATGAGGGAACAGCAATCTTGACGTATGGCCACCATCCTCTTAGACATTGCAAGTCCCTGCATAGTATAACAGCCTCTAAGTGGGTTGGTTGGCATTTGCATCACGAGCGCTGGTGTTTGCTGGTGGCTTGGCAACTGCTGGTCTGACTGTGTGAGACTCAGCTCACCAGCCATGCCATGTCTGCTTGTCTGTGCCCTTCAGCTGATTTTCTCGCCAACCAATGTACACAAGGAGGCCCATCATGGTGGTGAACTGAGCCACATTGACGGCCAGTGCTGCTCCATCAAGACCCAGCCCCAGCCAGGTCACTGTCACCAGGTTGTATGGTATTGACAAGACAGTAGTGATGGCAGCGATGATAGTGGAAGGGTTGATGATTCGCTGCGTCATGAGATACCTCTTCAGACACTCAGTGATACCACTGAATGCTAAGGCTGGTATGAGCATCTGGATATAGCGAGCTGCAAGCTGACTGATGACCTCATCTTGTCCTGCAGTTTTGTGACTGGTTGAAGAACCTCATCGCAGGCAATTAAATTGCAGGAAGCTTGAAAGAGGGTGCACTAGCGTCATGGAGACTGGGTCAACATACCCAAAAACACAAGAAGCTTGGTCATCTGCGTCCAGAAAGAGACAACCAATACACAAGCTGCAGCAGTCACCAGCAAGGCCCGTTGCAAGATGATGCCCAGGTTGCTGTAGTTCTTAGCACCAAAGCTCTGCATCAACACTTCTCCTTAGTGGACACAAGACCTAGCAAAGTGGGGGTGTGCTGTTACAACAGAAACGCAGACATACTGAATGCTGAGTGGCAACAATACCTGCCCACAGAGGGTCTCCATAGCGCTGCACAGTCCTATCAGGATGGATAAGCCAGTAACGTTGAACAGGGAGGTACCAAGTACAGCAGCAGACAGCTCGTGTTTCCCCAGATGTCCAATGAAGGCCATGCTGACCAAAGTCGAGCTGAAACTTAAGATAGCTTGAGCTGACAATGGCACCCCCAACAGCGCAAGCCTACAGCAGTCAAAGTGGATTCTACACTTAAATGCAGGCAACACGCAAGCAGAGGGTAGCAGCTGGTTGGTGCCTGTCACACCTGAGGCATTCTTGTTTTGGCTGTTGGTACCACGCTTCCAGTGGAATGTCGTGATCACCGCTTGTTGAGACTTCTGACTGAACTGTACAAAATTCCGCGACAGCACCTCGGGCAGAGCTGCCTGTAAGCAGGCGCTCTGACTCAGCTTCGTCTGGATATAACTGGCTGTTACCCGTCGCACTAAGCTCGTCACTTGTCTGTCTGTCAACCTCGACAACGTGCATCCTAGGAGGTGGATCAGCAGACAACGGTGGGCGCTATTGTAAACAAGCACGCGGTACGCCGAACAAATCGACCTGCCTGCAGAGATCTGCTCAAGTCGCCGTGCAGAAGGCTGCCGCCTTCACTAGCATGAAGAACACAGCAAGAGGAAAGTAACACGTAATTTGCTTCCGGCCTACGTGCAAGCAAAATGCCCTTCAGCATTGACGGTTGCATTGCGATGGACGTGAGCTGTTGATCTTTTATCAGCCGTTTTCAGACATGGCGAAGCGTAAGCGTCAAGGCACTGAGGCTCAGGCCAACCCTTCTGACAATGCGAGAAGATTCACGGACAAGCTTGCGAAATGTTTAGTCTCGGGGGCGCACGGTCCCATCCAGGTGTGGTCCTCAACCCTTGCTGCATCGCTGCAGTAACTCACCTCCCTCGTGCAACACACTTCGTGCAGGAAGGCAAATAGGGCAAGCCTTAGCGGCTCTCGTGTCCCCGAGAGATTCTTCTCTGGCCAACCTGTGCGAGCAAGTCAAGGAGGTCTGCGACTTTTACCTGGACACTGGTCGATCCCCCTCTTTCCAAGCTGCAAACAGCGAAGACTCCCTGCAGCCCTACCCTTACCGCAAGACCATCCTTGTCACAGTCCCAAGGTATTGTATGTGCTCGCAAGCAGACGTGACGCGAAACCTCAAGTGACCAGCGGTCTTTTTGGCAGGCTCGATGTGGGAAGTCGGAGAGAAGGACATCATGAAGTGTCTCGACAGCAAGGGCTTTACATTGAAGCCCACTAAGAATGGGTACGTATTTGTGAAAGGGGATGTCATTGGGTCTTGGCACACGCCACATGGCAAGTTTCCACCACAGACAGCCAATAACAATCTCAAGGATGCAGGCTTGACTTGGAATGATTTATGATTGCTGCGAGCTAGCTGGACTGTTTGAAGTCGCGGACCATGTAAACACTAATTTTTAAATAACATAAGAGTTTATTGGTCAGACCCCGACGATCAGGCACATCCACGGTATCCCGTTGCTAGCCAGGGCGGAGCTGGAGCCCCCCAGGAAAAAGTTTTGAGGTGCCAACAGATCCTGGCAGCATGTGTGAATGTCATTCCAGCAAGCATTGTGCAGCAAGAGCCTGGATTGACTGTAGCGCTGGATGCAATTAGGGATACCTTGCAAGAGCTGTGCTCTTCAGCTGCAGATGCAGACAGCAGGGCAACCCATGCCAAGCTACTGCAACCAGCTGTTGCTCAGCTGACTACAGTTGTGATGCTTGCGAGTCAGCATGACAGCAGCAGTAGAAGTCCAACAGGACAGGCACACATGCGTCCAGCTGACCTGCAGCTTGCAGCATCTGAGGTGGCGCTGTTGGCGCTTGAGATGCGCTGTGTGATGGCCAAACAGTCTATAGAACCAGTTTGACAAGCATTGCTGGCTGCACATGACATCAAAAGTTTGACAGGTGGGAGGCTTGGGGCTTTGCAGTAGATCAGTGCCACCTTCAACTGCAACAGCTACATTCTGTGTGGCGCAGGCAGCCATTCTGATGCAGTTTTGGACATGCTGCTAAGAGAAATATTCCCCTGTGTGTCATCATCCAGCCCTGAAGCCACCTGTGTTTTGTGGGACATTATGCACAAGGCTGCTCTGCAAGTCAAGCCACCTGGTGAGCTGCAAGCATGATGCTTTCAGCTGGGCACATTTGCTGCATGTGCACCTGTGTATCAGTGCTGCTCAAAGACATACGAACAAGCGGGGATGCATCTGTCATTTATGATGCAGGACACTCAGAACCAAATTTCTTGCTGCGGATAGCAGCTGCTGAGAAAGCCTGTAGCATGATGCCTGCCAGCAAGAGCGAAGTATTGGGGTCTTTTGATAGGGCACCAGCTCCTGCATCATTCTGTACATGGTTACAGCGGCAGCTCAGAAGTGGGATTGTTCAGGGATGCTTAGACGCTTTAAAGCACAGTCCATTGCAGCTGACTCAGCATTTGCTTGCGAGGTGAGGCTGTGAATGTCCAAGTCACACATAGCAAAACAGACAGACCTGCTGCTGCTGCTCAGACCTGCTGCTGGGCAGAGGTTGCTGTATGCGACAGACTTGTGTGCCATGCAGCAACAAGGCAAAAACATTGTTAGCACTGCAGCGTTCCACAGATGTACAGAATGTGAGTGATGAAGCTGAAGTAGGTGGGGCAGAAGAGGCTCTCTATTACATTGATGAGGATGGAGCGTCTTCTTTTGGAAGGTCAGCCATCACTTATCTCAATATACAGTCAAAAAAGTTGTCACATGGTTTGCCGGGCACAGCCCGTACAGCACACAATAAGACTTGTTGCGCTGTATGATTGCTGGTTGTTCTCAGCACAATTGCTTATGTGCAGGGGCTGGAAGGCTGACAATGCTGTTAACAATGTGGCTGAAAAGACAAATAGAGAAGGGACAGACCTACAGAAGTCAACAAGAGTACAACACTCAGGAAGCAGTGATGATGATAGCAGTAGTGATGACGAGTAGACCAGCTGATCCTCACTTTTTTTTGGTCGACGCATCATAAGTAATGCCAGGCTTGCCCTTATGTGGCAAGTTTTCAGCTCACTGACAATGTGACAGGAGCTTGCTCCTTGAAAGGCATCCGTACATTTTTCCATAGCAGAAGTGTCTGCAGATCGCTGTCTGCAACCTGCACATTCGAGCCATGCGCTTGAAAGTCATCACATTTAATCACAAGCGTTTCAGTCAATAGCCTGGTTGAGTAGTTGCTACAGCAATGTCTTGCCTGCACATAGTCTTTGAATGTGAGGGCAGCCCGCACTGTCCCCAGGTTGACACGCGCCACATCCAACACGTGTTGGTCCTTCAGAGCCCGCGCTGCCTCAAAGAACCGCTCAAAGTATGTTAGCCCTTCATCATATTGTCTTTGCCGATAGTAGAGCACCCCTAGATTGCAACAAGCATATGCTTCACCCTGCACATTCATCAGACAGGTCCTGATCACTGACCAAGCCTGGGAAGTGCATGCTGGAAAAAGCAGAACCCAGATTTCCAGGTAGACACAAGCTTGAATTCCCCAGTGCAGTAATGTTGGGCTCACTTCAGCATCACCTGTGCATCGTGGTGCCTAGACTTCAAGAGGAAGGCTTGCAATGACTGAACAGCGCCCTCCAGGTTGCCGAGAAGCTGTTGGCAGTCTGCCAAGGCACAGAAAGCTTGTGCCTCTGCCTGGATATGGTCCAGGTGCAGGCACAGCTGGATGTACTCTTGTAGTGACTTCACGGCTTCACTATGCGCTCCCTGCAAACAGATGACTTGCTGCCGCTGTTCATACTTGGTCAAGGTACACAGGGTATGCTGCGCAGCAACTATCAATGTGATGTATCCAGCTGCTAGTCATTGTCAGCTGGTTGTGACAAGGCTCCAGGAATAGGGCTGAGCAGCATCAAGCAAGCTGCACAGCTGAGAGGCACTAGTGCACACCTGCTGCTGATAAGCCAAGCCCATCTGCATATGTGCTTGTGCAAGGGCAACTTGATCGCCAGATTGCTCTGCTGCGTGTATCCACTTGTGCAAAGCTTCTAGGCTTGCTTCCCCATCTCCAGCCTCAGCCAATGTTCTGGCACGCTCCTGATAGACCTGTCACAAGTACACTTCCTGTGCAAGTGCTATGCTGCTACATTAGCTGACAGATTGCATTGCCTGTGCATCAGTCAGCAATTGGGAATAACAATGCTGCAAATCTTAGCTGTTGCAAAACAGCTACCTTCATGACATTGACAAAGGCAGCTGACCGCTCAGCTCCATGGGCTTCTTGTGCTTGCTGTGTGCTGGCCAGAGCTAGGTGCTGCTCATAGTGGACTTCAGCATCTTGCAGATGACCCAGCTGTTCCGCCAGCATGCCTGCAACACAGGAAGGCCGTCCACAGGCCAGCTTTCTTTGATGCAGCATGCAATTATAGTCCCTGTTGCATGCTGCCACTAAGTAAAATTTACTGGTGTCAGACATATTCATCATGTGTACCAAAGTTATGTTGATAAGTTGCAGTGATCCTCCAACAGGAATTGGTACACACCCAAATTCGTATGTGCTGCTGCCTGTCCCTCTGTCCAAGCATGCTCCTTAGAAACTTGCAAGCATCTTTCATAAAAGAATTTGGCATTTGGCAGCTGCTGGTGCGCAATAGAATGCTCTGCAAGCTGCTGATAAGACTCGTATGAGGCTTCATGGTCTCCTGTGCGGTATGCTTGATGAGCCGCGACAAGCTCCTGACTGAGTAGCGCTGCAGTTTCCTCTGACAAGCTAGCAGCCTGGGGGACTGATGTGGGGCTTGCAGGTCCTATGGATGTGCTTGCCAAAGAGCCATGTGTGAGAGAAAATAAATCTGTAACAAAAACGACGGTGACAAGCTCCGATTACAAAACTCATCTGGCAGGTTTGCAAAGTACGATGTGTTGCATCTCGTTTGAAAGTCACTGCGTGTGCATCTGTCATTAAGTGAGTGTCACCTACGAAAGCCTGTGGCTGACCACTGACCAGAAGGGCGACATACAACGCTTCACTCATGTCGCCGCTGGAAGACTTCAGGACAGGGGATGAATCTTGCCCGACTTTCACTCTGTCATCACAGCTCGATGGCTACTCGCTGCAACCTGCCCGCTGGCTGTCCGAAACTGATCAAACTAAGTTTGCATGATCAAGTAGGCATACACCGTGGCGAGATGGGCTCGTAAACGACCCTCGTGTGTGGGAGAAGCACTGCAGGCTATGTACGCATAGGGCGTTGGTTCTTTAATGACTGCATTCCGTGCGATGCAGAACATCTCCCTCCCCAGGAAAATAACGCCTGCATCTCGGTTTACTAGGCATGCAACATTCCATAGTTTTGAGCGTTTCTCCGCAAAACTATGGAATGTTGACAAGCCCAGGCGCTTAAGTCCAAGCATCATGCGGCATAAGCACGGTGTTCGAGGAGGCAACGCAAATGCTACGGCCAGCATCCGGGACGCTTATGGCTTTGAGGTACATAAACAAGTGTTCCTCAGCATGCTGCTCGTTATGCCAACCAGAATTTTCAATCCACTTCCATCTGCAGTGTCAGTGGCTGTTTCGCAGGTCAAGAAGGAGATGCTCAGTCTGTATCAGAAGTATGCACCTTTGTGGGAGAAAGAGGAACTGGAGCGATCTGAACGCTGGGACGCATTCTTGGCTCATTTTGAGACAATATATCATAAAGTCAAACCAGAACAGTAAGCAGTCAAGTGCAGTACAAGTCAAATGGCCATGAGATATGCCTTGCTCTGCTTGACTTGTTGAGCAATTACAGGCAAAGTCAGGGTGCAGCGCTTGAGCAGCTGGAGCAAGCTTGTCAGTCATGGGCTCCAGAGGACAGAGGCGCAAGCAAAGACCTGAAAGATTGGCAGCATCAGTTGCGCTCACTTGTTCAGGCTGGCATCCCAATGGTCAGTAGTTTGGTTGCATGATGGAATGATGCTGCTGCCTGTTTCAGCAATTTGTAAGTCAGCTAAATGATTGTCAGCGTCCGTTGCGCTCACTTGTTCAGGCTGGCATCCCAATGGTCTGAAGTTTGGTTGCATGATGGAATGATGCTGCTGCCTGTTTCAGCAATTTGTAAGTTGCTAAATATGCTACTTGTTTCCTATTTGCAAATTATCACTTACATGCAGACTTTACGTGGAAAGATGTGGCGTACATTCTTGGGCTTGGAAGCTGTGAAACAAGAGGGATACTATGAGCAACTGGTGTACCAAGCACTTGGTAACAAGTACAGCAAGCGCAAGGTGAGAGTTGGAGTTTGCATCCTGAACAGTACAGCATCAGAACATGCTACTTAAATTGTTTGGAATGTGAGCATGCATACATATGTAATATGTAATTGTCATGTGAATTGCTCCTTGCAAGCTTGCCTGCACTTTGCTAAGCTCACCTGCGCAGCATTCACAGATGCAGAGTAAGCACTTGTACTTCAGGAGAAGGTTGCAGCTGAGGACCAAGCAGATTCATCACCTGCATCACAACAGCAGGATGTCAGCTTTGATGAGGCGGGCAGCAGCCCAGGGCATGCTTCCCACCTTGCTCAGCCATCAAAGAGCATGGCCCTCTCAGATGCTGTTGAGCTGACAGCTGAGCTAGACAGCCTTGCAGCTGCATCACCTGGGGCTGCCTCACAGGCTCTGCCAGACATGCCTTCTACTCCGCAAGCAAGCAGCAGTCACAACAAAGGCACAGGCAGCGGTCAGCTTGGCTCCACAATGCTGTCAATGAGCAGCGACTCACTGTTAGCATTGCCAACCCCTACGCATCCAACAGCAGCAGCTGCTGCTGCTCAGGAGCTGAACAATGCTCTGGGCAGGTCCCTGCTGAAGGCTCCGCACCTTACTGAGGAGGTCGCTGCTGCGGGCTCCCCACACAGTCAGAGGCTCACTTCAGCCTATTCAGGTGCAAATAAAACGCAATGACAACAATGTTGCCACTTGCTTGCAGATCCAAAGCTCATGACGCATCTGAGGCAGCAAAATCTAACTTAGCAGCCAGCGACCATCACACGCTACCCATTGCCACATGGTTTCTCAGTAGAATTGTTGTAGAATCATTGATGCAACGCATGTCAGAAGTTGCATACCATTTCAGGCTTGGGAGCTGCACAGTCAGCAGCATCTCGTTCAGCATCACTACCTGACAGGGCTGCCTGATGCAGACAGCTGCATACATTCCAGTTCCCTTTACAAGTGTCAGAGTAAACATACAATTGTGGCGATTGAGCCCAGATGCATACCACGAATGCGTGATGCTCACCAGGCCAGGGCCTGCTGCACAGTCGTGACATCACACTGCTGGCATGCTGCTCTGCAGAGGGGGCCTCCAGTGAGCTGAGCAGCAAGGTGGGGGCAGGGTGGCATCCTTCCAGCAGAGACTGGAACTTGCAGATAGAGAAAGACCTGCACCGCACTTTCCCAGGCCACCCTGTCATGGACGGCACCGGCCGCTCTGCTTTGCGCCGCATCCTGGCTGCCTATGCCCGCCGCAACCCCTCGGTTGGCTACTGCCAGGTGCCTCACCGCCTCAATCACACAATCAGCCTGCCTGTGAGGCTGGTTGCAACCTAAACATGCCTCTGGATTATTTGTGAAGCAGCACATGTAAGGTGACCTCTCTGTTTGTCAGGCCACATATGCAAAGTTGATGGCAAGGACAGAGGTGCACAACACACCTCCTGCCCATGTTAGGAACCTGCTGCTATAGTATCCTTGCTTGGAGTCCAGCATCACATGACCTGTGGTGGCGTGCAGGGCATGAACTTCATAGCAGGGTGCTTGCTGCTGTTCATGGACGAGGAGGACACCTTTTGGTGCCTGGCCATCATTGTTGAGGAGTTGCTGCCTGGCTACTATAGCATGGCCATGGTGGAACCACAGGTCTGCTCACATAAGCTGCCGAGTGATATGTATACCTCCATCATGTCACCCTGCTCAGAATAAGTCTCCAGAGCCCGGCAGGAACACATTTCATTTGCAAAAGCCCTCAACTGACCATAATGCACCATCAAGAAGGACTTGAGCTCAAACTTGCGTGGTGGCTATACCACATACATGCAACCTGCGGGACACCTGCCAGATATGGTCTGTTTGTCACATTTGTTGAGGTGCAGGATGATGCAAAGAATGCTTGGTACCCTGCAACAATGCCCACCTTTGAACATAGTCAATATGGCTACGCTGCACATAGCATTGGCCATTCAGGCCAGCAGATTACCTTTAAAGCTTGCTTTGATTGTTGGTTTTGTTGATGTGTAACATGGACTAGGCTATTGTCACAGCACACTATACATGGTCGAGCATGTATAGTGTGCAGGTTGACCAGTTGGTTTTCAAGGAGCTGGTGGATGTGAGGTTCCCCCGACTGAGTGGGCACCTGGAGGGGCATGGGGTGAATGTGTCCAGTGTCAGCACCAACTGGTTCCTCTGCATCTTTGTCAACAGCCTGCCGCTGGAGAGCTGCCTGCGTGTTTGGGACATCTTCTTCCTGGAGTGCTGCAGCAGTGTGCTCTTCAGGGTGGCACTAGCCTTAGTGGACATCTATTCTCAGGTCAAGCCAACCAGGCTCCACCACCTAACCATATGAACAGGCTGTTGCTTATGTCACCCCCCAATCTCAACATCAGCAATCTCAAGCTGAGAGGTCTGTGTACACAGCCTCCCAAACACAATGCACAAGGTTGAGGTTCATTATGCAAAGTGCTGCTTTGCCCATTCATGCCTGAAAGACCATTGGTCGCTTTGTGAGCCAGTGCCACGAGAGTGCTAATGCAGAGTTGTGGTGCAGGCGCTGGTTGCCACCACAGACAGCGTGGATGCCTTCAGCCTGCTGCAGAACATGGCCCCCATGTCATATGACAGCAGCCGCCTCATTGATGTGGCATGCATCAGCTTCTCCTCCACAGACCATGCTCACCTGGCCAGCCTGCAAGCCAGGCACCGCCAGACTGTACTGGCACAATTTGCGGTGTGTATGTTGCTGTACATTCTGCTGAACGCAGAATGTGTTCCTTATTACCATCTGTGGTCATGCAGTCGGTGTCACCTGTTGCAAGTTGCAGCTTGTCTCGATTTGTTGTACTGACCAATGCATTTGGTCAGATGACATTGTCTGCTGACACTCAATCTGATAAGTACCCTCAACCTGAGCTTGTTGTGGCATGTAGTCTCACGGGAGGGAAGTCGATGAGGAAGGGTGGAACAGCAGTGGCAATGACAGTGAAGGCGTGCAGCGCAGTGCGCACAGCACTCCTCAGGCTGGTCAGCTGAGCAAGCTCAGGAGACCCTTTGGTGAAGCTGCCCAGAGTCACACAAACATAGCAGAAGGGCAGGAGGAGTTGCAAGTCACATCACGAAGCCGCAGCGCCTTCATTCCGAGACGCCTCAAGCAGGTGCCGCCTCAATTCCCATTTCTGGCCACAGCAAATTGCCATGGAGCCTCTTCAGTGATAGTTTGGACATGTCAGCCCAGTGGTGTTGTATGCACTCATACCAATTAGGAAAACTGGGCAGTGTCAGCAAAGAGTATGTGCTGTCACTGCTTGAACAATGCAAATGTATGCGATCTCGGACATGGCGATTGCTTGCTAGAGTTGAGTGAGGCAGCTTCCTTGATGCCCTTGGTACCTGGAGTGGCATGTATGAACCTGACAACAGCAGGTGCCAGCATGGCATATGCATCCCTGCCATCACTGCTTCGGGTATGGCAAGCCTTAAGGATCACATCATGTTGTTGATGCTGCAGGTAAAGGTGGCAGCCCGACCTCTGGCAGGCTCACCTGGGGGTTCACCCCAAGGGGCCCTGGAAGGGGATAGCCCCAGCAGCCAAGGCCAGTCCAGTGCTGCAGGCTCCCCCTGGTCCCCTGTCTCCTCCCCAGACTGGCACACCAACCCCCGCTGGCCCCAATTTGCTAACTTTGGGGCCCACTCAAGCCGGCCAGCCAATCCCTCCACTCTCTCTCACGTCACCTCTGCAGTGCCATGCTATGGTGCTGACACTGGCACTCCTGACAGTCAGGTGATCACTTAATATCTTGCCCTGATGAGTATTCACGTCATTTGCTGAGTAAAAGGCAGGATCCCAATGCTAGCAAAGGTACCCCACGTACAATATTGCCATGTACTGTTGCTGGGCAGTTCAAACAATCTGCAACACAGTGTATCTGATTTACTTGTTCTCGGTGTAGCACAGCCAGACATCTCTAGCAGGGACAGAGAAAAGGAATGAATGTGAGCGTGTATGTGCTGACACATGCTAAGTGCCTGAGCAGGATGAGGGAGCAGGGCAAGCAGGCATGGGCGAGGAAGAATATGAAGCTGCTGCTGCCCAAACTGCAGAGCTGGCTGCACAGCTGCCCAAGATCGGCGTGTTGGGGCGCCGTCCCCCTCAAGGCCCAAGCATGCCCCAACGTCTCATCAACCATTTCAGGAGCCCAGAAGCAGTACTAGGTAGGCACACGATCATTTACAGGCACTTACAACAGATCAGCAGTGACAATGGCAGTGCATCGCTACCTGATCATGCCATTGTGCTTTCCCTACATGCTTGCCTGATATTTAGTCTTGCAAACCTTTATCGTGAGGCACTTTGGCAGATAAGCATTCTCTGAGATAACACGGCTTGAGCTTTTGTATGTGTATGAAGGTGAGCAGCTGCGAAGCGCCCTGCCACGCTCCTCCTCAGGCTTTGAGGATGACCCCAACCCAAAAGACCTTCCTACTGACACAGATCATGCAGAACAGCCTTCGGTGTGTAGTGCAGCAAGACTGCTTTTGGTCCAGCAATGTTTGTCAACCTTTGCCGCATTTGGCATGGATATCAGCTTGACGTTGTCTGCCACTTGTGGCAATCTCTGTTCATATCCAATCTGACCCCCAAAGCACAGTCTCACCAGTCCACCAGTAATTGTACCGTGCTGTTTGCTTGCTGGCTGCTGTACATCACATACATAACTTTCCTGAACAGAGTGCAGTGTGCACATGCAGGTGAGCGGGCGCATGCTGCCCCCAGCTGGGACGCCTACTCCTTCTCCCTCACCAGCCTACCATGCTGCAGCTCTGCACCCAGCACCCTGGGGTGTTCAACGTACCTCCTGGGATGCCTTCCAGCCAGAATCCCCGGCACAGCCCCCAGCGCCCCCTTCTACCCCTCAGGTATTGCTTTCAACTGAACTGCAGGAGAGTTGACCCTCTTGCTGTATGTCACAAGTCTATTGCATAGACTTGTTGTGGGCATAGGCTCCTTGATCACACATTTGAAGCAAGAAAGGGCATCTGCTCTGTGTTGCTTGATGTGCTGGCATGAGCTAGCACTGTTGCACAGTTGTTCAGAACAATTGTGTCTGAGCAGTTGATGTCCTTTCCCTTTGCCCATTGAGAGCACAGGATGCTCCACGCAGGTTGCAGGCTCTTTGCAAGCTGGCAGCTGCCAGTGTGAGACGCCTGGTCCTGACAGCCCTCATGCACACCTGCGCACCAACTGGCCTGCTGGGCCAGCTGAGGACTCTGAGGAAGCAGCAGCCCCAGACAGTTTCCCCTCTCACCACACTTCTCCAGATGCAGACAGCTCGCAACTTAGCACTAGCTTCCCCCCGAACTTGCCTGGACTGCTGACCACTCATGCCAGAAGCGGGTCAGAGGAGCTGAACCTGAATGAGGCAGAGTCTAGCAGAGCATCCAGTCGCATACCTGCCCACTCTGCGTTGTCCAGGATGCTGCAGGAGAACAGTGCACCAGAGCACAGCCTGGAGGAAGGGGCAGCCTGGTCCCTGGGGGCAGGAGGTATGATTGCACAGGATACCTAGCACATGACCATATGCTATCAGACCAACCAAACTTGTGCCAGCCTCCAACAACTTGTTGAGCTGCCATAGCAGACACAGCTGGTTTGCGATCTGATAGTGTCATCATGCACGATGTCGACCTTGCCTGCACCAGCTATAGTGGCTTGCCTTGCTGACATCAGCAACACAAGTGTTTAGTTGGGTAGGGTTGTTGATTGCAGGAGAGAGCAGCCCCGAGTCAGCAGCAGTGAGGCAGCTGCTGCATGTGGTGGAGGGCCTGGAGGAGGAGCTCTTCAGCTCTGAGGCCCGCCGCAATGATGCTGAGGTCACCCTTGCTCATCTCCTTACACACCTTGCATCCAAGCGTTGCTGTCAGCTGACATGAGATGCCAATTTTGCACTGTTCTTGCCTGAGGCAATGGCAAATGCATACACGGCATGAGTACATGAGAACAATGGCTCATGATGGAAACTTGCGGCAAGGTGCTGCCAGTGAAACAGGCCTGTCCGATGAGGTCCAGAGGGAAACTGGCAGTAGTACAGTATACAACTATATGCTGTCATATATGGTCAAGCTGCAAGCTGCCTTCGGCTTGACCAGCATCACCACTCCACTTCTTGTGCTCACAAGAGTATATGGCGACTTCAGATTTCGTGAGTTCCAACGAGAATGGCTGCAGGTGCAAGCGGAAGTCTTGGAGACCAGCATGCAAGATTTGCAGACACGCTTGGCACAAGCTCAACAAGAGCTGGTCTTGAAGCGCCAGACTGTGGAAGGGCTCACCCACAAGTTTGACAGGCAAGTTGGCCTTGTGCTGATTCCTGAAGCAGCACTAAATCTTTTGTAATGCACCAAAACTTGTGACATGTACTTTTGCCGATGCACTTTTGAAGTGTGGTTACTCAACTCACTAGGTCATGTGCAGGGCTGCTGTTGTCCTGGGCAATGCAGATGCTCAATTGGCAGACAAGCAGGTTTCTCTGGCTGCCGCCAAGGCCCAGCTAGCTGCTCATGACAAGCATTTGTCCAACCAGGATGTCAACATCAAGGGCCTGCTGCGTAAGCAGGTAATTTAATCTAGACGCATTGCGTTATGATGCACTCATGTTGATGCTGATCAGTGCGGTGCTTGACAGCAGTGTGTGTGTACAGGAGCAGCAAGAAGGTCTTGGGGCTTCCTTCCTGAAGAGTCTGCATACACACTTCCGATTTCCTGGGAAACCAGAAAAGGCTGCGTCTGCTAATCTTGATGACACCGGCACAGGAGCATCACAAGATGAGGCCTGACATCCTGGCACAAATCTGCCTTGACTTGCTGTTCATGGGTTGATACTCCATTGGTCAGTGTACCACAATGGGACTGCCCGTCTGTGCATGGTGACCGTACCAAGTCTGTACTATATGTGTCAAGTTAAGGATGCTTTTATTCAGATTCTTAGGTAACCTATTGATCTGAGCAGCCGCGCATGTGTTGCTGCGACTTTGACATTGCATGTTTGCAGTTGACTCTGCGTCAAATTGCTTCTCTTTGCTACATGCATTTTGGACTGTTGCACCAGGTTGCACAATAGATTTTGTGGCTGGCAGAAAGCATCTCCTTCCTCTAGGTTGACGCAAGTCAAGCTTGTGCTCAACTCATTCTGGGTGGATACCTTCACCTGCGCTTTAGCATGGCCATTAGGGTTGTTGCGGCTTGTTGTTCATAGCGTGCTTGGGATTTTGAGGGTTACGCCTGCTTGCAACAATTGTGGACATATGCATGCACATTAACTTTTCACTACATAGACTGATTATCGTTTCATTGAACGGGGTGCATGGTCTTATTCACATTACCGTAGAGGTATTGATGTTCCTCGTTTAAATATTTAATTGCTTTCTGAGACGACGCGAGTTAAAACCAATAAATTAATTAATATCCTCCTCCGAGGTTCATTACAAATATTCCATTATTCTTCTAAAAGACCGCGATTTGGTACGCTCTTGCTTGTGATCAAGCTCACGAGACCTTGCAACGGCGGCCATGCGCTTTCGAACTTGATAGAAACGACCATTAAGACTTAGTCATCAATGTGCGTTACATTGGAGTGCAAGCCGGTCTAGCTAAATTTGGTTTCGGGCCCCTAGGTACGGTCAGGAACGCCTTAGTTTGCAATATGGTCTTGTGGTGCGCACAATTGTTGCTCATTGTTCTTTGAGAATGCCTTGCTGCATGGTATTGCCTGATTATTTGAGACTATTCCAATAGTGTCTACTAAGTAGCAGCCGTCTGATATCATCGATGGTGGTTGTTGTTTTGGACATGTAACAGTGCCCGAGGATCAGTAAAGTCATTAAAAGTATTGCTGCGTCGTCCGAGGACCACTAAAAATATTAAATAGTGAAACGAGGATCTATTCGATTAAATTTTATTCCAGCCGAGGCCGAGGAACATTAACAACCGAGGAACCTCAGAAACCCCACTACGTTATGTTGTCTGGTATCTTTGTCATTTCCCATGGACACCCATGATTTCACTGTTCCAACCATTTTCTGAAGCATCAACTGTTTTGGACTGAGTGCTTGATAGATTCGTAGCTGGGCCAATGTTTGCAACGCACACTTAGGGGTGCTTCGGTACCTTTGACATTTTTTTGCTGTACATCTTTCCTGTAAGCAGGGAAGGGAAACAACATGCAGAACCAGCAGCAAGCAGCCACGTCTCATGACTGCCTCCCCGACCGACTCCTCGGCTTGACAAGCTGGCATCGTTACGGCTGATGAGCCAGGCCCCCAGCTTCTTGAGTCAGCTTTTGAATCTGCTCCCTCGTCGGGTAAGTGCCCCCATGCTTGAGTTGCCAACCAACATTCCAAGAAAAACATTCTCGGGGTCATAAAACAAGCAATACAGTATTGCTGCTGACGCCTTAGCGCAGCTGTAACCACTGCTAAGGCAATGCCTACGAGTCTGCCAACATGCTGTTGTTCAAGCAAAACATCATGAAACATTGCAGTCCTGGCAAATCAGTGAAAACCTCAATGAGAAGCCAAATTTGTGTCACACCCGCTCTTCTTTTTTTTGGGTTACAGGGGAATTGTCCACCCTCCGTCAGACGATGAAGGTAGCGAACGAACCTGGTTTGAGCCCGAACAACGGCCAAGAAAACGCGTTCCTAAGCGATCAGTCCATGGCAAGCAATCCCCGCAAGGGGCAAGCAAGCCAACCTGGATGCACTTCGTAAAAGTGGGCGTATCACTCTACCTAGCCCAACGCGACCTCCAAGAAGCATCCACCGAAGCATGCAGCACATCGTCGGGATCAGGCTCAATGCGGGTCTGTCCCTACCGTCTCTTACGGCCTGTGTAGCTGGTTCCCTTGGGGTGCGCAAGGCCCCCTAGCTACTGAGGGGGGTTTGAATGGTCCGCCCTCGGTGAGTGCGTTCCACATGCTCCAGCATCAGACTCCTCATCAGAAGAGCTAAGGCCAGACAACAGGTCAAAACCCCCTTAAACTAGGCACCCCCAGCAAAGCAAGTTGCACTCTTGAACAGTCCAATCCAACTTGGCAAGCCACCACATCCTACTCACTGTGATGAAGAGGAAAAAGCCGCCAAAGTCAAAACGAAAAACACTGATGAAAACAAAGTTATGTATATGCTCATAGGGAAACCCCGTTCTGAAAAGAGTAAATGCTAGCATAACAGCACAGGGCATGTAGCTGACAGATGCAACTGCAACTCCAATCGGTCCTCAACGTCTCCTGACGGCAATGTGACAGATGCCAAAGTATTGTTATGGCACCACAGGCTCTGAAAAGCAGCCAGAGTCATGTTGGGATCCTTCCCCCTTCACCAGCTTGAGCAGACTCCAGAAATCTGCTTGATGTCGTCATTGCATTTTGTCCAGTCATTGCGAATCATGGCCTTGACAGTCTTCAACGCTAGTTGCCTCGCCAAGTGGCCGTGGTGTGAGATAGATGATGATGATACTAAAGCTTGTTGTGACGAAGGAGATGACGCCATGATTGCGTCTGGCTCTGAGGCATCTGAAGGTTGTGTTGACCGGCTGGCCTGGGCAATCTGAGACGCAGCCCAAATGCTGTGCAGCACTGCTAGCCTGAGTCTGTGCCAAGTCTGAAGGAGCGCATCTGATGGCAGCTGCTCAGATGGTGTGTCTGCTGCCAACAAGCTGGCAACCGAGACCACAGGCAGATACCCTGTCATAGCTTGCCAAAGGCGGCATAGCCACTCAATGACTGTGGCTGCAACCGGGCATGTGATGAACAAGTGGCTGATGGTTTGAGGTTGACTGGGGTCGATACAGCAAGAGAAAGGGCAGTTGGCCTGTGCTGGCACGGCCCTGCCAATGTATGCTCTGTAAGCTCCACACATCAAGCTGCCATAGGACCCTCCCACTGTCGCCACTGTGCCTGCTGAGGGTGGCTGCCACATGCATCTAGCACATCAATGATGTCGTCTGAAGCTGACCTGTCCAAAGGCAGCTGAGGTGCTGGCTGCTGCTGCATATGTTGTTGATGCTGTTCCTGATGTTGTTGCTGCCGGCCTGACCAGTGTAGTCTAGGGGTCTGCGAGGGGGTCATCCATGCTGGCAAAGAGGCAGACATTTCTGAGCTGGCGAGCTGTGCCTCTGGAGCTGGGTTGCATGGCAGCCACCCACCTGAGCTCCATGGCCTGCAAGGTCTCATCCACTGATCGCCCCGATGTTGGCAACGGCAAAAGGCGTGGGCGGCAGGTCAAACCGCTCGGGGCCAATGGGTGCTTGGTGGCAAAACACCTGATGAGCCGTAAGCGTAGGCCCGCTTGTCTGACCACCAACTGATGAGCTGGCTGGCTGCCCCAACCCCATACCCCAGGTGACAGATGATGCGGGCCCCACAGCTGACCTTGCAAGTACAAGGGACTGCCTAGCTGAGCTGGCTGGTGCGTTGGACCCCTCCAAGGCCTGGAAGGATCCCTCTAGATGACCTGGACAGTGGGTGTGGGCCGAATGACCTGGACAGTGGGTGCGGGCCGAAAAAACGGCTGCAATCTAGGCAAGGCAATCTTTCTATACTGTCTCTCAAACTACTACGTGCAAAAGCTGCTGCAACACCTACTGTGGCAGGTTGGCCTACATTGACATATGTGAACTTGCCGCGTGCATCACACACTGCCAGCAAAAGAATGGCATGTTCACCCCCTTTGTAACACCAGTACTTTTCAGCAAACGTGCCTGAAGGAGTTGGCATGTGAATGAACGAGCCATCAATGGCTCCAGCACATTGAGGAAGACGGTGCTCATGCTCCATTTCAGTCATGATCTGTTGCAGCTCATGATGATCAGGCCACTTGATGACCCTGTCAAACAGATTTTTATCCATCACCTGAATCGTTTCATGTAGAATGACTCAGAGAGTAGGTGTGGCCAAGCCAAACAGTGTTGCAACTGTCTTGTAGTGGCCACCATTTGCCAGCACATAGCAGCAGCAAATCGTTTTCTAGAGGGCGTCATCCTTGAAACTATCATTCTTGGTGAGCATATCCTGCATGTGACGAAACCATGCTGCAGTAACATGCTTTTGTAGTGTGCACTGTAGCAGCCTTGCATGGCAGGCTGAAGGCTTACCCTAACTTCATTGTGCATCATGTCAAATGTCTGTCTGTCAACCCGGAACTCCGTAGTGTACTTCCTGTCTTCCGCATGAGCGCCTGCTCGGGGCCAATGGTGACACATGCTTTTGTACATGTCAGTGTCTTCGCGGCCAGGTTCGACCTGCCACTGTCTCAGCGCTCGAGGAGGCTCAGTGTCGATCAAACCCATATAGTCCGCAGCTAGCACAAAGATCCGAACCGACTGTACATATGCAGCATCAGAGGCTGCTTGAGCCTCCATCAGCTCCTCTTCCGACGTATCTGATAAGTCAGCCTGGTCAGAGCTATCGTCAGAGGAAGCTATGGATCGTTCATAACGCAAACAAGGTGCAATACTGAGTCCTTTGGGGTGTCGCGCCTGCAGACCAATCGGATCCTTAACTGATCCCCAAACGCTGCTATCAACGCGACTGATAGAAATTCCGGTTGAAGGAAGCACTGGGCGAGAAACCGATCAGCTATAAAGCGGGCTTAAGCCAGATCAGCTGCTCATCTTCAAGAGGCCTCAGCTGGCACTCAAGCTACAGGGCCTTCTGCAGCCAGCAACTTCAGCAGCAACTATACACAGCAACCTCAGCGTGGTCAATTAGGCCATAGCTGCAATGTATGAGCATCCTGCTCTGCATGACCATGTGGCAAGCTGGGCACCAGTGCGCAGTGCACAGCACAACGCAGAGCTGCACCTGTCTTTCCAGGACACCTCTGCACAGCAGAGACAGTAATTAGCATCCGCTGGCACCATCCAGCTGACCATGCATGGGACAGCAGCGCCTGTTACCTTGCCTGTCAGCAAAGTCGCCTCCAAACAGCTGCCTGATGTCATCGTGGTGCGCATGCACAATGAGCCTGGGGCATCAATGTCCATGGGCTGATGGACTGCTTGCTGAAGCACTTTCAGTTCGGGCCTGAGTAAACTGTGGTGTCAGAGTATAGGTGTATAGGGGCGATGTAGTAGTATAAGTGTATAGGGGCGATGCCTCAGGTGTCTTTGCTGCTGCCATTCCAAGCTGGTGCCGCTCAGACGTGTGCATAGCAGAGCTCAGAGCCCCTGTGTCAGATGCTAAACTGGCCAGACTGCCATCAGCCTTCACTTGCTTTGGGCAGCTTATCTCAGTTTCAGTCCTGCCCAGCATCCTAGCCAAGGCGCATTTGTACCAGCACAGGGCTCATTCACATACGCAACAGCAGGCAGACTCAAGACCAGCACACTCATTGTCGCCCAGAACCAAACGCAGGCAGCAGCAAAAGACAAGGGCTGAAATGGCAGCTTTAAAGCAGGCACATCAGCAGCAGCAGCAGCAACAGCAGGCTTTACATGCTGATGCTTTCCACCCTGCTGCCTCAGTTGATGACGTGCCTCCTGCAAACAGATTGGTTTTGGGGCGCCCCCTTGACGTTGTCCGGGACATTGGGGGTCAGCGTGGCAGGGCTGGGCTGGGCCACAAACGCTGATGGATCTGGACCCACAGCAGCCAAGTCTGGTGCTCATGTCAACTCAGGCTCACTGCTACCCCCAGCAGCAGGCTCTATGGAAGCTGCATCAACCTCAAGCTGTGCCTGCAGCGGTAGCAGACCCCACCCTTGCTGCTGGGCCTAAGGCTGCTGACACACCCTTGCTGCCAGCAGTGCCTTTGTCGGTGCACCCGGGCTTCCCTGACACTGCAGTCTCCTCTGCCATGTGCTTGTGGGCAGAGGATGTTGACATACCTGCTGACATTGCCAGGCAAGCAGTCCTCTATGTGCATGCCAAATTTGCATCAGAGCTCAGCCAGCATCCCTCGGCAGATTGCACTTGCTTATCCAAGCCGTTGCAGGAGCTCATGGTCACAGCAGTCAGAGCAGTTACTGGTGATGCACCTTCCCACTTATTGTGTGGCTCAGACGCACAGTCAGACGGCTCATCAGCAGGTCCAGCCTCAGACAACATTGCGGCAGCCAACCCCTCCATGCCAACCACAGCAGCAACATCGACTACGGCAGCCCCCAGACGGACAGGCAGGCAGCACAAACCAGCCGTAGAGTACTGGAAAGTGCCCCCTGCAGCCCCTGGGGGGGCTCAATGAGCCACCCCAGACACCCCTCTCTACAGCTTCTGTCTCTCAATGTCAATGGCCTCCGAGAGAGGCAGAAGCGGGCGGCATTGTTTGCAGTCCTGCAAGCTGGGCCATGGCATGTCAATTCTCTGCAAGAGACACACCATGCTACCCAGGCAGAGGCTGCCCAATGGTGTAGCGAGGGGGCAGGCCCTTCCGCCCCATGGGATGGCCCTCATTTTGGGCTGCTGGCACATAAGCCAGCCGCGGCGTGGCCTTGTTTTTCAAGGCTTGTCCCCTTCTGTCGGAGGTCTCAGCTTATGCCGCAGACCCCTGTGGCAGATTTATTGCTGCTCAAGGCACCTTGAGTGGCAGCCATGTCACCATGGCGTCAGTATATGCTCCTGTCGAGAGGCAGGAGCGAGCACCTTTTTTCCAGCAAAGCCTCCTTTGCTGCCATGCCAATAGGCACTCCCTTACTTCTGGGGGGTGACTGGAACTGCGTGGCACAGGGTTTGGACCTAGTTGGGGGCCAGCCAGGCACCCGCCAGCATGGCTTCCAGTCAGGCTTGTTGCCTTTCCAGCAAGCCTTGAGCTTGCAGGATGCCTTCAGGTGCTTGCATCCGCAAGCGAGGGAGTTCACGCATACAGCTACCAACAATGCATCCTCAGCCAGAATTGACAGATGGCTCGTCAGCGACAGCTTACTTCCAAATGTCAGTACAGCTTTAGTCACAGACCTCATCTTGTCAGACCATTATGGAGTGGCAGTTTCAGTGTCACCTGCCAATGCACCTCCCCGCGGCCCAGGGCTTTGGTCAATGCCTCCTGCCATTATTTCCCATCCTGAGTTCATAGCCCTCATGACAGCTCAGATCCAGACTTTCCTTCAAGCTAATCCAGGGACCACAACTCTCAGCCGCGCAGCCAGATGGGAAAAGCTCAAGGTGGACATTCAAGATGTTGCAAGGAACTATTGCTCCACATTCCATGCCCAGCGTACAGGGAAGCTCAGAGTGCTCAGGGCACGAGCCAGCCAGGCTCGAGCGGCCTATGTGGCAGCTCCAGGCAGTCATCATGCCCTGGATGCATTGCGCCATACGGCAGCAGATCTCCTGCAGCATCGCAGGCAACAGGCTGCCACAGATGCCTTGCGGGCTGGGGTCTTGCTGCATGAGTACGGGGATCAGTCCACCTACTATTTTTACCACTTGCATAGGCAGCGGCAGCAAGCTACAGTCATTACTCACCTGCAGCAGCTACAGGGATCACCAGTAGCAGACCTCTGCACCATGCATGGCAGGCAGCAGGCTGACAGCATCATTGTCAACTTCTTCTCAGCTGACAGCCCCACAGGCATGTTCAAGCAGCTGCCTACTGACTTGTCAGCACAGCAATCGCTGCTGTCTTCATTGGACAGGCAGCTGCCATCAGAGGCCCAACAAGCATGCGAAGGTACAGAGCAGGGCATCACGCTGGATGAACTTCAGGCAGCTCTCAAGCCTGTCTGCCCGTGACAAGAAGCCGGGCTCTGACGGCTTGCCCTATGAGTTCTTCTACCAGTTCTGGGAGGTGCTGGGCCCAGAGCTGCTGGCAGTCCTGCAAGATGCCTTTCAAGCTCAGCATGGCCTCTGCTTGCCAACCTCCATGACTCAAGGGGTCATCACCTTGCTGTACAAGGGCAAGGGCTCCAAGGCCCTGTTGGACAGCTACCGCCCCATCACCCTCCTCAACAGCGACTACAAGCTGCTGGTCAAGGCTCTGGGTACCCGCTTTGGGCCTGCCCTTCAGCATGTGGTAGACCCCACTCAGACCGCTTTTGTGCCTGGTCGGTGGATTGGCGACAATGTGTTGTGCCATTTGGAGGAGGTGGAGTACCTGCAGCAAACAGGTCAGCCTGGCTGCATGGTTTTTTTGGATTTGAGCAAGGCATATGACCGCCTGAGCCGCCCCTGGGTGTTGGATTGCATGTCCAACAACGGGTTTGGCGAGCGCGCTTGCAAATGGGTCAGCATCATACTTGAGAACACCTCAGCTACAGCTGCTTGCAATGGCTGGCAGACATCCAGCTTTCCTGAGCGATCAAGGGTACAACAAGGTAGCCCACTGTCACCCCTGTTGTATGTTTTGGCGGCCCGACCTTTGGCCAGTCACCTCAGACACCAAGCCCAGCAAGGTGTCATCAGGCCAATCACTATGCCAGATGGTCAGCCAGCACCTGTCAGCCACCAACATGCTGATGACACCACCTTGCATGTGCATCAGCCCTCAGATGCTCAGGCGGCTCTTGACAGCAGCATAGCCCTGCTTTGCGCGGCCACCTGCAGCCAGCTCAATGTCAGCAAGTCTCAGGGTTTTCTGGTTCAAGCACAGCCCCTCGCCTCAGCCTCAGTGGCTGCCCTCCCCAGCATCAGCTTTGTCACAGGCCAACAAACCATCAAGCATCTTGGGGTTCTCTTGGGATACGACATGCAGGCAGCCTCTCAGCAGCAATTCACAGGCATTTATCATGCCATCAGCGCCAAGGTTAGGCATTGGGCAGCTCGGGGCCTGTCATTTCTGGGCAGGGTGCATGTGGCCAAGCAAGTCCTAGCTGCCTCGCTGCCTCGTGGTATCATGCAAGCTTCCAACGGCCCTCAGAGCCGCTGCTGAAACAGCTCAGCCAACAGCTACGCAAGTTTGTGGCATCAGCTCAGCAGGCCAACCATAGCGATGATGCTGTGGCTTTGGCACAAGGCTGCTCTCAGGGCAGTGCCCATCTGCCCTCTTCTGGCCCTGGGGCTGCACTTTTCCCAGGGGAGCTCACCAGCTCCCTGCCCTTGTCCAAGGGGGGCGTGAGGCTTGTGCCTGTGCCGACACAGATCCAAGCCCTGCAGGCAAAGGTGATCTCCCGATTACTAGAGCCTGAGAGGCTGGCTTGGAAGGTGTTCCAATTGTACCACCTGAGTCAGGCCTCTCAGGTTCAACCCTTGGGCTATGGGGCCAGCATCTTGATCAGCACGCTCAGCACAGACCAGTTGCAATTGCCAGCTCGGCTGTCAGCCTACGTGGCGGCCTTCAGAGCTCTTCATCCTCACCGCCTTCAACCAGTCACTGCCATGCTGCCATCGGATGTCTTAAACGAGCCACTCTTCTTCAACAGGCAGATTTGTCAGCCTGCTGCCAGCTCAGCTACAGCCAACACTGCCTACCCAGCTGCTGCATTCCTGACTCCTCAGCAAAAGCCCCTTTTGCTTTCAGCGGGCATCACGAAGGTGGCTCACCTGCGGCTTTCATGGCAGCTTCAGCAACCCCAGCTGCTGGCAAGTGAGTTGAGTTCAGTTTTGCTGGCCCTTCCTCCAGCATAGCGCACCCTTGTCAGCTCAGCCCCAGCATGCACTTGGTTTCAGATCCTCTCGGCCTCCGGCAGACAACTGATTCAAGATGCTCAGACAAGCCAGCTCCACATCATTACCCCCCATCTGCAACTTCAACAAACCCCACCAGAGCCTGTCTGTACTCCGAACCCTGTCCAGGTCATCTCTTGGGATCCCTCCAGGCCTTGGAGGGGCCCAATGCACCAGCCAGCTCAGCTAGGCAGTCCCTTGTTGACTTGCAAGGTCAGCTGTGGGGCCCGCATCCTCTGTCACTTGGGGTGTGGGGTTGGGCAGCCAGCCAGCTCATCAGTTGGTGGTCAGACAAGCGGGCCTACGCTTACAGCTCATCAGGGTTTTTTTTTTTTTTTTTTTTTTGGGAGGGAGAGATATTCATTAAACACCATGTGGTGGCTTGCCAAGTTGGATTGGACTTTTCAAGAGTGCAACTTGCTTTGCTGGGGGTGCCTAGTTTAAGGGGGTTTTGACCTGTTGTCTGGCCTTAGCTCTTCTGATGAGGGGTCTGATGCTGGAGCATGTGGAACGCACTCACCGAGGGCGGACCAGTCAAACCCCCCTCAGTAGCTGGGGGGCCTTGCGCACCCCAAGGGAACCAGCTACACAGGCCGTAAAAGACGGTAGGGACAGACCCGCATTGAGCCTGATCCCGGTGATGTGCTGCATGCTTCGGTGGATGCTTCTTGGAGGTCGAGTTGGGCTAGGCAGAGTGATACGCCCACCTTTACGAAGTGCATCCAGCTTGGCTTGTTTGTTTCTCTTCTCAACAGTTTTCACAGGCCACCATGCTCTAGGACGACGTGCTTACTTGACATTGCTTGGCTCGGCAATTTAGCCGGTCAAGGCGCTGTGCTAGATGCAGGGGTGCATGCTTCCTGCATCGGCGCTTACATGGTCGCACTTGCGTTGCCTTGCACGGTGACACACATGTGTCATGACATGACCAGCCTTGCCATCATGGCTGGTCGTCTTGGCGCCAAAACGTTTTGCTTGCCCCTTGCGGAGATTGCTTGCCATGGACTGATCGCTTAGGAACGCGTTTTCTTGGCCGTTGTTCGGGCTCAAACCAGGTTCGTTCGCTACCTTGGGGGGGGACAATTCCTTTGAAAAAAAAAAAAAAAAAAAAAAAGCTTGGCAACGTCATTCAAATGCAACTGATGAGCCAGAGCAGACAGGGGCAATGGCAAAGGAAAGGCATGCTCAGTAGTGGGCCTAGGAATGAGCTTCTAGCATTTTTTGTTGCGCACTCTGGAGGTGGCGACATATAATAGCCCAGCACAGAAACAAGAAGGCAAGTCGACAATGGCAAAGTCAAGAGTTGCTCCTTGACACTTATGAATGGTAAGGGCATGAGAGGAAATGCGCTCTTGGAATAGCATTTGCCAGCAAAGTATTTGTATGACTAGTTGCTGCGACGGATGCATCTCACTTCACTTGTTTCAGACAGTTTGACAAGAATGCCAGATAAGGAGCCTTGAGGGTCATACAGAAACTCAGTTATGGTGGCAAGAGACCCATTGGCAACACCAGTTTTCACATTTACATTTTCCAGAACCATAACAACGGCACCAACAGCAGCGGTGGGCAGAGTGTGAAAGTCCTCATCAGCTATTCAGCTAGCTCAGGATCAGAGTGGGCAGAGGAGCGTATGGGCAATGGGAGAATGGACGGCTGATTGAATTTGGCATGTAGTATGTCCGTGTTGTACTGCTTGACTTGCTGTACATGTGCACTGAGAATAGTTGTGTTTGGCTGCTGAAGCAGAGCAGGCAGCTCACCAGGTTGCACTAGGCATTCCATCAAGACATCCTCCGGCAACTGCTGGGAAGGCTGCCGCATTCGCATGACATTAAGCAGACTAGCAAAAGGGGGTACCGGTCACAATGACGCATTGAAATAAACGGATGATGCATTTGCATGTGGGACCACCATTGACTGCTATAGAACTGGCACTGAGTGCATACCTGGTCAGGAGGTAGACGGTGATGACAAACGGCAGAGAGCTGAGCGTGGTCGCCTACAAGGATGAAGGTGATCTTTTGCAAAAGCGCGTTCCGGTCTTGAAGAAGGTTGTGCACCTGCAACAGGCGGTACATCATCAAATTTCAGAGCTTTGCAGTCATCATGCTGGCTACGACTTTAGCAAGACGCAGTTTTGCATATGTCAAGCTTTCGGTAGCCAAAGAGGTTAAGTAAGTGCGTCTTGCAGGGGTTGCAAAAGTTGAATGCACTGTTGCAGCAGTGCCAGTGATGGCTGTGGCTAAGATTCCAACAGATGTGTCAATAAAAGTTTGCAACAAGTATTTTGTGACAAAGGTCTTGCCACTGCCAGGGCCGCCGGTAAGACAATGCAGGCCATTAGCATTTGACAGGATTTTGTCAACAAAGGTTTGTTGCTCAGTGTTTAAGACAACAGAAGACATATCTGGAAGGACACAAGGGTGCCTATCGGCAGACTGTGGATGGATCATCAAAGGTGATGGCACAGACGGGGATGCGGTTGAGGATCCGAGGACAGTCAGCGTAAAGGGGTTCTTCTGGAGGAGGGCAGTCAGCAGGCGGTTTTTTTGTTCATCTTGTCGCAGATGGCGCTCAGCATATTTCTGCAGCAGTTGCTCAACGTCAATACTGTCTTTGATTATGCCTGTCTTTGACTATGCCTGTCTTCGATTGACCTAGAAATCTGGAAAATGCCTGAACATTTTACTGGCTGACCGAAAACGTAAGCAATGATGTAGCAAAGACACACACACCTGCTGACAAACTGCCCGGGCGGCATCTGCTGACTGTCGAGCTCGCTTGCCATGATCATCCTTCTCTATCAAGATGTGGTTATAGCTTCAGCCTCATAGCATAAACACCACCAAGTCAGATCAAAATGTACACCCAAGAGAGCAATGTCTAGGCTCAACATGTTCAATATACATGCCAAACAGGTCAAATCCAGTCATGTGAACCAATGACGTATACCATTTGATCCGTATTGATGAGAGAGATGCATGAGGGAGATGCACAGGGCAAGCGAAAGCAACTTCCAGCTAGCAGCAAGAGCAGTCAGATCTCCCCTGCACCACCAGCATAGAGTGGACATTTTGCTTGCCTTGAACTGATCGCTTAGGAAGTGTTTTCTAGACCGGTGTTCGGGCACAAACCAGGTTCGTTCGGTACCTCCATCATCTGACGGAGGAAGGACAATTCCCCTGTAACCCAAAAAAGAAAAAAAAGAAAAAATCTCCCCTCGCTACGCTGAGGTCGTTGTGAAGCAGCTGGACCCTGGGTGGGCTTGCAAAGGCGTCACAGCAGCTCTTCTCAAGGCAGCTGGCTATAGCGCAGATGTAGCAGTCAAGACAGAGTTTGTTGGGGATCTTCCAGCACACCTATCTTGCTGGTCCGATCATCTTGGCAGATCTGATCTGACAGTGGCCAAAGTGGCAGCACCAGCTTCAGACCCTTCATTACGCAAGCTACCCAGGTCCATTCAGTTTCAGGGCCTCTCAGTCAGCATATCAGTCTCACGCAGCTTGCAGAACAAGCACGAGCAGCGCAAGGCCACAGCAGCTGATACCCCTGGCAAGCAGGCACGCAGAAAAGCAAAGAAGGTGAAGCGGCAGGCAAGCAAGCAAAAGTCTGGACAGCAGCAAGCATCACCTCCTCAGCAGCAAGCATTACCTCCTCAGCAGCAAGCATCACCTCCTGCATGCTCACAGCCTATTGTGGAGCAGCAAGGAGTTGTGCCTGATGACGAGCCGTTGCTACAGGCCACCTGGCCTCTTCCTGGGGGCTGCAGCTTGCCCACAGTCGAGGGGTCTCTAGCTACGTTGGCTCGGCTTCACCTTGCACCAAGCTCAGCTGCTGAGGGTTCGGGGACTCCCCTACCTGTTGCTTCCTTACCTTGTGCTGACGTGCCTGATGCTGCTTCTCCATTGGCTGGCAAAAGAAGGGGCCCTGAGTCTACGTCAGATGCTGAGTCCTCTGAGACGGCAGAGGCTCCAACTGCTGATAGTTTGGCCCTGGTGCCCTTGACACCTGATGATTCCCATGCACATAGCTTCCGGCGGAGCTCACGCGAACACAAGAAGCCTAGACCATATTATGTAGCATCACAGGCTGAGCCTCCAGACAAGCCCTCTGCTAGCAAGGGCTTGCAGCGTGGCTTTTTGAAGTGATTGCTCAGTGCCTTACACCCTTTTCAATGACTAGCCGATGGTTGTTTGGCCATTTGAGGCTTTGCTTTTGGCATACGTCGTTGGTTCACATGACTGGCTTTGACCTGTTTGGCATGTATGTTCTGAACATGTTGAGCCTGACCATTGCTGTCTTAGGTGTACATTTTGATTTGGCTTTGTGATATTTATGCTATAGGGTCCTGTCATTCTGAGTGCCTTGTATTGGCAATATCTAGTTTCTTTAGCTCGTTGGTATGGCACTTGGTTGGGATGTGCTTTGTGCAAGTTGGCAGGCTTGAATGGTGTTGTTGCTGCTTACGTGGCCTTCTCTGTGACGGCTCTGATACAAACGATGCTTTATGGATGGTGATCATCCTTCTCTATCAAGATTTGTTGTTAGCTTCAGCTTCATGGTATGCAGTGGACATTACATTTCTTTGAGGTTGTTATCGTTGCTTTGTGTAATGAATATCTTTCCCTCCCAACAAAAAAGAAAAGAAAGGGAGATGCATTGTTTTTAGCTGGACATCTTTTGCTTACTTGCCGCACACTGACCAGGCAGTTTTTGGGATTGGTGATATGCACACACTTCCATCCTTGTTGGTGCATGAGGGAGATGCATCTTTTCTGGTTGGACACCTTTCACTTGCTAGCGTCATGTCCCCTTGATAGCCAATGTGACTGGTGATTCCTTCAAATTGATGCATTAGGCAGATGCGTTTTGTCTTGTTGGGACACCTTGTGCTTGCTTGTGTCATGGCGCCTTTATGGACTTTGACTTGTGGGATGCCTCTTGACGTTTTTCCTGGGGGTGATTGCAGGTTAGTGTTTTGCCCTCTGATGGGGATGGTTCATATGCTTTCAGTAGCAAGTGGACATGTTTTCTGTCTTATTACTTCGTTTCCTTCCGTGATGTGCTTTACGGCGCTTTCATGACACATCATTTTCGGAGTACCCTTCCTGAGGGGGGTCCCTTATATTGCGGACTGATCGCTTGTGTTTCAAACAACTTAGATTTGTCCGGTATCTTTGTTAGCGCCAGCTGGCCTAGAGTGGACATCTTGCTTGCCATGGACTGATCGCTTAGGAACATGTTTTCTAGGCCGTTGTTCGGGCTCAAGTCAGGTTCGTTCGGTACCTTCATCATCTGACGGAGAGTGGACAATTCCCCTGTAACAAAAAAAAAACACAAAAACCCATATGTTTGGAGGAGGCGCGCTGTCAACTGAGGCAGCAGGGTGGAAAGCAGCAATGTAAGGCCTGTTGCTGTCGCTGCTGCTGCTGCTGCTGCTGCTGCTGTGAAGATAAGGTTGTGAGATGCAGGTATGAATGCACAGTGATGCCCAAGGTAATAGTGTGTCTTACAGTGGGCATACAGTGAGTTGTGTACATCGCGTGTGCCTGTTCAAAAGACCACAGCAGACAGGCGTGCACAACGTGTGTAATTGATGTGCTCAATGCAGTAAACAGTCAGTCTGTCCGAGACCTCAGGCACACTTCAGCGGTTGGTTGGTTGAATGAAAGTGAGAAATGCTGCTCTGGCCAAGTCCGCCTTGTTTTGTGGTGGTTTTGTGGTGGAAATCCGTCAGGGGAGAAGCCATAACGATGGTGCAATGGATGACGGTACCGGCATGCTTGCTGCAATGTGGTAAGTGCCAAATAAATTGAAAGACACACTAGTATACTGAACTTCAGCAACAAGGCTGAAATATTCAATCAAATACAACTGAGGCCCCGGCATTGCAGCAATGAAATACAACGCTACTTAAGTTTAGCAGAAGCAGCAATGCAAGACTGTCGAGACAAAATGTAGTTGATAAGACCTAAAAGGCGTTCAATTCGTACTGTACACACCCCAACTTCAAAAAGTCTAGTCCTCAATCACTTGCTCTGACGCCATGCCATTGATCACATTTTAAGGTCTTGCTAAGCAATCAGGGTTGTGAGACACTTTGTTTCTTGGTTCGTTTCTTGATTGGCAACTTTGACATTTCACTGCCATGTTGCACAAAGTCTGCTGCCCATTGCTCAACACTCTTCCCAAGTATGGGCTGCAGCTCTACTTCCATTGCATTGCTGATTGTTGAATTGTTGCAGGTAGCCAAAGCTGCAAGAATTTTCTCAGCATGTGTGCCAAGCCACTGTTGACATCTACCCTTGAGTGCTGCTTCCCAGAGCAGCACCGGGAAATTTGTACTTGCTCCATCTTCACTTGCATGGTGTGACGAGGCCACAATAAGACGTCGCATGGCTCGGGAACTAAAATAGTTCAGCAAGACGTGTTCCTCTTCACCTGCAACATGAAGTGTCGACATTGCAATGAGATGAATGTCCAAATATAGCCACGAGTTATAGCTGGTGTAGGCAGCAGTAATGCATGCAGCTGGTGATGCTTCAAGCAAGTGATGCATCTGAACATTATTGTGTTCAAAATCAATGCTACCCTTTTGCCCTGCAAATGGACACCTTGCAAAGGACAGCTGCTTTTGCCGGGTATGGTCTTCACATCCTGGAAATTGTAAACGCCTTGTACAGGGCACACTAACACTCAACAATTTTGGGTAAGCGTTGATTGATGCTGCCAACTAGCACTCACCTGCTTTGGAGGAGATGGATGGTGTGGGGGTAGCTGCTTGTGCAATGGCCTCTCGTACCTCATGCACAGCGCTGGAGTGATGTATGGTCAACGTACCTGCAGCAACAGGAGCAGCAAGATAAAGAGAAGCATCTTTGTGGCAACTTATGTGTTTTTAGTGTCAACTAGCGGGGAATGGTCAACAGACAATAGCAATTGTCTTGCAGCAATCAAACTTGCAGCTGCAGCACTATTCATCATTACAGACAGCATGTTGCACAAAACTACCAAGCTTTCCTGACTTTTGAGACTGTAGCTAAGCAGGTATACTTTAGCACTATAACGCACACAATTTACAGCAGATATACCTGAGCTGCCTGCCTGAGCAACCTCAACAATGACATCGCATGCCTGAGGGTCTCTCAGCATATCCGCTGCATTTGACTTGCATGCTTTGCAAAGCAGCCCGGCAAAACTGCTTGGCCCCTCGCCCAGGATCTCCTGTCTGCGCAGTTCACTGTCTTTTTTGCTGCCCCCCAATGTGTCACCCACTTGCTCCTGCACAATGAACTCAGCTGTCACACATGACCACGCCAATTTGTGCTCTCAACATACATGGAGAAGCGCAGCTTGCGCTTTGACAAGTTGCAACACACAGATTCGAGAGCGATCAGATCCGAGATATGATGAGCATAAACAATGCTCAAACATGTTTTGATGATGTTCACAAGCAATGTATGGCATATAGTGCAGCACAACACTGCATACAACAATGCAAACAGAAGCCCTCATCAGCAGCTGCTTGCTGAGTAAGCTTGCTTGCTGGATTGATTGATTTACCTGATCTTCCAGAATTTCAGAGCCTGAGGCTGGCTTTGGGGGAGGATGAGCCATATGCTGAAGGTGCAGGGGCACATACTTCTGCTGATTTGGATGAAGCAGCTGCAAGATGATGCGCCGCCCAGACTTGCTCTTGATCAGCTCGCTCAGATTGCTCTGCAATAATGTACAAATCAACGTGACCACCAGTCATATACACACCGCCCTGTTGTCCAGTGTCATCTTGCCCATAAGATCTAGATTTCATGTCTAATATTTGTGCAAAAAATGGTGCAGAGTGCTGAGACACAAATGAACAGCAAGACTTATGAATGCGGCATACAGGTATTAACTTGCAAGAAGCAGCTCTCAGGTACATCCGGTCAGGGATGCTGTACAGTTGACACTCATCAAGATATCAGTCCGCCCGTCAACATGTTTGTCCTCATAGAGCTACCACACATAAGACAGAAAATGCTAAGATTGCATAAGCAGGCAGAAGCAAAATGCGGACAACATGCTGTACAGATGGTGATTTCCATGCCAGAATCAGACAGCAAAAACACGTCACCAGAGACAGCAGATGATATGCAATCACAGCTCACCTGAAGCTCTGGTAAAATCTGCTTCTTCAACAAGGCTGTGTCATCCACAGTGTCAAGGATACACAACAAGACCACATGGCCAAACTCATCCTGAGCCATCTTGAAGATTGAGTCGGCCTGACCAGCCAAGCCCTTGATGGCCTTCTTGCGGTCCTTGGCTGTGCCATAAGTGATGACAGCACAAGCAACCTGAGCCCCCTCCTTGGTGTGGACTAGGCGCACCAGGGGGGGGCCTGACAGCAGCTGCACTGCCTCTGATACAGACCTTCCAGGACTAGCTGCAATGTACTCAGCCAACATCCTGCAATCAGTGGCCTGCTTATGGAGTGCACACTCTGCAGGCGTCGCTAACTGCAAACTTTTTAAATGAACACTGAGCTGGACCTGTGCAATATTTACATCCCAAAATCTTGATCAGCTGAGAAGTGTTTGCAGGACTACAGAAAGTAACACAGCATGCTTTCAGTGAATTGCAACTCAGCAGCAAATAAGAGGATGTCATCATGCAATTTGCAGTATGACTGAGTCACACTGACAACCAACACGCCAAGCTCCCTCAATAAGACAGGCCAGTGTGACAGTAGATGTGTCAATTGGCCAGATACATGGTTGCGTGGACTGACCTGTGCACAAGGGGTGGATCCACCAGGGCCTTCTCCATGATAGGGATGGCATGTTGTGCCATGTTGCGAAGCACCGCCTTCTGCTTTGCAGCAGGCAGCTCCTTCATGAGATCAGGCAAGCGCTTAGCCTCCCCTGAGAACAGCACATACTCCCTCCCGTACAGCTCAGCTGCCATTGCACCTTGCTGCTTGCGTGTGGCTTCATTGTACAGGTCATCAATGACTGCAGCGCCGCAGGGATGCCGCAACAGCTGTGCAATGTGGCCCTTGAACATCTTCAGTATTTCTGCAACACAGTGTGAAGGACATGTTGAAAGGATTTACAACTGGGCTGTGCAGAAAGAGATGGGCCGGACTGCAAACTATGCATGTCTCTTGCTGTCATTGGTCTGGCCCACAAGCAGAAGTATGTGGGAGAAAAGCAAAATGTGCAGCAAGATAATCTATGTCAGCCAGGCCATGACCCATATGAGAAGACAGCATCTCATGCAGGTTTCACTCCTAGCTGGTGCTACATTTTTCAACAAGCGCAAAGCAGTAGAAAAGAGTTAAATCAAACATTGCTCATGCCTCAGGATTTACTTTGTGTCCTCGCTTGACAGCTGAAAGCTGCCATCGGTAAGATAACGCAGTATTAAAAAGCATCATTGGCATGGAAGTGTAAAAGCATGTGGTGTGCACCTGCCTGAGCATTTACCTGGGAACTGTGCTTTGGTTGCAGCAGAGATGAGCTTGCACAGTAGGAAGTGGCCATATGAACTTTTGGCTAGGTCGACAACCCGTGGTGCAGCTTCAGCCAGCAATGCCTTGCGATCAGTCTCATTTCCGTGCTTAGCGCAGGCTTGAATTACACGGGAAGCTGTATGTGACATGGCAAGGTCAGCAACCCGACCCTGGACCTGATGATCAAATGCACAAACTTCAGGCAACAAGGAATTGACCAGTAACGGCTGCAGCAGCAGGTTTGGCCATGGGCTGCATCGAGGAACAACCCACCTGATTCAGTATTTCATGCACAATGTCAATCCTCTGTGCAGCTGTAGTGTCTGGATGCCTCAGCTTCTCCCACTTTGCTGTAATGTCCTGAACGTAACGCAACGTCCATAGCAGCAGTGTAAGCTCCAATTTCATCAGCGGCCAGTTGTCAGTCAAGGCCACCAGAGTACCTGGAGGACGGCAAGCAACAAATCACAGAAGGTCAGGCCTCACCTGAATGAGAGCGGCGTTTCTCTTAGTGCCCTTGGATTTGACTGCATTTAGGTCAGACCTGCAAGTCACGCGAGAAAGGTGTTCAGCACCAGATTTAGAGCGTACGATGGCATAGAAAAGTAGAAGTCAAACTCACTTAGCAGCATGCTTCGAGGCGGAGATTGAGTTGTCAACTTTCGCCTTCTTATGAAGTACTTTAGCACCGTCCGCGGATTCGTGGACACGTTTCCTCTTGCTCTTATCGGCATGTGTACCAGGTTTCACAGGTTTAGCAATGAAGGCCATGGTCACGGCGCGTTTTCCACGTCGCAAGAGCAAGTGCTCGAACACTGGCAATTGAGCTGCTGTTGGCCGCCTGTGCTGACTTTTTGTCTCCATCCCTGGGCTCATGGCTGAACCCCAAATAGATCCCAAATCCCAAAATAGTCTGTCCATGCTGTCTGCCCTGGTCTATCAGCATCTTGAGCGCTGATGTCACTGTTCTACAGCGCGTATATGAATGAGGATCTGCCATACATTTTACCCTAAAGCGGTGCTTGCACCAACACCAGTATCAGCGGTACCCTCGACAAGAAAGTGGAGAGTGGGTTACAGAACGTGTGTGGACACTGGTCGTCTCCTTCTCAAAACGCAACCCGCCAGGATCCTGTTCTGCAGCGGTCGCAGAGACATATCCCGGCAGTGCCGGCGAAAGCAGCTGAGCGCAGCAGGCGCGGAGTGTTCATTATGCTGTGCAAACGTCAAGTAGGTCAAACAATAGCTTGACCTTTGACGCCGCTTTGCAGCTTGGGCCGGCGAGTTTCAGACTGCTGCATCATCAAGCTTTGATCTCGAAGACCAATCTGAGGCAAGCTTACACGACGCTTCGTCGTACACATACCTCTCAAATGCTGTGGCTAGTAAGGTTTTGTGGCTGCAGGGTAATAGCAAGTTCAAACAACTGTGCCATTCACAACTAAAACTTATATCCACAGTGATACAGAAACCACAGGGTCAGCTTTGGTTGTTTGAGATTGGACCTGGATCCAGGTGCAAGCTAGTTTCTGCTTTGTGAATACTGACGTCAAATTTGCAGGTGCATACAACACAAGGATCACCTTGTACAGGCGTGAGGCTGCCACCCTTGATGCTGGCCAGTTACAGCTGAGCAAAATTACAACCTTCACAGACCCTGGTGCGCCAATAGTCAGAATGTTGCTGCATGCACAATCACCAACGCTGGCAGTCATTGATTATCATGCATGCATGCAACTGTTTGACCGTGCAGGTGTGCAAACCTCTCCGCCAGATCTGGATGGCACATTGTTTCTTGGCTTGGTAAGTGTCTCTCAGCCATGATGTGCCAGAACTGCATGCAAGTTTTGTAGGTGTAGCTTGTACACCGCGGCAAACGCGTAAGCCAAGTTGGTTTGGAACACAATGCATGCAGCCACTATAATTGTGCAGGCGGGCACGGGTGCTTCCTCCCGAGGTGCTGAGAAGGCATTGACTGAGGCCCAGCTGGTTGACCTGCCTAACACAGGAGCCTTTGTGCTGCCCCTTGCAGCCCACAGCTTCCTTGTAGGCTTGCTGGTCATTGAGCAAATTGCCCTGCTTCCCCATCTCCCTGCTGACAACAAAGATGTGGCCCTCCAGCAATTGCAGCCAAGACAGTCTGCAGAAACGGCATTGGGTATGTGTTTTGTGGCTCTTTCTGCAAGGGAACAAGAAAAGTGTGTGTGTGCACAAAGCATTATTGCTCAGAGTTTCTTGTAACAGCTTTACGAATGATGACACTGACAGGCAATTATGGACGTCTTTTTGATTGTGAGCTGAGCTGTCGATCAATACTGCAGGCAGTAGCGTAGAGGATGTCATGTTGTCTGGCAAGGACAGGGAGATTGTCCAGCTGGCAGGACAGGTGCTCTCTTCGGCATGCGCTATTGACTTGCGTTCAGCGTTAGAGAAAGCCCAATCTGCAATGCGCAGCCAGCAGGTCCTTGGTCTAGTTGAAGAGGTGAGGCTGCCAATTTGATCACTGGCGAACCAGTGATGGAGCTCCGACTGCGTAGTGAGAGACCATTACAGGTTCTCTAGCAGCACATGCATCAGCACAGCAGTGACACATGCTGCAGATGATTCTGCAGTCTGTCAGCTTGAGTGTCATCGTTTGATGCTCCGCAAGCTTCACGTTGACGGTCTGCATGCAATTGCAGGTACGAGGACCATTGACAGCATTGAGGACACTGGGGAGCATATTGGTGCCCCGCCTGCGCCAAAAAGAGGGTCAAGAGATTGACAGGGATGTTGCTCAGGGGATCCTGACGCAGGCATGTGCTTCTCACTACACCGCTGCCCACACGATAGCTTTCAGTCAGATTCCAAAAGTTGGATTGTGCTGCCTTTACCAGCAGCAAGTATAGCCACACAGGTTAGACGATCTGCAAGCACAAATTATCATGCATGCAACAAGCTTCTGTACGCAGGAAGTGGTACAAGCATGTATACCTGTCACAACAGGGCGCTTCAAATTGTGAGATTTGCAGATGAGTTGGCATGAAACTCATGTGAAAGGAGTCAGCAAGAGCATGACCACTGTGAGTTGCTGCAGGGGGACAGGCTTCAGGAAGTGGTGTCTCAGCTGCAGGCTGCAATTCATCCTGTTGCTCTGCCATCCACTTTTGGTCCAGTGACTAAAGGAGGTTTGCCTGCTGCACCAAAACCCTCGAAGCATTTAAGCAACAACACCAGAATAGCATCACAGACCCTTTTGCCACCAATGAAGCAGGATTCAAGTGCTGATGATCAGCTTCAGGCATAGCATCAGCAGTTTGCTTTCTGTATGATGTACAACTGGTACTTTTGCTTCATTGCCAGTCCAACAACAAGTACCTGTTCCTTTGTGGTTAGATGGCTTTCTATACGCAGATGACATACAGACAAAGTTTTTGACATCTCAGGTGACAGACTTGAGTGTCTGCAGATCTTTATGTGCATGGGTACCATGTTGATAAGCCCCAATGATGCACACTGAAAGCGTTTACACACTATTTTGACATTGCACAATGATATACAAAGCGCTGGCCTATTACATGCAGCATGCGCTTGATTTGATGTCTGCGGTCCAAAATGAATCCAGTGATAAGACTGATTGCTCCATGAAATCAATGAGTTGATGTCATGTTCTCAAACAATGCTGTGGGTCCTTTGATGGACTGCTGGGATGTCCCATGCTGCAGCCGATGGATGGCCAGCATGCTTAGGAGGTGTAATGGCTACTCGCATGTGAGATTGTCTTGGGGGACTGTGAGGCCATTGCTTCTCTGCTTGCTCATGATCGTGCAGAATCTTGTCCTTCTCTTGTATCTGCTGTTGCCAGCCTTGCTGCAGGTCATGCGCTCTGGCCTGCTTTTCGATTTGCAGCTCCGGCTCTAGCCTGGCTGAGTTGCATTGCCATGTTGAGACAGGGCTTGCAGGTCTTCGTGTAGGCGAATCTGGCCGTGAGGCTGTTAGCACCTGCGGGATAAGAACAAATATTCTTCCCTTTATGTGCTGAATGAAGTGCTCTACAAATGGAGCTGGCTATTTACGCTGTTGCTGACAGCATCGAGCTGTCAAAATTGAAGTGTAATGTCTTTCCACATGATCTGCATTTCAGCCATGGAAAAGATAGCACAATTTATCTTGTACAATTGCTGGCTCAAACTTCAGTCTAACTTAAGTACAATGCTAGATCAAGCGCAGCACCTGGGCAGTCTGCTGAGGTGGCTGTGAAACAATTCGCACTGGAGCAATGGGCTGCAGCAATGCCACTTCCTCTTGTGTGAGAGCCTCTTGCTGCACCTGTACTCATCATGCCAACGCTTTTGCATGGGGGGCTGCGAACTTCTGGTGAAGCATGTCAGGACCAGCTGAACAAGCAGAGGCACAATGTAGTTTCAGGAAATCAGCACATCAAGGCAGAGCTTGAGTAGGGGCCCAAGCCATCAAGTACACAGCCGCCTTGGCTGCATGAGCCATGTTGAAGAGAGAGGTACCTTGGGTGTGACTCCCCTCTTGCCATGTGCAGATTGCAGGCGAGCAAAGTGCATGTGATTGAAAGCATCACACTCAGCTCTAGTCATATACCTCTGCCGTCCCTGCATTTGACACAATCTGTCCTTTTGGTCTGCATTACCAATCAGGCATTTTGTCAAAGCTTTTGCCGTTAAAACTCAAGCATGTGACTTTCCTACATGTGAGCAGTTGGTTACCTGCAGGTAATATGAAGCATGATCTTGGGCAGTTGCAGGCCTGCTGACAGCACATGGCCTGGGGGCGAGCTGTGCTGGCGGTGGTACAACTGACCGAACAGCTGGGCTTGCCTGCTTCGATGTGGCCACTTCTGCAGCAGCTGAAACTGCAGGCTTCTCTGCTGTAACCTGCACATTGTTGGCCAAGACTTGCTTTTTATCCTTGATAAGAATGGGTCTACGTTGTTAGCCATAGACTGCAGAAAAGCATGCCATGATGAGCTTGCTCAGTGTACTTTGACCACAGCAGTAGTTGTATGCAAGGCGCAAAATTGTGTATAGCAAGACATGCCTGATTGAAGTCTGCAGGGGACTGCCTGAGTTGAACTGAGTTTCCTGCTGCACCAGTAGCTGCTGCAGTATTGCCAGGACCAGCCTGCCAAACATGCAGCACCAATTAGTTTGCTTCTGGGTTTGAGCTCAGTGACATCCCAGCAACTGACATACATTGTCATGGCTAACTGACTAGTGTTGTGCTCAGGCTGGTGACTCACCTGGTCTGAAAGCAGTAGGTCCAAGGCATGCAGGAAGGTCTTGTAGCGCACAAACTTGTCACTATGACCTGCAAACAGCAGGCAGATGTCACACCTGGGAATCTTGGCATATCTACATCACAAAAGCTCCACAAGCACACACACAGCAGCTTGCAGCATGGCTGTGCAGTGAAGACGTCCTCACTGCTGTGTACCAACCATGGATGGCCAGACACACAGGTGCTTACATCAATTCATGTCTCATTACTCAGCTGCAAATGGAAAATTGCATGCATGACACCACAGCAGCAAGCACACCTGCTGCATGTGCATCCATGAGGTCAAGGAGGGCTGGAGCCGACAGGGAATGCAGAGCAAGTCTGCAGTGCTGTCTCAACCCATCCTCCAGCACCAATCGTGTGACGTACCCGGTGCGCAGTCTGTACAACAGTACGTGTAATAAAGCACATGTACCATAAAACTCTGCACTCACCTGACAGTGTGTGTCTGTCATTCCAAGGGCAGCACAAGGCAAGACCCATGGGCAGCAGCGCCCTTGCAAACTGGAGACATGTCAAAAGCAAAGAAGGTATTCTGAATGCATTGGAATGCAGCACCTCATAGTCGCAATGATGATGTGCTATGCTGCCTGAGTGCAGAAACCATAAAAGGGCATAACAGGCTTGCAGATGCAGGCCTGGCAGGGGTTCTCACGTGTCTGCTGCAAAGCACACATGGGCAAGGCTGTCCAAGCCAGCATGTACAGATAGGGCGCCCAGAGGCTCTGCCTGTACCACAGGCTGCACGCATGTAGCCTGTGTCTGCTGAGGTGTGTAAGGCCGTGACAACTGCCTTGGCGAGTTGTGCACCGTCAGCACTTGAGCCGATGGTGGCCGGGTCTGCACGGCAGACATGTGGCCATGCAGGATGACCAGAGAATGCAAAGTCCTAACTGTGCGGGATGTGCAAGCTGTCACAATGCTGGGAGTGATAAGTCACGAGGCTTTTGGCGATGGGTTAGCAGCATGGATGATCAAGACGAAGAAATAGACAGATGATGCCATGATAAATTCTGCAGACAACTTTCTTGGCACTCTTGGGCACCATAGCACATGTTCTATGTGATGTTTTGCAGCCCAAAGGCTTGCCTTGCGCTCATGAAGCATGCTGATATGCTGCAAAGGCTCACCAGGGGCGACTTTAGTGGGAAACGCTGCAGCACCTGCTCATCGAGCTCCAGGCGAACAGCGTCTCTACCCTCCAAATGCAACCAGCCAATCCCTGGCAGCTCCACCTGCCAATCAACCATTCAGCTGGTAGGCATTCTATGTATACAATGCACGGACAGATTTCACAAGTGCACATGTTCAACAACGTGCTGCGCTCTTTGAGATGCTGTACCTGCAGATAGGATGAGGATGCAATGTGCTGATTGAGTTGCATCAGAGCTTCTTGGACAATCCTCCTGCATATGCTGGGGTGGAGGCGGCTCCTGTGTGCAACTTGCTCATAGGCAATACTAGCCAGGTCAGGACCTGCAATGGACAGGCAGTGATTTTCATAAACTGGCAAGAAGGCGCTTTGTATGCATACATACTGTACACATTCTATTTGACGTCATACTTTCAAAGCGCCCTTGAAGGCTGTTGCTCAGGTGCAGGACGGGCAGAAACTGCTGCTGAGCATAGACCCCTCCAGACTGCAACACTATACATCCGATCTCTGGCACCACAACTCCCTGCATGACGAGATGCAAAGAGCATCAGCTAGCAGACCTCAGCTGTAAAAATTCTGGTTCGAAACCCGATGGCTCCGTAAACACACCTTTCCTGTACGTAGCTGAGTTGCTACATGACCCCAGAGGTCTCTCCACACACTTTTGATGTGCTGCAAATGGATACCTGCTTGCAAAGCGTACTGCGAAACCGCTACCTCTTCAAGCAGCTGAGTTGTGGCAACGATCTTTTTGCCCAAGGCAGCGCGCCCCCGGCCCGGAGCCACTCGCATCAAAATTGTCGATCAGAAACACCACTAAAATCAAGTGCTATATACCGTCCTGGTGTGAACACAGGTGCACTCTTCATGTGTAAAATCAAGTTTACCTGTCACAACAGACGTTTGAAATCCACATGATTGGGCTCTCAAAACGTAGTATGGCAGTCTGCTTCCTTTGCAAGCTGCAAATGGCAGTTGTTGATCATGGTGATCATCACAAGCAGCTGATATCAATCGTTGCTGCATTCATGAGTAGAAAGAGGCCACAAAGAAAGGCAAACTTATGTCACCAGCACCTTGCTTTGGCAATGCCGCACTTTTGGGCAGCCCATCTGTGCCAGGCTTATGCGATGTGCAAATATTGTCGCATGCTGCCACAAAATTCCGCTGCTGCAGATCGTCTTGACGTACTGAAGTACTGATTATGCCAAGTTGCAGAAGTCAAAACAAAATGAAAACCCAATGAATACCAGAAAGCCTGTAACGTCCGTGAACCATACACAACATAGCAAGAAAGTCTGACATCGTATGTATGCTTCCAAGGCACTGTTGTGTGCATTGCTTCTCTCATTTGTAGCAAAAGGGGAAAGGGGTGATTTCCAAAGCTCCAAAAACTCTGCACACTTGGCAGCAGACTGAAGATACGCAGGCAAGACACAGCTTGAGCTTTGGCTCAGCTGCCGCACTCACTTCAAAAATAAAACATAGCTTGCACAACAAGAAATAACGAAATTGTACACACACGTAAATCCTCAGATGACATAGTCTAATATAAAATCATCACATTGGTCCATGTCAATGGACGGTTCTCGCTTGACCTGTAGTTGTTTGATGATGCGGGCGGGCACCCCCACTGCCACACAGTAATCTGGCAGCTCTTTCACAACAACACTGCCAGCGCCAACCTTGCAGCCTGCCCCTACCCTGATAGGACCCAAAACACTCACCCCTGCCCCGAGCAATGCTCCATCGCCTGCGGTAGGCAAGTCATGAACGCTGAACGTCAGTGCAAGCGGTTGCAGGCCTAATGCCAGGACATGTGGGTGAGGGGTACAAATCAAGAGATTGCGGCCAGCATAACTCTCCTGTAACACATTTGCTGCCATATGGGCAAGCCTTGACACAATACTCAGATACTAATGTGTAAGTCATGCAGAACAAATGTTGCATGGCAGAGCAGGTCAGCAGGCAAGAACGCACATGAACATGCATGCAGTTTGCAAGACTGTACCTATGGTAGGATGCCGTATGCCCTTGCCGGTGCCACTGCCTCCCAGAGTCACATGGTGAAGCATGGATACATTGTTTCCTACAACTGCTGTCTCACCGATGACCACACCAGTCGCATGGTCAATGAGGACGCCAGAGCCCAGCTGGGCCGCAGGATGTATGTCTACATGCAACACCTCTGACACCCGACTTTGCAAGGCGATAGCCAACATCTGCGCACAAGAGACTAAGATTAAGGCATAGGCTGTAACCACTGCATTAACCTGACCACTCGTAAGTCTGCACATGTCTGGACAGCCCTTGCAGCCTTTGCATGCTCTGTGACTGCTGACCATGATTGACGGGTGACCAACACAAACCAATAGTGCATTTATGTACAAGTTTTGTCAGTGCTGCATAGTGTGCATGGCAAGAGAAGGAAAGAAAAGCCTCTTGGCAACAATTCAAAGAGACGCCAAGTATTATACTGGGTTGCCCAGGTGTGCATGGCAACACATATCACACCAACAATACCTTACGGTTCTTCTTCCAAAGCCAATGAGCTATCCTCTGGCACTGGATGGCCTGAAACCCCTTGAAATACAAGATGCACTGTGTGTATTTGTCACATGCAGGGTCCCTTTCCTTAGCTGCTTCCATGTCTGCCATGCCAGCTTCCAATATGCTCTGCACCAGCAATGTCTTGTTTGTGGGAGCTGATACTGAGGCAATGTGATCTGTAGCAGAGCTCTGCACTTGATCTCAGGACTTACAGAATCATCTTGGTAAGCGTCAAAAATGAGCCGCATGAGCTGTGTGCCAAGCAAGGTCCGGCTTTGCATTTTGCTGGCAAGCAGATGTGATAGCGCCTTGCCAAGGGATGGATGTGCCAGTATGTTCGTATGTAGAAAGCTGGCCAACAAAGGTTCTGTTTCCTGCACCATAGCCAAAAATTCCAGTTGCAGTCGCAGATTACTGTCAAACAGATACAGAAAGCATGGCTTGAAGATCTTCTCAATACACATGACCTACCGCATCTAGTTTTGCCTCTGTTCTGATATCAGACCAAAGCCGTGCCTGATGTGCATTGATTGCCCTGAGGCCTGCAGGGTGCTGGCCTGTCAAGCTATCATGTGAAGAACCTGTAGCAGAATCAGGTATTCTTCACAAGCTCCTTGTGTGGGCACAGTGGATACAGCAAGTGAAATTCTCTCGCACCTTCAGCCTGCCAAGATCCCGACCTTTGCTTAGCCCAGTCAAGGCCAGCAAGAGCATTGCTGCTGGCATTGTCTACAAGGCTTTGACGTAAAGAGGCACTGGACTCCCTGACGGCCACAGCTTGTGTACGCTGTAACCTGTTTGCACGTACCACGACTTGCGCACATGCGTGACTGGGTTCTGCAGGACCTGCCAAGCACCCAGAACAAAATCATGACTGGCTTGTTGATGCTCAAGTAGGATGGTGAGTAAGCGCATTGCTTCTGAGTGGCAGGGCTCTCAAGTGAACCCCGGCACAACGGCAGTGAACAGCGCAAACACCATGCGTTTGCGACTTACCCGCAGCTGAACGACCTTCGTGCGGTGTAGAGGGGACTACGCTGCCCCTGAGCTGCAACATGACGCTGGTCTCGCCACAAGGCTCAGCAAGCCCGATGCACGTGGCTAGCTAAGAAAGAGGCTTAGTGGAGCGCGAACTGTTGGGCACATTATGCGCTCTTTCTGCAACTAGTCGTACGGTCGGTGGTCAAGGGCACAGCGACGTAGCCGATTTGGTGATTCAAGGTCTGGACGCACAATGCATTATGGCAGAGATGATCAAAGGCATGAGGTGCAACTGCACGTGCCACGATCGCAGTGAACATTCACGGCCTCCGTACGTACGTACGATGCCTCGCTTGCGAACTGGGCTGTGGTGCACACAGTCGATTTCACGCCTGCAGGCGAGTGACCTGGGATGAAAATTATCACCGGGTTTGCTGTCCCTGACCAGGCAATAAGCCGGCAGACAAAGTTTTGGCCGTACTGACGTCGCGAACATGCAACTGATCTCATGGTATCGGCATTGGCACATTCTGATGACAACGATGCGCAGATGCGTTGTCATCAGCAAACCCATGTAGACTTTGAACCTTTGGAGCTCGAGCAGGTACGATCGAAACAGCGTTTCGATGTTGCTCTGTGTCGCCGACTTAAACGTTTCGTCTTACTATGCTAGGTTGACCATGAACGTGCCGTGCGTCGAGTCAGCCGGCACCTTGTCGCTCTGTTTTTTCTCCTTGCAATCACCTGCTATCTGGATAGGGCCAATCTAGCGTTCGCAGCGAGTCAGCTTCGTGAAGATTTGCATTTTTCTGCAACAACTTATGGTCTTGGAGCAGGTATGGTCTTTGAGCAGGTCAGTGCCAGAGCGCCATGAGCGCAGGGTGCTACATGCAGTATGTCAACTCATCAACCACTGACCTACTGCAGGTGTTTTCTTCATTGGATACGCTTTGTTTCAAATCCCCAGCAACCTCATATTGGTGAAAGTTGGAGCACCACTATGGCTGGGATGCATGCTTGCGCTCTGGGGTGCAGTTGCCGCTCTCTGTGCTTTTATCACCTCGGCTGCCCAGTTTATGACATTACGGTTCCTACTGGGGATTGCGGAATGCGGAGCCTTTCCAGGTGTCCTGCTATATGTCTTACCTTCGCAAGTCAACCCATATAGGCATGACAAGCGAACATTGAAACTTATTGCCATGTGCCTCATGCAACACACAGAAATGACCTTCTGCTTGCAATGGTCCAGCCAGCATGTGCAGACTTGCTGCTCAACAGGCCAAATGCTGTCTGTTCAGAACCTCTGTCATTTTGGGGCGCAGCCTTCAAACATCCTTGAGGTCTGGCAACTTCACAGCCCTAGTCAATGCAATGTCAATGGGCAAGCCTGACTTGTGCAGCATTTCGCAGAGATCAAGCCTGTCTTAGTTCATAAGGGAGCATGTGTGGGTCTGCTTATGCTGATCATTCATGCAGGCATGTGGTACCACCTGTCCTTGTTCCTGGATGCTGGTGAACTTGGGGTAGCCTACACCGGCATCACTACAGCCACAGCTTTGAGCCAAGTCATAGGAGGTCCCTTGGCTGCAGCATTGCTGCTGCTGGATGGTACCTTTGGTCTCCATGGCTGGCAATGGCTCTTCATTTGTGAAGGCATCCCCACCATCATCTTTGCTGTAGTTCTGAAGGTAGGCTGACACTCTGTTGTTTATGAAGGCATGCTCTGCCACCATAAAAATGGTGGAATTGCTCTGCATCTGGTGCTCTGCATGGGCCAAGGGATAATACACTATCACTCTGGCGGTGCACAGGCTGTCACATGTTCTGACCGCATCATCAGTGGCCACCTTGACAGTGGACTCTTCCAATGAGGGCATGACATCATGAACCTGTAGCTGCTTGCCAGATGCCTGCAAGTGCAACTGCACATCTGAAAGGCAAGTCTTGTGTGCAGGTCTACTTGGCCCCAACCCCAGCAACAGCTCAGTGCCTGACCACCCAGGAGCGTGTCTGGCTGCAAAAGCGTCAGGATGAGGCCATTGCGGCCAGAACTGAGTCAAATTGCCACTCTTCTGTCAAAGGTGCATCAATAACAAGCTCGTCAATCATTTGACACCCAGACATCACTGCAACAGAAACAGAATGATGATCTGCTCCGCAAATTATCACGCAGACATCATGTGTGGCTACCCTGCATAGGAAAAGAAAATCTGACATGCAGGCCATGCCACACGCCAAACAAATCTGTGTTTGCTGCAACGACAGGCGGCCTTTTGAATTGGAGGGTATGGTACCTAGGTCTGGTGTGGCTCCTAATGGAAAGTGCACTATTTGGGATCATCTTCTGGTACGTCTGGTAGAGGCTTCTTGAGTGCTGTGAGTGCCATCCCTTGCTGGCAGAGCTCAGTAGGCACTGATCAACTATGAAGAATCACAGGCAAGAGTGTGATGTTGGCACGCATGTATGCAGGTGTCCGCAGCTGATTGAGGCGGGCTTCTATGGGAGCCAGGATGAGAACACAAAGGCTGGGATACCACAAGGTCCTGCCCCGTGTGTCCTGTCAAGCACTGACTGCATTTTTGTCTGCATGATATCTGCAAATCAACCTGAGACCTTGTCATCCCATCTATGCAACCATCCCTGCATGCTGTTGTAGTATTATGATGTTTTCAAGAAAACAGCAACACCAACTATCATGATGCAATGACAGATGAGCCAAACTAATCAAATATGACATGCTCCTGGTAGGGGTGAAGTTTGCCACAGAGCGGTTGTGTGGGTGCAGGGGCGGCTGCAGGGGGGTGGCACGACAGCAAGGTGGCTCTACTGTCAGCAGCAGTCTTTGCACCGGCTGCTGTTGCCATGATGATCAATGCCAACCTGTCTAAGCATGCTCAGGAGCGACACTGGCACGGCTGCCTCCCTGTCTTTGCTGCTGGTGTCTGTCTAGAGTATGTTACCTTGGCCCTCTATTGTGCATTCACGCTATGATCACTACAACAACACTTGTGGACTGCATCTTTGCTGCACATGCTTGAACCAAAATGCCATGTTTGTGCTCACCATGTTCCCAAAGCCAAAGCCATGCAGTTGCGCTTGCAATTGCAGGCTTATGACATTCTATGTGAACACAGCACACAGCACACAGCACGTTGCTATCTTTTGCTTGGTCTTGTCACCAAGTATTTGATGTCCTGTTGCTGTTGCATCCACGACTTGTCTGGCCCAAGTTGTGCTGACCTTTCTGTGCATGATCTACACTTATCACGGTGCTGTTTTGCACTATCTTGTCTTCTTTTGTTTTGGTTTGGCACCTTCAAAGCTCTGTGGCTTTTGTGCAGACTCATGCCGGTTGCTCAGGAGCTCTTTGGGTTCAGAGCCAGCTTTCTGCTGCTGATTTTGGGAGCTGCAGGAGCATGGTGCATTCACGGTCAGCTGCATTTACTGTGTTACGTACTGCACAAGGCCCCATTACCCTCATACATTGGACCTGATCACACCATGTATTGCACTCCTGTCAAATGGCCTGCTGCTTTTGCAGTATTGATACACCCATGCTCCCCACAATCCCAGCTTGAAGTCGTGTCCAACGCTGACAGTGACTGATCTGCTGGCGACAAGCTCAGCAACCAAGCCAGAATGGCAATGCAGGCCCACTGCACTCATGGCCGGCCACCTTCCTGCAAGGCAATGCGGCAGCAGCAGGGACAGCCCTCATCAACTCCATGGGGGCCCTGGGAGGCTTCATTGGCCCCTCCCTCATTGGTTTCCTAGCAGATGACAATGATGAGGACGACTATGGTGCAGCTATGATGGCTGTAGGCATCTTTATGATGTGCGCTGCTGTGCTGATGTTAGGTAAGGAAGTGCTGACAGTCTGCTCTGACCTCCTTGAGGGTACATATCTGTCAGCAGCTCCGGTGACAATGTCTGTGCTGCCTTGCAAGGAATTATTGCCTGTCTTAATTGCAATCACTGCCAGCCTGTTCTGTGAACACTTTTATGAACTGTAATTGTTCAATTACAACTTGGGCTTGGTGTATTCGTAGGCTTTCCAGAGCCTGCAGCTCCTCAGACAGCTGGCACAAGTCAGGGTCGTGAGTACAATGTAAACAAGACTGACCAAGAACTGGAAAGGCAGCCCATGTTGGAAGCTATTCCATGGGAACCACATTATGTAGACCATCGTCTCTGATAGCCCTTCCATTGCAGATCACTTCAAGGATTTGTCCCTCCTGCAATCGAAACCTGCCTTCCACCTTCGACATACATGCAGCTGTTTCTTTTTTTGCCCCACATTAGTTGAAGTTTTCATTGTGCAATCAACTTCTCACGCAAGAATGAGGTGTGTCCTCACGCAAGGCATACTGAACATTGCACACTGAGACATCAGTGGCTTGGTCTGTATCAGGACTCACATGTACGGTATGTACACGGTGTATATCATTGCAGTATGTTATTGTAACTACAATCAACAGCAATGTTGTTGCAATCCAGCCACTTCGTGTCAGTGGCTGGCTGCGATCTAACCTGCACCTGGGTAATTGCCAAGTGACACTTTACAGCTACAGTACTACACATATCATTCATAGTTTGCTCGACATAAGAGCTTCAGCGGAGGATGGGGCAGATTTGTGCTGCATGACTGATACCATCGCTTCTTTCAGCTTCAGCTTTGTAACTTTTCCAGAGGCATTCAAAGGCAGCGGCTTGTATTGAGCAGCAATGACTCGTGGAACCTTGAAAGATGACAGTTTGGCTTCTTGACAAAACCTCTGAATGAAAGACATGGTCAAGGGAACGGTAGGCCTTGAAAATGGTGGAGGGCTCAGCAAAATCCCTGTCCAAGAGTATGTCTTGTTTAAGACAATGACAGCTGAGACCTTCTCTCCAAAACGCTCATCAGGCAACCCAAACACTGCAGCAGCCTGAATGGCCGGAATCTGAACAAGAGCCTTTTCAACCTCAACAGCATGCACTGACTCTCCGCCTGTGCGGATGACATCTTTCACACGCCCCTTCAACCAAACTTGACCCTGAGGATCTATCGCTCCGATGTCTCCAGTCCTCAACCAGCCTTCAGGCAGCATGACACTTGCAGTCTCTGCCGGCTGCCGCCAGTATTGCATCATGAGATGGGGTCCCCTGGTCAACAACTCGCCCTCACCACTCTTGTCAATACATGAGGCCTCCTCATCTTCATGGCAGAGCAGTTGGCCTCCTGATGAGGTCAATACTGACATCTCAATGCCAGATGGGGGCAAGCCCACATTGACCCCAGACCTTGGTGGGTCTTCCAAGCCTGCCTGGTGAGTCAGCAAGCTCAGGGGTTTCATGCTGTGCTTTGGGTCAAATAGCAGTCTGAATGTCATGGACGAGCAGGCTTCAGTCATCCCGTAAGCTGTGTGAAGTGCAGTGTTGGGAAACACAGCCTGCACCTTGTGCTCAACTTCCCGGGACATGGCACCAGCGCCGACCAGAATCCTCTGTACACTGGAATAGGGCCTGGTGCCTGTACCTGTTGCTGCTGCTGCTGCCAGATCAGCCATCATTGCAGGGACAGCAATGAATGCGGTGACCTTGCTGCTCTGGATGACATCCAGTGTGTTGCCAGCGGTAAAGCGTCCCATGAAGAGATGAGTAGCACCCGCCATCAGGACAGCTACAGCTGATGACAGGCCTCCTATATGGAAGAGGGGGGCGGCATGTAGGTACACATCGTTGGCATTGTATCCAACAACCCTAATTTTGGCCATAGCTTGCCAGTGAAGCGCTTTGTGGCTGAGGAGCACGCCCTTTGGCTGCCCTGTTGTTCCGCTGGAAAAGCATATAAGAGCAGCACCGTTGGGTGAATGTTGCAGCCTGACAGGAGCTCCCATGTGATGATTGATAAGCTGTTCACTGTCATACTGGTTGTTGGCTGTTGCTGCTGTAGCTGGCTGCTCTGTTAGCAGGACTGCTTGCTGGAGGCAGCTGCAGCTGGGGTGGCCAACAAGTTGGAGGAATTGCTGGTTTGCTTTATCCACCAAGATTGTAGTTGCTTGACAGAGGTTGACGGCATTAGCAGCCTCTGTAATGCTCCAGCGTAGATTGATTGGAGCCGCTATAGCGCCGGTCGCTGTCACAGCAAGAAGGCTTTCTAGGAACCTGTCTGTGCTGTTCATAGCCATTATGACGACATCTCCTGGCTTTACTACAACGTTTTCTCGGATGGCAGCAGCAAATGCAGCCACACGCGATAGGACTTGATTGGCTGTGAGTTGTCGGCCATCGCAGACTGTCAGGACCTTCGCTGGTGTCCTTCCTGCTGCTGCTGTCAGGTATTGGCATATGTGAGCCATCAGTAGCTGCGCACTCAAAGAAGTTGAACAGCTCCTGCAAAGCAATATCGTTCTGTTAACTACAGAAATGCAGCTGTGGGTGATTGGCCAACCCTGGCCTGCATGCACCTTGGTACCTTAGAGAACTTTAGAGTTTCTTAGCAGCAAGCAGGTGTCTTTGCGCACTTCATCGCTACTGGCGTCGGCAGAGATAATCCAGGACGTGCGTCACCCTGATGGTGAGCTTTCTGCAATATATCATGCGATTTGCCTCTGCGACTGAATACCTAGTGACTAGCTACACTGTCGAGTCGTCACCTGGGTGAGGACCGACTGGAAAATCACCCAAGAATAAAATGAAAACCAGATGTGTTGCTGCAGAGGGAAGGCATGACTCATGTGTTGCACACGGATGCAGCTTATTTTATTTGTGAAACTTGCTTGCACAAATTGTGGCAATTGTGACTCGAAACTGTGACTGGACAACAGCGCTAGAATTCACAGGATCGAACGTGCTTTCAGTTACTTGATTCATCGTTGCTAAGTACAGAACCATGGATCTGGAAAAGGAGATCTTTGACGATGCTGAAGAAGCTTTGCCTGATGAGTTTCAAGGCATGACAGCAGACGACATACTGCGCAGGAACCGGTTGCTGGAAAACGAGATTCGCGTACTAAAAGACGAGTCTCAGCGCTTGACTTTGGACCAACAATCGATGAAGGAGAAAATAAAGGAAAACAAGGAGAAGATCAAGCTGAACAACCAGCTACCATACCTTGTGGGAAATATTGTTGAGATTCTGGACATTAAGCCTGAAGAGGAAGATGAGGAGGACGGTGCTAACATAGACCTAGACAGCCAACGAAAGGGAAAGTGTGTGGTCCTGAAGACATCCACTAGGTAAGTCAAGTCAGCATACAAGGCTATTGAGCTGCTCAGCAAAGAGGCATTGCTACATCATCTTGCGCAGTCTGAACACTGTTCTCGTCACTCTGCTTTTTGGAGTTTGCATGCTCTTGACCAACTTTCAAGGTCAAGGTTGGCTGAGGCCTGCTGTGTGCTGCAACCTTCTTTTAGGCAGACAATCTTCTTGCCAGTTGTTGGACTAGTTGATGCCGATACAATGAAACCTGGAGACTTGGTTGGAGTTAACAAAGACAGCTATCTCATACTGGATACACTGCCATCAGAGTATGATAGCAGGGTCAAAGCTATGGAGGTGAGACTCACATTACACACAAGATTTGCTTGTGCAATTGGCATGACTTTGCTTCCTTGTGCTCGTTACTCAGCCCAGACCTGCCAGGGCCTTCGCAGTGAAAGTCAAACATACCACTGTCACACTGTCGACTGGCCGATTGCACGAATGCTTTCAAATATGCATTTGGGGCAGTAAGCGCATTTGCCTGCAGAACTTTGGTGTAGCTCGTAGGGCTGCATGCTGCATAGGACAGATCAGGGCATAACGCATCAACTGCTCCTGGCATAGGTAGATGAGAAGCCCACAGAAGATTACAGTGATATTGGAGGCCTTGATAAGCAGATCCAAGAGCTGGTGGAAGCTGTAGTGTTGCCTGTCACCCACAAAGAACGGTTTAAGAGCCTTGGCATTAAGCCTCCCAAGGGTGTTCTCTTGTATGGGCCACCTGGCACAGGTGAAACGACGAGCTGCACTAACAAGTTTGCATTGTGTCTGCAGCCATGCTTTGAGCAAGTCAGGATATGTGGCAGCCTTGTAACAGATGTCAGCTAACATGCGTACTCTTGTTCTGAAAAGTTGCTCATTTGGTCAAAGCTGCCATCATGTATTTTGGTGTTGGCTCACTTGGTGCCTGTCTTTCAATCAGAATGCTGCTGACAACTTGTGACTTGCCATCATGCATGCCAAGCTGACGCGAGTGCAATTTGTGCAGGCAAGACTCTGATAGCTCGAGCGTGTGCCGCACAAACAAATGCCACATTCCTGAAACTGGCAGGGCCTCAACTGGTACAGATGTTCATTGGCGATGGTGCCAAGCTTGTGCGTGATGCATTTGCGCTTGCCAAAGAGAAGTCACCCTGCATTATTTTCATTGATGAGATTGATGCCATTGGCACCAAGCGATTCGACAGTGAAGTAAGCGGTGACCGGGAAGTGCAGCGGACCATGCTGGAGCTGCTCAACCAGCTCGATGGTTTTAGCAGCGACGACAACATCAAGATCATTGCTGCCACCAACAGAGCAGACATTCTAGATCCTGCGCTGATGCGGTCTGGCCGGCTAGACAGGAAAATTGAGTTTCCTCACCCTACTGAGGATGCTAGAGCCAAGATTATACAGATTCATGCCAGGAAGATGAATGTCTCACCAGATGTCAACTTTGATGAGCTAGCCCGCAGCACAGATGACTTCAATGCTGCACAGCTAAAGGCTGTCTGTGTTGAGGCTGGCATGTTGGCATTGCGAAGAGATGCTACAGAGGTCAACCATGAGGACTTCAATGAGGGTATCATAGCAGTTCAAGCCAAGAAGAAGGCAAATTTGAACTACTATGCCTGAAATTCACTCCAAAATCTGTGCTCACTGTACGTGCCTGCTTTTCTCAATGGCATGAATACATGCACATGCATGCTTTGTACATTGATGTTATGATGGTGCAGACCTGGTGTATGAAAGCACTTCATATTGCTGTGCTCTGAATACTTTGTCATGGTTTGATTTACTGGTTCCTTCTGGAATCCGATTCATAGCAGATGCTTGGCCTGGAAATCCCGGACATGTTTTTCGGGCTACACAGACGTAAACGTAATTGCATACTCTGTCTGAAACCATGGAGTGTGCACTTGCTTGCTGCCATGCTGTCAGATACATGACTGATTGTAAAGCAAATACTGCATGCAAGGGCCCCCCCCAGGTCCGCAGGTACAGAGACACCACGTTTACATGTGAAGATGCTGACTGGGTATCTTGGCTATAAGTCCAAGCTTACTTTAAGCAATGACAGCTTTAGATTCCAGAAGTTGGACAGAGAAGGTTTTCATGCCAAACTAGCTGGTCCTGATGCTGGCATGCCTTGGGTACAATTTATGGGTGAGTACATCCCAAACGTTATGTGATCATCAACTTGACTGTCTCAGCTGCAAGTCTATGACCGGCTGCATTAAAAGGAGTGTGGGGACAAAGCACGGTTGAATCAAGCTGTAATGCAGCAGCTGCCTGCAAGCTGATGACGACTATATGTGAAGTGCAACAAGAGACTGAGCCTAACATACATACATGACTGTGTACAAGGGATCTGACTGGCCTGCAATGCCATTGTAATCTTCTCAACAATTTGCGTGTTCTTCTCAAAGCGTCCCTGCTGCATCTTCCAATAAAATAAATCATATCTGGAAGACATTTTCATGGCATCATATGCTTGCTGCAAATGCAACATATCTGATCTCAATCGTCCACAGAAGAGATCATCAACCTGTCAGCATTGTTGCGTTTCATCCTTTGCAGGTCTCGCCACCTGCACACATGCCAGAATGTGTCAGAAACGGCTTGAATGACAGGCAAATCGGACGTTGCTTCAGCAGTGCACAAAGTTATGACATGCAGATGCACAGTTGCAAATGAGGCGCAATAGTAAAGACATATTCAAGGTCTTATCCAAAGGCATGGGCAGTGCAGCAATGGCTGCTAGGCCATGGCAACAGGTGCAAACCTGCGAGCTGCGCGGGCAGCAGCAGAGGCTGTGTCTGCTGCGGAGCCCCTGGGCACAGGGCCCGCCTCCTCTCGGCCTGCCTTAGCAGCATGGCCTGTGGCCACCCCTGTGGCAGCCCCCCATTTGGCCCACCGAGCCTGACTCTCAGCAACATGCCGCTTAGCTCTGATGCCTGCCTGCCTCTTCTCCCAAGCAATGCTGGCTTCCTGCAATGCACAAATACATATGTCTAGTGAATGAAATCTGCACAGCTTTGCTACTGAGCTATCCCATCAGCAGTGCACAAACAGCACAAGCAGCTGAGCAAAAGTCAGGCTTGCAAAGCATCAATGCACTTTGGGCATGTATCACAGCAGCATTGAGAGTATGCACGGGCATTGGCTGTGCAGCTATGCCAAATGGAGACAGTGTTCTCTCAGCTCACCAAGAAAACGTTAACACCTCCTCTGTTGCCTCCATGAGTGTTGAGCAGGTGCACATTGGTGCGCTCAAGCTTGCTCATGGAGTTCTCCAGCAATGACAGCTGAGGCGCAGTCACCTGCGCAGGCAAATGACACTTCCATTTGAGAATACAGCAAAGACATGGTGACATGCACAGGATGACCCACACTTGCTTGAACTTACCCAATGAATGCAGTCTACTGGACAGCAGTCCAATGACTCCTGCAGCATTTCATCGTTGTCCACCTGCTGAGCCATGGCCCGGGCTCTGCCAAAGTCTGGCTCCATCTGATATGTGTTGGGACAGACATTGGTGCAATTGCGGCAGCCAATGCATGTCAGCTCATCCACAAACACCTGCACGGTAAGAAGCAACTCAGTGCACAGGCAGTGAGCCTTTTGCATGCAGGCCCTCATAAGCATACATGCAGGCATGCAAGCATGTGTTGCGCATTGCCATACCTGGTCCCGTTCAAATGAAGTGTCTGTGAATGGGTTGATAGCATCACCTGATATGCCAACAATGGCATCGTATGCTGCTCGTCTGTCTGAGTGTTTCAGCGTCTGTACCAGCAAACATCTGATAAAAGCTGTGCAACTGTATGAACAAGACACATGAGCTTAAAGCCATACCTCATAGATCTCGTTGATGACAGTGGAAAACTCTAAAGACTCCTCATCTTGGCTGAGATCAGGATGACATTCTCGCATGATTGCATAATATGCCTTCTTGATTTGAGCTTCGTTTGCATTGTAAGACTGCATGCATGCAGCAAGAGGTCAAGGTTCCTGTAAACGTGCCCCAGGCAGATATGAGACAGATGCCGAAAAAAAACGGACCACTCCGAGGATGCTGTAGAAGTCCTCTTCCTCAGGCTCAGCAATGTCTGTGCGCGCAAAGGCAATAGGTTCAGCTGCAGCCGCTGACTTACACCGCTTCGCTCTATCGTTATGACCAACAAGGGAGCGTTGTAGGGCAGCACTAGTCTGTTTCGGCGTGGTCCTGAAAGTTGTACGGAGCCTGGGTGGAGGTGACAAATGCACGCTGGCTTCTACACTGTGGCTACGGGTGATCACGCTCGCTCGGACGAGTTCGCTTCGCGCAACCGTAGACACATGCGTTGGCATGACAGCAGGACGTTTACATGCAAATTCTGCTCCGGGTCAGGACTTAGATGTGCGGCACGTCAAGTCAGTCAATTTTGCGTCAATCAATTTTTGCGTGACTGTGAGGCAAAAATCAAGGCACTGGGTGCATGTGATGCCCAGATGGTTCGGGACTGCATTATCCCCCGGGCGTGTGTGGTCAAAATTCCAAGCTTCATGCTTTCAGGCGTCTGCACTATCCATGCTTGTGAGTTTTGCATGTTAGATCTGCAGTTTCAGTAGCTCTGTGTCAGCAAGGCATGAACACAGCGTCCTGTGCAATGCGCCGTGATGTATGCAATTTGCAGTCTGTGTCCAGCCCGCAAGCCCTCAGGAGGAAGAAAGGTGACACCGAAGTGACTGTCGCACGCAATCCAAAGACCAGCGCTGTTGCACTGTGGCACAGGCAGCTGCCCTACTAGACTGCCATGATGTATGTGAGCCACATCAGCTGTGTTGCAGCCCGATTTGCTTACGTCCACTAAGCCTCTACCTAGCCTTACCTAGCCATTAGTGCCTATGATGTAAGACATATATTTTGCAGCAGCCTACACATTGCATGCCTGCTTACTTGCAGTTTCAAAGCTTGTCACATCAAAGCTATGCAGCCTCACAAATCTGAAGCCCCATTGCATGCCTGCT
>JAABUK010000853.1_pt1 | contig 61483 bp, 80 predicted proteins | sample 5559141 | NCBI WGS metagenome assembly JAABUK01 (sample SAMN10711869, study PRJNA513367) | rock metagenome | isolation source: Antarctica rocks | place: Antarctica: Victoria Land, Pudding Butte nord | collected 2016-01-03
TGAAAGCCTTCTTGGCGCATCAAACACGAGGATGCAAGAAGAAAGCTGTTCTTTCTGGATCGTATTGGCTTGTCTTGGGCTGTTGCACTGAAGAGTTTGGTACATCAGCAATGCAGGCCACCTTGCGACCCCCAAGCAGCCTGAATCTTTGTTTGGCGGCAAGGTAGCGCTGAACAATTCGCAGGTGGCCTGACTGCGGAAGTGTATTTCTAACTTTTCTGTGAACGCTGCGAACGAGGGGTGGGAAGTTTAATAGGTCACTTCTTTAATGCAATTTACTGTACCTGCGAGCAATGCGCTAGTGGCGCTGTTGCTCCACAGATTGGTGTTGTATTGTCGACCAGTGTTCTCTCGCTTGTACAAGCGCGGCACACCTGTTTCCAGCATCTCGAGTCTCGCTACTAGTACTGTTAGTCTCGTGTTGCGCCACATGTGATCACTGCAAGCTCCAGCGGTGTTTATTCGGCGCGTGACGCTTTACGACATGATCAAGAGTGCTTAAGCCGCAGTGCAATGTTACACAGCATTCCGTCTCAAGCGCGGCTATGCTCTTTGCGCCTCTCTCATATACTTGCCTTGCGGCACAGTGCACAGCAGACCTACAGCAGCAGGCTTAGTGGTAACCAACTATCTCAATCGCAACAATGCGGATGCCGCTGCGCTGGTGTTGTGATACAGGTCAGAATATGACAGCTTTTACAGTCAAACAAGCAGAAATCTCTACATTTGTCTGGTAGTCATAGCCACATAGTTGCAGGAACAGGAAACCTCAGGTTTTCGCAAATCTGGCACAGTTTCTGTACGGCCAGTGCAGCAGGGCTTGATCAGCACACAACCTCCCAGAGGTCAGTCACTGCCTGGTTTGCACAGCATGCCTGCTTTGGCAGTGGCATGGCTGTCCTCGCAATGACCCCTGCTGGGCCTGCAGGGACTAGAGACTTTCACCCAGAAGAAATGCGGCTTCGGAGCTGGTTGTTTGATCACATGGCAGCAGTCAGTCGAGTGTTTGCTTTTGAACAAGTGGATGCTCCAGTGCTGGAGTCAGAGGAGCTGTTTGTACGGAAGGCCGGAGAGGAAATAACCGAGCAACTATACAACTTCGAGGTAAGTACTGCCCTGCAGTGTGTGGGATGTGGCAAGTGACGGTTGCCTCGTTGTTCCTGAGCTCTCTTGTGCCAGCTGCTGGTGCTCGGCTTCTTGCACTGAAGGCCACAGCGATCCATACATCAACATACACTGCAGCTGAAGTTCAGACAACACATTCCATCAGCATGCTGCATCACCAAGCTTCAAGCCCAACTGTCCTGAACAGCTGCTAGCATTGTTGTAGGACAAAGGTGGCCGCCGTATGGCTCTGAGACCTGAATTCACGCCATCCCTGGCAAGAATGGTCTTGCAGAAAGGCAAGGGTTTGCCGCTGCCTGTGAAATGGTTCACTCTGGCCCAATGCTGGCGTTTTGAGCGCAGCACTCGAGGCAGGAGGCGTGAGCATTATCAGTGGAACATGGACTGCATAGGTCAGGCTGCAAGCATCTGTTCGTAGCCAGCTTGTTACAACAAAGGCCTGCTTTGCACAGCAGCATGCAAAGCAGATCACACTACTGGGCATCACAACTTCAGGCCCTTGTATTCAGTTACATCGTGTAGAAACATAATCATCTGACACTGCCGTCTGCTGGTAATGCCATGCTCAGACTATGTGGAGCCTCTGGTACAAATGCCTGCAGAGATCCCATTGTCTGCTGTGTCAGGACCATGCTGTACCTGTTTTCACTTGCTACTTTCTGATGCAACCTTCTGCTGCTGAGTGCCATTGCCAATATATAGTTAGCCCTTAAGTATCTACTGCCAACTCTCATCGATATGTCACTGCACTGACAGATACTGCTCCAGTGCTGAAGGTGTTGCTGGTGTTGAGGCTGAAGCAGAGCTGCTGGCTGCAATGGTCATGTTCTTCCAGAATGTTGGTCTGACAGCACAGGATGTGGCTATCAAGGTGTCCAGCCGGCAGCTGTTACAAGCTGTTTTGGAGCAACACATGGTTCCTGCAGAGTCAACCAGTCGGGTCTTTGTAACAGTAGACAAGATGGACAAGCTGCCTCAGGAAACTGTAAGCCACATCAGCATCCTGATCGGCAGTACCAAACTCTGTCAGTGCTGGTTAGTCAGCCTGCTGACTTGTGTGCTGCACTGTATGTGAGTCAAGCTGCGCTTTATTGTCTGCTGCTGAGATAACTGCTTCCTCTGTCTGCTTGATTTCGCTGCTGTACACTGGCATGCTCCATCTTCCAGGTTCTGCTGTCTGCATATCTGGGCTGAAGAGTTAGCGCATCTTAGGGTCCTACATGATCGGTCTTTAGAAATGACAGCTGGGCCGTGAAAATGACAGCTGGGCCCTAAAAATGACAGCTGGGTCCTGGAAATGACAGCTGGACCCTGGAAATGACAGCTGGGCCCTGAAAATGACAGCTGGGTCCTGAACATGACAGCTGGACCCTGAAAATGCATGGCCTGTGCAGGTAGTGGCTGAACTACAAGCTGCGGGGCTGAACCCAGAGGCCATTTCAGGCATCATGGCAGCCATGCAAGTGCGCAGCCTTGAAGACTTGCAGCAGCTGCTGGGAGACAACACGCCAGCTGTACAGCAGCTGCAGCGCCTGTTCCGGCTTGCAGAAGGCTATGGCTTCCAAGACTGGCTGGTGTTTGATGCCTCCATTGTGAGGGGACTGGCATACTACACAGGTCAGTACTGGAACCTGGCATACTGTTTCTTTCAGTCTGTGGGATCCTGACATAGTGTTCCTTCAGTCTGTGAAAGGATATCGTTTGTCTTAGTCTGTGGGAATGTGACATACTGCTTCTGTCCAATTTGTGGCAGCCTGAGTCTGAGGTGGGTGAGCAAATTCAGCTCGAGCATGTTGGCATACAGCTTTGTGCAGGCTAAGACGTTCAGGATTGAAGCCAATACTTTCATTACTGTGCGGCAGCACAGCAATGTTGCGTCCAACAATGCATGCCTTCTGTTGATAGTTTGATCAGTCCAAGTTTGCTTTTCAGGCATTGTATTTGAGGCGCGAGAGAGAGGGGGATCTACTTGCCATTGCGTGCCTTCTTTTGGTAGTTTGCCTAGTGTGAGTTTGCTTTTCAGGCATTGTGTTGAAGGTGCGGGACAGGAAAGGGGAGCTGCATGCCATTGCATCCCTTCTTTTGGCAGCTTGCCTAGTTTGAGTTTGCTTTTCAGGCATTGTGTTTGAGGCAAGGGACAGAAAAGGGGAGCTACGTGCCATTGCTGGAGGCGGCCGGTATGACCAGCTGCTGGAGACCTTCGGGGGCGAGCACCAGCCCTGTGCTGGCTTTGGCTTTGGAGACGCAGTCATCATGGAACTCCTCAAAGACAAGCAGCTCTTGCCACAGCTGAACCACCAGGTACTTTGTAATGTGCCGTTGCTCTACACCATCTGTGTGTCAGCTCCAGTCTGGCACGCTCATGAGATGTGGCGTTTGATGCAGATGAGAGCTGTTGTACTGATCAGCAGCAGCAAATGTATGTTTATGCACAGCACGTTGTTGTCAGACCTGCACCTCCCTGATAGCGTAAAGCCTACGTCTGGTTGTAACTCATAGCATGTGGAGCTTGTCTCTGCGATGCCAATGACTGTATCTTGATTGCCACGGTTTGCAGCTTTTGCTGTCTGTGGCCTGTAACTCCTTCAGGTCGCATCCTCTACTCAAATTTGGTGCAATTCCGTACACACTATGTTGTATAGAGCCATGTTGCATCAACTGTCTGCAGCCTCTGCTGTCAGTTACACACTTGTATGGTGCGGTCTTGAGGTTGCAGTCACTGTGGGCTGTAGCATAGAAAAGACTACACCTTTCGGCGTCAATGAAAGGGTCCATGAGTAGTCAGATATTATACCGTGCTGCCCAACTGTGGACTGTAGGTAGAGGATGTGGTGATGGTGATGGATGAGGATCTGAGACCTGCAGCATGTGAGGTGGCAGCCAGGCTGCGCAAGTCAGGGCGCACTGTAGACCTCATCCTGGAGCCTAAGAAGATGAAACAGGTCTTCAAGGTAGACATCGTCGAGCTTATGCATGAGACTTCTGCAGGATGCAGCTTGAAGATGCATTACATGCAGCCATGCTGGTACAGTTGGTGTGGACATCTAGGCTGTCAGCCTCTAGGATAATGGCAATGCAGTTGAGAGAGCATGTTGTTCGCAAAAAGTGTTGAAAAAACTGCACGAGCAGAAACCCACAGGCATTTGGCTGTGAGTGCTGCCCACAAGCATTCTTCATAACTAGCAAGCGTTGCTTCAAGATCCGTGTCTTCTTGCCTGAGAGCCACTCAATGCGTTGCAGGTCACAGACCGCACATCAGCACAGCGGCTTGTTATTGTGGCACCCAAGGAGTGGGAGGCAGGCAGGGTGCGTGTAAAACAATTGGACTCAAGGGAAGAGAAAGATATGTCACTGGATGAGCTGATCACGCCTTCACAAGTGTCAGCAACCGAAGCGGTCTACATTTCTCAAGAGCGTCACAGCTGTTCTGCCATGTCTGTCAATGGACACAGCCGTCTTGCTTGATCTTTCAACAGTACTCAGGTGTGACCGTCAGTAGCACTGTGTTCTGACTCAACTTACATTGACTACGCTAATGACATCAGCTCCTGACTCAAACCAGTTTTACTGCGACGCCTAGCAGCACCAAGGAGATAGTGGCCACCACATTTGCAGTCATGCTGCTTGGTAGTGTGCTAGTCAAATACAGCTTGTGATCCTGTGCACCTACAAATCCCCTGGCGCACATTGCTTGAGCTATGCTGTCGCTTCTTTGCATGAGGTTGGAGAAAAGTCGACCACCAAGCCGAATCAGCACTTGAATACCCCCAGCAGGCCCCAACCCGTTCCAATCAATTCCTCTGGCAGCCAAGCCGAGGCTTAGGTTCCTCACCTCCTCAAACACCAATGACATGAAGCGGAGGGAAAGCAGCAGTGTCAGACCTACATGTTCATCCACACATATATTCAAATCAAATGAGCAGCATTTGATAATTGGCCACATGAGACTATTCAGGGGTCAGCGTGGAAGGATTTGAAGGAGCAACGTCTCTACAACAACACATACCGCTTCCACATTCACAAGACTTTGACAACATCAAAGCATGTGCTTGTTATTGTATTGTGTAATGAGATGGGCTATATAACAAACAACGAAGGGGTTCATGTGGTGCAGCAAAGAGACCAGAGCACCCACCTATTTCATTCACAGGAACCTTCAGAATAGCAAGTGGCCGTAGCAGCGTGCGTAATGCCACAGCCAGCTCCTCTGCAGGAGTGCATGTCAAGCACAGGCTGGCACTCTGCATCGCAGAGACTTTTTTGAACAAAACACAGTACATGCCATGCTGTGTGCAAGAGGGCTATCTTGGACAATAGTAATGCAGCCATCTTACAAGTAAAGCATCTGCACCTTGTTGGTGCACAATTCTGACAGAGCCATAAAGTAACAAGAGGTAGGCCAAAAGATGAAGGCGGAGGTCAGGTCTGTACAGGTAATGATGCTCTACTTGCTAGGCAGAAGCAACAAGATCACAGAGGTGAACACAAATCTTGGGTTCGTGCCATTAAGAGAGAGAAAGAGAGAGAGAAGCATTTCACGTCCTTTGTCCAGTAATGATGTGTTACTTGCTGGAGTGAAGCAAGCAGGTCAGAGGCGCTTGCCTGGAAGGCCACAAAGGTGAGGGAGGCGGCTGCAATGCCCAGGCTGATGGAACGGCGGGTGATGGTGATGATCCACAGATGCAGGATGACGTATCTGTAGCTCTGTGCTGGCCGGGGCATTCCAGGTAAGCCCTCCAGGGCTGTGGGAGGGTGCCTCTGCTGCAACATAGGCGGTACTCCATCTGCAATGTACCACGGAGCTTTCTGGAACATGAGTCAATGCTGACATGGCAAGACATGCCTGAGCAGCATGCATACCTCATGATGCCATGAAGCAGAACAGGTGATTTTGCCTTTGGCTATCACACACGAGCAGAGCAGTCTGCATTGGGTTAAAAGGCCCACATCTACTTGCTATCACATGTACACTGCCACAGCTGGAGTGCTAAATCCTGCCAAGCTAAGGTCATGTATGCGCTGTAAATGGTGTAAGCTATCTGCTATCAATGCATCAATCCACCTGCTGCTCTGACTCAGGAGACTCAGGCTGTGGGGTATTGCAAAGTCACCAACCTGAGCCAATTGCTGTGAAGACAAACAGGAGCAAGGCTAACAAGCCCAGGCGCCGCAGCTGGGGCTTCCACAAGCGAGAAGGAAGAGCAACAGCAGTCAACAGAGCACAGCCAGCAGCAATGCTGAGCCTCATGACTGCGCTAGCCCTTGCCATGTACACTAGCAACGCTAGCAGCCATATCTGCAGGAAGAGAAGCAAAATCTGGTTCCCTGCAAGACTCACTTTTGCAAACCATTCATGATGGCATACTCACGATGACATGAAGACAGTCCTATGTACCACTGCGTTCATCTGGGAGCGCCAACACATGCAGCAGCCAAATCAGCAGGAAGTATGCAGCATCCCTACTGAAGCCAGTCTACTATATGCTTGACAAGACAGCGTCTGAGATTGCAGCAAAGACAAGGAGGAGGAGCACATGAGCAGCCATACCTCCTTTACAACAGCGCTGACTGAATGTAGAAAGGTCCGTGGTTCCGGGACATATGAGCTGCAAATGCAAACAGTGGTATAGACAGTGGTATAGGTAAGTATAGCTACAATCTCACTCACGCTTGCTGATACTCACCTATAGGGTACATCTGATGTTTTGAGGATGCCGGAAAGCACACGAGCTTCCAAGCTGGGTTGGTTGAAGCCGGTCCTGACCTTCGGTCCTGCAAATAACGCCAAGATGGCTGACCACACTAACAGCGTGAAAAGGACTCGATCGAGAAGCATTTCAAGCTCACCCGCAACTGTTGGTGACTTCACCAGCCTGGAAACCAAGACTTTGCGTGGACTGCCGCAAATCAACGTGTGTCTGGCCTGTCCTGCTGTTAGTGATCTGGTCGCGACTCCGCGATAGAGTAAAGCGCAAGGCCGGCATTTTACATAGCTGTCGCCACACACAACAGCATTGGGCATAAGCTACCACCGCCAGTAGTACGTGCAGCTGTTCGGCCGGTTCAGTCCGCTTTGAGCTGTGCGCGGTGCTTTGTTGCGCAGCAGGCTATGGTCGGGATGGCCCTTTGGGATTTACCGTGACTAATGCATGTCATCAGCATCAGTGCATGATAGATTGGATCCAAATACACTTTCCCATGGTTTGTAAAACTTGGCAGTGCCTGGATCAGTGCATGAATTTGCAGAATTGCAGATGTATCATTGCAGCTGTATCATAACGGTGAAGGGTGAAGGGACAAGTCTGACCATGGCAAAAAGCAAAGGTAGAAAGTTTAACCTTGAACGAAATTGGTAGCAAGCTAAGGTGATATCAAGCTGTTTGTTTGCTCTCAGATCCTTTGTCGGCAGCATTTCCTGCCTGGTTGTTTTCATCTATCAGAAAAGCTCTGTGGCCATGAGAGGAAATACCATGATGAGCATGGCCCGGATTCTGGCTTTCAACAGGAACTGATGTTTGAGTTTGCGCATCTGATTGCACAGCGTCTTGCCTTTGCTGCAGGTTAACATCAGTCTGCACGCTTTTGCCATCAGAAGATGATGATTCAGATGAGGAATCAGAGCCTGCTTTTTGAGAACCAATTGAGATAGGATGCTTGGGGTGTGTCGATAGTAAGTGTTCTCGAAGTGCCTGAGCAAAATGGCCCCTTCCATTGGGGTCAGAAATGCCAGCACCAGCCAGTAAGCTGACAAGAGCATCATCTTCAGCTGCAACATCAGAACTATCTTTCCTGTCCTTATCAACGGCTAGTCTGGCGCCCACAAAGGTCTTCAGAGTCTCAGTCATGTGGCCCTGCAGCCACAATCGATGTTGATTTAAGTTCAGGGTGTAGGCCCCCTTCACCTTCCTTTCAGCTGTATCTGTTGCTTCATTGTACTAACTCAAACAAAGGTATGCTGGATGGGACACAAGTCACTGCTAGAGACATTGCTTCTTGATTCATGCGTGCTGTGTTTCCATACTTGACATTGTGTCCTCTTCACAGCGCATATGCCATGCAATTGCTCCTTAGTATGACTATACACTTCTGCACAAATTTACCCAAAGCTAAGAGCTTCTGCAGCTGGAGAAATTTGGCATAATCATTGCCACCACATGTGTTTGATACACAGGGGTTCAGCAGAAAGTGACATCATGCACTGTACATGCAGAGTGTACTTACCAGACCTTGAGGGTCTGTCACACCCTGGGAGTGCAACAGCCCTGCCACCTGCCTCCAAGGGATCTCAGGCTCCCTGGCCTGCCCTTCAGCCCCAGTACCTGCTGCAGCACCTGCTCCAGAAGCTGCATCAGAAGACGCCCTGGAAGCTGCAGCATCACTACCATTGGATGCTGTTGCAGCTTGGCTGCTGTTGAGGCTCTGCGTGGTGTTGCCAGTGGTGTTGAGAGCAGCCTGACTAAGCAGTATGTCAGCTGCTACTGCAACGCCTGGGTGGGCCTGCTGAAGCATTTCTCTGCTGGGCAGGGCTGATGCTAAGGGCTGTGTGGAACCCAATGTGGATGAGGCAGGCTGATCAGCATGATCATGGCTGTGATCTGCAGTTCCATTTGTCCTGCAACATCATATGACGTTTCATCATATTGCATGTGTAAGGTCAATGAGTGTGACAATGCAGGGCAGGCCTGGTGTTGCACTGGGGAAATCACACTAACAACTGCCATCAGCAGCTGACACTGCAGAAGCCTCTCCACCGCAGCAGAGGCAATGTGCTCAATAATGTTTATGTGCCAGTGCTGTGCTTTGGTAGGCGAGAATTTGTCTGATTGTCCTGGTGCAGAAGCTGGATTGTTGTTGCTGCAGCTCCATATGGGAATCAACACTGTTCAGCCCTAAGCCGGTCAGAATGCTAATGACCTGCGTCAGAAGGTCATCGGCATTCTGACGCAGGTCATGAGCATTCTGAATGGCATTGACTCAAACGGTGCTGTTCCACACGTGGAGCTGCAGCAACAAAGAACAACGCTGCTGATGTCACATACAATGAGTGCAGAAATTGGATGTGAACAGTCATTGAGCTGATTGCAAGCTAGAATTTGTACAGCTGGTTGGGCTGTACAGTGGCAATGTCTGTGAATTGGCATTGCTGCCCCTGAAGATAGATTGCAACCAGCTATACAACTGCTTATCTATATCAAGCATGCACCTTTTCCTGAGCTGGCACTTGGAACATCCATCCTGTCATGCTGTAACCACGTTTCTAAATGCTGCACAGCCACATGACACTGTGCAAAGTTACATGCATGACACTGTGCAAAGGTACATGCATGACACTGTGCAAAAGTACATGCATGAATCCTGGACAGCCATGGCCACCTTGCAAATGCACCTCTCTAGTCCCTTAAAGCCACAAACACCTTGGAAATGATGCACCCCACTACTGCCTAAACAGCCTCACCTCAGACAGTTTGGCAATGCATATCCCGAGACCCAACAGCCAGAGATGCACTTGTGCACTGAAGCACCATTGCGTCAAATGCTACAACTCATCATGCATTCTTAGTATGTGAGGTCAGGGCTTACGTGCAGGATGCATGGTGCTCCTCCAAACCAGACAGCTGTCGCCTCAGACCTGCCTCCTGACTGCGCCACCTTTCTTCCTGCGTGTGATGTTGACACTAACAATGATAAAAATACTAACAATGATAATACTAAGATTATTGTTAATAATCATAATAATAATGATGATGGTGACAACAACAATATTGATAATAATATTCAAAAAATTAAGATGATGATGACGCTTTTCAGCTCATGATGAGCTAGGTACATGCACGTAGAGACAAAGATCAGCTTCAAGTGACAGAAACGTGATAGACTTTAGCTGTGGAAGGCGTTGTCAGAGTCTATTCTGTGTCATCAAATGTGATGTCAGGTAGTTGTATGTGCCCACTGCATGTTGCAAAACCAGCATTCAGTACAGTTGCAGGGCAGTGCAAGCAGACGTTTCAAGCAGTGATTTGTGTACAATGCACAGTCCAGAGCCTGCATCCAACACGTTTGGAGCAAGCAAATCCCCATCTGCTGACTTAGTAGCGTATCATAAGTGCAGCAACTGCCAAGAGACAAAGACATCTTGTCAGCTCTTGCAAGAGCCATTTGCAGCTAGTTGCAACAGAGTGTGCCTGAAGTACACCCATAGACAGCAGCCAGTGAGATGATTGATGGGCAAGATGCCACTGCTTACATTGCTGGTGTGCAGGGCTGCCTCTGCTTCTAGATTCCTTCTGAGCTCTGATGCTACACTGTACTGCTGATTCAAGCTCTTGGATAGCTCGCCTAGCCTGTACATCACATCACACCTGAGTCTGCTACAGCTTGAAATGGGCTGTCAAGATAGGATGGAATTGTGCAGCTCAGTAGGATTATATCTGTGCATGCATCATGCTAGGAAGATGCTTTGCACATGATGCAGAGCTGAAACATCTCCACAATGTAGAAACAAGTTTCTGCTGTCCCCAGACGTTTCTCTACTTACATTTTCACTGTAGGGATGACTTTTGTAATTTCAAACATTTTGGGATTGAGAAGAGCATGCGATGGATGCATATATGAGCTTAGACGCTTCTCTGAGCTGCATGAGATGAAAAACAATCTCCTAGCATGAGATGGGCAGAGACCCCTCTCTGAGCTGGACACTGACAAGGCAGTTGTCTTCATCTTGACAGTTGATGTGCTGTACTGATGTACCACTTGCTGTGATCAAAGTTGCTAAGCTGTTGTGGAAGCTGTTGAGCTGCTGTGACAGCTGCTTTTTATTAGCCTTGGCATTGTACTGTACATGCATAAGGCTGCATCAAGGAATGTGACTGATGGGTGGACAAGCACAGGGGTCGAAATGCACATATGAGTGATTGACTGTGATCAATCAAGCATGGCACGCAAGCATGCCACACGCATAGCTGTGCAGCTGTTGATGCCAAGAAAAGCTGGTATGCACACTGAGGCTTGCTACATGAAGGTGTTGAGCAGCAAGCTCTCATCACGGTAAGGTCTGCCTTCTGCTTGACTTGCATTACGTTTGCACAACAGACAGACTACAGAACACAGGCTCTTTGTGCAACAGCAGGCAAACAATGGGTCCTGGGTCCTGAGCATGTGACCAGCATCACTGACAGGCAGCAGGTTTGAAGCCTACTTTGTATTGGCGGCGGCAAGTTGTTCATCGCATGACGAGGCCTTCTCTGAGACTGAGAGGTGCACCTGCCGTTGGCGTGCATACACCTCCTTGAGCTCCTCATGGACAGCTATGCTCTGTCAGGACAAGCACTGACTCAGACAGTCTCAGTGGCAAGACACTGGACGGCAGAAAGGTGTTGTACGACAACAAGATACAGTCTGTACACAGGATACAACGCTGCAGCATTCTGACACAGTGCAGCCAACAGTAGTCCCAGAAGGTGTTGTACTGCAAAACAAAAAGTTTTCACAGAGGGTACGTAACTGCGGCATTGTGACATGATGCACAACCGGCCAACAGTAGTGCCCAAAGGGTGTCCTGCATATATCGACAGCAGTAGCTCTCTGCTTGAGGCTGCTTTGAAAGACAGTTGCAGAGCTGTTGCGTAGGGTGACCAGCATGTACCAATGACATGTGCGGACTTGTCATCCCATGTGGGTATATGACATCACTGGAGTGACAATCTGACAATGCAACTCCAGTCTACAGGGTCTGGGACATGCTGAGCATGCATATCGCTGGGACTGTGTTTTGCAGGAAGATTATTCATTGCCTACATCTGCTTTGGCTTTCAGCAACTCTGTCTCACGATTAGTCAACAGCACTTTCTCGTCTTGGAACTTGTCTTGCGCCCTCTTCAAGTCCCTTTCTGCTTGGTTGATTTTTGCGTTGAGCTGCCTGATGCTTTGATCCTTTTGCACGCTTGTTGCCTGCACAGATAGGGCCCTGTTTCCAAGACAGCATTGCAAGTACCACCACTGATTTGCCATGATGTGCTGATCAGTCTTCCATTGCGCTGTGCACATAGCTAAGGGCGATTGATCAGGAGTTGAAGAGTGACCAGACAGCTTATTTTGATCTGCGTCACAGTTGAACACATTGCATAATGATGCTGACACCTTTCACGCATAAGAATTTGAATTCACAAAGTGAGAGACCTTTGCATTGATGCCAAACATCACCTGCATCTGTACTTGCTGATTCTGCAGTGACTGCATGTCCTTGTGTGCTTCCCTCAAAGTGTGTCGTGCACCGCTGAAACGGTGCTCCCTGAATGCTAAAATAATGGCCAGGAGACTCAGAAAACCCCATCCAAGGAGAGGCAAGTAGCTTTGCAGCAGCTTGTATTTCTTGTTCCTTTTTCTGCGGTGTTGCAATAGAATTCTACGAAGGCGTGTTTCATACGTTGCGCATTCGTTGATCCGTGGTTGTTTTGGGAAACATCTCGTGCTTGCCTGAGACCTCGGGCGTCGTCAAAGTACATCCCAGACATTGTTCCGCCGGGCCCCAGCATGATTGGCCAACCTTGCGGCAAGAAGATGGTCGATATCACGTCAGGTCCAATTTAGCCTCACGTCAAATCGGCTTGACCACGCCGTAATCAACATCCGTCAACAACTGCGAGTACCATTTCGCCAATGAGCAAGGTCACTGCACGTCAAAATGCTGGTAACACCCCCGCATGCAGCGGTTCGCAAAGTCTCGTTAGGTCAAGCGGCGTTACTGCACGCACTGCGTGGCTTGTAGTCATCCTCAGTGACTGACTACAAGTGTAGTCACAGCATATAGGTAGATTGGCCCCTGGCAACTTTCAGCTGCACTGTCACTAAGAACACTATCAGCTGCATTCTCATGTGCTTAACATGATGTTAGCGCTCCAGCATGCGTGTAGCCTCAATGAACTTCAAGGTCGCTTTTTGTGAACGTTGTGAGTGCTGCTGTGAGTTTTCCTAGTTACGAATCGGAAGACAATTCTCAAACTTGCAATAACTCGGTGCGAGTCTGGTGGCAACAGAACGACTGGCGATATAAGTTCTTGAGGAATTTTTTTGCCTGTCTCCCTCTGATGTGCTGGCAAGACAGCTCACTCCGATGAATGGTAGTGGCTCCAGGAGTCACTCATCACACATTCGCAAGTCAGTATTCAGCTTGATGCCATTTTTAAGGCGAGCCTGAGCCAGACCAGTGATTCTGACAGCTATCAACAGATGTCTATAGATCAATGACATCGCAAGGTACCAATGCTAACAAAATTATCATTAAATTAGTATGGTCACAGTTATGCCAATAATGATATACAAACCCAATCCATATGGGAGGTCTGATATCAACTTACCGGCCAACACTCAAGGACCTGGCTGTGCCTGATTGAAGTCTGCACTCATGCTTCAACATACACTAGTGTGGGTCCTCTGAGGGCTTCTAGCCAGTGGCAAGAATACTATGACCTGCTGCTACGCCAGTGCAATGCAGAAGGGTCTTCTTGAGAGAGTCAAGGTGCTAAAAGTCTTGGGCATGGATCTTGATAGTGACGATCGACCCTCTTGAAAGTTCTAGCCTTGAGAAGCGGTGTCATACTGGTCAACAAAAACTGCTATTGAGACACCATAGAACTGAATGCGTTCAAGCGCAAACTTGTCTGCATAGTAAGCCGGCATCTGAATTTATGGCAAAGACTGACACAGGCTCTATTACACTGCTGACTCAGCTCAACTTTTGCATGACCGCCCAAAGTACAGATTGGAATGTACAGCACATGCGCTGAGGGATCTCAATACTGACTCAGCGCTCTGGCCAATACAGAAGGCAGCAGAACAGAGCATCATCTGCATATTCACGCAAGTAGACTTGTGCAGTTGCCAGCTGTGAGTATTTTGCTGTCAGTCACTGTCATGGCTGTTCAGGCGCAGCCTGTCTGTTCCAGTTGCATGTGCTTGCAACCTGCGCAACGCCCTGTGAAAGTCAGCAGCAGCATGGACTACGCCGCATGCTGACTTCTCATGCATTACACTGCACTGTGCAGTTTGAATGGCTGCATTGTGTAGGTCGATGTGTGTTGATCTCAAGGTCTGCTCGAGCTGTGGGATTTCTGCACCCAGGGTGCATACAACAATCTGCATGAAAGCCATAGACAAAATTTGCAAGATGGTAATGCCTGTTGGCCAAAACACTGTAGCACGTCTGAGGCACACTTAGGACCAGAAACATACAGCCTTTGTTGTCCTAGTGGCAGCATGTATGCGTCCTTACTTGTGCATTTCGGAAGGGTCTGGCACGTGCCTTGACCTGAGCTATGACACGCTCAACAATTTTCTCAACTTGTCGTTCACTCATCTTGTATATAGCTTACTTTAAGCAGGGGCCTGGCTGAGCAAGTGGCTTGCTGCAGGTAGCACAGGCACCGGCGCCTTGCGTGGTGAAAGCCGGGTGTGGCTACAACAAGCTTGATTTGCTCTGGCAGTGCACCCGATGCACTGCTGCGTGAGGCCAGTAGGTGAGTACAGTAACGACATGAAACGCAGCTGCTTTACAACAGCCTGGCAGACAAGAGGCAACATACATCGTTGCGCATCTAGTTGAAAATGCGGATGATTGCGAGGATCGCGTGGAACTGAAGATCAAGGTGGCGACATCACCAGGCTTCACACAGATGTTCGATTAATTAGGGTACGAAGCCCTACACCGCCAGGGTTGCAGTGACTTCCGATACTGCAAATTCCGACACATTCTGCATCGCCTCGACTACGTTGCTTCTTGCTTCCTGACCAAAATCACCACCATTCTTTCTGTGACTCCTGTTGTAAACTATATCACAGGCGCCAGTCCCAAACACTTGACTGTAGCTCTGCGTCTACGTAAGGTCTCTCCGTAAGGGCTGCCAGTTCTCCCCCGTTGTGGCCGCTGCAAACAAACAGCTTCAGTAGCTGCTTCACATCTGTATCTGAAGAGGCGAGGCCTCATGAAGGTTACTGGGGCAGAAACGAAAGTTCAAAAGCCCAAAACCAAAAAAGGCAAGAGAGCTTTGCAGCAGCGCGAGCCCAAGTTGGTAAGCTGCTGCTTCAATGGTTCTTTGACCAACAGCCCCATCATCCCAAGCAGGAGCAAGAGTCTCTGCAGAACTGGCTAAAACTGGACACCAGTGCAGGTGGAAGATCCAAAACGCGCTTTAATCTTATTTGGTGGCAAGACCAGTCAGATTACAAAGGATGTGCTTTCTGACCTCCACAAACTCAAGTCAGCTGTGAGTTCCTTCTGTCTGCTTTGCTCAGCATGGTAGACCCATTTCCAGCAAGCATTGATGTTGGTCTTTGCTCCTCCCAGGGAGATTCAGTTAAATACACAAGGAAGAACGATGATGTCAGACCGTTTGAGGCAGGCGGTGACACAAATCTGGAGCACTTTTCACAGAAAACAGACAGCAGCTTGTTTGCGCTGGGCAATCACTCCAAAAAAAGACCGCATAACATAGTCTTGGGTCGCTTCTTTGATCATCGGCTGCATGATGTACTAGAGCTGGGTGTTGAGCGGTTCAGGGGCATCAAGGAATTTGCTAAGGCTGCAACAGCAGTGCAGATTGGCAACAAGGTATGCTGCTGCAAGCACTACCTGGATACAGCACCTTGAACCTGCTTTGTTGCTCAAGCATGCAGGGCTCACAGTGTCAGTCAGCTGGCCTTCACACAATGCATGCAAGATTGACAGTGTTAGCTGGCCTTACACAACGCATGTAGCTTTGACAATCTGAGTCAGCTGGCTTTACACCATACATGGCACCATGTGCATGCCCAGCAAGGACACTTTGAAGGGTGTGAAGATCTTGCTGGCATCATGCTAAGAAAGCTGCTGCTTCTAGACAAATGTCTGTATTGTGAAAGCCTGCTGTGCATCTGCATGTTCCAAGGACCGTGTGTGCTTGATTGTTGTCATCAGTACAGTATTCTGCCAGAGTCCAGGCTGATGTCTGCTGTGCTGTGCTGCAGCCATGTTTTGTGTTTGTGGGGGACGGCTTTGATAGCAATTCTGAGCTGAGAATGGCTAAGAGTCTGCTCTTGGATTTCTTCAGAGGAAGGCAGATAGATGCCATTAACTTGAAGGTACACCCTGCCCTCTTGGCATCATAACCTGCAAACGTACAGCACTGAACAAATAAGCAGCAGACTCTCCACCAACCCCCCTCCCTACCCCATACTGCACAAAAGGCAACATCTTGAAGAGGGCCCATAATGGTAGGTTGCCATAAGACCTACCTGTACCAGACGTATGCAGGTCCGTGAGTTGCTGCATGCACAGTTCATGGGCTGTGGCTTGCAAACCCACATCATATCACAACTGTGGTATGGCTGTAGAGTCACTTGCGTGTTTGTGCTGCATAAGCCACATCTGCTTGTATGGGTGTCAAGTTCAGCATGCTAGGCGTCCCACAGTATGCATGGCAGGCTGTATGTTGTTCCAACAGGCCCATTGCGCAAATGGCAGTTTCTGTATCTGAAAGTGAAAAAGGGTTGATTGCATTTTGGGAGAGTCAGCAGTAGCACAGGGGCTCATTGTTGTGAATGCAATAGGGTTCTGAATTATTGCATTTCCTTTGAGATTGGTAACAGTCTTGCATACCACTGCAGGGCTTGGATCATGTGATGTTTGTAGCCGCAACGGGTAACCGGCTGTTACTGCGTCAGTATGCCATTGCCTTCAAGAAGTCAGGGGCACAAGTGCCTCGCACAGAGCTAGCTGAGATTGGGCCCAGGATAGACTTCTCCATCAGGAGAAGTAGAGGAGCACCAGATGAGATCCAGACACAGTCCATGAAGCAGCCCAAGCTGGACAAGAAGAAGGTGAGCCACCATTGTCAGGTTGCAATTCAGCTGTGAAAAAAGAAAATAAAAGTTTACGCTTGTCGGGGATCATAATGGGAGCTTCCCAAAGTGGCAGCCCGGAGAGTTGAGCTATCACTGATTGCATGGATTTCAGCTGTAGGAGAGTTGGGCAGTGAGTGCACAGTCTTCTATGTACTATCCCGCCCTTGCGTGTGCTGTCAACACCTTGACTGCACATTTGGACCTGTGACTTGTGGAAACTCAAGGGTGTGTTGGCACTCAGATCATTGTCGTATGTCTCTGCCCGTATCAGCTGTGGTGAGCAGCTTTAGCTGTGGTCGTTAGCACCGGTGGCATGATGTGGCTGCAGCTCATCAAGACTGGCCAGGCCTGTTTGCATGCTTCATGACAGCAAGTTGGAGGACTGATATGTCTCCAATTCACATTGTTGCTGCAGCACAACGGCAGCTATGCTCTGCTTGTGGCTCCAGCTGTACACAGCATCTGTGGGTTTGCTGCTGCAATCAGAATTGGTCACCGGTTCATCGGTCCTCAGAGTTTCATATGTCAAAAACTTTTGCAACTCAACCAACAACTGTTTTTCTTTGGATTGGAGGCCAGCTAATCTGCAGCTTGATGACAGCGTGTGTCCGTCGATGAGTACTTTTGATGTCAAGGAGGTGGCTGATCACATATGTGAATGATTTGCAGGAGAAGAATGTCTCCTTTGACAGCTTGGAAGGCAAGGTTGGCCGTGTGTACATGCCAAAGCAGGACCTCAACTCTATGGCACTCAACAAAATGAAGGTCAGTCACCACTGAATTGTCTGACATAAGGGCTTCTGATCTGCTGATGCTTTTGACACTGCATGCCCACTCGTGTTTGAGTACTGAAGGCAGTGTATGCAGCAATATGTTTCAAAAAATCACCTGTTTTGTTTGTTCTGGTCAATTTTGGAGTATCACACTGCTTGCCTGGGCATGGTCTGTTCAGTGCTGATGAAACTAAGGGGAGCAATTTATACAATGCGCTATTGATATGCAGGGTCTCAAGAGAGAAAGGCAATCTGCAGCTGCAGATGCTGCAGAGAAGAAGGCCAAAGTAAGCAATGATGAGTAGATCTCTTTTTGGTGGGTGGGGCCCTTGATTCAAGTTGGAGTGCGTTTGAAATGAATCCGTTTTCAGCTATATGAACATGATTGTAGTTGACTGTTTTTATGAACTTTTGAGATCGTTGCAGTTGTACAGTCTGCAGTTCACACGAAGTGCCCGACTGCCAGTGTGCTCTCGTCAGAAATATCGTGCAAGCCACAAAACATATCTCTACATCGTCTGTGGTTCCGTGAAAATTTAGTCGTTTTGGTTTGCAATCATTCTATATGTGTATGTCCTAACTGCCAGCAAGATTTGTCAAATGCTGTGTGTGCTACAAAAGGTAATACAATTCTTTCAGCTGGTATGCAATCTCATTGCAAGAAGTATCCAAAGATAAAAAAAGAAAACCCAACAAGCAGTGATCCGTATATCAATGCAGATTTCTGCCCTGAAGTGAGAGAATTGCCGCCCAAGCCATATCCTTGATTCTCTGCAAATCCAGCAATCACCCGAGCTCTTGACTGGAACGTTCTTGCCTCTGCTCCACAGATAGGGCACTGCCAGTCATTCGGCAAATTCTGCATCATGCAGTGTGAAAAAGGCGTCACAAAATTGACATTGGCTATGCTGACACTGGCATGTCTTGTAAGTTGATTCATCGCAACGCCATGTAGTGGCCTAGACACATGATTGACAGTGAACTTCATGAAAGCAAATGTTCTCAGGTGTCAGCAGTATTGGAGACCGAGGCAGGATGATGCTGTTAGCCAGTCAGTAATGTAAGCTCACCTCAAACTTGGTCCCAGGTGATACTGGGTACTCACTGTCACCTTTCTTGGGATCATACTGGTACCCACATGCAACACACTCAGCCTGCCCTGTTCCGATCTTCATGAACTTCTCAGCCTTTCGCAGCCTCTCCTGCTCTGCTTGTTTCTGTGCTAGGGAGGACTCTGGATTCTGCATTGCGCATCGTGGTGCATTCAGAGAAAAAAGCATCACTTCAAATGTTGGATCCTGCTTGCTGAGTTGCAGTCCATGTGTGAGCAGGGTGTACAGGACATCTTGTAAATAACTTTATGTCCTCTGGTAAGCCAACTTCACCTCAATATCGACATCGTCTTCAGGGACATCAAGTTCAGTGTTTTTCTCAGTGCTCGCTTGACAGTGTTTCTGACGCTTCAGGCTATGCTTGCATGGCCCGCGCTGAGCATACACGAGCCGTTGTGAGTACAATGCAGGCTCTGGCGATTCATGCAGGAGCAAAGCTGACAAGCAGGAGTGGCCATACTTGTCGGAAAGGCGTTCCAACGGGCCTGCAAGGCTGTGTGTGTGCGCGTGACGAGCCAGCCTGCAAAGCCTACTAAGCATTCAATGGTGCCGTTTCGACGCCAACCATTCTGTAGGTTCAAGAGATACTGCCTACCAGGGAGCAGGTGCTTGATCTTGACCCAGACAGCAGCATTTGTGGTTACTTTCAGCGGTGTATCGCAAATTTGCGGGAGGAAACGCTCAACAACACCCTGGTTGTTGGTTGGCGCTGCGAGTACACGAAACAGGTAAAGATGCAATTGCAGACCCGCAAGAAATGCAGATTCGAAGGCCTGGTCCACAGCCAAGTTTCTGCCGACGATTCATATCCTGGCATTTCAAAGTGCACTCCAGCTTAAACCTTCTGCAGCAGTGATCGAGCGTTGTTTGGCTCGTGTGGTCACTTGCAAAGCTTTGTGTACCGGTAGGCGTCCAAGTATCACGGGGTGGGCCATGTTTACCGTCTGACAGCGGTTGAAACAAAGTCCAACCTGCTTGCAAGTCGGTCTCGGCATGTCCCTAGAAAGCTGCTGCAGGGGCCAGCGTGGCTGTCGCGATTCCTGCGTGCATTAAAGAGTTGCATATATACGATTCAACTTGATTTAAATTGGCGCTGAGGTATATCACTGCGTGCACGCAGCAGGCTGGCGCCTGGTCAAACAAGTGCAGGACAGCGCTGAGAGCTAGCTATGAACGCCAGACTTCGTAAAAGCAATCGTGTAAAAAACAATACCAGATCCGCGTTTGCCTGTAGCCAAATTGCAGGGCACGGCATTTCATAGGCAGGATCAGTACTGAGAGACATATACACAACCTGCTTGCATGCACCTCAGCGACAAGATCTTGGCCTTCAGGTATTCTGTGCTGACCCGTGTATATGATGCTTCACTGCCTGATGTTGCTTTCACGGTGAACGAATCTAGCATACATTTTGCTGTATCTGCAAGTTAGTTCTCACACGAGGCTACAGCCCTGCATCTGTTGCACCAGTCTCACGCAGGATGTATCTGCCAGTGCTTCAGCAGCAAAGCCTTGCTTGGAAAGTTTGTGCAGCGTTGGTGGCAACATCTTCAAGTGGCATTTGCAATCAAGCTGCATAAATTTGTCTTCAGGGGCAAGGCACCCTCCCTTCCCCTGCCGCCCTTGCAAGACCTCCAAAACACCAAGCTCACCAACTTGAGGGCGCTCAACGTGTCACCAGACAAGGAACAGCACATCTGGGGAATGCGCTCCAACCTTGTACTTCCAGCATTGGCAGTCACCCTACTGGTGGGACTGGTCATGCTAGGCGCATCTGCCCTCATGCAGCCAGAGTAAGCTTGCTTCCTCACTAGGCTAGGTGTCAGGCTAATGCGCACATGGTCAAGTTTTGATGCTTGAGGCTAGTCAGACCGGACTGCTGTTGCTTTGCAAAGATGGTACTGTCTTTTTCTGCAGCAAACAGGCTGCACTGTTTGCTGTGAAACAAACATATGGACATCATGTTATACATTATTGTTGTTACCTTGTCTAGCGAACATGTGTGTGCTCTGTGCACCATTGTTGTGCTCAAACTGCTGGTCCCACAGACAAGCAACCTGGCTTCTCAGCAAAGCCAGGTGCTAAAACAGACCAATGCCTGTGCAGCTTTGATGATTTCAGACAGATCTCAGCGGCGCAGCATTTGGGACTGCTCTCATCTGAACACCCGGAAACCCTGGTTTTGTATACTTACTCTAACTCAGACACTGAGTATGAGCGCAATCTGCACTACTTTGTGGAGCATGGAATGGCAGACGGGGATGGCTGTGATTATGTCATAATTGTCCAGGAGGTCAGCTTACTGCAGACCTGACATTGCACTGCCTGCCTATCTGACTGTAGTTACATCAGAGACTTTGCAGAACAATCCTGATGCAAAGTGCAAACTCTGCATGCCATTGTGCTCACACGCTGTGCTCATTGTAGTCCTGTCAGTGCGTGCCGCCACGCTGAACTCAACGCCCCTTGCCTAATGCGCTTACAACAGAGGTCACAAAAAGAGCGTCAAGAGTCTGCTGAGTCATCGGCTGAGTGTGCCAAATTGCTGATAGAGCACATGCTGAGCTGCCAAGGCATCACGTTCGTCAGGGTGTTCTGATCAAGCTGATCTGGCTCTGATAGTCTGTGTACCAACTGATCCTTGTTCCCTGCAGGGAAAGGGCATTCTGCCCTCTCAGCTGCCTTTGCCGGACCTACCCAGCAATGCCCAATACATCTTCCACGAAAACATCTGCTTTGACTGGGGCACGTTTGGGTGGGCCCTCAAGAGCACTGCCCTAGACGTGGGCAGCTACAAGTTCGTTGTGTTCATGAACTCTTCCATCAGAGGGCCACACCTGCCTGCCTATTGGCCGGTATGCCTTCTTGCAAACGTCACGTGTTTGCCTATGGCTTTGCACAGTCATGTCTTGCATGCCTCCCATTTGCTGCATGGCATGCACATTTTCATCTGGGCAAACGCAGTTGGCTGAAAGCATCAATACACCATTTATGGCTTTGTCAGCAGCCAGTGTCTTTGCAGGCATTTGTGCACTGGAGCAGTATCCTGACTTCCCGCCTGATAGGCAAAGTGAAGCTGGTGGGGTCAACCATCAGCTGTGAGGGCACCTTCTTGAACGGAGACTTGACTGCAGCACGCCGTCAGAATCCCCATGTGCAGTCCTACGTCATGGCAACAGACCAGGTTTGGCATCACCTGTAGTGTCAGTGCAAGTCTGTCAATGTCGTGCTGCAATTTGCTGACCTGTAAGTTCAGAATCATGCTGATGACCTTCATTTGTCAGCATTTAGCTGCTAAAGAGTATATGCTACAGACGTCGCAATGGCTGATGTGCCACATCAGCAAAGGCCACTCTGCATCAGGATGTGTCCCATGCCTGCCATGACTACAGATGGGAGTGACAATGAATCTGCTGTGATCGCTCCAGTCTATCTGAAGAGTGTGCATATGCTGGGACCAGACCATGCTTGTCTTTTATCATTTTGCATGCCTGCCCACCAAGAATCAGACCCAGGCAATCAGACAGCACCAAAGCTGTCCGTCTGCCAAGATAATGGCACGCACAACAGCATCCTCATGCTTGCGCATTCATCAAGCTAGGGATTGCCTTACAGGAAGGGCTGAAAGTTCTGCAAGAGGACGGCCTGGTGTTCAAGTGCTATGAGACGCTGCATGACACTGTGTGGAACAGCGAGCTGGGGTCATCGGTGGCCATCTTCAATGCCGGCTACACCATTGACAGCCTCTTGCTGAAGTACCAGGGAGTAGACTGGCGCAACAAGGACAACTGGAACTGCAATGCTGGGTAGGCGCAAGCAGTGCTTACTATTGACAAAATGGGAGTCAAGAAAGCTGTGCTGTTGCAAGCACTAAGCGTCTGCCTGCAACTGCAACGGCACTTTCACTGCCTGTGTCATAAGCTTGCATGCGTACAACTATTGCCAACAGATACCGTTGCCAGACACCAATGTGAGCTGTCTTGAGTGTCCCCTCAAGCTTGTGAGCCACCAAACTAGCTTGTGAGCCACCAAAATTAGCTTGTGAAACCACAGTCTGTATGCTGTGATTGCCTCGCAGGAATTCAATTCTACTCACGAGCATCCATGCCAGGCTTGGGCTTGCGCGACCTCCTGGATGTGCTGCTTGCTGTGTGTACAGGCTGAACCCATACAATGCATCTAGAGGCTCAATCTGCTTGCTGTGTGTACAGGCTGAGCCCATATGCCGTGCATGGATTCTCAACCTGTATGCTGTGTGTACAGGCTGAGCGCATATGCCGTGCATGGATTTTCAACCTGTATGCTGTGTGTACAGGCTGAGCGCATATGCCGTGCATGGATTCTCAACCTGTATGCTGTGTGTACAGGCTGAACCCATATGCTGTGGATGCATATGATGGCGTGAACCTGAACCCTTTAGAGGTTGTGTTCATCAAGGTGAAGTCCTTCCTGCTGCAAGCTGACTGGCCAGCGCCCAAGATATCCCAGACATACGACCGCTGGAGCACCTTCAAGGTATACCCTCTTTGTCGCTGTCACCAATGACCCAAAACAAGTTCACTATGCCTTTGGCATTCATCCTAGAGAGGCACAAGGGGTTTGTCATTGCTGCGCTTGTAGCGTCAACCTGGAGCTGTCCTTATAAACCAATTTTTCAGTTTTCTCTTTTGTTACAAGGCTTGAGCTTGTACTCTGCCCTCTGATGATTGATGTGAGGTGCGCTCTGACATTCTGCTCATTTTTGCAGCCCATGGGGACAGCATCTCTGGGTCACCCTTTCACACCAAACTTGTAGAATGATGGAGTCTGCACCTACAAAACCTGGTGCCTGCAGCTACTCCTACACCCTCATGCTTGGCCCATCTGTTTCTACTGCCTGTGTGCAATGCTCTTGCTGGCACCATCACAAGCAGCTGCTGATGTCGCTGATGTGCAGCGCAAGCAAACAAGACCGCCCCATACAGCCCTTTACCTTTCATACCTTATTCCACACCTCTATTGCTTACTGGAACCCACTCACAGACCAGAGTGACTCAAGTGACCAGAGTGACTCAAGTGACCAGAGTGACTAGTGAAGCTTACATCTTCGTAACAAAGCATTCTATTATAAGTGAAGAGGGCAGCCGTCAAGCACATGCATAGCGGTGCTGATGACTGTAACAGTGCAGGAATTCAGCCTCCAGACACGCTAGCACTGCGCATTTTACCTCAGCTCTGCTACAGTGACGCTGTCCACTGCATGCAGGGGGCACCCATCACAGCACAGAGCAATGCATATGCAGACCACATGGGCGTGTACCGCAGCTCCCGTATCTCAGTCATGACAGCCAGAGGTTCGAGCTGCTTCAACTTTGAGCTGTACAGGAGCAAGAACTCCCTGCCCTTTGAGGATGGCACCAGCCTGTGGGACCACTTTGTGCAGCATGGCCAGTTTGAGGGGCGCACCTTTGAGTGAGTTGCCTGCTGCAGCCACACACCACATGCATGCATTTGCTGGGCCGAGACTTGCTGGTTTGTCACACCCAGACACAAGTTCTCCAGGACCCTCTGATCTGCAGAGCCGAGTGACATGCATTGAGAGTCAAAGCCAGACACAGTGTGCTCTCCAGCACGGTTGCAGGCTATGCAATGCCCTGGGTCAAGCGTTATACAAATGTAGCATTGCACACACACGTACACAGGTCAAGTGAGATCCCACTGCCTGTAATGCCCGCTCACTGTGCTGCACATGGCGAGACATGGCATAGTCAGGCCAGGTTGATCTGTGAGTTTTTTGATGAGATGGGGTCAGATGACTGCATCTTGAATGCATCAAACAGCTGCAATGCACAATGTCTGCATATGCGAGAACTGCATAGGTGAAGTGGTGCATGCAGGTTCAAATGCTGGCAAGACGGCAGCAGAAGCTCTCCAGTAGATGGTCAATGGTACCCCAGGAACTCAACTGCTGCCAGTCTCACCACAAGCAATCCAAAAGCCCGCCTGTCTGTTCATCTAAAGATGCCTAGAACAAAGCTGCAGTGGAAGCTGCAACAGCAGCTGCAGCAGCAGCTGGATCAGCACCCAGAGCTGGCTGATGCAGCTGTGGATGTACAGGCTAAAAGCCGAGCAAGGCATATACTGCAATACCAAGGCTCACAGCTTGACATGGACGGATCACAGTGGATCAGCCCGTTTGGTGACTCAGAGGACTATAAAGACCATGCAAACAGTGCCCATCGATGATACCATGATTGGCTAGGGAAAATGCATGTTGTTTTGTGTTGGAAAGGACATGCAGCTCAGCAAAGAATGATGCTGCGCCTTTGTGATGCATGCTGCAGGACATGTTGTGAATGGCCATTTAGCTAAAGGTTTTGTCGGGCTGTACAACAGTTTCCTGCTGGCAAACCACGTGGCACGTGTTTGCAGACGTTCTAGGGTGATCTGCAAGCAGGTCTCAGACTATGCAGTGCATCGCAATTTTTCCATGACTAGCATACACTGTGACAGCTTTGACTTACCTTGAATTGTTTGTGCTTGCATTGGGTTTTTTGTCGCTGTACAGCAGGGATTTGTTGGTACAATGCATGATTGGTGCCGTGCCTCAGCTTGTTAGTTCCAAGTTGCCTTATCCACAAGCTTGAGAATACCTATGAGTCATAAGCTCTTAGTAAAGCCGAACGATGTTAGACACGATCGAACGCTGTTGCCCTTGCAAGTGCGTACCATAGATGTTCAACAAGCGCAATAACACGACGTCGATCGACACTGCATTGATCAAAGAACCCAGTTGAGCTCGTTGTTGATGTCAAAGCGCAAACAATCCCTGAAAAAACCTGCAATATTACATAGAAACCAAGCAATATTACATAGAAACCAAGCAACCGTTTCGAAACCTAGCTTGACAAAGCGAAAGCAGCAGGAAACGGCCGCTCGTCGGAAACATTCTTCAGGCGACAAAGTAGCAAAATCTGCCACTGGTCCTCAATACCACGAGTCTCAGCAGATTCTGTGCGTGGGCGAAGGCAACTTCAGTTTCGCTCGGGCCTTGGTTCGCACTTTGGAGGGCCAAGGGCAGAATCTGACTGCAACAGCTTATGATGCACGAGACACCGTTGACGCCAAGTACCAGGTGAGTCATAGGCACAAGGCCTGTCAGAGGCTACACAAGGCCGAGGGACAGCTACAAGAGACGCAAGGGCGTTCGTACGTGCGCTGTAGGAAGGCGGGGATCCAGTCAGTGAAATCATTCAAGAGTTGCGGGAATGTGACGTAACGCTTTGCTATGCAGTGGATGCGACGCAGCTTGCCAAGAGTTTACAGGTAAGCACAAACAGTCAATATCTTTTTTAGCAAACGGGATTCCAGCTGTCTTTCTGTTTTTGCTGTTGTTGTAGGTTGCCAACACATTGTCTTTGTAGGCGTGTTGCTCATGACAGTACTTGCCCTTGGACCTGTACTGCTTCCTGGTCTCACAGTGCTGCGCAAGATTTGAGAGTTGAGATGACTGCCAAATACACAGGTAGCTAGCAAGAAGCAGCATGTGAGAAATTTGCCACAAACTTTTGACAGGATTATTTTCAACTTCCCTCATGTTGGTCTTGGCATCAAAGATCAGGTAAAGCTCTTGCCAGCAGTTGCCTGGCATACATCACTCTGCCATTACTCTGTCAGGGCACCAACACCCTGGCTACTGTGTAATCCTGCATAAATCTCACAGCTCACACCAGTGGCAGCTTGTCTGAAATCATTATCAAAGACTTGTGCAAAGCTGAGTGTCAGATGTGACAGCAGGACATCAACGTGCAGAAGAACCAGCAGATGCTGTCTGGCTTCTTCTTCAGCGCATGTGAAGTTCTCAAAGCAGGTAGTTCTGTCAAGCTGTTTCTGTCACATGCCAATTATGAGGTCATCATCTTTGTGCATGCAGAAAGCCATTTTGCTTCTCTACAAGCACCTCTCATCAGGCTATATGGTCACATTGAGCATGTTTTGCTGCTCAGTCTTGCGCTCTGCAATTTTGTCCCTCAAAGCATCCATGATCATGTTCGGGTGCACACATGTCATGCAGTCATTGACATGTAGCAGAGACGCCACCATGGTAATGTGCAGACGGTGAAATCCATGTAACTCTTAAAGATGGCAAACCTTATTCCTTATGGAACATTGTGAGCTTGGCTCATCATGCAACTCAGGGTGTCTTGATTTTGAAGACGACATGTCCCTTCCATGCAGACCAATACCCAGGTAAGATTATTGCACAGCATGATTGCAAGCATGGAGTTGTAGTTGCAGTATTGAAGCAAAAAATGATTAAAGACAGCTGTGTCAGTCTGCATTTACCAGGCAGACCCTGCTGCCCAATTCGAACATGACAAGTTTTGATGATGACAACTGTGACAGTCTGCTGCAGCTGTAGTGTCAGTGGCGCGCAGCTGCTTTTGATGCAGATCGGCATGCAATCATTTTTTGCGCCATGGCATCCTGGTCTTTCCTCTGGATTATCTTGAAAATCAGGAGCAAATACTTGAGTGCTCATTGTTTGTTCAAAGTTGGCTTACAGTATCATGTCTGCGCTTATTCAGTACAGTGTACAAAGCGCGGACCATACAATTTGTTGCTGCAGGTTACAGCCACAGGCGAACGCTTGGTTTCAAAGAGGGCTTTTCCACTGAGGACAATGAAGAGATAGAAGGTGGTAGCAAGACATATGTATTCAGACTGCAACCATAGGCCTGCAGGACTTCATCTGCCAAAGGCACTGTATGCACACAGCACTAGCAATATACTTAGTGACTAATCATCACTAGACTAGTCATAACAGAGACACATGACCCAACTATGACTCACCAGTTCATGAGTGACTTGACTGACTCAATCCAAGTGCTTAGCACAATTCAACATTACTGCAATTCTTGCAGCACTGGTGCTGCAACATGTGCTGTTTGTTCGTGCAAGGTTGACTCTAGACATGCAGGGCCCTGCACCTGAAACACATGCTGCAACAATTGTTCGAGATGAACGTTGATCATGGTGTCTATCATAGTGCATGCAGCAATAGCCTATGAGTCATACCTACTGCCAGCAGAAAAACGCACATCCGTCTTGTAGTCAGTAGCTGCCCTGATTGTCACCATTTGCAACAGCAGCATGCCAACGGCAGACCCCTTGATTACATGTATTCATGTATTTCTGCAAAATATATTGCGATATGTTTTGGTCTGAACTTTCGGGGCAGCCCTTGATCAAACAGACACCTGCTGATTGCTTGTTCCTTGCGTAGCGTCGACGCTGCCTGCCGATTTAATTTTCGGCGAAAACAAGTGTCGCGCGCTTGCTTGCTCTCTGCATCGAGTCTCAGAAAAATTCTGCATCAGGCTCTTTGAGCATCAGAGAGTGAGTAGCACGGAGTGTCAGCCTGGCCTAGCATGGCTCAGGCTGGGTCCGAGCACCCTTATGCCAGCCTAGATGCACAGATTGAGCAGCTCATGAAATGCAGCCCTCTAGCTGAGCAAGACGTCAAAGCTCTGTGCGAGAAGGCGCGAGAAATACTGGTAGAGGAGTCCAACGTTCAGCCGGTCAAGTGTCCCGTCACAGTATGTGGAGATATTCATGGGCAGTTCTCAGACTTGCTAGAACTGTTCAGAATAGGAGGCAATTGCCCAGACACGAACTATCTGTTTATGGGAGATTATGTAGACCGAGGCTATCACTCAGTCGAGACAGTCTCTCTACTAGTGGCTCTTAAAGTCCGGTATCGTGACAGAATAACAATACTGAGGGGGAACCACGAGAGCAGGCAAATCACACAAGTGTGAGTGCCTGTCCTGCATCACTTGAAAGGGTTTGCACTCCAGGCAGATACAGCGTTGACAGTCTCTGCTGCACAAATTTGTGCAGATATGGTTTCTATGATGAGTGCTTGAGGAAGTATGGCAACGCCAATGTCTGGAAGTTCTTCACAGACTTGTTTGACTATCTTCCACTGACAGCACTGGTTGAGAACCAGGTACAGCAGCGACTTCAGATTTGCTGCCTGATATTGCTGTGCTGATGACTTCTGATCCAGGCACTGTGTCCTGCAGTTCTTCTGTCTTCATGGAGGTTTGTCACCCACCCTTGACACGCTAGATCACATCAGAGCTCTGGATAGAGTGCAAGAGGTGCGCGCCATCTGTTTTCGGCAGTGGCAAAGTGTTTTGCCGTACCACCAGAAACAGCTCTGTTATGGGAATTTGCTATGTTAGGCTTACACAGATGCATACAAAAACATAGCATAGCATAGCAGCAACTGCCTTGTGCCTGAAGCAATGCTTGCATGTACAAATATTACAGTTTGTGCGTGCACGCATCACGCCTGTTATGTCCTCTTCATGCATGTTTTGACATGCATGAACACCTTTGCACTGCTTCTGTCGGTGCGTAAGTACCAACACCTTCTGTGTGGTTCAGGTTCCTCACGAAGGACCCATGTGCGATCTCCTGTGGTCAGATCCTGATGACAGATGTGGTTGGGGCATATCGCCAAGAGGCGCAGGCTACACCTTTGGTCAAGACATATCTGAGCAGTTCAACCATACAAATGGTCTGACTTTGGTGTCTCGAGCGCATCAGCTGGTCATGGAGGGCTACAACTGGTGCCATGACCAAAATGTTGTCACCATCTTCAGCGCACCCAACTACTGCTACAGATGTGGTAGATGTCAGACTTACAGTTGATTGTCTGTTTAGGAACTTGGCATCTGACAAGCAGTTGATTTGAGACGTGCTGGGCATGGCACAACTCCCTTCTGCATTGCCTGGATGAAGCATCATGCTCTCATTGGCTACAATGAGTCCTTGAACACTGCCAGTCACGCAAGTGTCAAGAAGCAAGCAGTTGCAGGACATGTTGCAAAGGCTACTTTTTGCAATTCATGCTGCACTGACATCCGCCTTGCCAGCAATCACACACAACCATGGTCCTTTCTTTGCACCAAACAAGCAAACTTGATTGGTCCATGCCTGGTTTTGCAGGAAACATGGCAGCAATCATGGAGGTGAATGAGACCATGAACAAGAAGTTCCTGCAGTTTGAGCCTGCGCCTAGAAGAGGGGAACCTGAGGTGGGCTGTATTGCACATCCATGCTCTGCAGTATCAAAGTTGCAGCTCAGCATTTACACCTGTTCATGTCAGGAAATGTAAAGCTTTGAATATCCATCATGGAGCCAAAAGTTTTTTTCAGGATCATAAAGAGATTAGGCAGCAATACATGAGCAAGCTGTGACAGGCATACACAGAGTTGTGGTTGCTGGATGATGTGGAGTTGCATGACTGCTGTTGTCTGGCATGGTCTTGGGTTCTTCAGCTAGCACACCTCTAATTTTGCCCTCAGCTGGAATAGTGTGTTTCCTGTTTCTGCTGCAGGTCACTCGCAGAACGCCAGACTACTTTTTGTGAGCTGGGTATGAGGGTAAAGTTCGAATGGCGTATGAAGCATATGCAGTAAAGTACCTGTTCCTGGCATGGGTCGTCTGGTCTTTTTCTGTCCGTGAAAGATGTCAAGCTGCTGACCATTGTCTTTTAGTGGTAGAGTCATCCTGTATTTGGATAAGCTATATTCAATTTGGCACATAATGCCTAGGCTGCTGACATATGGCATCTCTTGTTGCATGCCATGTCACAGATGGTCAGTACTCCACCCCTAAACTTCATGAGCGAAAACAAAAACAGACTTGCCTGGCAAATAGCTTGGCCACAATGCAATCAACTGTCTTGCAACACTTGCTAGCACTGACTTTGAATGCCTTTAAAATCTTTTGCATTGTTGCGTGGCCTTTGTATGACCTGCCTTGTGCATGAGTGAGCATTTCAAATCGAATCCTTGCCCAACGAGGATTTGATTCATGGTCAGGCGCCTAGGCGTTGATCATGTTAACAACGTTGCTGCTCCTTGGTCTCACAGTCTGCTCCTAGACCTACCAACTAAAGGTTGCAGAGCTCAGAACATTGCAGCAAGGTCACCGCTTGGGCAATAATCACTTTCATCTTACTGCATATTATGTGCACATTCCAAAACAATCATAAGGTGACACACTGCGCTGAACTGTACCAGCTGATTAGAAAGTTGACACAGAAGCAAGAAGCAAAATGTCATCTCGACAGCAGGATTGAGACCAAAATGGGTGCTACTTGTGTTGACAACTATCACTGATGTTGTTTGTGCACTAGTGCATGAAAATTGCTAAAGATGGAGGAGCTCTGCGAGACACTGTTACTTTACGATCACTTTACTTCCCCCAGTACCAATCCTAATACTTGAGTATCATGTGGTATGATTGTCTGCATGCTTATTGCTGCAGGCGACTCACTCAGAACCTGCCAAGTTGACAGCAGCCTTGTCTGGTTTGAAGCGGCCGAGAACCACAAAACTTAGCAAGGAAGCGTCTGTGGTGCATCCTGACAGCAGATTTGAATGCCATGCTGAGAAGTGCCCGGCGCTTGCGCCATCGCTGATCTTGCACTGACTTCTCATTTGGCCTAAACATCAGTTCAGCCATTTCCAGGTCATGCCTTGCCAAGATGGGAGTGCCCTCTAAAGCATCGTCTGGCCAGTCTATGTACCTGCTCATAAAGTCAGGATACTTGGCCTGTGTCTCTGGACCGCACCAGTCCAAGTCCAAGAACTGAACAGAGTATGTGCCATCAGACTCTGGCCTGCAGCATGACACATACCTTCTGTGGACCAGCGTAGAAGTGCAGTTGGCTGCTTAAGCACAACATGTCTACAGACAGACGGTGAGATTGGCTGCTTAAGCAAACAGCCAAAGACACATTTGTTTCAAATATTCAGCTGTAGCTGCTCAACTTAGGTGTTCTATGACCATTTGCAGCATGTATGCTTTACACATGGCCAACAAGGAATTACAGCTGAGGATAGCCATCAGACTTTGCTTGGGCAAATGCTGATGCAGTGGAGCTTCATCCAGTGCTACGCAATCATGCCAGACAGTTTGTGAATTGTGTCAGATCAGTTTGGAGCACTTTGATGCACCTGACTGTTGTTGACAAATGCCACACTGCACAACCGGCTACCTCAATGCACACAGTGAAACAGATTGTAAAAGGTACGAGAGATAGGTGTTGCCCACAAATCAAGCTTTTACCTGAACATGACATTGGGCCTTCGGATGTCCCCATCCCGGTAGTCATTGATGGCATGCAACTCCTGCACAGCTGCTTTGACAGCTTCCTCTAGTTTGGGATCTGTAATCTGAGCCTGTGTTGCTCGCTCCAGATTTGTCCAAGGGTCTGTAAGCAGCTGCATGTCCACCTGCATCGGCAAACAAACAGCATTGTGAGCATATGTCTGGTGTCACGAGGAGCACAAAACAGACGTTGGCAGCTGGCGATTGAGCAAGTTGGTAATGCACAATCGCTGCGTATGTACCTTGTTGCTGCTGGCAATTCCCAGAGAAAACACACAAGGCGCCTTTTGCCCTGTCGCTGCAGCCTTTCACACACGCTGCAAGCATTGGTATTTCAAGCAAGGCTTTGTACCTGAGTAAAACCGCCAGGCATAGGATATACACCCAACAACTCAGGTGCCAAGTGCCTGTTTGCACACTCCACATGGACTTGCTGTGGATACGCAAGTTGTGTAAACTTCACAACAGCTGATTGTTGCTGTGACACCATATATCTCCTTACGACCAGGGGTGTCTCGTTTTGTGACTTGCGCGTACCTGCGTAAGAAGCAGAGCCTGTATGTGCATGTCAAAAATCATATTGGCACAGCTACAGTGAAAAAGCAAGACCAGCCAAGTGTGCATGGTTCCAGGAGTTTAGGCAGCCAATGCAAGGCTGTCAAATCCTTGCCGAAGCGGACAAATAGGAGGCCAACATACATGGAACATGAAGCAAAAAGTCCATGTCAGTTTGCAGAGAACAAGGGTCCGTGTGAAAAAAAAGCAACACGTTCTAGAAGCATGTTGTTTTGTACCATTTGCACACCCTGTTTTCTATCAGCAGAGGGCATGCTGTATGCTGGCTGCTGTCAACAGTGGGAAAAACAGGTGCAAAGAAGGAGTGAAAGCACTCACCTCAGTGTGTCATGCAATGGGTACGGTACGCCACTTGTCAGCCTGTCAGAGCGCTGCAATGGATCCTGTTGCTCCTGTAAAAGCTGCATCTCAGAGTAAAGCTTGTTGGTGCCCAGAGCCAAACTCTTTAGAATGCGCGCTGTAGCTCTGCCAGCTTCATGGTCCGCATGCATGAGATCGTTGTATTGGATTGCATGGGTCAGAGGCTGAGCACATACTCTGTCGGTCACAAACAAGGCTTACACCCTGCACACAGGAGTCATAAGAGTCAAAGAACATTCCTTTGCTGTATCAATGCCGAATCAACATCATTGCAGCTTTCAATGCTTGCTTAGTGCCTTCCCCAGGCTTCCAGCACTTTGCAAACATGTACAGGAAAGAGGCCCTTCCCAAGCTTCCAGCACTTTGCAAACATGAGTGGGGAAAAAGCCCAAACCAGGGGAACTGTGTAACAGCCAGTTTGCAACTGCTTACTGGAGCTTATCGCCTACAACAACCACACCAAAGCATGGCATGTTTGTTAGCTTGAAGTGCTTTTGGTGAGCCCTGTTTTGCAGCATCATGCTGTAATTACGGAGAAGCTCCATGGCAGGGTCAGACTGGCCACCTGTCTCCCACCCCTCCTTTCCTGCATACATGACACACAGCATGTCTCAAAAACCTGTAGAGCACATGTGGGTCAAAAAATCTAGTATTCAAGTTTCGGTCTGTTAATTACATAGTAATTCCCTTACTATCTAATAAAAATGTTCTTGATCTACTGGAGAAACTCCCATGAACAGATCCACTTTTTTTGTGAATTCTTTCTCAATAAGTTTTTAATCTTATAGGTAGATGCTCTTATGGTCGCCCATAAGATGGGACTATATCTTACTTTTCTAATATATAAAAATTATTTAGATGATTCCATTGGAAATTGTTTCTACTTGTATTCATTCCAGATTTTATTGCCACTATTTGTCTTGTTCACTTGACTGTTACAGGTCATTGCGGTTCACGCCCTGCAATTTGAGAAGATGAAGCAAAATTTGACAAGGCTTGCCATGCATCAAGTCACAAGCTATTGAGTGCAGAATGCACCCAACAGCCAGCGCAAGCTCCACAAGAGATCCTGACCTGCAAGCAGCATGACCTCGGTCAGCTTGTTGAATGAGTTGTCCATCACAGGGTAACTGCCGTCATTGATCCCTTCTGCATCCTGCACATGCAATCAAGAATTACAATGAAGGCTTCAAGGTGCGTTGTGTGCAATCATGCTACAACATAGTAAAACCTGTGTGGGTGGTGAGGTGTCCAAACTAGGCTTGACATCCGGAGCTGCATAGTGCCCTAGTAAATCGCCCAGGAATCTTCTGACCCTCGCCATCCGCTCAGCTTCACGGCCGCCGCTAGCTGCCTGCACATAGTCCTCAGAAGTGCTGGCGGATGGTAGCTGGCTTGCCTTGCTGTCAGCAGGATCAAACAGCTCTTCAAGGTCTCGCAGCAGCAGTTGCTGCTTCTTGCTCATCTTGGACTCGGGAATAGGAGTGCGATAGCTGGCTGACATCATCACATTCAAGTCGGTGACGGATTGGCAGATCCAGGGGTCCAGGGGTATATGCCGACAATTGTCCCGAAACTCAGCAAAGGTCTCATGAATTAAGGCAGCTGGGGGCCCCTGCAAGTTCCAGGTTGACTTCAAGTTCAGCTGCAAGCGAAGGCTCTTGACACAAAAGGCAATATACAGATTCTCAGATTGCACTTGAGGTAGCATGGACATCTACCTTGGCAGTAGAGGGCCGATAACAATTCATTAGCTGGATTTTATTGTTTTGGAACATATGGAACTCTGTCCCAAAAACTTTTGCACTTGGCAAACGTTTGAGGATGGCAATCATGTCTGGAATTGCCGGCTCAGAGGATACCGAAGGTTCCAGCGTACCTGCATGCATGCAATACAACAGTTGATGTGTATGCTGATCTGTTTTACGTCCATATACACTGAATATAATAGCAAGGTTTCACGCCAGTGATTGATGTGTGCAGCTCTCTCTCTCACACCTGGTGCCGCTAGTGAGATCAACAGCAAAATCCCAAGTCACAAAAACGGCTGAGAGACTGCGTTGCCACCCTTCAGATGCCTCATACTTTTCATGGAGTGTGCAAGAAGACTTCACTAGGCTGGGAAGTTCTGTGAAAATGCAGGCAAGCTCAGTATTTCTTATATCACAAGCAAAATCCTCAAGTCAGATAAAAAGCTGGGAGGCTTCACTGGCTGCTCAAAAGCTTTGTCAAGATGCAGGCAAGCTGGACATGCCTCGGGCTCAAGACAAAGCCGAGAGGCTGTGTTGATTCTGCTGTGTAGCTGTATGACAATGCCTTCTAGGTTTGCTGTGAGATCAGCAGCAAACCTTCCACCACACAGGAGGCCGCAAGGCTGCAGCTAAGCGACGACTGTCTTCACAAGCTTTGCAAAGGTACATTTTAAGCTCGGCACTGACCTACAGGCCCTGCACCTTCTCGCAGAAACCGTATTGCACGCTCCAAACGCCTGAGAACCTTCTCATCGGCGTCCACTTTCATGGCCTCAGCAGCATATTGCTGTTCGAGAGTTTCCAACGGAGAGCTCATCTGTTTGCGATCCTGAGAGCACGACTCACTTTTAGAAAAAGACGTGCCTCGCAGAAGGTGAGCGCACCAGCAACTGTTGTGTATGGTTGCATAGTTCACCCGTGTCACTTGTGTTCACGACTGTAGGGAAGGCGTAAGACGCAGACTCCTCTACGTAGCACACAGAAGATAAAGTCAGAGCGTGCGCTCGCTCTGACAATCCCAAGATGCGCTCGCTCTGAGTCAGAGGCTCTGACAATCCCACGCAACCAAATTCGAATCACAATGTGCAACTGTGCAGCAAACAAGATGTGCTGCAGATTCGCAAGCAGCTGAAGAGCTGAAGCACAAGCTTGTCCTGGTCCGTGATCGGCTGTGACTACTGCAGTAGCAGCTACAGTAGCTCCCATCCGAGCTTCTAGGGTTATTTTTAGGGCAGGCAGAGCATAGCACAGCGTCCGAGCTCACTTGCGGCATCGCAGTCCCGATACCGAGTGAAATACTCAGCGTTCCTGAGGTTTGCGCGAACCGCGGATATATTTCACAACACAGAGTTGAGCAGAGTCTTGTTTGTAGGCCAAAGGATCACGATCTAGCGTGTTGGCTTGAAGGATGAGCGCCCGGTACGTTACGCTTACGCACGTGATCACATTTGCTGCAACTCCTCTGCCATAATGACAAAGCTTGGTGATACTGCAGGCCTGCCCAGGCAGAACCTGAGGGTGACTATGAGGCTGGGGAGGGCCTCAACTTTGAGACTAGCAAAGGAGTCCAGCCGGTCAAAAGCTTCGATGACATGGAACTGAAACCCGACTTGCTCCGAGGAGTCTATCAGTACGGCTTTGAAAAGCCTTCAGCGATACAACAACGAGCAATTGGTCCAATTCTTGGCACTAGGGATGTTATTGCTCAGGCTCAGTCAGGCACAGGCAAAACATCTATGATTGCCCTTGCATTATGCCAGAAGGTCGAGAACCGACAGTTCAAGTAAGTTGCGGTGGCACACAACCAGTATTGAGAAGCTTTTCAAGCAAACTTTGTCTTGGTTGTGGTTGCTGACTCCTCATTGCTGGCCATCTGCAGGACTCAAGCTCTTGTCCTTTCTCCTACTCGCGAGCTTGCCACACAGACTGACAAGACCGTCAGGGCGCTTGGGGAGTTCCTCAAGCTCAAGTCCCACTGCTGCATTGGTGGCAAGAGCATAGGTGTGTGCAACCGCTGACAGATTTTGGCGGCTTCCATACCTTCTGCACAGCAGCTCTTAGCCTTGGCGACATCACATCATGTTGCGTATTTATTCAACGACTGATACATGCGATGTGCACTCACAGGAGACGATATCAGAGTGCTAGAAAGTGGAGCTCAGATTGTGTCTGGAACTCCTGGCCGAGTTTTTGACATGATCAAACGACGGTCCCTTGACACACGAGACATGAAGATTCTGGTTCTGGATGAGGCTGACGAAATGCTCAACAAAGGATTTAGGGAGCAGATATACGATGTTTACAGATACTTGCCTCCAGACATCCAGGTCATCCTGGTGTCTGCTACACTGCCTCACGATGTCTTGGAGATGACGCACAAGTTCATGCAAGATCCTGTCAGAGTGCTGGTCAAGCGTGATGAGCTGACACTGGAGGTACACAAGCCACTGCAAAAATGATGCATTGCATGTCATCTCTCAATGAATGAACCTTTCAACATACTTCATTTATGGGGTTGTATAATATGCTACAGCCAAGTATAAGACGTTGACTGGCAGCAGGGCGCATGATGTGATTTTTTGTTGTAGTGGTATGTCTGAATTGTCCACCTGCCACTGTGCAAGCATGATCTCAGCTCGACGCATTGTGCGTTGTCATACTCTGCCCTGTGATGTATGCATGGTGAGTCTGTACAACACATAAAATTATAGCGACAGCACAAAGCCGCGGCAAGATGGCCATCTCCTTTGCAGGGCATCAAGCAGTTCTTTGTGGCAGTCGAGAAGGAGGAGTGGAAGTTTGACACGCTGTGTGACCTGTACGACACCTTGACCATCACTCAAGCAGTCATCTTCTGCAATACAAAGCGAAAGGTGGACTGGCTGACAGAGAAGATGCAGCAGAATAACTTCACAGTTGCATCCATGCATGGAGACATGCCACAGATGGAGCGGGATGCCATCATGCAGAGCTTCAGGTGTGTTTTCATAGGCCCTGTTGCAGCCGCTGCCCTGCTGCTGCTGCAGCATGCACCTGTCAAAGCAGAGATGCACGTGCAGCTTGCCTGCGTTTGTGCTGTATGAGAAGTACTCTGGTGCAGCAGGCTCAAGTTGGATGAGCAGTCCCCTTTGCAGTAGGCTCGGGTTGCTCATCAAGACTCTGGCTCACTTGACCGTTTGCTTGTTCACTTTCGTGAAGCTGCATGTTGTACCAAACAGCTTCTTCAGCAGCAAGCTGAGCCCTGGTGTTGTGTTGAAACAGGGGTGGTGATGCGCGTGTCCTGATCTCCACAGATGTATGGGCACGAGGTCTTGATGTACAACAGGTTAGTGCCTACATTTTGTGATGCCAATGTTTTTGCATGCCAGATATGCGGCATGCTATGTGTGTACTGTTGCTGGGCGATGTGTTTTGCAGGAAGTTTTACTACAGTGATGCATATATTACAGACTCTTTGCTACCCCGGACATCGACTGGTGCATAGTCAGTCTCAGTCACAGTCACTTGCACACAGCAGTGGTCAACAAGGTAGTCCTTTCCTGCCTACAGGTCTCATTGGTCATCAACTATGATCTGCCAAACAACCGTGAGTTGTACATCCACAGAATAGGCAGATCAGGACGATATGGCCGCAAGGTGAGTCATGCATGCTTGTGTGCTGTGCAAATGATCATGGAGCTGCATTGTCAGGCCACAACTCATGTCAAAATCTGGGTTGTGCTGTGCTGACACTGCGTCTTGCCTGCAGGGTGTTGCTATCAACTTTGTCAAGAGTGATGACATCAGGATCCTCAGAGACATTGAGCAATACTACAGTACACAAGTAGATGAGATGGTAAGCATACTTGTATTCATGATTCCATGAACTGTTTGCTGCTGTTTATGATGCCATCAGTGACTGTGCTAATTTTGACATTTGCTTCTGTTTGTGCAGCCAATGAATGTGGCAGACTTGATATAGAAGCTGTACAGCATGTATGAGGCGCTTTAGCTGTCTACGACACATACAGTCTGCTGGCAACTGTAAGAGAGTCTCAAACAGTTGTCAGCACTCCATCTGCAGACAGCTGTGTGATAGGAAGTCATTCCTACAAAGTTGTTTCATCTCAATCAATGCTGTCGTTGTCATTGTGTTCCCTTTCATTTACTGCTGCAAGGTTTGCATCGCATCAACATGTTAATGCCTTTCATCATCATTCATACCATTTTGCCTGGCTACTGTGATATGCACAGTCTCAGCTTGTGAAGCTGTATTAGCAGCACTGACTTTATTTACAAGTTGTCATGTGTGATGAAGCAAAGTTTGTGCTGCACCCTGTTGCGTAGAGCTGCTGCCTGAGTTCAGTGCCACAATGATACAGTTACACCACGGTGATTGTGACAGCTTGCATCACTTTTCCGCAGCTGCAAGTCCGGCTACAAGTATGATTGCAAGATCAAGCCCGCAATGTTACTCAAGCCATTGACCATGACACTCACGCTTCAGCGCCGCTGTTACTTTATGAATTCAAGTTGCTGGGTTTCGTGAATGTTGCTGTCTTTCGCACCTCAGGGTGCCACATGCATAATGCTGCTCACAAGTGACGTCAACGGCAGATCAGTACCTAGTGCAGCAGCGCTTGAAATTGTGTGTAGAGCTGTGCCTCTGAGTAATGCAATGCATATGCTAAGTATCAGGTGATTATGTCACATACAGAAAGGCAATGCAGGGCTACTAACTGGCTTTGCTTGACTGACTTTGCTTGAGTTTGTTTCAGTTCATCATCACACCCAGCAGTCTTGACCATTAAAATGTCTTTCGTGGAACGAAGTGCTCCTCTACACTTCATGCCACAGTTCATCACAAAGCTGTAGTCATTTGAGCATGCCTAGCATCTGCCAGCTTCTGCAGTGAGCTGACATCAACTGAGCCTGATTCCAAAGCTTCCGCTGCTGCTGAAGAGAAATTGTCCAATGGCCATCCCAGCGCCACCTGTACACAAGCACACATCAGACAAACTTCAATTGCTGGAAACCTTTGATAAGATGATCTCCAGAGTGGCTCAAAGCATCAACATCTATGTTGCTGTGCTCTACAGATGCTAGCAAACAAACATTGGCAGGACTTGACCATGGCGTGCTGACCAGCACAATGGAGATGGCAGGTGGCTTGCATCCCTTCCCCAAAATGCACACTGACTGGCACCTATGATCTGCCAAGACAACAGCACCAATGCTTCCACACCTGTGACCCAAATCAACAGAAAAGAAAAGACAACACCTGTCTTGAGTCATTGGAATGAGAAGCCAAGTGTTTATATCAGGCTGCCAGGGACCCAAATCAACACATAACGAGTGATTACCTGCCATGTGCTGAGACCTGCTGGGAGAGCGACGCCCAGTGCAGCCAACACATTGCAGAAGTACTCTAAGTCTGCCAAAAGCTGCTGGGTTCCGTGATGGCTGAGATTGTGTATCTGCTGCACCTCATTTGAATACATCTCAGCCGCACCAGTTGCCACCTGCAAAGGTGTCGACATGATTATTCATGCTTGTAGGCTTTGATCTTGTTTGCACAAACCTATGCAGACCTTTTTGGCCTTGCCATGCATCGTCAAAACTTGATCCTCAACAAATCAATGGTGCTTGAACTGGCACGAGTGGGCATTGATTGTGCTTGTGCAAGCTAATGTGCAAGACATGGCGCCAAGAGCTGGAATATGCATGAATGTTGGTGAACAAGCTTCCAGACTTTGGAAGGGAATGTGCAGGTAGTCATCATGCCTAACTATAATAAAAACAATAAAATTATCTGAAAGGCTTTCCAGCTCATGATGAGCTAGCTACATGCAGGACAATCATGGCTGTTGTGATGTCAAAAGACACAGAATGGCATGACACAGCCGGATGTGCCTGATTGAGCTTACTGTGCCAACACTCCTGAACGCAAGCAGCGCAGCACAGCACAGCACAGCACAGCACAGCACAGCACAGCACAGCACAGCACAGCACAGCACAGCACAGCACAGCACAGCACAGCACAGCACAGCACAGCACAGCACACTTTAGCGCAGCATCAGGTCATCCAACCACAGCAATGCTCATTTCACTTAGCTATGCAGTGAAGGTCTTTTTTTTGCACCATCACGGACACAGTGTGCTCCTAAAAAACACACACTTTGAAAGGAGCACTAGCTACACACCTACATTTCAGTATCACGATCCTAGAAGATGACCTACCTTATCTAGCCACTCAGTGTCCACCCCTCCCTCAGAGTCAGTGAGCAGGGACTCAAGCATCTGAGGCAGCATCATGAGATACTCTCCTGCTGCTGTCACGCTGAGCTGTGGGTAGGCATTGAAGGAAGGCAAGCTGAGGGCACTTTCAGGCTCCTGGCCTGCCCATACTGCCAAGCTGTGAGTGCCCTTCAGTTGTGCCTTGACCTGCAGCAGCAGCTGCTGTTGTGACCTATTGCTGCTGGGAATGTCATTGTGACATGCTGCTTGTGTTGTTGACATTGAAGGAAGGCAAGGTGAGGTTGCTTTCAGACTCTTGGGCCACCCATACTGGCAAGGTGTGGGTGTCCTTAAGCTGTGCTTGCATCTGCAGCAGCAGTAACAATCACAAGATGGTTGGCTTCATCCACCATACTGCCAAGGTGTGCGTGTCTTTCAGCTGTGCCTTCACCTGAAGCAGCAGAATCTGCTGTTACCTCTTGGTATGATGTACTACTTGTGTTATAATGATTAGTAATATTAGTATGCTGCACAGCGGTACCTTCAGTAGTGCCTTCACCTGCAGCAGCAGCCGCTATGGTTACCTGTCTCTGCTGGGAATATGTTGCTGCAATATCAGCATGATGTAAGAACTGTGTTGTCATGGTTGTCATGAAGGCAGAGCTGAGACAGAAGTGTAGGCTGGAGGTGCTGTCAAGATTCTCTGCTGCCAAGACTGGCAAGGCACGGCCTCACTTTAGCCTCCACATGCAGCACGAATCACTTCACGGGCCATATTGTCAGCAGGGATGCTCATCCAACATCAGAAGTTTGGCTTTACTGCCAGGTCCAATGCCACAGGCAAGAGGTCATGGCAAGAGGTCATACCCAGAGTATGTTTTCTGACCTGTGCTGAAGATATCAGCAGAAATCCAAATTTCTGCAAGTTGTGCCTCCACCAGCAACAAAACTACAGTTGCCACAGTGCGCATACATCTGCTCAGCCACTGCTACAATGATTTTGTAAAGCTGTGTGAAAAGTCATGCAGCTGCAGCGCTTTTGGACCAGTGATCTGTGTGATCTGTGCTGTCATTTGGTGCACATGCAGTGGTGCCTGTGCATTGTTGCTGTTGCTGTTGCCTTACAGGGATGCACAAGACAGGCTGCTCTGGAGAGACGAGACTTGTCCTGCACGTACCCAGCTCATCATCAGCCGGAAAGCAATTTGATTAGTGTGTATTAAAAACGAAAAGAATAAATAAATGTTCGATGGATATTTATTAATCATCGTCATCATCATCATCATTATCATTATTGTTGATTATCATTATAGTTATAATGATCATGATCATTATCAGTATCGTTATTGTTGTTATCATTATCATGATTGTTATTGTTATTATTGTTACTATTGTTGTTACTATTATTGCCTGATCAGTTGTGGAAAACGTACCTTGTCCATGAGCACATCAAAGACCAAGGCATTGACGCTGTCGTGGAAGGTGGCTGCCTTGCGCATGGTCTGAGGAAGAGGTCGCCACTCCTGTGCAACTGCCTGCTGCACCACAGCTTGGACCATTTGTAAAGCTTTGCCCTGTGCGACAAGGCATGAGTCACCTGGTGTCAACAGCTCTTGGCATTGCTGTGTATAACAAGGGTTGTCAAAGTTGACCCACTGCATGACAAACACAAATAAGGAATGTTCTTGGGGGTTGGGGCGGCGGCCGGGGGGGGGGGGGGTAAGGGGGGGGGGTGAGAGAGGTTTCTACTGCAAGCCAATGATATTATCTGCTTTGAAGATGACACAGTGGGTGGAACTGCTGCGAGCATCTTGGCGCTCAGATGACATCAGGTCAAGGGCATCAGCTGTAGGAGACTGCCAGATCAACCACGGCTTGGACTCCTAAAAAGTCCCAATGTTTGTCACAGCAATCTCTGTGTTGCCAATGCTAAAGATTCAGATGAAGCGTTAGGCAAGAGGGGTTTGGCAGGTAAGAGAATCAATGCTGGCTGGAGTTGTGAAGTTACTCTGGGAGTTGCACCATGTACTGCCGGTCATGCAGCATAGCCTTAAGGCTCAGCAGTTTAAGGCACAACAGCAGTCAGCACAGCAGCAGACAGTACAGCGATGTGCAGCACAGCCCAGCACAGCAGCCAGCAAAGCAGGGTCCAGCACAGCATAGCAGGGTCCAGCACAGCAGCAGGCAATGATTTCAATCTGAAGCCAGCTGGGTCGCTCCAGGGGCACAGGTTAACTGCACAGTTGTAGTAAAAGCACAGTCTCAGCAAAAAACGTGAATGCATTCATTAGACATGTAGGAACAGTTGTGTAGAGTAAACACATGGCTGGCTGTTGTTGTTTCAGGTGGACTGTGGTCTGCTTGCGTAGCCCTGGGAAGCATCCTTCATGGTCATGTTCATTACCATCTACTTGCATCTTTGTTACCATGTAAACAATAACCATTAAAGTATATCAAGCTGCAACCATGCAGGTGCGCACATGCAGGTCATAGAGTGCAAACATGTTGTGAGAATGATGTGATGTGAATAGGGCACACCTGTGGCTGTTGCAGCCGAAATGCTACCATGGTCAATGCCTGGCTTTGACTAGAGCCGACGGCTTGGTCAATGAGATCTGTCAGGTTGAGCACAGCAGTGTGGAGGGAGCTCTCAAGGGCAGCTAGCTGCGCTGACAGGGCACCTACGCACGCAGGACAGACGAAGCATCAAGGATTGAGGATGAGGACACAAGACTAGGTTTGGTAAGATAGCTGTGCCAAGTCAACAAACTGGCACATCGGGCTTTTAGCAATGTTTTGGACAACTCTGCTAGGTAAATTGCATGGCTTGGGCAGGGCAGGGCAGGGCAGGGCAGGGCAGGGCAGGGCAGGGCAGGGCAGGGCAGGGCAGGGCAGGCACAACAAAAGTCTTTCCACTGCAACTACTGCAAGCCAAGTTAGCCATGCCCTACAACCCAAAAACACACACCTGCAATGTTAAGCAGACCCACCACCAAAGTCGGGTCCTCCATCATTGTAGCTTCTCCAGAGGCGCTGTCTCTGCCAGGATCTGTCGCGCCAAGCTCGCTCAGCTCTCTGCTCAGTCTGCGTGAGTCCAGAGCGCTCTGGCCCTCTGACTTCAGAGCTCGGCCTCTGAGTGAGGTCACAACACCCTAGAAAAGAAAAGAAAATAAAAGACTACGTCTTTCAACGTCAATTTGATGAGAAGCCATGTGTTCACAACACCCTATGCAGGGTGATCCAGTGTTAAGGCCTATGGGGTTTATACCTTTTGGAGGTGAAGGACCTTGAAACCCTCCGACAGCCTTATGTGCACTTGGACTTTTAGGGCAGCAGGTTTTTGAGCAGTCAGTCAAACATACAGCCCTTGAGACAAACCGCACCACACATATAAGCTACACCCTGAGCCCTGAATGCTTTATGCATGTACTGATTGTTTGATGACCAGAGGCCTCACTTTAGAAAGACTCTAAACATCTCATGCAGGGGTTGTGGGTACTGCTCACGGCGAAACTGTAACTCCAGTGTAGCTGGGACGTTTCGCCTGATATGTCAACCTTTGACCATGATTGATTAGACAGGGGTCACGGGATGAGTAGGCAGAACCTGCTGCACTGACATTGACACTATTGCATGATGCTTATTATGTCGCAGCGCATTTTCACCTTGATATTGAAACAAGTACACAGAGGTAAATGTTGACTGAAGCTGGTGCTAACACTTCTGAGCTCTTCTGACTTCATCTCAACATCAAATATCCTTCTGACTTCATTTCATGATACAACCTTTCCTGACACCATTGGAACTAGATCTTCAAGAACCAAAGGACGTTGTGAAAGTTGACATGATTGTATGGTAACGTGTACGAATAGGAAATCTACACTTTTGTCCGAAACTCCATCTCAAGATAGAATTCTCAGGGTACCTGTAGGGATGTGACATAGTGGCTCAGGGCTTCATCTGATAGATGCAGTAGTGTGGGCAGGTGGGTGCCACCTGTCACGCTGTAACACCACCGCTGAGCTTCCTGAACCACCTGCACCACTGCCAAACACCATTTAGAACAACAGAAAAGAAATGATGACACCATGGTACAAATACCAGTCAGAAGAGCAGAAAAGAGAGGAGAGCTGTTTAGATTATACAAGCATTGCCACATGCAACACTGCTCAGAAAGTCAGGTGGGTTGCTCAAAAGGCGGCGCAAAGCAAAGTCATGAGTCTCTGAGTGTTATTTTACTGCCTGTGAGTGTTATTTTACTGCCTCTGTGCCTAGCTCCACAGCATTACGTGACACAGGACTCAAACTTGAATCAGTACAGATGGAAATGAGGGGGGTTGCAAAGCCTACCTGGACTGCTTGAGGTACAGACAGCTGCATGACAGACAGGACAGTGTCAATCTCATCCTGCTGCGCATGAGGTACTTGGATGGTGCTCATCTGGCTGCTCATCTGAGGTTTCTGTAGCTCCCCATACCTGCAGGGCACAACCCACATTTGTTCTATCTATAAAAACCTATCCACAACGCAGAAATGCGTTTTACTGTCCCCAGGCATTTCTGGGTTTAGATTTCCAGCGTGGGGATGGCGTTTCTGAGTTGGAATATACGTTTTGGGATTGAAGAGAGCTATGTATTAGCCTGTGCTATGCCTCAGTGTTGACAGGAAAAGGAAAGTTTGCGCTTTTCAATGATCATACTAGGAGACTACTATGGCGGCAGCCTGAGCGTTGGCAGCTGATAATGCATTGGAGTGACAATGGGTTTGGGAAGCAGCTTGATCCTGTGGTGGATGCGTCTTGTGTGTCTCCACAATGGCTAGTATATGCATGAAACAAGTGCATGCAGCAGAGAATCAATACAATATAGCTTAAGTCTGCTGAGACAATGTGTTGCAGGCAGTCCTGCAGTGCATCTTGTGATCCACATGGTAGCTCAGAAGCCAATGAACTGGAGAGAGGTTGAATGACTTTAGAGAGTCGTCATTTTCAGACACAAATGGCTGAGTGCATGGTCAGAAGGCAGGCATAGCCTGCTAGCTACATTATGTCTCACAGGTCCTACATGCTAGCCCTTCACATAGTGAGCTACTCAGAACTGAATACTGAACATAACTGACTGACTGAGCGATGGCGGTCTCACCTGGAGACCTGGCTCTCAAATGGAACATACACTGCAGCTGCTATTTGCTGTAGCTCTGCTGCATCAACGCCGGCTAGGTTTTGCTGCAGCTCTCTGGTAAAGCTCTCAGCAGTGTCCTTGAGACTGACCAACACAGAGAGCACCTGGCCGCTGTTCTGCATGCCTGCAGGGACAGCAGCAGAAATACATGTCACACTGCATGGGTACTGTCACAATGCGTGGATGATGTCACACTGCGTGTTTACTGGCACACTGCTTGGGTACTGCCATACTGCATGGTTGATGTGATACAGCGTGGTTACTGTCACACTGGGTGGATGTTGTCATACTGCATGGATACTGTCATACTGCATGGTTAATGTCATACTGCATGATCACTGTCACATTGTGTGGATGTTGTCATATTGCATGCATAGACCGTGCTAGGTGCACCTGGCATCAGTTAGCTGCTGCATGCCTTGCAGGTTCAGCAGCAGGGTCTTGCACGGTACATGGGCTAATTCAGTTGCTGAATTGCTCAAAATGTAAAAGCTTCCCGCTATGCATAGGCGGCAGTTTGTATCATATGAAGACCATGTGGGTCACTATCAACAGATGCAGCGCTGGTCACAGGTCTGGTATGATGGTGCTGTGATGACAATGACAATATTGCTGACAGCAAAAACCTGACAGCCGGCACCCTACATCCTGACAGCCTAAAGTCTGAGTTTTGACGTGAACAACAAAGTCTGGCAACCACATGACAGGGCGAAAATTTATGTTTCAGGGTCTAGGGTTTGAGCTGGGCAAGAACCTGGCAATTACGTGTACATTTTGAAGTTTAGGGTTTAAGCCAGGCTGGATTAGGGTTTAGCAGACCCATACCTTGTGCACAAGCAGACATCAGGCGGCTTCTGAAGCTCTTGCTGATCTTGTTGAACAATGCCAGTAGCAGGTGCAGCACCAGCTGTGGGTGTAGGTCTGGCAGCACTGAGGCACACCACCGCAGCTCTGAATTGGTGGCTGCCAAGATGACCTCAAAAAAGTCTGGCAGCCAGGAGGGGAAGTCCTGGGGGGGTGCCAGCCCCCCTGGGTGTTGCCCACCCCTGTCAAAACCGTCCCAAGCTGCCTGTAGATACACAAGTGAAGGACATGAGCTCTGTCGAATCCCAAAGCGTTTACTTCTGGTTCAGTATTGTCACCCCTGCACTGGGAATCCAAACTCGAAAATGCCTGGGGACGGTGAAAATGCATGTGTACATTGAGGAGATGTGTTAGGAAGGCAAAGTGGTCAATATGGGGCATCAGAGGTGTGATGGAAGTCTGGAAGCCAGGGTGGAATGACCTGGGGAAGGTGGGGAGGGAATTGAAGAGGAAGCTAGTCAAGCTGAAAACTACCAATAGCTACTAGACTGTTGTATGGCTTCTTGGCCTTTACATACCACATACATCAGCAAGACAAAGAAGAGTGCAAGAACACCAGAGGCACCAACAGAATCTCAAAGCTGGAGGGGTACATGTTAGTATGTGCTAGCCTTTTGCAGGGCTGCTGAGCCCTGTCAGAAATCTTGCCTCATGTTGCATGGGGTGATTCACAGTCTCATTGCAGCAGCACAACAAGGGTTCACAGGCATCAGATAGAAAACTTTCTTATTGATTGATCATAAAACATCTCCCCAGTGTAGTAGAAACGCAGTTTAACCGTCCCCAGGCCTTTCTATGTTTAGACTGCTAGTCTAGGGATGACGCTTCTGATTTCAAACAGAGGTTTCAGGTTTGAAAAGAGCAGTTGATATGTGTTGACCCTTGCTGCATCAGACGCAGTAAGGGGACTACTGGCAGGCAGACAAACCTACAGAAGCTGAAGCAACCACTTGCATACTTTTGCAGCAGACTAGAAGCTCTAATGCAGACTTTGCAAATATAGCTGTCAGTCTACATGACAACATGCCACAACTAGATGTGTGACACAGCTGTACATTGATGATACCTGAAGAGGTGCCATTCTGGCTGTGTTGTACAGCTTCTCAACAGTGCCATAGCACTGGATGCCCAACAGCATGCCTGATAGCTGTTGTACTCGCTCCCCATTCTTCTGGGATAGAGCTGCGGCAAGCTTGGGCTCGATCAGTCCCAAAAACCTCTCCTCCAGTCCCTGCAATCCGGGGATGATCAGTGCATAGGGCAGGCTTTTCCAGTTGCCCATTCCAAAAGGGCATGCATGGGTTCATTAGCAGCAAGGAGTGAGCTGGCATGATACACCAGACTGACAAGGTGATTAGCCATGGCTGCCAGCTCCCTTTGGGAGATAACTGTTTTCCCATGGAAAACAATGATTGTGCTTCTTTTGTTTGCAAAATCTGAGAGCATGCTCAGTCACACAGGTGCAAGTGGCAGCTTTATAGAGGTGTCCATCCCAAGGGAATCCATGACTTGCATCCCCAGCAAAGGACCAGCCTTAAAGATACACCAGGCTGACAACATAATCAGCCATAGCCAGCATCTGAGAGCATGCCCAGTCGCACAGGTGCTACGGCGTCAGCAGCAGAATGCAGCACAGAAAAACAGTCTGATTGGGTGCAATCTTGTGTGTCCAACAACAACAATCCATGGTAACACTATCAAGACAATGCATGGTAGCTGGTAGGTCAAAACACACTACTGGGTGTGGTGTTCATCCAAATCACAACTTTGTGGGATAAAGAAAAATGAGGAAAAGATTACGCCTTTCGGCGTCAATTTAATGAGAAGCCCAGTACTATACCGAGCTGTCCAGGCTTGTGGGATGAAATCAAGCCTGTGGTGAAAAGAAAAAGAAAGAAAGAACTACGCCTTTCGGCGTCGATTTAATGAAAAGCCAAGTATTATACTGGGCTGCCCAGGGAAGCCTGTGGTGATGAGCAAGTCAGTCATTGCACTCACTTGAAGCTTCTCCAGGCCTCCGCTGAATTCAGGTACATTGCCCACCAGCTTGAGGCTACGTCTCATGGTAGCAAGCATGTCAGCAATCTTCTGCATGTCTCCACTGGCAAAGACTCCCTCGATACTTTGGAACAGCTGAGATAGCTCTGTTGCTTCCTACAGCCACAGACAGCAGCTGTTGAACAGTGAGCAGCAGAAGGGTGTCAAAAGTTTGCTTCTGGCCAGGCCAGGCTTGCAAAGCAGGTTGTTCGACACTGGCCTGAGCTTGTATCAAACAGACAGCTCTACTGCAAGATCACTGGTACTTTATGGAGAGGATGTGGTGCCTGCTTGGTTGTGCAAATTGTTGATGTGTGCTCAGCAGCTTGCACAGGGTTGTCAGCAAGCCCGACCAATACAGGCCAGCCTTGACCTAATTCGACGGATGCTGACAACACCTGCACTAGTCTTGTCACCGTTCATCGAATTAGGTCAAGGCTGGCCTTGAAGTCTTGGAGGTCGGCATGAGCATATGGTACGTTGAGTGCCTACGTCGGGAACTTGTGTGTATGTGCGCAACGGGACGGTCGCGACCGTTCCAATGGTGTGACATTCTTGCAGAAGGTGTAGTGTGAAGCAACAATGCGTTATGTTACCTTGAGGGTGGTGCAGGCAGCTTCCATTCTACCCTTGACTTTGTCCACTTCTTTGAGCAAAGCCACACTGTTTGCTGCTGCAGCCGCATTGGTATTGAGCTGCTGCAGCTGCTTGTGCACCCCTTGCTTGAGAGATAGGAGATCTCCCTGGCAACAGTGCCCAACATCACAGGCAAGCCCAAGACAGGTGTTAATGGTCTATCTGCCAAGTCCCTGTCACTCCTACCTTGACATGGGATAGCTCTTGCACAGCTGCAGGAATTCTGTACAGAGCGTCCCTACTTTGTTCCTGAAGAGATGCTTCAACATCCTCTGCTGTCAGGTGCAACCTCATCTCTACTTCGGCAAGGTACCTGCATTTGAGCTCTGCGTTACTGTTGTCTACTGGAGCGCATCTTGTGCTGCTTGTGCCCACCTTTCGAGTGCCTCTTGTGAGGGACGTGCAATGCATGTCCGATTGATCCATGTCTTTGGCTCAAAGTTTGGCGCACTGAACCCGTCAAGATCTGCCATCCCACTCAACTGCAATTTTCTGTAAGCGTAGTTTGCGCGCGTTCACTGCAACCAATCTCGACGCACTGCGCCTATGTTTAACTTAGCTTGCAAAGGATCCGACGGCAACTTGAAGCGCCAGACCGCCTAGCGTCACTGAAACAGCCGTGCGAAACAGTCTGACGTTGCTGCATTACACACGAAGCGCGGCCGTGCCTGCGGTGTCTGTAGACCAGAGGTTTGCATGTTTGACCTAGCGGGCATGCAAGTGAACAATGTTCAGCATAATTTCAGGCAGGTGTGACAGTAGTGGCAAACTCGGTGCCACACTGCAACTATGAGCACTGTTGAGCTTTGCTGGCATGCATATATCTGAACGCATGTACCGTGCTTACTATTCAATAGGTGTGCACAGGTCTGTTCTACAGGCTTGTAGAAATTAGAGCTGTGACTGGTAGGTGCCAATACTAATGTACTACTGCCAGTAGCATGATCAAACGTGTATGCAACAAGATCCAGTACAAATGGTACACAAAGCGCAAACAGCTATATGGTGGCCTCAGCATTCATGCTCTCACGAGCCTGTGCTACAGCCATCCCCAGACTGCCAGTCGCGTCTGAAGGGGCCTGCATGGCAGCCCAGGGCTGGACCTTCTTCAAGGAGACAGACTCCATCTCCATCGTACCGAAATACACAACAAAGACATTGCCAGCTTTCCATTTGGTCTGCTGCTTCTGTGCATCAGTAGGGTTCTGTACCTGCAGCGCAAACACAATATGAAGGTCAGCATGTATGCCATGATGGATTGGCTGTACAGTAATACATGTCTGTGATGGAGGTATTTGCTTGTGGTGGTCGCAAATGCATTCTGTTTTATGCTCGACATCATTGCTGCAGCCATCAATGCTGTTCTTCTTTCACAGGCGGCAACGGAAAAACTGACTTGAATCTCAGTGAGCCAACAATGACTGCAACATAACTACAACAGCATGCATGCATGACATGCAGCAAAGGTTGTGAATCACACGTTAGTACATCCTCGCAAAGCCAACAAACGCACTGCAGATCAATGAAAGACTTGTGAATGGCTCATGAACACAGCTTACCATGGCAGGCCAGAAGGAGTAGCCCTTGGGCTGTGCCCACACCATCTGCCCTTCATGTTATTCCCGGGTAGCCCCAGGCTTCTGCCCCTGCACCTGGGTGGGGTAGCGGGTAGCAGCCTGAATAGGCATCCTAGGGGTGGGGGTGGAAGAGACACTCTGGGGGTGTATCCTGGATCTGTGTCCAGAGCTGGAAGGCGCAGCTGTGCTGCCTGCATTCCTGGCTTCACCTCTGATCGCGCTCTTGTGACGCGTAAGTCCATGCGTAAGTCCACCACCAACAGCAGCACCATCGACTGAGGAAAGTGCTGCCTGAATTACAGAGGGCGCTCTTGACCCAGATGCATCTCCTGAGGCTGCTGCATCTGTCCTGACTCTGCGCGGGTGCCTTGGGATGCTAGCAGTTGCTCTCTGCTGCTGCTGACTGGTTGCTGCAGGGGGGTTGAGGGGGGCTGCAGCTGGCTGCAGGTGCTGTGCATGGTTACCAGAGGGGGTACCAGAGGGGCCACCAGAGGGGGTAGCATTCAGGCAGGGGGCTGTGAAGCCAGCCGTGAGCTCTGCAAAGCTGCTGCCATCAATGTCCATCCCCAAGTCCATCCCCATGTCCATCCCCATGTCTTCAGGCATGCCAGACAGGACGGCGTCAAAGTCAAAGGGCAAGGCGTCACCATCCACCTGACTGCCATCACTCTTCCTCTTCCTGCTGCCTCTGCCTGCTGCATTAATTACCCCCACTGCTCCTGCCTGTGCACTCCTCTTCTTGACATAGGCCCCGTCAGCCAATGATCCACTCTTCTTCAATGCAGCACCATGATCAGTCATAGGTGCAGCCCTGCTCCTCTTTGTACCACCAGTGTCAGTAATGGGAGCATGACCAGTTGCTGCAGAAGCCTGCCCTGTCTCAGCTGCATGCTTCTTCTTCAGGTCATAGCCTTTGGGCGAGAGTGATGCTGGGGCAGAGAATCTGCTCATATCAGACCTCTGGCCAGTGGGGGGGTCATTGAGGGGGGGAATGTCCATATGCATGTGGGTGTCAGAGCTGAGGATCGAGTCCCCATGAAACAGCTCAGGAACCACTCCCTCCTGTTGGGCTGCTGAGTCAGCATGCTTTGCAAGCACAGCTGGCTGATGCACTGTGCCTGCATGACTGATGCTGTCAAAGGCATCCAGACAGGTCACCAGATGATCCTTGTCAGTCTTCTGCTTCTTGACACAATGGTGGGTGCTGCCTGAGGTACGCATGTCTGCAGACACCTCAGCAGAGGAGTGCTGAGCAGGTGAGTGCTGAGCAGGTGAGTGCTGAGCAGGTGAGTGCTGAGCAGGTGAGTGCTGAGCAGGTGAGTGCTGAGCAGGTGAGTGCTGAGCAGGTGAGCGCTGAGCAGGTGAGCGCTGAGCCGGCACAAACTGAGGGGATGACTTTTGAGCAGGCAATGAGTGTGCAGCTGCAGCAGGAGGAGATGTGGAGCAGGTCAATAGACGTTGGAATGGTGAGGCAGGACGTGCTGACTGCTGCATGGATAGTGGCGTGAAGTGGGAGTGAAAGGGTTGGGGACGCCCAGGGGGTGAAGGGGTGGGAGCTGTGACTGAGTTGGGGTGTAGGTGGTGGACATCTGATGCAGAGTGCTGTTCAGACTGCTCAGTTGACTCAGCAGGGAAGGGTGAGTCTGTCAGCATGTCAATGGTGTAGTCGATGACTTTGAGGGGGGTAGGGGGACCAGGGGCCGGGTATGCTTGGACCTGTTGGGGTGACGCCACTGACTCATGCTGGCTGCTGACTTGAGCACTACCAAGTCCTGTAAAACAATGTGAGCGCCTGGAAATGTACACAAATGGGATGCACATGTTCAAGACATAAAGCCATACAAGGACTGTATTTTGACGCAGCATGAACATGGCTACAGCCCCAAAATGGAATGTGCCAAAGCAAGGCAGGACCAGTATACTGGTTTACAGCACATCAAGTGCAAAGCAGTTGGTTGTATGATACTATGAGCACTTCAAGAATGCACAGTAAACAGCAAGCTGGACGACCCTACATGGCGCAACACAGCATCTTGACAGCGCAGTATGCGGCGTTGCAGCAACAACACAACAGGAAGCCTGTGACCAAAACCCAATGAGAGGCAAAAGGCAACAAGTAGTAACAGCTACACAGCCAAGGCTGCACCTTTGCTGCTGGCTGACTCAGCCTGTGATCGCGCCTCAGCATACTTGTGACCTGCTTGGAAGTGGCGAACTGAGTCATCCAGCTGTTGGTAGACCCTTGCAAGACTCTCTGTCTTGTCCTCATAGCCCATGCCTGTGCTTGTGACCTCTTGCTCGACTGCACTGCTCCTGGATGAGGGGTTCTGATAGAGGGACCTGTCGCTGCAGTTCTTGCCCAAGCCTGCCAAGTCACAATGGGGTTGAGGCTCAGGCAGAAAGATTGCGTCATGGTAAGCGCGAGAGGTTTGGCATTGCGCATGCGCTGCCAGTTCGTACCTCTGAAATATCTGCTAGGCAAGCAACTTATATCAATGACTGGCTGCATTTCATCAACGTAAGATACTTTCTCGTGGAATTGATCGGCCTCATCTGCACCCACAGTGTGTTGGCTGAGTTCTAGCAGGTTCTTCCACGCTTGGCTGAGCAACTGAGCAGGATTCAGACTGACATGTCAGCTGTATACCTTCAGGAAAGTCTCTACTGAGCTGGAAGTAGTCAACTGATAGCTGGTCATCCTCAAAAACAAAGTCGTCGGGGATCCTAGGAAGATCAAGAACTCCATCCGATTGCTCACCGTTCATCGTATCTGCAGCAACAGACAGTTGAACACCGATGAACACTCTGAAGTTGTCATGTTTGAGTGTTATGCTACCATAATTTCCCTGCTAAACCACGCGACCTTCGGTGCATTTTGAAGCATCTGACAGCAAGAAAAGCAACTCACAAGGTTGTTCAAAGAAGTTCAACATGGTTCGTGCTGCTGGCCGCCCTTGCTGCGAGGTCGTGATCGGTCGGCGACCCCGTACAGACTGCACAACTGACGAGCAGCAGTAATGAGATACCCAGTTGCCTGTAGCCGTCTCTTCGACGGCGCAGCGACCTCGTTCTTGCAAGAAGTTGTAATTGCACCACTCGGCCCTTTGTGTGGGGCGGTTTAGGGTTGCAGAGTCTTCTTCTTCTTTTCCTTCTTCTGCTTCCACATGTTTGTTTTCCTGAAATGCAATGTTTCACCTGCTGAGCACACAATATACACCTGACAATGATATGTGTCAATGACAGACTGGCCTTGGCGCGTAAGCATGATACAGGTCCCATGCTTGTCAAGGTTCAACAGCTCAATCACCTCCTATTGTGAAACTTCTTCTCCAGGGAGCAACACTCTCTGACAGTGCATACATGCTATCAATCATGCTCTTGTCAATATCCTCATATTTTTGTCAGCTTACTGGTTGCTGTGCCCATGTCAGCCTGTTGCTTGTTGTCAGCCTGTTGCATATTGTAATCTTGTCAACCTTGTGGTTGATTAACACACAAAGGTTACTTCAGCGTACAAGGATTTGTACAGGCAATGATGCAGCTGGAATCACTTCCCTGACATAAAGGTGTTGCATCAACACAGGATGCATGGTTTGTGCTTGTATACCAGACTAATATGGCCATCTTGGCCATGATCTGCTTAGGAGCTTGGCATCTTGCATTGACACAATTCCTCATCTTAATACCATTTTGACTCAAGATCATAGAAAGTAGATGCTGTCTGCGCAGAAGCCTTCTGAAACTGTTCCTGCTGAATCTGTGCCTGATGCCCTGACTCCCAATGAGGCGCTTTTGCTGCAAGAGGAGGCATCACAAGCTACCAATAGCAAACTCAATAAAACCCAAACCCAGCGGCCAAAGCAGGAAGAGCTGCTGCAGCAGCAACAGAACAAGAAGAAACAGAAGCAGCAAAGAAAGCCAGGGATATCCGGAGTAAAGCAAGGTAGCAGCTTGCATCGCCTCGGCGTGAAGGCCAACCCCCTTCTTCTCTGAGGTCTTCAGGTCTTGCTAGCAAGCTGCCTTCATTTGAGCCAGAGCAGCCAGACACCCCTACTCAGATGCTTCTCGCTACCGTGACATCCCCTGAGGGCAAAGGCAGCAACTGCCAGCAGCACCAGGCCCACTCGGTTCCACCAATTCCAGTTAGCTCAGACAAACAGTGTTTGGGGGCCATGTGGAGGTTGCCCCAAAGCTCTGAGCAACAGGCAGAAACCTTTGCCAGCACCCACCATGTTGTGGCAAGCAGGACAGAACAGAGGACCAAAGAGACAGTTGCCTTCATACCATGCCCTGATGCTATGCTGCTAGCACAGCCTGAGGATTCAGCACATGTCCAGCAATCCAAACGCCAGGCACAAAAGCCACAGGAGTCTCAAGCCAATGCCTTTCAGTTGCTTCAAACACCTCAGTCTCAGAAGAAGCTGACTCAGGCAGCTGACTCTTAGGCTGCTCAGGCTCAGGCAATGGGGCCTCAGCCTACAGCAGCAGCAAGCCAGGCTGCAGGTTATATTCCTGAGACAGGTATTGTCCTGTCCCCCGACAAAAGATGTGCTACACTTCCTGGCTGGCATAAAAGCTGCCGGTGATCAGGTTGTATTTGCTTTGCTGCCTGTTGAATCTCGGGACTTGCATATGTTCCTGCCAGAACCATTCAGATGTTTCACACAATGCTGTAGTGTGTGTACTGGCTTGTAGTGCGCTTTCCCATGCACAAGCTGCATACACAGGAACACTAATTTACAAACACAGTCTTCGAGTATGGAGTGCATGCAGGCCTGACCTGCGCAGGCAGTCATGGTGGACTCTGTGGTCGCAGCTGATTTGCACACATATGAGAGATCTCTAGAACTGCAATTGGAAGTGACTCAAGCGTGAAATTACCTCACCTGTGACCCAGGAGCGTTTGGGGCATATGTGGCTTGTATCACACTTGGTGGTTAATAGTGCCATTGCCTGTTTTGGTCTGGATGGCATGCAGACAGCTTTACCCTTGCCCCGTGCTTGCCTTGATTGTGTATCATGAACAGTCATTATTATTACTACAAGTGTATAGTAGCATTTTATACTGCATCAAAGGCACATTGGGTCTACATGTACAATGGTCACGGATACACATGCTTGGTTCAAAGTGCGACCAGTATTGCAGCGTCAAGTTATGATACGGCCAGGGTAGCCATCTAGCTGCCTGGATTCCAAGCTAGTTGAAGAGCGGTCTTCAGTGGTAACATGTCAGTGGTACAGTTTCAAGCCAGGATGACGAGCTCATCAGTTGACAGCTTATGGGGTTGTACATGAGTTCAAGCTGGATTATCTCAACAGCTGCTCAGATTTTATACATCTGGCACTGTAGTACAGCAAAAGTTGCTTCAGATAAAACCATGGGATTAGAGCATGACCATGACTGCCAATCAAGATGTGAAGTCGTCTTGACTCCTAGGCACAATCAACTGCGAGTTCAAGCTTGATTAAGTACCTTAACAGAAATAAGTACAAATATGCTTGGAGACCGATATGGTATCAACTTGCTTGAACATCCTACAGCAGACTTTGCTGGAACATTGATACCATTGGCCATCACACTTGACTACACTGCAGTGCTGTTGTGCACAAAGTCCCTAGCCAGATCTACTGCAACCTTCAGCCCTCCCTGGGATGCTGTTGGAGGGATCATAGCACTCCATGGCTGTATGCAACGCTGAGTCACAGCCTCAATCTCCCTAGTGCCGAAATACTCAACAAAAACCTTGCCGTCTGTCATCCTCGTTGCCTGTTCCTGCTCTTGGGTGGGCTTCTGTACCTGCAGCATTGTAATAGGTGTAAGCAACCCATGGTGTCTTCAAGGTCAGGACGTCCTGAAAATGCAAAATTGCACATTGAAAACCCAACCGGTAATCATTACACTGTTGTCACGCAGCTTTATAATAGAGTAACAGTGCAATCTGAAACTGGGAGCAGCTCTGAGCAACGCAACAGCTGTCTGTATGCATGAAATAGGCTCTATGGTCACAGCCATGCTACCCACAAAAGCTACGCTGCCTGCATGATTGTTTCAGGACTAACACAAACAACAACCTGTATTGTCTAAACTCTATCATCCCAAGACCAGTTGAAAACACATTCAGTGGCAATGTGTATAATGATGGCTCACCAAGGCAGGCCACCAAGGGTGACCCCTGCTCTGCGCCCAAACCACCTCACTCTCCTCATATTCGCAAGCCTCCTTAGGACACACCCCCTTGACATGCCTCGCAATCCTAGTCACGCCCTGGCCACGCACAGGGAGGGGCACACTGGGCCCTGTCGGGGCTGCACCACCTGACCCCTGTCCAATGTGTGATGCAGCAGCAGAAGGGCTTGCAGAGGCTCCTGACTGGTCAGTAGAAGGCCCTGCCATGCTGGCATTTGGCATGACATTGCTGATAGAGGACATGGCAGGCTGCTTTGCACTGCTCAGAGATCCGCCAGAAGCAGCTCTTGCTGCTGTACCCTGCCTCGAACCCTTCTGCTGCTGCACACCACCAGCAACTGCTGCTGTACCCTGCCTCTGAATGTTCTGCTGCTGCCCTACACCACCAGCTGCTGCTGCTGTACCCTGCCTCTGACCCTTCTGCTGTCGCACACCACCACCAGCTGCTGCTGTACTCTGCCTCTGACTCTTCTTCTGCCCCATACCACCAGCAACTGCTGCTGCGTGGACATCACGCTGGACTGCAGGGCTCCTGCTACCCCTGGGGTGTGCCGTGAAGGCAGGGGGTGCAGCTGCAGCTGACTGCATACGCTGTACAGGGCCGTCAGGCTGAGGTGCAGCAGGGAAGCCGCCAAGCATGTGGGGTGCATCGCCTGTTGCTGCAGCTGCTGGCATATCAACTGCTGTCAGGTCTGCAAGGCCGCCATCGATGTCCATTACATCATCCCCCAGCTCAAACAAGACATCATCCAGGCCTGCCGTGATGGCAGCTGCGTCCTCCAGATTCTCCTCCCACTGCTGCCCCTTCCTCTTCTTGCCTCGGGGTTCTGCTGCAGGTGACTGCAGACTGGCCGACGCAGCCCTGCTGCCCTTGTTCTTCTTGTTGTCATTAGTCACAGGCGACTGACCAGCTGCTGCAGAGGGCTTTCTTGCCGTGGCACCCCTCCTCTTCTTCAGGCCTTCTGTCATGGGTGCATGCAGCTCTGCATGCGCTGAAAGCAAGGGCGCCCTGAGGGGGTCGTCTCTCCTGCTTGTTGGGGTGCCGTTTCGGGGTTGCAGGTCCATATCCAGCAGGATCTGGCTGTTAGCACTGATGCCAGAATCCCCGTGCAGCAATCCATTGAGCTCAACAGTTGATCCCTGATGTCTGTTGGCTGTATATGTGTCTGCTGCATACAGGGACGGACTGCGAGCATCTGCTGCATAGCCAAGGCTGCTGGGATTTCCAGGCCTGCCAGCTACATAATGGGGATCTGGCATGAACCCTGTCTGGAACTCAGTCCCCTCCTGCTTGATTGCCACCGGGGGGTTGCGTCCAGAACCATGCAGGTCAGGAAAGGAGCTGTTTGAAGGCACCTGAGAGTTGGCGCCTGGACCAGGAGGGGGTGTAGGTGCTGTCCAGTCAAGGAACGCTGACTGCTGGGTGGGTTGCAGGAGTGGAGTGCTAGTATGGAGAAAGGGTGGAGGTGCAGTGGCTGCCTGCTGACCAAAGGACCCATGAGGGTCTGTCTGAGCAAATGGGGCATAATGACATGATGATGATTCTGTGGGTGAATGCTGCGCTGCTGCAGCACTGGTGGAGTCAAGGAAGGCTTGACCCATGCCAGCTGTAGGGTCCATTCCTCCCAGGCTCTGGCTACCTGCATCCACCACCACTGGATGCTCAGCTGACATAAATTTCTTCTCTCTCAAACTGAAAAGCAAAATGATCTCACTTCAAGTACAAAAACTGAGCAACAGCAACAAAGCATCCATGACTACCGATGGTTGTGGGTGAGGAAAAGGCCAAGCTTATGATATTGGCATTAATGCTCTGCTGGCTGCTATCACAACATGCAAAATGTATGCGTCGAGACAGCTGGCTCACGTCTCTCCTTTCATGCGCAAGCTGTGACAGCATGAAGGATAAGGGCCATGACACACAGAAGATATCTAGAATGGAAGCAAAAGCAGGAAATTGGGTGCGAAACAGGCCTCAATGTGGTGTCAAATGCTCACCTTCCTCTGCAGAGCTCTTCAGCGAGCGTCTCTGCTTCTTGGCCCTGCCCCTGGTTTCCAACTGTGCAGAGTGTCTGCCTTGCTGCTGATGATCAGCAAGGCTGCCAGAGTCCACCTCAACGCCAGTCACCTCTATCCAAGGCTCCCTGTTGATCATCTTGAGGCCTGATGACCCCTGGGTGTGCTCCAAGTAAGCTCTGCCAGAGAGAAGGTCCTGCAGTCCTGCAACAGCATGACAGCAACTGGCTGGAAAACTGAATCTGAAGGGAGGATTGCAACTCTTAGTCCTAACCTCAGCACTCAAGACCGGTTTGGTAGCGCTAGCGCCGCCTGTTGTTCAGGACAAGCACTGCAGGGGCCTACCTCGGAAGTTCTTGCTGCACGCTGAAGGCATCTGCTCAAATATGCCAGGGAGCTTGCAATCATTCAAGGCATTCCGCTGACCGTCCAGTGCTGTGACATTGTCTGTGCGAAACTCAGAGTTTGTGATACGAGACATATGTGCAGGAAAGAGGGGCCGGTGTCTCAGCTGTGCCATCCGTAACGTGTTACGGTCAAGCCTTGGCTTCTCTGCACACATGTGCAGTTCGTTTGTTGGGGCTTGTCAAGCAAATGCAAAGATTGTGAGTTTGAGCAACTGAAACTGTTAGGTCAGGTGAAGATGTACCAGGTAAGCTGAAGGTGGCCGTGCAACTATGAGAGGGACCGCCGGTTGCTGGAGTACCTGCATTGCAAATCACGATTTGTCATGCATCAGGCGTGCATTCAGGTCACAAGCAACCACACTGCGAGACCAGGTCACAAAGTAATCAGGAACGCCGTGTGCACAGCACAACAAATTTTGAGCATCCAGGGTGCATACAAAGACATAGTGAAAGAGACAGGGCTGCGACAGGCCTCGCGGACAGCTTACCGGTGGGTCGGAAGGCACTATCAGATGGCCTTGCTGCCGACCTCTTCGGCTGAGACATAGTCGTCAGCAGGCGAGGCAGGCGGCGACGACTACAAGTTGCGCAATGGGGAACCGACGACAATAACAGCAATTGCCAGCCTCCAATCCGTTGTAACACGGTGCAGCGACTTGAGTTCAAGGCCTTCATGTTGTCATGGTCCCTTTCGGCCCCGTGTTTGGGGCACTTGTTTCGGAAGTGCCCCACATGAATTAATGGTTCCCTAGGCAATGCTGAAATGACAGTTTCCTTATTGGTATGAAATGACAGTTTGCAGCATCCGAGCTCTCTAGTGCTACAGTCATAAGGGTACAGACCGTCTGGACGGTCGCGCCTGCCATTAGGGAACTGAGGGCGTCATAGTGGCGTTTCTCTTTCGTCACTTAGCTGTAGCATCACATGGGTCATATCTTGTAAGTATTTGAGTGCACTTGAGTCCACGTGGTCACTTGAAAGCTTGTCGTTTTTTGACAAGACCATTTATTGGTTCCCAATGACATGCCAAAAAGCGCATGCATGAGAACTTGGAAACAGGCGGGTGTAGCAAGATACATCATGTATGATACATCATGTATGATACATCATGGCATGACCTAACACCAATGTCCATTCATACCTGTTGACTTTGGCTATGCCTCCAGCGCATTCGCGGCCCCGCGAAAGCTTTTGCAAAGATGTCTTGAGCCACATATGGTCATGCCCATGTGGGCATGCATGGTTGGTCGGATTTACAAGTTTGCCAACTGACAGTTATGGCTTTGACCAACAGCAATGCAGCACCATAGCGACCACTTGCACGCGCTGGATCTAATATTTCGCACATCTGCGGCCTACGGGCACGTCTCGTTTGACATGCGTTTGGGCTCTTCTGGTGATACTGGGTGGCCTGACTTCGTCTCAGCAACCTTTAGAGATCTTTGACAGATATGTCAACTTCAACAGCCCCTGCAGTCGCACCGACAATTTCGGCATCACCTCCACCGCCTCCACCGCCTCCGCCACCCCCAGTGCTGAAGTTTAATTGCACCACTTTCATATGCTATGACAACGAAATTTCAGACAACCAGATTGTTACTACGTGAGTGACTGGCCTGTGC
>JAABUK010000856.1_pt1 | contig 61374 bp, 50 predicted proteins | sample 5559141 | NCBI WGS metagenome assembly JAABUK01 (sample SAMN10711869, study PRJNA513367) | rock metagenome | isolation source: Antarctica rocks | place: Antarctica: Victoria Land, Pudding Butte nord | collected 2016-01-03
CGACCCTCTACGGAGTCGTTCGCTAGCGCAGACAGCTCACCCGACAGCGTCTTCTCGCAAGCACATTTGGGGACCTGTACACCAATTTCCGCGGCCGACACCAGTCCGGAGCTCTGCCAATCATCAAGTTTCGAGCCCATTGCGATGGGACCTGCGAAAGAGTGCCAGAACTGCCATGGAGTCCGGGCAGCAGAGGCATGGGATGTGGTACACGTGCTCAAGGAAGAGAGTAGAGAATTGAAGGCTCGTATCGCACAATGCGAAAGTGCGAATGAGGATGCTCTGAATTTGTTGGAGATCGTCTCTACGGTTTGCTGAATCCATACTTTTATTTCCTGCACATTTAGTCAGAAGTTTTAGCGACCAGGTAGACACACACCAAACAGCTTCACAAAGTATAGATGTCGGACAAATCAGTCCGGTTGGTAACATTGTGAATGCCCCTGTATGATATACAGCGGTCAAAAGCTTGTCCTCAACCTTCACAATCAACATCCGTCACTAGACGGCGCCTTTCGCCAAGATATAGGGCGTTTTGGCTAAAACACACTACCGTAATTGCTTCCAGCCTCGTACACAGCCCACTATGTATGATCAACACCCTGTGGTCCAGCCATGATATTGCCTCCCAATTTTGACGTAACATGACTCCGAGGCTCAAGACCACCACCTGGGATGTGAATACTGCAAACGCGCCTGTAGATGATACACTTATTCGTTTCTCCTTCCGTTCGCCTTCTAAGATGTTGCTGATACAAAGCAACTACAATAAATGTGGCCTCTCCGTTCTATTCTCATTGCTTTTTCGTACAAACAACTTTTGACGTTTCTCGAGCAGTGGCGGATCCATTGAACAGCAGGCATGCATTTCGCATCCCATACTCCCGAGGCGCTTCTGCCTAGATCCGACTCTAAGAATCCAGCTACGACCTGCAAAGGAATCACCTCCAGTGGACGTCCTTGCAGAAGATCTCTCGCTTCCTCTCCGAGATCGTCCCCAGGTCCTTCTCCCCTGAAGAACCGAGGTGTCCTTGCCGTGCTTCGTGGTGGACAAGAGGATGCAAATGTGGCAGCAGCATTTTACTGCTGGCAACACAAGGATCAAGCGGAAAGAGTCGGACTGACTGAGCAAAATCATACAGAGCTGATCCCCCTGCAAGAAAGGTCGAGCATTGACACGCTTGTGGACCGTGTTGGAGTGATGCACCTCGAGGAGGACAATTTGGCGAAAGCGACACGGCGCAAGCGAAGAAAGAAGGGAGATGGCAATTCAGCGGCAAAGAAAGATCTCCCAGCCGATTGGCAACGCATGCAAGGACCATTGATGACCGTTCCTAGTAATATGATGAGTCAATCGGCACCACTGGACCCACAACAACGAACACAAACACCGAGGTCGAATGTTAAAGCCTCCCTGCTTTGTTGCGTGAGAGACGTAGGCGATGACGACGATTCGCCGCCTCGTCACTGTCTGTATCCTGCCGGCAATTCTGTGCCAAACCGTGTCGTCGAGGTTGGGCATGGTAACATTCTTCCTATCCTACAGCATACAAGGCCACCCTTACAGACTCCATTACCGAGCTCCCGAAAACCAGTCCCCTCTACACCAATTCGAATTGCAGCTGGATCGTCTTGTCTCCAAACTCCGAGCACACCAACTCGGCCAATCTTGGCCACCACACCCCAATCCACTGGCTCTCAAACGCAAGGCCTGCTGTCACTAATCCCATCTCAGTTATCTCCTCAAACTACGTCAATCCTGCTGAATGAGCTCTCGAAACCGATCTCTCTCGCGGATGCAGAAGGCTACATCTACATGTTCTGGCTTACTCCTGAATCGGATGCATCAAAACCTGATGATGACGCCGCATCGGAACTCCTTGAGCCGCCTAGTACTCGCCCGCCACAGGATAGACGAAGGAGTGACGTGCTTCAGCGTTATGCCTCGCAAAGAAGAGTTCCAACACAAATGAAAACAGCTCTTCTCAAGATTGGTCGAGCAGAAAATGTCCATCGCCGGCTCAGACAATGGTCGAAACAATGTTTATATAACATCACTTTGATTCGCTATTACCCTTACAACTCTTCTCGGACGCCTCAATCAGATGATCCCGCCATACCAAGGAAAGTACCGCACGTGCACCGCGTAGAGAGACTGATCCATGTTGAGCTGGCGGAAAAGCGCGTCACCGAGCGAGGCCCTTGCGAGAATTGTGGCCGAGAGCATCGCGAATGGTTTGAGATCGAAGCTAGCCGTGATGGTCTACGTGCTGTTGACGAGATCATTAGAAGATGGGTTGCTTGGGCAGAGCGTCAGGAATAGATGCCATTTTGGCTTCTGAGTCATCTTTGTCACGAGACCATGAATGATGTGGTAACGTCGTGCCGGAGAGGTACGTAGATGGGAATACCTTCCGAATGCGCGTTCCTTTCCCTCGATACTGGTGAAGCTCCTTCTCTTTTCAAACTCGATTCCGATCAGAGAGTTTTCCACGTCAGTATCACTCCAAACTGAGGCCTTAAATCTACGTACTTCTCATATCTGCAGCAATTCAGCGCGACGTATATGCCTCGCACAACCCGACAAACCCCGTTACAAGTAGTCGGCGTTGCTTCTTTTAAGCTCCCGTGTCCCCCTCTGACAGGCTTTTTGATCCTATGCCAATTTACGATCGAATAGCCTCTTAGGCGGATGCCATGAGCAGTACTTTATCGAAAGCATGAGAAAGGAGAACAGGTCAGATAACAGCTCCAACGTTACCCGTTTAGCTGTAGAAGCGACGAGCAACGGGGTGAAGCTCAGCGACGGACCTAAGGACGGAAGAGAGAGGTAAGCAGGGGTAGGAGACGGCGCCAAATGAGGACGGTAATATGCTGAGAGGAGTTTTTGGGTGGTAAGGAGTGAGTCTCAAGGTGTATGTCGTTGAAGTAAGCGGAGTGGTTTCTGGGCATAAATGATGCTCTGAAAGAAGATAAGAACGCTTGGAGAGGTCATTAGAAGTTTCTTTGGGTTTTTAATTCATGAAGAGCGAAGAGCAAGGGTCAGACATCTGTCTCCTTCAAGGATGAGACGGCACCAAAAGGTTGATTAGAAATGGAAAGTCGGTCGATGAGTTGGATTGCATAAGAGAGGCCTGCTTCTTTACAGTGTTTGATAGCGCAGCAGGGTTGACGACTCTTCGTGGGCAACTCAAAGCTGAACGAAACAGCACTTTGGGTAGGGTAATCACAATCCAATTATTTGGCTTCAAGCATCTACCAAGAGTGGTCCCTTTCCATGTGCCAGGTATACAAAGATACCAAATTGCTCGTGGTCACCTGGTTCCGGCCAAACGAAAAGAATTGAGGCGGAGAATATAGCCTGCTTTGAACTAGGCCTAGAAAGCGCCGAAAATGCAGAAATGCTTCTTGGTTCGCAGTAAACGGACGACCCGCCATCAATCTTTTGCGCTCGGTCGACATTAGAGTTCCACCAGTGAGCTTCGAATAAACTTCGACAAAGGCATGCAATTTATGCTACTTAGAAATATCTTCTTCACAGTCCTACTCCTGATGTCACCCCTGACACTGCTCCACCGACTTTCTTTTTCGCATCTCCAACAGGACCGTGATCTGCTTTCGTACCCATGCCACTTGGAGTCTGCGACCTCGGTTTGTTTTCCTTTTCGCCGGCATGTCCATGTCCTTGTGTATTGGTATTGGTGTTTTTCTTCTCGGACAGCGGCTCCTTCTTTAGCTTTTCCGGCTGTGGAGGTGGAGCTGCTTCACCATTCAAAGCTGGCAGGTTATCAAGTCCCATCTGCTTCTGCATTGCCTCCTTCCCGCCCTTGTGGATACCTGGTATTTCTTTCTGATTGAACCACTTGACAATGTAGTAGGCGCCTAAACCCCAGAGGAAGATGAATGTACCTGCGAACGTTGTCATGAACAGTGTCGGTAAGAGGACTAGGAGAGCGAGGCCAAGACAGAACACAGTAAAGAGGACGGCCCCTAGCACTCCGACTAATATGCCGGCTAGTAGAGCGAAGACGAGGACGGTAATGGACATGAGGACGAAGAGGCCGAGTGGAATGCCAGAGAGGGCAATTTGCGATAGGAGGAAAGCGGCTAATTGAGGTCTTTCGGTTGCAAACTTCATGATCTTGTTCTTCATCTCTTCGCGTTTCTCCGGTGGGAACCATTTGTCGAAGATGCCTTGGCCGGTACTGAGAAGGTTATTGACGCCGCCCTGCAGCGCACCAGTGAGGCCGCCGAGAGGTGTTCCTGTTGCACCACCGGCCTGTGAGGCGATCCCTCCAACTGCGTTTGAGATCTGGTCGGCCATGATGTAGTGATGAAGCTATCTGTAGGGAGAAGTGGACTCGGGAGCTCGCAGGGAGTCCCGCGCGTGGAGGGAGAAGAGGTAAGGGAGGATAGGTGTGTTAGCTAGACTTTATCTCAACGTATATTCAGCAGTCCTCTGAAAGAACGAAAGATACGACGAGAGAAGACGGAACAATATGCATAGAGAAGACAAGATGTGGCTGTGGATGAGGAGAAATGTTTTGATTGTGGCTGAAAGGAAACTTGTTTCTGGACACACCAGTGACGTGAGGAGGGCAGGGGCCCTCGGGCTAGGAGAATCATTCGACTCCAACTAGAGTTGAGGGGAATTGTATTCCGAGACGGGTTATCCTGCTCATCGGTCTAGTTGGAACAAATTGTGGATGTGATTGATTGAAGAGTCTGAATAGAAGAGAGACGTTCAAGACGAATACAATTACTAGTTGTTGGTAGGTTCTCCATTGGTCCCATATTATTCTTGGCAATGCTGTCTCTTTTTCTTTTCTCTTGATCTCTGATAGCGCGAATCGTATCAAAGGCTCATCTTCGGGGTGGACTGACTTGATTATCAGCGGATAGACCACAGATGGACATCGATCGCTTCGAGACTATCACCACCAGTGCATCGCAAACATGATCGCCATCCGTGGCTCGACCTTCGCCAAAGAATATGAATGGAGATGTCCAGAGACGAACTGCCCTGATTCTCTATGGCACCGAGACTGGAAATGCTCAAGACCTCGCCGAAGAACTGGGCCGTGTGACTGAACGCTTTCGTTTCTCTACAACTATCACTGAGCTGGATAATGTACCCATCACCGCTCTTTCTTCATACGCAATCACAATCTTTGTGATATCAACTACGGGGCAGGGAGATTTTCCGTCAAATGCAAAGAATTTCTGGACCAGCCTGTTGAAGAAGAAACTCCCAGCCACACTTTTACAGGCTGTTTCATTCATCCTGGTCGGTCTAGGAGATACTTCCTACCCAAAATTCAATTGGGCTGCTCGGAAGCTTGGGAAGCGATTGACGCAGCTGGGTGCCTCCAAGATTATCGACTCTTGCGAAGCGGACGAGCAGGGGAACGATGGCACAGATGGCGCTTTCTTGGCCTGGCTGCCAGCTTTCAAGGCAGCGTTGCTCGAAGAGTTCCCCTTGCCAGATGCGTTGCAGCCGATACCAGACGAGCAACCACTGCCTAGCAAATGGGTTCTTGAACGCGCTCTTGTGATGGTAAATGAACATGCGCTGGAACCCTCAGAAACGACCGAGAACGTCGACGCGATCCAAGAGAGAAGAGTCAATGGAGGAACCTCTTTTGGTCATGTCGATCATGACGCTCGACCGATACCAGACTCATTTGAAGCCCGCCTCGAAGAGAACAAAAAAGTCACTGCAGCCTCCCACTGGCAAGATGTCCGTCTCCTTACCCTTACGACCAATCAGTCAATCGACTACCTCGCAGGCGACGCCCTCTCAATCATGCCCAAGAATTTCCCAGAAGACGTAAACACCTTGCTCCACTTAATGGATTGGACATCCTTAGCAGACTTCCCAACCAACCTTGTTCCTACCTTGAAGCCCGCAAACCTCACCAAGTACCCACCTTGTCCCATCTCTTACCTCTCCGCATCACCCAGGCCGCTCACGATCCGCACCCTCCTCACTTTCTACCTAGACATAACATCCATTCCACGCCGTTCCCTCTTCACGACGCTCTCCCGCTACACTACGAACCCAACGCACCGAGATCGCCTCCTCGAATTCACCCTCCCACAATACCTGGATGAGTACTACGACTACGCCACCCGTGCTCGGCGCTCTATTCTCGAAATCCTCCAAGAATTTGATAGCGTGAAGATCCCGTGGCAGGAAGCCGCGAACGTCTTTCCGATCTTGCGGGGAAGGCAATTTAGTATTGCTAGCGGAGGGGCGCAGAGAAGACTCTCTGAGGATGAGGCAGGGACGAAATTCGAGCTGCTAGTAGCGATCGTCAAGTACAAAACCGTCATCAAAAAGATCAGGCGAGGGGTTTGCACTAGATATCTTGCCGCGCTGGCACCGGGTAGCACATTAAATGTCGTCCATCGCACAGATGGGCGCTTCTCTAATAGGCGACAGAAGCAAGTGCGGCAACGAAGGGACTCCACAGAGATGGAGGCGGAGATAACGCCAAAACTGCTCATTGGAGCCGGGACCGGCATTGCACCTCTCCGCGCACTCGTCCACGAAAACGAAGAGAGAGTTCGAAAGGGCGGGAAAGCCGTGGCTCTTACCTTTTTCTTTGGATCTAGGAACCGAGACAAGGATTTCTTCTTTGGCGATGAGTGGACAGCCAAACTCGCTCAGAACCAGAATCGAAATCAAAATCAATCCAGCTCAAACGACGAGGAGACGGAGGAGGCGTTCCAACTCATAACAGCCTTCTCGCGCGATCAGAACCAGAAGATCTACCTTCAAGACCGCCTGAGGGAGTATGCAGACCGGGTATCTGATATGATAGTAAACAAGAAGGCGACAGTGGTGGTTTGTGGAAGTAGTGGTGCGATGCCAAAGGCTGTGAGGCAGGCGTTGGTCGATGCGCTGATCCAGCAGAAAAACAGTACGGATGGAGTGAGGAATGGGGTTGAAGGAGAGCAGGGGGGGGTTGAGAGCGAAGAGGGAGAGCAGTGGACGCAGGAAAAGGCGGAGCAGTATCTTGACGGCATGGAGAAAACGAAGAGGTATTTGCAGGAGACTTGGTAACGGAGTTTATACCAATCACGCACTGATGGAAGCCTACCGGGGGTGCAACGGGGTTTTCTAGACTACAGCTTTGTGCTCCATTGGGTGGGCCGGAGGCTATAGTTGACGTTCGAAAACCTAGAGCAATCCGTGCGTAATGTTATGAAATAAACGTGTGCGAAGCATATACACAGATATCACAGCAGAATGCTGCAGTGCTAGAAGAATGGAGTTGCATTATGATCTGGTGACTGATCCGTGTAATTAATTGGTTCACACTGCGATAGTAGTCGCCATAAAGCACATTCACAGGTTGGTGGATAAAAAAGCCAAAATTTGATGAGATCTTGAATCTTGATCTATGAAGGGAGAAGCTCTATACAATATGTCCCTTCGACTGCAACGCGCTCCAGGTCTATGTAATGTACGGGTCTGTGACCATTTGCCTTGTGAGCGTCTGGAAGAACAACTGCAGGAACTAAAGTGAGAGAAGGAAGTCATAGGCTCCTAAAAGAAGGGCATAGTGGTCATGCCGCGTCAAGTCGTGCTTGATGTAACTTTTCGTGACAGTCATGTGCTAGCGAGTGGCGTGAGGTCGCAAGAATGAGGAATCACTGGGTAGGTCAGACCAGGTTGTCCAATCTACGCCTCTTCGATCTTCTTCAAGATCTCGGGGAATTCAGCCCACTTGTGCATGAGTGCTTCGCAACCCAGGCCCATCAGCATCTTCGCCTTCTCCTCCTGTTCGTCTTGGGGATAGCTACCAACGTAGGCGACAGTGTGGATCTTGGCGCGGATGGCAGACATGGCACCGGACTTGCTGTCTTCGACCGCGAGGCTGCTCTCGGGCTTGGCGCCGACTACCTCCATGGCGTGCAAGTAGATGGCTGGGTCAGGTTTGGTGGTTGGCCTTTCCAAGCTGGTGGCAGCGCTGAAGATGATGTCATCTGGGAAGAATTTGTCCTGTCCGACTTTTTTGACGCTGGCAATGACTCGAGGTTTCGCTGAGGACGAGACGACTGCCATACGGTACTCTCCAGTCTTTGCCAGCCTCTCGAGCTCAGCAGTGGCACCCTCACATTCCACGGCCTCTGCATCAAGATTCTTGATCACTTCATCCATCTCTTGACCAACATAGTAGTCCAGCTGATCTTCGGGCAAGACAAAGTTGTATTTCTCCTGAATGGACATCATCATGCCGCGGAAGTTTTGGCCGACGAAGTCTTTGATCAGTTGGTCCCCGGTGTAGCGGTCAGAAATGCCTTGCTTCTCAAGAATGGCGTTGGCTAGATTGGCACATGCTTTGAAAGCGAGGACTTCAGAAAGGACAAGAGTGTTGTCACAGTCGAAAAGGAGATCGGTGATCTGCAGGTGACAGTCAGTATACGTTTCATTCAGCGACAGTCCGGTGAGTCGACCATTACCTTAGGCATGTTGGCGGTGACGAAATCGGATTGTCTGGTGAAGCTGGTCACGGGCGTAGAAGGCTTGACAAAAGCAATGTTCTAGCAAGCAGTTCTATGTAGTGAAGGAAGGGTGAGAAGGAAAAGTCTAAAAGCGGCCGAGCAAGCAGAAGAAAGAATTGTTGGAGTCGTGTTGAAATATTGACAGTGGCATGCAGAGCGCAAGCTCTAATAGCGAGGGCCTCTGGGCCCTGATCCGGGGAGCACAATCGAAGCTAAACTGCTTTGGAAGACAGCGCACACATTCACGTGAAACTCCACCTTCACAATTCTCGACAGTCCTAATGGAGCAATCATGGAGCATCATTTTTCACGTGTTGTTTCCGAGCCACGCTGGCCAATTGGGTCGCCAATCATAGACCCAAACGTTTGGGGTATTGTATATAAGTATTATTGATAGCCAATGGTCGAACCATGCTAAACGTACTACGTATATACATCATGAGTTAATCCGCAGCCACAGGCCGAATGGTGGATGAGTCAGCCGAGTTTGATAGTCCACCATCAATCAATGAGCAAGCCGTGGGTGGCAAGAACAATATGCAAAGCTCCGAAGCCCATAGTCCAACGCAATGCCCGTACCAATGCCAATGATGTTGTTAATGCAAAACCAAGACATCCAACCGATCAACACATACACAGCCGATCCAAAAGACGTCCGGAGCTCATCGTCGTCATTTCGCTTCCACGCCATTCACGGGTCTCGCATTCTCCTTCCTCGGCGATGACGACAGAGACTGCCCCATCGGTACTCCACCATTCACCACCCCATTTTCCCTTCCCCTTCCCCTTTCCCTGCCTCCCCTTCCGCCACCTCTCACTCCATTATCATGAGAAGCATCCTCACCAGCCATCCTCTCCATGAACCCAATGTAATCGTACTTGGGCAGGTGCCTATCCACTTCCAGGTCTGGGCCTGTGTGCTTCGGCATACTATGCAGGAGGTCTTCAATCAGATCGTCCGGGATCAGGGAGTGACGGAGGTCCATTTCTGTGACGTAGGGCTGTCGCAACAAACATCAGCGTTAGATCACCAGAAGATAAACAATTTTGGGAAATTTTGGGCTTTCCTACCTTCCCATCCGCCACCTCCCTAAAACTCTGGAAGACCTGCTCTGCCGTGTTCTGATCCTCCGTCACACTCACCATGAAGCGAATGAACTGCTCAAAGCCTACACCTTCTTTCTCCCTTTGCCTCCTCACACCCAGGCTCATCGCCCCATTCCCGGTGGTGTCTGATTGTAACCCTTTACAGCACACCTCCCGATAAACGTCATGCATCTCCTCTTCATCATAAACCAAACCGAGACTCGCTAAGGCGGCCGAGAATTCAAGTTCTTGAAGTGTATTGCTCCCATCGCGGTCGAAATGGCGGAAGACGCTCTCAAACTCCTCTAGTTGAATGGGCGTCAAGTTCGTCATGCTACGCGCAACCATCTGGTTCTCGAGGAAGGTCAATTTCTTGCTCACGCTCGTCTTTACCAGACTAAGTTCATACATCAATTCATCGTAAGTGTAGGTCGTGAAATCGTTTTCCTCGATATTGGCTTCCTGGCATTGAGCGTCCAGATCTGCGATCACTTCGAGGTATTCTTCCAGAGGGGAGAGGTTAGAGGAGAGACGTTGAACATGCGATAGCTGGTCATCGACATCGCCTTCAAGACCACTGATAGCGAGGGCGAGTGCGTCGAGGGTCATTGCGAAATCATTTGCTTTGTCGGCAAATGAGCGGCGAAGTTCGTTCTTAATGTCGCGGATGGTCGAGTTGATGAGTTTGCTGCGCTGATGTTCTTCTTGCGTCAGGACGAGCCAGGCAATTTCGAGGGCTTCGAGGCAAACGTCGGAAGGTGGCTCGTAGACCCGAAGCCGGTAGGTGGATAGTTTGGTTCTGATATTGCCGAGCAGTGTGGCTAGGTCAGATTTTTCGCCAACCCAACGTCTCTTCTGCGAGCGCTTGTACGATGCGAATGCCACGGCTTGCGATTTGGCGTCCGTGTAGGTGCCGGCGAAGGAGGAGTGGGACCATTCATGTCGTTTGAGGGCGATTTGACGGAGGAGTTCGCGCATGCGTTTCTCGTAGGCGGATTCCATTTCCCAGGCTCCTTGCATGTTTGTGACGAATTTCTCGACTCGGCGGCCGGCGTTCTCAACTTTCTCCATCGCGCTGAAGGCGTGGAACCAGTAGGCTATGTAGGTCATAAGGGAGCGTTCGTCCGGCCGAGGGACGTCGCAGACGTCTTCCACGTCGAGTAGGTCAGGGATTCCGATCTCCTTGCTGGCAATGTCGAAGGCTAATTGCATATTGCCCCGATGGTCATGTTTATCCAGAGAGTCGTAGTCGATCAAGTCGGGGCGGTGGATGTCCAACAATGCGCAAAAGGCCAATCCATCATTCCATGACCCAGAAAAGTCCTTGACTTCTACGTCCTCGTAGCATGCTGTCTTTCGTTGACACCACAACAGCAAACCCTCCTTTGCCGTCATGCCCTCCTCGTTGATGTCGGAGATTGTGAATCGTAGAATCAATGTCCATATTAATCCAAGGATGATCTTCCTGTTCCCATCGACGACATCCTCGGCTCCAATATTCGTCATCTGAATACCACGGCTCTTGATGTACTCCAGCGATTTGTTGACATTCTCAAACTTTTGCAGTCGCATTCTGGGGTTGGAGGCATATCGACCAAGTGATTCGTTGCTGAGGACTTCGAGCAAGTGGACCAGGATGATACCATCGGAGAGGTCTGTGACGAGGGATTTGACTGCGACATTGCGAGATGCCACCTTGTTATTGAGCCTGTACCAGACACACACATCAGCTACGGAGTCACAAAGTGGTGACTTTGCATTATAGTACCATTTCGTGAATGTCTTCTCCTGGACATTGACCCATTGCTTCTCGAGCAGCACCATGGCTGCAACAGAGGCATGAGCTTGTCGGCCTAAGTTGGTGTGATACAGCAGGCAATTGATATTGTTCAAACGATGTCCTTCGAAGCACACTGTTGGAGAGGAATAGGAAAAGAGCTCTGGGCTTTCCAAAAGTGTGGGTGAAGAGAATAATTGATGGTCAAGTTTATGGAGTTGAACCCTGTCGTGTCAACAAAGGCTGGGAAGAGGCGCTTCCAAAGCAACGAATGACAGTCCGGAGGCCTGCCGCCTGTGGCGCTCCTGTTTTCTGCTTAGATGCGCCACAAAACCGAAAAGGAGTTTACATTCACAATCATCAATCGCACCACAGGATCTGCGTCGAGTCATAATTTTGAATAATCCAAACCCGTGGTTGTTGCTTCAGGACGTCTCGAGGTCTGCAAAAGATGACACGTTCGCCCTCTATCATGCTTTTCCTTTTCATCATTCTAAACGAGGCAATTCCTTTCCAGTATCATGATCCGACGCCTTCGCTGACAACTGGTATGCTCCTCCTAATCCAAATCCACATCTTCTCTATCAATTCTCTGGACACAGGCTTCACGCTTCGAATAGTGCTTGAAGAGTTCGCAGCTTTTGTGACCCCAAAGTCAAGATTCATATTCACCTTTTCATCTCGGGACAAATAGGTAGCTTTCCACAAATCCAGCAATTTCCGGCTGGGATGATCGGGATGGTTTGCCGTGAGGCATTTCTCCAGTGATTGCAGCCATGTCGCTGGCGCCACTATCTGTAGGCGGTCACCTTCCATTTCCTGCAACCACCGAAGCATCTCTGCCCAGGAGGGGCTTGAATGTGGATTGAGGATATGGTAGACCGGTGGTTCCGTACTTGACTCGCTACCCGCGCAGTTTGCGAAGGCTACTTGCCGTATGGCATTTGCAGCAACATCCAAAGGAAGCCAATTAAGCTTCTCATCTGGCAAATTCGGAAGACAGCCAAGAAGGTCAAAAGAACTGAGCATAAGCGGCCATGCTTCTGTCTTGTTCCAGATACCATTGATGCTATCTCCGCAAAGCTGACCAATTCTAAGTATCTGAACGTTAAGCGGAATGTCTGCCTTTCGTGCGGCATTGTGAGACTTCATGCAAATAGACTCAGCCACCCATTTGGACCGAGAATAGCCAAGCGGTGAGGAATCAGATGGTTCTTTGGAGATCTTCTCAGTAACAGAGGCACCACTCGAGGCCAACACCGACGCTATTGATGAGCAAAAGACAAACTTCACGAGCCTTTTCCGGAGACTTGTTTTCTGTAAGAATTCGCTTGAGCCTTGAGCAGCACTTGATGCAAGATTGAGCAAGTTTTGAACGCCGGCTAGATGGAACTCGAAGCTTTGCAGCCTCAAGCTGAAGTTCACAGCCCATGCTGCATGAATGATCATGTCTACTGTCGATCTGATCACTCTCAAAATGCTCTCGTCCATCCCAAGGTCTACTTGCGCGAGATTGCAGGGGACGCACATTACTTTCTTGTCCACAGTGCCGTACGGTTGCAAGCCCTCCTTAGACTTCGATTTGAGGGCTTTATCCACTCTCTGATGCGCCACGAACGGATCAGAAGCTCTGAGGAGACAGTAGATCCTTTCGACATCTGGGCATGATCGCAGTACATCAAGCAGATGTGTGCCGAGAGCTCCAGTAGCGCCTGTGAGAAGTATTACAAACCCCTTATCTTTCCTCGTTGGAGCAAGGTTTGATGGATCGGTCCCAACATCAAAGTTGCCGTATTTGTTCGCGAGCTCTTGCATCAAGTAGAGGTCATTGTGTTTTTCTAACGTTGACTGCCCAAGGAGAAACGCAGCTACTGTTTCAATCGTACCGCAGTCGTACAGTAGATTACTAGGAAGTTCGTAAACATTTTGAAACCAGGACGACGTCCCAAGATCATTTGGCTGACATCTTTCGTCTTCGTCATGGGAAGGTATCTCCGCCTCACCATTGAATCGATGTTGTGACTTGGTAATGAGATTCTGGATTGCTTTCCTGATTTGCACGCACGCGATAGAATCGATACCCTGTTCGAAGAAGTCTTCGTCGAGCCTCAGGGTCTTTCCAGTTGTTTTCTCAACGATGCCAGTGATAGCTGCAATCATATCAGACTTACTGTTTATTGAGTGTTGTGCGTCTGAACCAGTTGACTGCCCCTGATATACCTGGCTTATTTGGTCTTGATATCGCTCATGAGCTTTGCCTCTGAGGACGGTGCCTTTGCTACTCTTCTCCAAAGGTGCTAAACTTTCGTCATGATGAAATACCACTCTGATGTTACCCTTCGACAAGCGGGCATGTCTCGGATTATGTTGGTTCACCTCATCTACCGTTGCCCAAAGGTGGTTCAAGAGATTTCCTGGAGATGGATCTGGGCCCTTTCGCGCGAATATCAAAGCCCCGGGATAACTTTCACCATCACCAAATATAAGGACATCTGAGACAATGTGCAAGTCGCATTTCGAGACAATGGCCGATTCGATCGGCTCTGGGTCAAACTTCTTACCGTTGACCAAGGTGATTTGCGCATCTGCTCGGCTATGATAGCGCCATGCATTTGGCTTGGTAGGATGCTTTTCGAGCAGATCAGCGGTTGCGTATGAGCCATCTTCTCGATTGGTCTTCGCCATGTGGGGCCAACCAGATTTGACAACTAATTCAAAGAGACCACTCTCCTGTAGCTCAAAAGACAAGTGTTCCGCTCCGGTATCAGATCGTAGGTAGTCCCATTCTTTGTCCTCCTCAAAGTTCCTGTATGATGAAAGCAAGAATCCGCATTCAGCACTGCCATAGCGAGACACCAAATTCACTCCTTCTCTGACAAGTTTTTGGCCAAGGGTGGTCGGGAAAGCGGCACCTCCAACGCCCACAATGTCCATTCCGCGAAGTACGTCCATGCCTTCATCATCTGCAGCAAGATCTCTGAGAACATAGGGCACCGAAGAGAAGTACTTGACAGGGACCATTGAGCCGTTGAATGAGCATCCGCCAGCTATAGAAAGGCATGTAAGAACAGTTTGAGCAGTGATGGGCTTTTCTCCGCCAGGAAATAGCCAAATGACTTGACCACTCGTCCATGCTCGGAAACAGTCTGCGACACCCCCATGAAACAATGGCGTAGAAGAGAAAGTTGCAACGCCCGGTGATCTGTCTATCGAAGGCAAAGCCGCAAAGGCTCCGGCATTGGTCTGAGGGATTGCTTTGGGCTTACCAGAGCTGGTCCCGGATGAGTGGTGGAGGTATGGGATTGAACAGACCTTACCTTCCGGGCCGATTTGGATTTCGATCTCTGCATCGTCCTTGTTTCCACAAGTAAGCTCATTTGGTCCGATGTGTACTCCATTAACACCTTTCAGTTCCATCGCCTTGTTAACATGCTCACTGTCATGGAATAGATATTCCACGCCACGCTCCCTGCAAAGATGCTCGATTGAAGCTCTGTCGAGCTGAGGCGCCAGCAAAAGTACAGACAACCCCAATCTGATCAGTCCAAGCCAAGCCTTCAGAAAGACGACATGACTATCAGCTAGCAGAGCAACTGTGCGTCCTTGTGCAAGAGGTTCTTTCAGCTTGGGCACCAGGCTCACCAGCCCTCTGGCGGCGGCTTTAGTCTGCTTGTTCAGCTCATGATAGGTAAGCACGCAAGTGGGCTTCATGGTCAAGCCTGGGACTCCAACAGCTGGTCTTTGACCATATCGGGTTGCCTGCAGCTCCAGGAACTCGGATATGCTGCGGGCCTTTCGCTTGGGATGACGTTTGGCCTGGCCAAGCGTGCAAATGAAGTAATTGTCAGCCATTATCTTGATTGGTCTTCGGGATCAGATGAAAAGAATGGCTCAGAAAACGAATGGCGCGCAACAAACGATCTGAAGTCATTCAGTATACTCGGAAGAACAATACTTATCCATAAAACAGCTAGTTAGTCGTGTCAGGGCTTTAGACACTTGCCACAAACAATGTCTCTGACTCGACTATGACGGTCTCGGACCCACCTTCGCCATCGTCTGTTTGCTTTGATGACGGTATTGATAGCGATCCGATCTCACCGGACCATTGTTGCCAATGCTATTATTGTGTTGACCTTTTCCTAGACGATGAGGTCATGATTGCGGCTGTCCGTTGATTTTCTCTAGACTATTTTGTATTTCTCCAAAAATGGTCCACACACACGCACTACAACTATGAATTTTAAAAGATACCATTCCTTTACACTTGTACATACATAATAAGTTGACATGAGTATTTGAAGATATGTGCAGCTTTTAAATAGTAGATTAGACATGATTTGAGCAACTTACATTCTGTTCTGTTCTTACTGGTTACCACATCCATCATCTGAAAATTAGTGTCAGCAGGGAGAATTTTTTAGAAAATCACTGTGGGAACTTGGTCCGTGCTCGAACTTCTTTTGCCCATGCAGTGGACGTTTACTCGTAACCACAGAAATACATGACAACACCAGACCTTCATACCCAAAGAAAGCTCGAAGCTATTGATATCACGAAGAAAATCACCATCACTGAACAAATTCTCACTCCCGCTTTGCGCTTTCTTTAAACCCCCAGGCATTGCTGGTGGACCGAGAGGCGCCCAGCCCACCATGTCGACGAAGCTTGCCATAACAGATCTCCTGCCTTTGCCGAATTGCTCGAACAAGATCCCTAGACTAGGTTTCGGAGTCTACCAGTCATCGACCTCCCAATGCGTACAATCATGTCTGAACGCACTAAAGGCAGGCTATCGCCATATTGACACCGCTCAATTCTATGCCAACGAAGCGGAAGTTGGGAAGGCTGTACGAGATTCAGGAATAAAACGAAGTGATATGTTCTTGACCACGAAGATCCTGAGTGCTTCTGGAACGGTGCAGAAGAGTTATGAGAAATGCTTGGCCAGTGTAAAGAAGATCGACTCGGACAAGGATGGATATGTCGACTTGTTCCTAATACACAGCCCTAATAGTGGCAAGGAAAAGAGGAAGGAATTGTGGCTGGCACTGGAGAAGTTGTATGAGGAAGGCAAAGTGAATAGTATCGGTGTCAGCAATTATGGCGTTGGCCACATTGAAGAAATGAAGACTTATGCCAAGGTTTGGCCGCCGCAGGTGAATCAAATCGAGGTAGGCTACTTGGACATTTGATTATGAAACCCGGGTGCTGATAGATTCCTCTCGTAGCTGCATCCTTGGTGTCAGCAGAAGACTATAGATCAGTACTGTCAGAAGCACGGCATCGTTGTCGAAGCATACTGTCCCCTCGTGAGGAATTACAAGGCCAGTGATCCGACATTGGTGGAGATATCGAAAAAGTACGGCAAGACCACCGCTCAAGTCTTAGTCCGATATTGCTTGCAGAAGAATTGGGTGCCTCTGCCGAAAAGTGATAATCCGGAGAGGATAGCTCAAAATGCTGACGTTTATGAATTCGACCTTGCGAAAGACGACATCGCAAAGCTGGATAGTCTTGACCAGGGGGCTTCTGGCGCCATCGTCCAAGCTGTAGTCAATGACTGAAAGGTCCATTTTTCGTCAAAAGCACGATAATTGTACACGGAAAAGTTGTCAGGGTCTGTTCATCAAGTATGCATTGATTGATTGCAGAGTCGACCGTGAGGGGTTAGCAGCAGGTACGGAAGAAGTGATCCATGCCAGTCTTTGTCTGATGAAACCTTTGTCGACCTTTTGCCGCTGCTGGAAGCCACTGGGAATGTTTGTCGTGCCACGCATGGCCGAAACGTCATCACCATGGGCCTCGTACAAGCACCTACCATCGCAGAAATAGAAAAGACAGAGAAGCATCAATGCAACGCCCACGGACAGGTCTTTTCCTGTCTTGCATATGATCAGTATGCGGCAAGCAGGATTCCGCTCCAGAGCGCTTGCAGCGCATGATTTCACAGCATGCAGCTTGTGGCGTAATTCTCTGCTTCCTATCTTCCCTGAATTGCATTTCACATTCAGCTGCTTTGGGCCATCCTGCGTGTCAGGTTCACTGTTGTTGCAAGTGATGACCAAATCAAAGTCCAGCTCATCTTCGAAACCTGTCTGACTCCCGATGTAGAGATTCTTCGTTGGCTCGATCAACACGGCGTCATGAGGTTTTCGAATAATTGCTTCTTCCAAGAATAGCTCCTTGATCAGCTCTGGAAGTTCATCTTCCTGCGCTTGAAGCAGCATGTCTTTGTGCCTCCAAAACATCTGCGGTGTCAGGCCTCGAGACCAGCCTTCGCTATCATCTCCAGCTCCTTGAATATAGCCTGCTTCTGACATTTCAGCCCCCTCCACACGTCGGGAAGCCGAACATAGGATCACATTGTGACACGAAGTATCTCGTTCTTCGACGTTGCTATCATATGCTGAGAGTGTATGTGTAGAGTGTCCAATAACCCATTGCAATCTGATGGGTCGTCCAAGTCGCTGTCGCAGAGCTGCGAGATCAAGTCCTAGATCTCGAAATCCTCTCAGGAAATCATCTAACCGACTTTCGATTTGAGAGATTTCCGATGCAGGCAAATCGAGTCGTGGCAGCTGGAAATGGTGAAGTTGCCGTTGCTCAGGAAAGAGGGCTCTGTTGATGACGGCACACCATATCGGCACCGTCTTTGAAAACGCATCCGGCATGACCTTGCCTCTGCGAGTAGAGTCCACAACAATACAGCCACGATGCTGTCCAACAGTGTCGAGTACTGACAGGTTGAGCCTCCGCAAACTCAACGTCCACTGCCCCATGTGACCATCGGTGCTCTTGAAATATGCGCTGCCCACCTTCATCTCGGAAGGAATGTACCAACTACCGCATCGTTCGTTCGCTACCAATGGTAACTTATATTCTGCGGCGACCTCTTGAACAAACTCTGCATCCTTCAAGATAGAGCGGAGACGGTTTGGGATCGACAATGTAGCTCTGCGTAATTCTTTTAGTGAGCCATAAAAGCTTTGAGACGAGGACATGGCACCATCCCCAGTTTTTAGGTCGGCTAACGTCCTAGGAAACGAAGGCATCGAGCACAAATTTATCCCGTAGATGCCAACATCACAGATAACCAGCTTTTCAGTATGTGTTCCAACGCATTGGATCACCTAGACATCTCCGCTTTTTATTGACTGGTACTGTCATCCCGCCGATGTTATACCGAAAAGATGCTCTCCCTCCAGTAGCCACCAAAGTCCAGCCTGACAGGGTGCATGCATGGGCATCAATAAAGGTAGCGCAATGTTAAGAAGCTCAAGGATTTGTCCCCAGATATTATGCAGTGGAGGCAAATGCTAGGAATTAGGAAGAGTAGCGAAATCAGGGCAAGCTCGAGATCTGGCCTGTAACGAAGTACATCGCGAAGCAGCCTCATAGTATCGGAAGAGAGGATGTCTAATGTCTGTATATGAGGCATGAGTCTGTGTCTAGTATTGCTCTTGAATCACAGAAATGGGTATCTCAAAAATCCCCTGTTAGTGTCTGACGCCAGCCTCTGACGCCAGGGAATGAAAGCCCCTGGAACCGCTTTGGTACTTCATTCCGCCAGCTCCCAATAGAAGGCAAATAGCCATCAATCCTTCCTTCACCTGTGTTTTCTTTAGATCAGTCACACCATGCCGTTGGTCGTCCCTGATCCCATGCCCATAGCCTTGCCCATATTCATGTCCAATCCTGCACCCATTTGAGCAGTCATTGCCATCCCATTCGGGTTAGGCAAAGCCAAAGTCTCTGGGAAAAACGGATGTAAGCTGTATATGGGAGCCTTGAATTCCTCGCCGTCAAATAGTAGGAAATTCTGCAAAGGCTGCTCACGTTGCCCAAGCACATTGATCACGTCTTGTGCAAGACTGCCTCCCAAAAATGCCGCTACTGAAGTTATCTCTGAGCCAAGATTTTGGAGAAAACTTCGTAGGAAGTCGGATCTCATTGTCTCGGTGGGTAGCAACAACTCACGGTGTTTTTCCGTTGCAAGGCTCGTGAACAGTTCTAGATCTCGGCGACTGTGCGAAGGCAGACGGCCACCTGAAACCTTCTGGAAATCGAAGAGCGCTCTTAAGCAAGATATGAGTGGCGTTATCTGTAGCCGTCGCCTTCTATTGTTTGTGATCTCTGCCGGCAAAGGTGACGTGTTGGCGAGAACGATTGGAGAATAGGTTTCGCGCTTCGACACCATCTCGATGACTTTGCCGTTCTCCTTCTTTGTTTTGGATGCCATCACCATTCGCGTCATAGTCTCTGTCTTGTTGACTTCTGTAGTTTTGTTGCTCTTCGCCCTCTCGATCACAAAATCGTGCATGATCAGATCCGCGAACACATAGCCATACATGCCATGCGTATCAGCTGCGTAGAATTTTCGGTTCGATATCCGACAGGAGGCATTGATCATCGAGAGAGTATCTATGTCCAGGCATGTAGCGATCGTAATGTCATAGGCTGCAAAATATTCTGGAAACTTCGTGGCGATCGGATCTTGGTCGGCTTGAAGTTTCACCCTAGGATTCAGCTTTTGGATCTGGGGGAGAGCGGCGTGAGCACGATTCTGCCCAATGTACTCTTCTGAGATAAAGAATTGAGAGCCCAGATCATCTTCTGTCACGGCTTCATGATCGACGATTGTGAGAGATCCAATGCCGGCTAGTACCAGATTCTTAGCTATCTCATTGGCGAGAGCCTTCATTCCGACAAGCAGTACTCGAGCTGAGCGCAGTCTGGGCGTCTGGTCAGCTTTGACGTTCGCTGAAATGGGCGTACCTCTCACTTTTCTTGCGCTTTGACTCCCCACAGGCGAATTTGTCTGTCGTATAACGCGATCTCATCTGATGGTGGTTAGTGTTAGCGCATGGCAAGCTTGATTCAAACCTTAAGCCTACCTGCTGTTATGGACTGTGAAGCTCTATCCGCTGACATATTCGTGGCGAGGAGATTCGAGTGCTGAGGCGGATCCGCGTAATCATTGGCTGTAGCTTGTGTTGGAGGGACGGACGACATGCTCTTAGTTCCAGCGGTGTTATAGTGAGTGGCCAGAAGACCGTCAGATGTAGGTAAAGGGATTGTAGCATTGGGCGCATCTGAGACTTGCTCCATAGTGAAGGATGTGTTCTTTTAGGTGAGACTCAGAATAGAGAAGAATCAAGAGAACAGGGTCAGATGAGAAATGAGACGACGAGCAATCATGGTCTCGGCAACCTGCTTTCCAGCGTCAACATTTTGTACGTACGATCTGTAACTATCTTGCAGGTGTTACATATGCAGAAGCGCGAGTCTACTTTTCCATGCAGTTGGATTCCCGCCCAATTTGACTACCCACTCTCCAAGCCATCCTCCTCCGCTATTGCCTCCAAGACCTCCAGCACAATGTACACGACCGTAATTGAATTCAGCCTCCATTGACCTTCTAGTCCCTACTCTGGATCCGCTCTTCTACATCAAAAACCAATGCTACCCAGATAATCATCCGGCGTTGCCTTTGCTGCAGAGGCATTCCTTTGTCGTCATGGACCTGGTTAGTCTACAGTCTGCTTCATGTTTCATACACATCCTCTGCACAGTGGAAAAATACTATCATAGACTTGACGTTCTAGGCTGTCAATACTGAATCCGTCCTTCTTCCACAGTCTGGTGATTACGATTTCCCTCCCGCTTCGAATGCGTCCCCACCTCGCCTCTCCGTTCCCACGAACGCCCCTGCCAGAGGTCTCCCGGACGTCACTGCTCGTTTGGATCATTTGCGGCATCTTCTCAACTCAGAAAGGCACAGGGATAGTGAAGGAAGGCGACGAGCATTAGACCTGCTTGACCGAGAATTATTGGAAGCGTCAGCCGAACCCATGTCTGAAAGATTGAATCGCCGGAGGAGAACGCTCGAGTCCCTGGCCAGGGAGTATGATGGCTCTTCGAGTCCTGATCCAGACACTATACCTATCAATCATACGAATTCGCTTATGCGGGCAAGACGTACAGCTACCCGGCCAAGCGAAAGGCTGGAAAGGCAGAGACAACGTCTGAATCAAAGTCTGGGCCGTCCTCGAAGTGATACGGACCACAATGCAACTGCTGATGTCAACGCTACTTCAGGTCTGCCAGATAGACCTGTCCCGCGGATTGGATCACCACATATCACGGCTCAGGAATACTCGGGAGAAGCACAGGTGAATCGAGAAAATCGTTGGCGAGCAAAACGGCGGAAGCTTGAAGCGGATGACTCATCTGATGGGTTCAGGGGAGCAATTTATGGACATCGAGGTCAGGTTGTGTCAGGACCCTTAAAAATGGAGATCGTAAGCTGCGACGGTGGACAATATACAGAGCCCAATGGTGATAGCTCATGGCCAGAGAACGTTCTTCAGGACGACTCTTCTGTTTACTGCACAAAAAGCGACCGTTGCAACATCATTCTGAGACACCAGAAGGGCACTCCATTTTCACTTCGAAAGCTCGTCATAAAGGCCCCGAAGAATGGTTTCGATGCGCCAATCCAAGAGGGCATGATTTTCGTCTCTTCGGATGACAATAACCTCCTATCGCGCACCGCACAGTATCGGATACAGTACTCACCCCAACGGACACGTTCCCGACATAATGAATTCAGCCAAATCAGGCTGCAGCCATCCCACGAATACTTCAACTCAATTCGTTCTCCGCTCCGGTCGATCGACCGCTCAACGTACCTTCGAAACCCGTTTCCTCCACTCCGCCAATCAGAAAACCCTGCCGTAGCACCCATGACTACCGACTTCAGCAACAATTCGGAAAGCCAAGTCAGTATTCCCGACCATATCCCGGGATTCCACGTAACCACGCGATTCGACGACATCGACTCTGGCAGTGAGCATGCTGGTACGCGGCAATCACTTTCTGACCTCGCCGAAGCAGAGATCGACCGAGTCTTGAACCTACGCGATCACTACTGGCCTCGTTATCGTCGATCATGGTCTGAGCGAGAACCGGACGATGACGATACCTCAGATTCTTCAGAGGAAGAAGGGGAATCGCCAAATGAGTTCCTCTCAAGAGCCGGAGTAGATCTCAGCAACATCAGTCCAGAAGAACGACGCATTTTGACTGCGGAGTACATGACTCAGCTGGTGGAGTATCGGCATTCGAGACATTGGCGGAGACTACGGAGAGCACCCAGCCGTATTGAGCTGGGTAACTCTGATCCACTGAATAGAGGCTCGAAAGCGCCGGACGTTCTTCCACCTCATGCAAGATTTTTCATCAGGAGACATAAGAGTTGCGTTACAGTCAGATTTGATCCGCCTGTGTAAGTCTTCCCTTCTCTTCTCCTCTCTTGTACTGCCCAATCTATCGCCTCATCCCTACCCTAAATATCTTTCCAGTTTCGCAAATCCCGGTTGACGACAGCGACTGATTAAAAATTGTTGCTAGTGCTGGAAAATTCATACTTATCAAGCTGTGGGCGCCGTCGCAGAATTTAAATATCGATATCCAGAGCATTGTTGCGCACGGATTCGCTGGACCAAGGTTCTTTCCAAGTTTAGAATTTCAATGAAGGATATCTGAAGAGGTCATAATCCCCAACTTGACCACTCCTTGAAGGAGTGTACAGATCATCACTTGGGGAACAATGTCAACCGCCCTTCGTTCACGCTATACTCCGTGTTCAGAGCAATGGAAAACGTAGCCCGAAAGCGCTGCTTCCGCTCAGATTTTAGGCAGTCGTGGATACCAGTCTACTGGTAGAAATTGCTAGCAAGAAAGCAAGCAAGCAAGAAAGCAAGCATGCAAGATGCATTTCTCGGTCTACCCAAACGCCTGCAATGAGCTCCTCCTTCGGCTTCAGCCCATCCCATGGTTACCGAAGTGATCATAACGCATGACCATAATTACTTTTTGTGCAATCCTCTCCTCGAATTGAGAAGGTCTCTTGCAGCTGCGAGGATTCATCGACCCGATCCATTTCTGGATGAAGAGATTCCATCTGAACAACGCTATTTTTGTTCCTCAGACCTTGGCATCCTCCCACGCGCTCCAGTCCACGTTCATCATTGCAAGGAATCCCGCCCGTTCCCCTCACACCTGACCCATTGTCATCATCTTCTTGCGTAGATAGTTCTTGTATTCGCCGATACTGCCATCCCACCTCCTTATGGTCTTGTTTTCGCATACCATGATATCCTTGGCGATCTTGTCTAGCAATCTGTCGGATGTGTTAGCCAGAACACTCAGGGAGTTGTTGAGAAAGCCAGCCTACCTGAAATCATGCGAAACCACAACCACGCCACCACTAAAAGCATTGATCGCGTCGGCTAAGGAGTCGATGGTGGGAATGTCCAATCCATTAGTTGGTTCGTCGAGCAACAGCATGTTCGGGCCGTCAATCGCCAACAGCGCAAACACAATACGGCTTTTCTGTCCCTCGGACAAAGTTCCCATCAGGGCTGTTTGTGACTCCCCAGAGAGACCATATCGGCCTAGCTGCTGGCGCCAATACTGGTAATCCTGAGATTTATCAGAGTATTTGTCTCTAACGAAGTCGAGAGCTGATTTGGTCAAGTCGAGTTGCTCGGCCGAGTGTTGCGAGTACATTCCCAGCTTAAGATGGGTGTGTCGTGAAACAACGCCGCCAGTGGGTGAGAGCTTGCCAGTCATGATGCGGAGTAGGGTGGATTTGCCGACTCCGTTAGGTCCAACTAAGGCGGTTCGAGAGTCCATATCCACTCCCAGATCAAGGTTCTGGTACAGGTTGTCCGGCTTTTTCCCGGAATAGGAGAAAGTGACATCGTCGAAGGAAAGGACAGGGGGTGGTAGTTTTTCAACATCAGCGAAGCGAAAAGTGAAGACGCGGTCCTGAGCGACGGGTTGAATAAACCCATCTGCTTCCATCTTGTCAAGGATCTTCTGCCGCGACTTCGCTTGTCTAACCAAGTTGGCGTAAGTACCAGCCGAGGCAATGAATTTTTTGATGTGAGCAATTTCCTCTTGTTGTTTGAGATAGGCTTTGTGTTGGTTGATTTCCTGTTCAGAGCGTGTTTTCATGTAGGAGTCATAGTTTCCACCATAGTACATCAGGTGTTTTTGCCGCATATCAATCATGTTTGTGCAGACACCATTCAGAAAGTCCATTGAGTGGGAGACTAAGATGAGGGTCTTATCCCATTTCTTCAGGTATTCTTCCAGCCACACACAGGCCTCGAGATCTAAATGTGCGGTGGGGTCGTCGAGGAGGAGCAGAGAAGGTTTTACGAATAGAGCTTTGGCGAGGGCGACTCGCATTCGCCAACCTCCAGACATGTCTTTTGTTTTCTTGTGAATTGTCTTCTTGTTGAATCCGAGGCCAGTCAGGATAAGGGATGCACGAGTCTGGAATGTTGACGGTTCCATGCTTTCAATCCGCTGGTTCCGGTCAGTAAAAGAGCTTCTCAGACACAGAGATAGAGTCACACACTTCGTACAGATCCATCAAGACGAGACTTTCGGGGCCTTCTCTCTCTAGGATGTCCTCAGCCAGCTTGTCGAGCCTGTCCATCTCATTTTCTGCTTCCTTCACGACCCATCCGAGCGCTCCAAGATCACTAGGAGGAGCACCTTCATTCAGCAGGTAGATGTCGACGTGCTCCGGAACAGGATATTCTCGCTTGTCGATGGCCTTGAGGAGAGTTGATTTACCACAACCGTTCTCACCCAGAAGTCCATAACGTCTGCCAAAGTTGAGCTCGAGCGTGGCGTCGGTGATCAGGACTTTGCCATGAAACACCAGCGACACAGAAGTAATTTTGACGTCTCTGCTTGAGACTAACGAAGCCAGTACACCAGTGGTAACTCTATCCGACAATCCATGTTTGTCCATCTGCTCTGTCAATTTCTGCACCTTGCTCATCTTCTCCTGAGTAGTGGCGGGCTGGTCGTCGTCAGGAAGAGGGTTGCCATCGCCGTCAAGTAGAGGAGGCGTCTCATCTCCATTCACTGAGGAGGCTTTCGATCCTGTCTTCGAGCCAGCTTTCGATGACAAGCGAGAGGTTGGAGTCTTCTTATCGGCGCGCTTGGCCTGGCGAGCCGCTTTCGAGGCTGAGACAGGCATTGCGAACAGTGAGAAGCCGAGTTATGGATCAAGAACTTATGTGAGGAGACTATCTTGAAGAAGTAGACCGATGTGGGGATTACAGCGATCTTATCGATTGAATTTCGAAAGCCGCTATTTCAGGGAACGTTGGATGGACTCGTGCCTGCGCGAGACAGTAGGACTCGGTGCTTCAAATGTTTTCTTCGTCTGATAAGGCTTGCTTTAAAGGTGATGAGGAAAGCAAGCAGTGACGGTGGCGGTCATAAAGTGTCCTCAGCACCCTGGCTACGGTTACAGAGATATTTGCGTTGGAGTTTTGTGGCATTTATGTCGGCAGCCCCCACGCCCCTGCTCGGTTACCCACCATCAACACTTTTGACCCAGAACATTAGCAGCGAGTACCACAGGCTGTTCGGGCACAGTAAGAGCTCGGTTTTGCGAGTGGGAGATGAGAGGACTACGGCGTACAAGTCTGCTTACATACACTTTCGTCTAGAGGTCATTCTGGACCGGGAGAATACCGCAATGAATCGAGAGGTGGGACGAAACGTGCCTCGAAGTTATCTTAAGGTGAAAGCTCAACACTCAAACATCTTCGTCGTAGATACATTAACCCTAGTCCATCTTTTGCCCGTCCTCAGACATGTCCAAAATTGCCCAGGCCAATAGACGTGGTATAGCCACCACCAAGGCAATGGATCCCACACCTCATAGGTACCGTCTTTCCAAAACAGGACGTGATTCAGAAATGTTGTGACATGGTGAATGAACTGCCACATTCCGATTTTGAAAGTCAGGAGGCGAAGCAGCGGGTGCAAAACAAGGGTAACGATATCGTGGCCCACCCAATAGTATCCAGGAACCGTCGTTTGAGGAAAAGCGATAGATCCGGCGTCAAATCCAGCTGGGATCAACTCGCTATGTCCGTTGATGCCATTCATGTGTGGAGAGTCAAAGGCACTCAGATAAGCTTTGACCATATCGACGGAGCCTTTCGTGCCGGAGAACAAGGCCACGGCGGTGTGTGCCCGGGGATTGCATTCAATAGGATAGATATTCTTTTGAACACCGCCTTCCGTAACCTTTTCTTCTACCATGAAGTCAAACGAGAAATGCCCAGTGAAATTCGATCCAGCTCGCCGAGCAAGTTCTTCTGTGAAATGGAGCATTGCTTTACTAAGCCCTGAATCTTGTGGCAGGGCCTGGTAGTGCATTAAGAGGTCGGACGATGGACATGCCACAAATAACTTGACCATGCCATCGATGACGACTGAATGTGTGCAGTACTCCTCGCCTTTGATGTATTGTTGCAAAACCCACGGAGTTGATTTCGAGATGGAGAGCCTCGCAACGTGGCTGTAGGTTTGGCTTGACGTACGTTTGGGCAAGACGGTGACTGCATTCGCTCGTGCTAAGTCATCGACTCCTATGGGCTTCATGATATACTTTTTCTCGCCATTCCCAGCTTCGTTCAGCACATTGTGCACCGCTGCTCTCGAGACGACTTGATGAGTTTCAGGGACAGGCTATTTGAAAACGTCAGTATTTCTCAGCAAACGTTTGCATTCGGTTGCCTACCAATCGTAGAGCCTCCGTATATGTGGTAAATTTGTCTTTTTCGTGTAAAGTTTTCGTAGTCTCGACACCAAACTGTATGCTCTTGCAGTTCGTCTTGCGTTCAAGTAGTTCCATGGCCTGGCCATCCTCCACAGCAGAAGCAACGCCTGAGCAGCTGACCCAGAGATCCACCTCCTCTTTCTCTACTACATAAACGAGATCTCTGATATAGTGAGCAGCGCCATATCGTGCGGACGGCTTGCTGACACGATAGAAATTGGCAATGGCCATCGAGAAGCGTCCATTGACAGGGACTGAATGTGGTTCAAAGTCGGCTCCAATGACTCTGTGGCCTGTCTGGTAGAATGCGCGAGCAATTCTCAGTCCTTTGGCCATACCGACTCCTGTGACAAGCACAGTCTTCGGCTGGAAGTGTGTCGCGCGTCGTAGTAGCCGGCGAGAGGCATCTAGGCCGACGAATGGTTGCACAGCATAGCTGAGGATGAGTATCGAGGTCGACAACGGAAGGAGTGCGAAGGAGAGAAGTATTAGACAAAGGTTTTGAGCAGAATGAAGCAGAGACGAGGAATCCGCGTCTAGCATTTTGGAGGTCCGGGGGATGTAGTTAAAAATTCGAATTGTCGATCAGGTTGATCTTGCTCTCTCAATCATGATGAAAGCTGCGCACATAAGACTGCCTCCAAGTCGGTGGTCCTCGTCAGAGGGAATTGGACTACTGGTCCTACTTGGGCCTGGGTTCCAGTGCGGATATTCTTTCGTCACGGTGAGAACATCGCACAAGTTAAAATTTGGGATGTTCTCTCTACGTCATCATTTTCAGCATGGGGTTAGAACGACTTACTCGTACTCCTTGTAGGTAGCGACACAACAATAGTCGGAGAGCAATTTGATGCTGGACGAGCACGTTCAAGGCACATTGATGGGAAGATTTCACACAATAACAGGAAGTCGACAAAAGTCGAGCCAGCTGTTGCACTATTTCTATAATACTACGTACTATTGCGCCGAAGGAAGAAGAAACTATTTCCTAATCCAGAGAGCTTGTCCGGCCCATGTCAGACTGTACGAGCATTTTTATGGCTTTGCACCGTTTGTGAAACCATTGACGCCGTTGGTCAAGCCATGCTCCACTTCACTCAAACCAAAGCACTTATCTCGCTTTGGAATTCCATTCGCTGCACCGTTGATGTGGGGTTTGGATCCGTTCACTTGACCGTTTGTGTGACCGTTCACGCCGTTCATGACACCGTTCGGACCATTCATGTGGCCGTTCAGACTTCCTGCAGTGCTGGCAGCCTTTTCGATCGCTTTTGATTCGTCGGAGTTGTTCTCGGTGTATCCAGTGTCGCTAGCGTCAACGAAAGCCTCTAGACCTTCACCGTTTCGTGGGAAATGTTTCATAATCTGCTTGTGTCTGCGAAGGACGTCATGCATTTCTTTTGGTTCGAGATCGTTGATGAAAACACAACTTCCGATTGGGTGGGGCACAGCTGCTCGAAGCTTGCCATCCCGAGTCTTCAGAATTGCTGCTGTGCCATTGTCCAAGATCTTTTCGTCGAATTGATGGTGGTCCATCGATAGGCCTGCTCGGGAGAACAGATGAAGCAGACGCAGATGTTCGGCATCGCTCAAGAGACCCCGACTATTTGCCAAAGTGGCGGAGTAAGCCATGTCGATCGAAATGGCATGGCCGTGGCGCAAAGGTGTCTCAGGTACAAGCTCGTGGAGAGGCGACCATCTAGAATTGTAAGCACGATGCCTCATTGTCAAAGAACGTCAATATCTCACGTGTGACCATAGGCAATGACTCTATCCAGTCCAATCTCGTGTAGATTGGGAGTTTCAAGCTTCAACATCTCATGAATACCCTCACGATTGATGACATCAGCGGCTTCCTTGACTTCTGCAGGAGCTCCGTCGGTCCGTCCGAAGCCAGTGTCTATGAGCTGTTCGCAGTATTTGTCCAGTAAGTTGAAGGTGTCTAGGTGAGCGCAGGACGATATCTTTATCAATTCTGCGAACCCGTTTCTTATCTGGGCTTTTGGTAGACTGCGCAGGAAAGTGAAATCGAGGAAGGTGTGAATTGGTGCATGGTAAGCGCCTAGACGGTTCTTGTAGTTTCCGTAATTGACAGCAACTTTGATGGAGACCGATGCATCAATTAACCCAATCACGGTTGTAGGAACTCGAATGACTGTGTATGTCAGCATGCGCCTTGCGACGCAGATTGATGCTGACTTACAATTGGTGTTGCGTCGGTAAGCGGCGCATGCAAATCTGGCCACCACGAAGTCAGCATATACAGATTATCCTTTCAATGCGGTCGCTTGCAGTGGGGAAATCTCACCCGGCTGTATCTGTGACCAGCCCACCCCCAACGACAAGTACCGGTTCCTAACGACGATGAATAAGTCACTTCATCTCTGGTCAATGCGGAAGATCTCCAACCTTGCGGTAGATACCAAATTCAGTCATAGAGTCAACAATGCTCAGCAATGTAGGTATAGTCTTCGCTTTTTCACCAATCTTGGTCTTATGAACTCTCAGCTCAAGGCCGTAATGGTGGAAATACTGTTCCATCTGTTTGCCATAGACGTTGTAAATGTTGAGATCTGTCACCGCGAGGACACGGCCCCATCGTGAATAACAGTCGGCCAAATTGCTGTTCTTGACATCGAAGACGCCGTCAATGAACGTGAAGTCGTATTCGATCTTTTCATAACCTTCCACGTGGAATCCACTCTTAGTCTCAGACACAGTGGCCTTGAGATCAGACATTTTTGGCAACAGATAACCACCGAAAACACAAAGAGCAGTGGGAGAATGAGGAACGAGGTGCAAGAATCTGAAGGGGTCGAGGATAAACTGATGAGCGGGAAAATGTGAGGCAGAAGGGGACGCGATTTATTATACAGCTCCACATATGCTTGCGATCCATGGCACGTGGGTCCCAGATTTTGGCATTCTCCGCCAGACATGCAAATGAATTGCGCCATCATTTGAACAATGTCAACGACGCGCACACAACTTCAAACGAGGGATCTCGTCGCTAGCGTACGCGAGACGAACATAGCGTTCTCCATGGAGAAGCCACCCTTGGGATAGACAGCGGCTTATACTCCGTGACGCTAGTGGGTGATAACGGAACAGTTGTCCATGCCAATAGTCGGCAAACCTCGCTTCCTGCTTGAAAGCTCTTTCCATTGTGCAGGAAGCTAGGGATGATGATGCTTGTTCCTGACGTAGAGAGCCCCATATGACCTTGATTTGCTTCCAGAATTGCCCTGCTAGATCTCGGGTAGATCGAGCTGTCTGAGATACGTCTGTGGATCCTACTGAAACATCTCGGTCCGTTCAGCCCCACCGCTGTCTCCATAGCTGAACCTATGAGCAGTAAGCACACTGTTCTCGTTCCCCATTCTGAAGCAAGGGAAGATTGTGCAAGTCACACTGATGACCTCAAGACACGAAAAAATTGGCACCGAAGTCCGTCATGATGTATGGGTCGTCCTAGAGGCAGCGGTCTAGCCTGATTTGGCATTAGCGTGGTGTGGTAAGGCGAGCCGACAAAACAGCGTTTGGTACTTTTCATGGAGATGGCGTGAACGGCCGATATCGCAACGCGGGGAATGGTCGGGAGTGGAGACACAGTCAAGCGCAGGGCAAGTAGTACACTCATACAGTGAACAGCTTGGCTTTGTGACAGCATTGTTTTTGAGATGATATTGACTGGCTTGGTGGCCGAAATGATTTGCGCTCGAGAGTATTGAAAGATGGCTAGTTCAAATGATGATCATGCGGTGTCCAAGAAAACTCCATATATCCAACAGCCACCAGAAGGTGTTCCCTTTGTCAGTCATCCTGGTCATTCAACAATGGATCAGTAAATGCTAACAACGTCAGTTCGATGATGGTCGCGAAATTGAGCTCCTTCACTTCGTATACTCCCTACCAGACATCGACCAGATCCGTGGTCATCCGCTGAAAGTCCTCGCTGCGATTGATACATATGCCACAACAAAGAATTACCTGATGAACGTTGGACCAGACAAGGGCAAGATAGTATGTGATTTGATAGCAGAGGTGAAGCCCGAGATAATGGTCGAGCTCGGTGGTTATATCGGATACTCAGGCCTGTTGTTTGGCGATGCGGTCCGAAAAGCAGGCGGCAAGCGATACTACAGCCTGGAAAGAAACCCGGAGTTCGCAGCAGTCATCACCTCGTTGATCGATTTGGCCGGACTGAGTGATATTGTGAAGGTGCACGTCGGACATAGCGACCGCTCAATTGACAGACTCCATGATGAGGGCGCTTTGACGCGTATCGACTTGATGTTCTTGGATCACTACAAGCCAGCATATACCACCGACCTGAAGCTATGCGAGCATCTGAGATTGATTCGTCCAGGGTCCGTGCTTGCAGCGGACAATGTCATTAAACCGGGCAATCCACCTTATCTCGAATATGTTCGAAGCAGCGTCCAGCAGAGGAAAGAAAGGATTCAGGGCAAAGTTGGCAAATCCTATGATTCTCTTGGATTTTCGGACAGGTACAAGAATCAGTACATCAAAAGCGGGACGGACGAGAAGCCCAATCTGGAGTTTCCTGGCAATCCGAATCTGGTGTACGAAAGTCAGTTGATCAATTCGTGGGAGCCCACCGGGGTGCCTGTAAGAAGCTCAAGTCGGTCTCTGCCAAATGGTTGCTAACCTCTGAGTGGCAGGACGGTGTCGAGATTACTCGTTGTGTAGGCGAAGAGGAATCGGAAATTGGCGGAGAGAGCTCGAGGATGGGAAATGCGCTTTGAGAAAATGCCAAGAATCACCCCCTCATTCATGATTCACTACTAGAACAAGTGCTCTTCAATTCCTACTTGTAGCATGTGAACATTTGTGGCGTGGAAGTGCAGCACGTCGTCTGAATAGATGAGGTATTGACCAGATTGCTGTTAAGTTGGTCTCGGTCCAGCGCTCAGAATCCTGGGCACAATGTCTTCGAAGAAGTTTCACGTTGGTATCATTGGTTACGGCCTCAGTGCAAAAATCTTTCATATCCCTTTCGTCACTTACGTGTCTGAACTCAGTCTCCATGCCATCGTGCAAAGAAGCCCGAAGCCGGAGAATGATGCGGAGAAAGATCACCCTGGCGTGAAGGTTTACAGGTTTGTCGATGATCTGCTAAAAGACGAGACGGTGGATGTTGTAATTGTGACTGCGGCACCGGAGCAACATTTTCCTTTGACGAAACAAGCATTGGAGGCTGGAAAGCATGGTAAGCATCGTTTTCTTGGTGTTCAGAGGACAGTGAGCTAAAATTGCACAGTGGTCGTTGAGAAGCCATTTACACCAACCTCCAAGGAGGCATATGAACTGACTAGCCTCGCCAACAAGCAGAAGAGACTGCTTACGGTTTATCAGAATCGTCGATGGGATGCGGACTTTTTGACGCTCACAAAATACGTCAAAAACGGGTCACTTGGCCGAGTCGTGGATTTTGAAACACATTTTGACAGACACCGGCCCGAAGCACCGAAATCCGACAGCTGGAAATACAAAGTCCAACCTGGAGGAGGAGCAATATACGACCTGGGAACCCATTTGATGGACCAGGTGGTCTACTTGTTTGGCCCCCCAAAGAGGATAACAGCGTTTATCGGTACCCAGCGAGATCCCAACCCGACGGGATTCGAAGACTCGTGCACCATCCTTATGCATTACCATGGTATGATGGCGACGGCAAGAGCCAGTGTAGTGAGTCCAGAGGTGAATCAGCTGAGATATTGGGTACGTGGGGACAAAGGTAGCTTCAAGAAATTCCACCTGGATTGCCAAGAAGAGCAATTGAAAGCTGGCAGGAGACCTGGCGATAGTGGTTTTGGCCTCGAACCGAAGGACCAATATGGAGTTTTGACGACATTTAGGAATGGAGAAATTACTAGCGAAGTGGTACCAACAGTGGAACCAGCAACTTATGCAGAGTATTACCGGAAACTTGCCAGAGCCCTTGCGGGGGATACTAGCCAGCTTCCTGTTGATCCCGCTATGGCTTCGTTGGTGATTCGATTGATTGAGCTAGCTATAGAGAGTTCAAAAAGTGGAAAATCGATGGATGTTTGAACACTGGTAATGAATACGAGAGCTAGGCAAATGTGCAGAATTGCTTTTCCCACATCCTTCCATGGTCAATCTTATCTCGATCCTACACACAAGCATTTGTGCTACTTCCCCGGTTCTCACAGTTGAGAATGTGCAGCTGATTGTCCATCGATGGTTTCGGCATGTTTCCGATGCCGCTTTCACTTGTTCACTCCGATCTTTTGCGGGCATCCAATCGCTTGAGGACCGGTATTAGCATCCATACCCTCTGCGAAGTACCAATCCCCACGCCAATAGCCATAACCCTGGACCACAAATTGACTCGAGCGGGCCAGAGGAGCATCATCGTGAGGAGCAATCCACTCTCAAATCCCTCGATTAAAGCAGGTTTCATTGTGACGCTGGTCAATTCTCCGTCCTTTTTGTCAGCAGCCACTGCACCAATGTAGAAGAGCACGAAATTATTGACATGGAAGCTCGCTTCCAGTAAGGCCAATGCTGTCCAATCCACCTGGATGAATCGAGACTGCCCTCGAGCAATGGCTATAGGTAGCAAGGAGTAAACCATGAAATCGCTCAGCAGGTCAAAGAATCCTCCTAGCTGAGTTGCACAGTCCCTGGTTCGGGCAAGTGATCCGTCCAGGCAGTCAAGGAATCGATTCAACAACCAGAAGATAAGTGCCATCTTCTCATAACCAGGCTTCATTGCCAACAAGCAGGCGATCAATCCGCACACAAACGCGATGAAAGTGATCTGACCCGGAGTAAGGAAGCGCGGTAGTCCTTGACTGATCGGATCAACTACTCCATCCTTCCAACCACGAAGTGATATATCAAACATATCCACTATCCTGATTTGTTCTCCAGATCAATCCCTTTCTCCTTCGCACGTTCTAATAACAAGGACAGGAATCCAGAGTGGTTTTTAGAGACTCCAGCAAGATCTTCTGAGTTAAGAAGTACCCGGAAGTTGTTTCCGCTGGTCGACTCCCGGCCTAGAACAACGGGATATCTCAACTTGTTTGCAGAGACAAAGTCTGCTAACTGTGAAGAATCGTCAACCTGACGTAACAAAGCATGAGATGTGTTGAATTACTTCAGGGGTAAGCTCGTCAGTGTGGAGCTGCTTGATTCTGCCAGGAATTTTCTGCTTCGTTGCTTTCCACTCCTCAGACTCATTGAGTCGCAATCCACCATGTGTCAAATCACATGCAGCGCAAGCACTTTCGTCAGCAGGTGCACTGAACTTGCGACAGGCGTAGTTCAGCTTTCCAAAAAGCGAGGCTTTGGCATTGTACAAAATGTAGATAGTAGACGAAGACTCTGTCATGTTTGGTGCTGAGCGGATCTGTCCAGTCCAGGTGCATGTGGGTGAGAAGCAAAAGGGAGATTGGTTGATGAGTCAGCTATAGAACGACTTCGTGACGTCGTCCAAATTAGGAGCTAGTTAGTCATCCTGACTTCTATGCAAACCTACCGAACCAAGGTCGAACATCTTCACCTATAGACCTCCCGTCGAGATCGTGGCAGGTAGTCAGGGCTGTGCTTGCAAGCAGCGTTTGTCCATTTCGTCTGTCCCTTGACCGCAGGGCCTGCAGATATGGCGAACGCGAACGAAGACTCCAAGACTCCTACGGTTGACGACACTTACGAGCCCGCAAGAAGCCGACCAGACAGCACTTACGAGCCGAGGACATTGATTTCCCGAGTGTATCTAGTTGTCGCCGTCTTCATCCTTTTCCTCAACTATTTCCTCGCCCAGTATGACAAATTCGTGCTCTCTTACTTCCAACCCGAGGTGATCAGCTCTCTCAATCTCTCTTCGTCTGATTATGGGATTCTCTCCGGCTACGCGACGGGCATTGTCTACGCTCTGCTGGCTCTGCCACTTGCTTTCATCGCAGATTACGTCGAGGCAAGAGTCTGGGTGTTGAGTGTCGCCGCACTTTGGTGGAGTCTGTGCGTTCTTTTCCAAGGACTTAGTCACAACTTTTGGCAGATTCTACTCGCAAGAATTGGAATGGGCATCGGGCAAGCTCCCGTCGAGGCGCTGAGCGTAAGCTTGATCAGCGATCTTGTGGAGGCTAAGTGGCTTTTTCTGGCGGAGAGGTACGTGTCCACAATCACTCTTCACATTGTGATAACTCATCCCTTCTAGCCTGTTTTATGTTGGCGTGTATGTCGGCGAAGCAGTCAGTGGACAAATTGCGACAGCTTTCAACAGGACAGGCACTCCTTGGAACGATGCTCTGAAAGCTATCGGCATTGTCGGAATGGTGTTGGCCGTCATTACGCGATGTCTTCTAAGGGAGCCAGACCGGCGATCTGCGATTATTCCTCCGGCTCAAATTGCCGACGAAGCGATCTTCGCACCTTCTCCAGGGAAGGATTGGAAATTTACACATGCAAAGAGGCAGATTGCTGCCTCTATTTCGCAAATTGTTCGAATGCGATCATTTTGGCTACTGACGTTGTCAGCCGGTGCACGTCAGTTCTCAGGAAATGTTTTCGGATACTACATGCCTTCTTACCTGTCTTCGATATACCCTTCCGAGGCTAATCTATTGTCACGATATGGTATTATTGTTGGTGTGGTTGGGTCAATGGCCGTTGTTGGTGGTGGCCTCATTTGCACGTCCGCTGGCAAGTGGCGAGCTCTCATGCCACTTTATCTGACCGGCATCGGTGGTATGATTTCCAGCATATTTGTCATCCTGATGATGTTTTCGCGCAGACTTGCGAGCGACGACGAATCCGGAGGTGTACGCATTTTATATGGTGTGATGAGCGCCGCGTATCTGACTGCCGAGTTATGGCTGGGAGCATTCGTTTCTCTCCTTGCTCTGATCTTACCACCACAAACCAAGACATTTTGTCTCGCCATCTATACGTGCACAATTATCCTAATATATTCGAGCGCTCCTCAGATAATTGGTCTTACATTGAGGAAGTATAATCCGAAAAGTTCTGCTTACCTCCAGAAGACGAGGGACATATTGGCAATGTTGATTCCCATTGGCTACTGGGTGGCCGGAATTGGATTTCTATTCTGCATCAACAAGGTCAAGCGTGACCTCAGAGGAGACTTTGTCGAGGTTGGACGAACCAGTTGGCGGAGAAAGACCGCGTTTATTGGATTTGCAGCCATCTTGATATCTTTGACGATTGCACTGTTCGTGACTAGCCTAGTGTTGCGATAGACTGCAGTTGGTTACGAGTTTCGAAAGTCGGATAGAGCTCAGAGACAAAATTTCAGATGCTTTTGGCCGGTTTGGGCAAATAACCAAAATCGGCCATGGCATTATGTTCTCAGGAACATCCGAGATTTTCTATCCCTTCAATGTGAGCGTAATTGCTTCTCATTCCCTCATTCTGCCACGATGGGCTCGGCTCCCAAATTGTGCTCATTCGCCTTCCCAATAATTGTCTCTAGAACGCACGCAAACGATCTGCAAGAAAAATGCGCTGGTACTGACTGTCCTCCAGGTCCACCCGACGACCCCGTCTCGAGAAATTCTCGTATCTCTTCTATTTATCCTGTCTCGTCACGTTCCAATGTTTCCCTTTTCGGTGATAGGAGACTTGAGGTCAAGGAATTGCCACGTCGAACGCTCATGGGAAGACTCTCAGTCGACTTTCGAAAGGTTTTCTTTTCACTACAAGCTGAGGCTCCTTTATAGGTAGGAGACGACAGTGGCGTCAACTGGGGAGTAATCAGTGCCATTTAGGACCCAGAATCCAACGATGAAGCACCATGGACGATAACTTCGGTGGTCGAATCAACTCAACCCCCTGTCTCACCGAATCGTCCCAGCCTTACACCCTCAACAAAGCAACCACCATAACAACCTCACGATCATGCCTGTCCAGCTCCATCTGCCCCAATTCACGCTCCTAATCTCGCCGCTGATCTACACCGCCCTCTTTCACCTCCTTACCATCTCCAGGTCACGCGAGTCAGCCCAGCTGACGCTGGCCCGCGAAATCCTCTCCCTGCTCCACTGCACCCTAATTACCCTCCTGTCGCTCCTAGCCCTCTACTATCATGCCTCATCGATCTATCCACCTCTTGAAATATTCACCCATCTCGAAGTACTCCATGATTCCAACGCCGACGGCGTACTTCCAATCATCGCAACAAAATCCTCCGCCATGAACTCCCTTCTCGCCCTCGAGACAAGCTACTTGCTAGCTGATACGCTCATCCTTCTGCGGATCTCGAGAGCTTATCATCGAAGCTCTAGCCGCGCCCTCAACCCCACCGCCACCAATGGCTTCGTTTCTCAAAGCATAAGCAGCACCCGGAAACCCACAATTACCATTAACACCGAGGACGACGATCCAGAATCCAACGCTGACCCGGTAGCCCCTGGCCTCAGCACCAGTATCAGCACCCCAAATCACCATTACATCATCAACGACGACGATCCGCGACGGAGATTGAAACAGGATTTACATCCTACCTCGCCTCCCCAGCACCTCAAGCCCCCGCCCTCCCCCCCGTCAACACCCAAGCTCAAACTCCCCACCCTCCTCACCCACCACATCCTCCTCCTCCCACCCCTCCTCCTCCTCCAACTCTATATCATTCACTCCCGTGAACGCGGGATCCTAATCCTGACCTCGTTCCTATTGATGAATGCTTCTTCGCCGCTCTCTTCGGTGAGGTGGTGGCTTGTGAATTTTCAGCCTGGACAGCGCGGGAAGATTGCGGTGGTGAGTTGGACGTATTGGGGGGTTTACGGGGTTTGCAGGGTTTGGCTGTTTTGGTGGGTTTTGCGGGTTTATGGAGCGCAGGGACAGAGGCAGAGGCAGAAACAGGTACAAGGGCAGAGGATAGAGTACCTGACCGCTGGAGAGGATATAGGGCGTCCGTTTGGGACGTTGCGGGAGGACATGTCCGTCTCGGTGTCCGTCTGGAGGGTATTCCCGGGCTTGAGATGGCCTTGTCGACTGGGGACGGGGGCGTTGTGGGGGGTGAATGTTTGGTGGTTTGGGAGAGGGGTTTGGAAGATGATTTGGAGGGGACTGGGCTCGAGGAGTGGGAAGGGATCCCTCGGTGGTGGTGGTAGAGTGGATGGGAGGGGTACTGATAACATGGACGTGGATTCGGATGGTAGGAAGAGTAAATAGTTCCCAGTACAGAGATTCGCTGGCCCGAGCCCGCAGTGTTTACGCCCTCAATTTCTCTCTTCCCTCGGCGCCCTCCCAATCTCCACCCTGACACCCGCCCTAGGCCTTTGAACGGGCAACTGCTTCATTCCTTTCGCAACCAGTTCCGGCCCCACACCGGCCTCCCATCCCAGCCAGGACCTGACACCCTTATCCTCCACTCTCCCCACCATCTCCAAGCGGGACCCAATCATCACTTCAGCCACTGTGAGGATGATCTGACGCACAAGGTGGATACCAAGGCAGGTTTTAGGACCGGCGCTGAATGTGAAAGGAGATGGCAGACCAGAAGAGTCGTCCTCAGAGTCGAGCGAGGAGGGGTTGTTGTTGGTGGAGGAGGAGGAGGAGGAGGTCATATATCGATCAAATCTGAACAGATCGGCGTCATCTCCGAAGACAATGGGGTCGCGAGCCGCGCCGGAAAGGTAGAGCCAGATGTCGTGGCCTGCTAGGACGGGGTGGGCGGCAATTTCGGCAGCGTCCGATTGTGATGGGTTATTGCTACCATTAATGGTAGTTCCATTGTTAGTAGTGGTGGTAGTAGTAGTAGTAGTAGTGGTAGTGCTAGTTGCCGCTTGAGGTTGAGGCCGAGAACGAGGAAGGGATTGCGAGTCAGGCTTTAGGAGAACATCACGCTGGACCCTCCTCATTACACCCACTACGGGCGGGCTCAGTCGTTCCGTTTCTAGCAGAATACTTCTGAGCATCCTTTTCCACACGTCGGTGTCGCCTTGGGAACGGACGAGCTCGGCCAAAGAAGTCGATGTCATCTTCTTCTCATCGCCACCGTCTCTGCTATCGATCGGGTCATCGTGACCTGGATCTTGCCATAGAAAAAGATTCAGCACGAAAGCGGTCAATAGACTCGCAAATGCCTTTACGGCAATTGAACTTGTGAAGAGCAAGGCATGGTTCGCCGCATCGTCTTTACTTACTTTGCTTTGCTTCAGAAATGGACAGCTTGCATCTTGACTGCCGATAATCTTGCTAAGCCTGACCTGGAGTTCCTGCCTCGCTTTGATGCCCTTGCTCCTCGACGACTGCCAAAGTCGGGCATTGATGGAGACAGGGAAAAGGGAGAACTGCCCACGAAGGAGGCTTTCCTGTAGGGATTCGATCCGCGAGAAGTCTTCTGGCGCGGAAGAAGGTGACAGATTCAGGAAGGCACCCAGCAAAATCTCCCATGCTAGTGATTTGAGCTTATCGTACAGCTCGATCTTCCCATCGGCGTCACCAGCAGCAGGATGGAAAAATGCGGAGACATGTTTCTCTGCAATTTGCCGGATGCAGGGTGTGATGTCCTCTGGAAAAGTAGAGAGTTGGTCTATCCAGGCCTGTTTGTGCAAAGCATGCGTAGAGCCATCGTCAAGGAGGATGTTGGGAGGGGGAAAGAAATCAGACATGAGCTGATGGTAAGCTGGACCGGCTACGAGGGTGTCGGTGTTCAGATCCCGCTGGCTGGAATCTCCATTGGAGAGACCGACAGCCGCTGAAGTAATGGTGCTGGCAGTAAGACTGATCGGAGAGGGAGAGGAAGAAGCCTCCAATATATCCCGACATAACTGATATGATGACACAATATGGACCTTCCTGTTCAAGATCGAAGCAACAACGATCTTTTGCTTCCCAGCTGCCGAGGGGAGGAGTTCCGGATCTGACAGCGCGAGGTCCTGGAGCCGGGATGAGATGAAAGACTCCGGGGAAGAATGGAAGGAGAAAGATTGGTTGAGAGTCGAGAGGACCATGATATGGTGGTCGAAAGAGCCAAAACGGGGTTGGATATGAGAAGGATTGAACGTAAAGATCAAGCAACGGGACTGCGCAGAGGAGTCGAAATGGAGGCGACAGAGTGGACTAGCGTCCAACCGCGTCTTCGAAGTTGCGTTATACCTCTATGAGACGTGTCCTCTTCCATTCACCTCGGATTTATCATACGCCATGGACGAGTCAACGGGGCGCGGATGCCAGAGTAGGACATGGTAGTGAAGCGTGGCTGTTATATGGTGTAAAGAAACGTGGTCAGGGGGTTACTGATGCGGATGAACTGGCGACCTCCGATCCTCACTAAGCGCCTTACCGTTCGCTTTCTTCATCATGTCATGTTCCAAATGGAAGTCTGTTGCCAGAAAGGGTGGTATCAATAGATGAATTGGATTGATGAAGACGGGGACCCGATGAAGAGCCCACAAAAATTGCCAACTTGGCGGGTATCTAAATGAAGTTCCCAAAAGAGCGCCGTCGCTGAATGAACATGCAAGCGGAAGCAAGTCGAATCCCTCTCTCTGCCGTTAGCAGATTCACCCGTCCGTCCCCTTGCTCTTCCCACCATCCTTCACAGACCCTTGCGGTGCCTCCTCTTCCGGGCCTGGACCATCGTTCACAATCCGGACCTGGGGATCCGGGATCTGGATATCCAAGCTCATATATCCCGTTCTTCTCAATGGTATGATCTTGACACCTTCGGCACTGCCAACATCGCGATTCCAATCGACCAGCCATTGCTCCAGATCGCGTAATCGTTTCTTGACACCGCCAAAACCAATATCCTCCCATACCCACCCTGTAAGCACGCCCAGCACACCATCCACCCAATTCCTCCTACTAAAAGGATTAAATGTTACAACGAGCGTTTGATTGACCTTCTCGATGATGTGGCGGAATTGATGTTCGGGTAATAGTGGATCCAAGATCTCTGGGTATAGATTGGAATAGGTTGGAGCGAGGTCACCTCGCACCATCCAATCTCTCTTCACGCGAATAATTTTCGTGTCGATATATCCGGGCGAGTCGAGTGGTACATGGGAGTTTTGGTGCGGAAAGCACGGATGCGACGGGCCCCAAGCCAGTTCTTCAGCGACGCTGACTTGATCATCCATGGCATCCTCAGGTCCAGCCCGTGACTCTGGCACTTCACTCTTGATCGAATACGCTCTCCTTAGAGAAGCCTGTGATCTCGTGTGCCGAGGAGGATGGCTTGGTTGATCATCTTTTCCCATGCCATATTTTTGACCTAGCATCGATTGACTCTGCGGTAGATTGGCTTCGACATCACGATCCTGCGTATTGAATTTAGAAGTTGGTGTGGTAGCGTCCACGCGAGATGGATCCGGTGGTTGGTCGCCATGTGCCTGTTGTTCCAACTCTGGCATCTCTGCCGCTGCACCGTTGTTCCAGTCGAAGCCCCCACTACGTCGCTTGTTCGGTGGAAGACCAATGCTAGTTCGCCCACTTTCGCTTCCGTCGTGAGGAGAATGCTCGACGACAAGACTATGAGAAGACTGGCGACGAGACCGTCGTTGTTCCGGAAGTGTAAGTAGAGCTGCTCCTGCTTCCGGGAATGTCCCGACTATCGGGCTTCGAGTAACAGGGACTGGAGCTTGTCTCGGAACGTGATTGATTGGATTCAGTAATCGGGAGGGAGATGGTCTACCAGTTTTGAATGGTGCTCCCTGAGATGGCAGCTGCCGAGAGAATGGTTTGAGGATTGATCTTCGACGTTGACGTGGTGGTCGATCAGGAATCTGTGGTAGCGCGACTGGTTCGGGAGATTGCAGGAAAAGATCATGTGAAAAGGAGCGAGGTTGTCCTGCCTCTAGATCGACATCGTTATCCCTCAGAGGTCTTTTTTCAGCCGCCCGCGGTGATAATGGTTGTGTCTTCTGCTGAGACGAGGACGCCGTTGTAGTTGCTGTCGCCGTATGGGGTGAGTTGGGAGAACGAGCTGTCTCCTCGGAACGATGATGAAGATGAGGATGAGGATGAGGATGATTGGAGAGCGACCAGGGCAAGGGCGCTGGCAGGGGAGAGGAAAATCCTGCGCAGCGGCGGTGGGCGACAGTTTAGGCAAATCTAGCTGCATCCTCTGCCCCACACTTCTTTGCCCACAGCGGTCAAAATTGCATCTTCTTGCATCTTCTGGCATCGAGTGCTTTGTGTGGGAAAAACGATTCAGTTAAGGATGAATTAAAGCTCGGTCGTCAAAGGTCTCACAGCTGGCAAAAAACTTTGACTATCAACACTCGGTCAGGTCATGCAAGTCACACCAACAGCACTCTACTCCGGCCAGGATGAGAAGCTCCAACAATAATAAGAATAGCATCCCCCAACTCCCCTCTCTCCTATTCCGTCCAGTCCGAACAATCGACACACCTCCATCACGAAAGCAGGTCTCATGATTTCCTTGGAATTTCACCAACCCTGGAGCAGCTGAGACGAGTCACGACATTCTCTTCTGCCGATCTAGTCTTTCCAAGTCTGCGAGGATAGGAGTGGAGCGAAGAAGCATGCAGAACCCATCGACCTAGCCAGATTGGGGACATGGAGAAATGTCAAACCCCCTAGACGTTCCCAATTGGGCTTGGGCAGCATTCAAGAAAAGGCGGTGATCGGCTCAAACTTCAACTACATACCAGTAATTAGCTGTGGTTGAGTAAGACAGATCTGGAACCCGTGGCTGTCTCTCGGGAGCGCACGGTGAAAAAGGGTTCTCTGAGATCGAGTGTGTCCACGATCGGTGAGCAAGTGACGATAGTTGTCAATGTAGCTGGAGATCTTCTTTGACCACCACTGCCGTCCTGCGCCTTCGCAAGGCCCTTTGAACCGCTTCAATTGTTAGCATGTGGAAGACATTACTCCCATCGAGGCTGCTTAGCAAGGCTTGACTTCAGCCCTATGGAAGACGGAGATTTTCTGTCATTTCCAGGAGGAGATTGGGGTAGCCACCCCGACACTTTAAACAATAGTATCAAATAGCACCAATGTTAACTTTCCTCATGGGAGATTTGCTCATGTTATTCTGCTTACTATTCGACTGTGGAATACGACCCTTAAAGTATAAGCAACGAGCTCGCTTCGCCACTCAGACATGTCTGACCGCCAATCCGACAATGAGAGCACATCCATATACTGCATGTTTCTGGAAGCTGACCGAGCCCGCTGATCCTGAAGATGTTGCGGTAGCGGTGCTGCTCCCAATGATTGAGGATGTGGTCGACTGCGTGCTATCCGTAACGTCGGTGGTGGCACTGGTTGGTAAGCTAGTTTGAGTGTCTTCACTGGTCGCAAGGCCACTCGCTGACGTTGAAGTCACGTTGACGGGATGCAGGGTGTTCGTGCCGGCAAGAATAGTCAGACCGCTAGTGGATGTGCTAGATGCAACCGGAATCGTAGATGGAGTCGGACTTCCGAGAATGGAGGCAGTCCCGGACAAGTCCATTGTGGAAGCCGCATTTGCTTCAGCACTGGCCGTTGGTGGGAAGCCGAAGACGTTGCAGATGTTTGCTATGGCGCCGAAGGTTGCTGTGAGAGATGAGCATTCATCCGCTCAACTCAAGCCGACATGCTGATCACTGACCTTGCTGGCTTTGGGTATCCGTACAAGCCTGATAGACACAAGCATTGAGACGATCAGTGTAGATCGAGCTCGGACAAAGACATGGCCATTCTGTTTGGGCGCAGCTGGTGCCATTGACGTCCGCTACGCAGGCGAGCTGCAGAAGAGTCAGAAGACGAATTCAACCATTGAAAGCATCGGATCGAAGGATCAACATTTTGCTTGCAGTAGTCCAGTGACGAGATAGAGGAGCGGTAAGGAGCATGCCGTCGGAATTGCAGGGAAGCCGTTTCTTACCGCGCAATCAGTAACCCCAACCTGACAGACCACAAACGCCGACAGGCACGCAGCCACGGTAAGTTGAACAAGACAAAACATCTCGTCGATGATCGACGGTTTGGAAAGGTAGCACCAGCGTAATCAATTCCGGGTTGGGACCTGAAGGACGAGAAAAGCCAAACATCATGGGGCACAGGAGAAATGGCCGTGCTAGGCAGCAGTTGTGAAGGAAGCAACAACAGTGGAGGAAGCGTGCAGGAAAAGTCCACTACCCAAGCTGTCGAAGGCGTCACTGCTGAAGGTCCAATATCTTTCTAGGATACTGTATTGTCCGTGGAGTGGAGTGGAGCGAAGAAAGAATGCTTCTCAGCCCGCATCTCACACCGCTCCACCGTCGCAGTAGGCTATTGAGTAGGACCTGGCAAAACTCGTTTCGACGCAACTCTGCAAGACTCGGCTTAGAGCCCATACTATTGTACATTAGAGGAAACACATAGCAACGAGAAGAGCTATAGCCATGCCCGCGAAAGCACCGATCCGCTCATTCGTGCGCCGCCCTCCGTTCTGCGCCGCAATAGCCGTTGTCCCACTTGCTGTCGCAACCGCTTGTCCCTGAGCACTGAAAATTGTTCCGGTCAACGTCTGGCCGTTGATCGTCGTTGTCACTGTCGCTCCCAAAGACGGACTGGCAGTCCCAGTTATTGAAGCTGACAGTCCCGACGGCGACGTGACCTTCGTCAGTGATGAGCCTGTTGTGATTGAACAGTCGCCATCGCCACTGAATCCCGACCAACTGACACCCCAACCACCCCAGTTGCCCGTGAAAGTGGTCCATGAGCAGTGACCTGCCCATCCATTGCCGCCAGCCGGTCTGTTACAACCTGCCCATCCATCGCCAAAGCCCGTCCCAATCCCACTCCCGGGTGGTCCACCCGAAGCACAGCTGCTATACACTGAGCCGAACCCGCTGGCAAAGAGGCTTCCACGCGAAGTTGCGGCGAAGGTTGCCTCAGCTGGGGCGGCAGTGATAGGACTACCTTTGTTGGCGCAGGCCTGGGCTATATTTGCAAAGATGGCTGTGAAGGTTAGTTGGCGCCTCTTTGGATGAAGACCTGGAGTTGACGTACAGTTTTGATCCGAGGAGGAACAGGATGAGGTGATGCATTTGTTGACAGCGTCGAGAGTGGGCTGATCAGTGCAGACCTTTTCACAGTCCCAGCCGCAGAAGGAGTCGTCCCGGTTGCAATTGGTGACGTTGAGGTTTGCGATGCAGTCATGCTATGAGCATTCTGAGTCAGAGCAAAGGTCTGTATAGAGGGGTCAGAAGCATACGGCACAACTTCCGTAATATGCTGCGCTGACTTGCCACAACAGCGAACCTGCTACGGTCAGAAGCAATTGGAAGGATCTCATGTTGTTCAGCCGGATCGTACAGAAGAAAAGAAAGGTTTGGAATTATTCCTCATCAACCATGAAAAGTGCAGCATATTTGAACCGTTTAAGTCTTTCGCGACACATACTTGGTGCAACAAGACTATGTGCGGCTCGAGACGTTGAAGTCAGCGGACCACGGACTTTTGCAACTGGATAGGAGGATTCGAGTGGTCTGTTGCCCTTGGAAAGGTTTGGGTGACGCGTCTGAAGCGCCAAATACACGGCGAGCTTTTTGAAGGACGGGGCTGAAGACTCAATCGGGTTTGTTTCCAAGCCAACTGCCCGATCGAATTCCGGCTCGTGCTGACCGAGATTCGTAATCCTGCTTCCGCAATGCAGCATCGGAGGTAAGTGTAAGGTCATGGACAAGCAAATGTGGGATTCAGCTCCAGGGATCTGTTCGGGGCTACTGTTCCAATCGTGGAAGTGTACAATGAAGCTGGGAGAGACACCCCGCACTGGGAGTCCGAAGCGACCCCCGCCGTCACGATAACTTGTCGAGAGCAGCGTGACATGTCCTCATATGCGTGAGCGACTGATACTGCCATCTTGGCCCCTTGGCTCTTAAGTTACGCCTTCATCATCGCGTCGCTGTTTGCTCAGAAGATGCCGATATGTGCTTGAAGGTGCGTCATCGTCTCTGTCCGGATTTGGCCGCCGTGGCCGAAGAGGGTCGTCATTCCGGAGGCACGAAGAGTTGTGGTTTCATGTTGATCTTGCAAATCTTTGCAATGCAACCGCTCAATTGGAGGAATGTCTGTACTCCTTCGAGAATGCGCATGTGTGTAAACCCGATCTCCTTGATGAATTCGAGTTTGGAATGCTCTGACAACGTTGGGATGGTTTTGGTGACCCGAAACATCGTACTTATAATGTCGTGTGACGAGTACCCAAGATCCCTTAAAGTATATGTGAGCATAAATCAGATGACTTGGCCCGCTGGTAGTACGTACCAAAGCTCTTTCAGAGTCTCCAGAGCAGCATCCACTCTCCCTTCCCAGCATGACTTGATCATTGCTTGCACTTTGACAGGATGTGGACTGTCCACAACCCTGAACACGTTGTCTCCACTGACGAATCCGAAACCGGCCCAGGTACTTTGCAAGTTATTAATGGCTTGTCTCATATCACCCTCCGCACTGAACACCAACGCGGCCAACCCATCCTCGGAGTGCTCGACCTTCTCAGCCTCAATAATCTGCATCAACCGGTGTACGACTTGCCCATCTGTCAGACGCGCATAGCGGAGAATAGCACATCGAGATTGTAGTGGTTCGATGATCTTGTTAGACTGATTGCAGGCGAATGCAAAGCGGGTCGTGTTCGAGTAGATTTCCATTGTGCGTCGAAGGGCCTGTTGTGCACCAGAGGTCATGCTATCAGCCTCATCAAGGATCACGATCTTGTGTCTACCAGGCGGAAGGGTGACCTTCTTCTGCGCAAAGCCTTTTATTCGATTGCGGACAACGTCGATACCTGTTTCACACTGAGCAATCATGGCCAACAATAGACTGGAGCGTATAACCTCGCTCATCGCTGGCATTCAGCTCGAGGACTGCCTCCTTGTATGCATCACCAAGCAGCTGTCTTGCTAGGCATAGAATCGATGTAGTTTTGCCAATGCCAGGCATCCCAGAGATAATGACATGCGGCATGTTGCCATCTTTGGCGATGATTTTGAGACGCTCGACTGTCTCGGTGTTGCCGACTATGTCGTCCAGAAAGACTGGACGATACTTCTCCACCCTAGGGAAATTAGCTATGTCAACCCCAGAGAGAGATGAAGGAGTACCATGGCAACTCATAGTCTGGCGTATCTCCGTTAGTGCTGGCCTTAAGTGCCTTGCGAGCGGCAGCAGTCGAGGACTCTGCCTGCATCGTTGCGTCGCAGCAACTATCTATCTAGCACGCACATATGAAATGTCGTTCGAAAGCTTCTGACAAAGATGTGACAATGGCCGAAATCTCTAATCAAAGTCGCGCTAGGAGATGTATCGCGTGGAACGCGCAAAGTGCGCCAAGGTCAAGATGCAAAATATGACCGCTTTCCTCTGTGGCATGGAATTACATATAGCAGCCACATCATCGTCCTACTAACCATCAATGAGCACGTGCAAGCTTGAGGAGAGTTTGTTTCATTACGTGCACCTTGGGAACGGTTGTCACCAGGTCCGGGCGTACAGCGCCTGTTCAGCTACAATAGCCCAAGCATCTGATTCTGCCCTTCACCATGTCCATCTCACCATTTGCTCTGCCGATCAATGCCACTCCCGTTTCGAAAGAAGCTACATGAAACCGACAGTCTCGATGGATGCTGTGAAAAACACGAAGTCTTTCAACTACCGTTACGCTTCCATTGGCGAGCCCTGTCAGATGTCTTGGACCTGCATATCCATGGCCCTTCTCCGTGAATAGCCAACAAGAGAGCCAATGTTTGAATCGTCCTTGCCCCTTCTGTCCCTGCTCTCCTGCCCAACCCTAACCCGCAGATGAGATGTAAGAATCTTAGTTCGATAATCCTCTGCATCAACCAGCCCTTTCTCTTTGCTGGTCTTCCGCCGCTTCTGTAGACACATCGCTGGAAGTGATGTCTCCAGACGGGCGACGCTGCTGCTGCTGCAACTGGTCCACGACATCCTTGAGGAATTCAACGTCTTGATTCAGATCTATCAAGTATGTCAGCCGTGTTATCTGGAATGGGACCCCATACATGGGGCTCGTCGGAAAACGTACTTGAATTCTCTTTTTGCAAGCCCTCAATGGTAGTCATCAGGATAGACTTCTCCTTACTGCTCTGCTCAACGAGATTGCGAAGAAAGTTGTTGTCGGACTGCATGAAGGAAATTCGTTCTTGGAGAGCATCCGTGTCAGCCGGCGTGGTGACGATGCTGGAAGTGCCTTGACTGTCTGGTGTAGATGGGTTGGCAAGCATAGAGGTATTGAGAGAAGAAGAAGATGGGTTGCGCTTGGAACGAAGGTTGTCGAGGGCTTTCTCAAGGTGACGGCCTGCCTTGGCTGGTTCTAAGGAAAGCGATTGGTAATCAGTAGGTGCGCAGGAATGAACGCGAAGCCGATTACCTCCTGGTGTTACTTGGCGAGGTGCATCAGCAAGTAAGCCAGTGTCATGATGAGCGTAGAGACAATCGTCTGCTGAAAAGCGACAATCACCCTTCACTTTCCACCAGAAACAGGTGAGATGCTTGACGGAAGGTTTGCCATATGGATGAGGAGTGTCACGGCGAGATTTAGGACTGCTAGGCAGGGACGATGATCGAAGTGCCGATCTACCTTCTCCCTTGGACCCATCAGAAGGTGTTGGCGTACGGGGGCGAGGAGGGTACCGTCGAGCACTCAGAGAAGTGTTACTGAAGGATCGCTCGAGCGACGGAAATCGTGAATGAGATGGAGAGCCAGACTCGGAAATTGCTGGAGAGGCTGTGAACACCGCTAGAGAATTGGGTGTGGATCGACGGTTCTCGTTGTAGCGATAAGGCATCCGAGGATTGATGGGTGTAAGAGGTTGAAGACGAGCATCTTGGCTCAAAATGTTGGTAGATGACGCTCGCTGTTGAGGCTGACCTATGACGCCAGGGCCCGATTCTGACATAGTACCGGTAAGTTTGAGGGGTTGGGATTGCTGACATGAGGCGAAGTAAGACTGAAGCAAACCACTTTGCCCTTCGTGACGACGGCTTGGGGGTTGCGGAGCAGGTGAAGATGACGGGCGGTGCATGGTGTATTGTTCTGGTATAGCTGATTCAGAGAAGGGAATCTCAAGGATATCTGAAAGAAGACGCGGACGGTTTGTAGGAGCGGGAAGCTTGTTTTCAGGCATGATGCCTGGAATACAACAGACCGGAATATGTCAGCCCACATTGGACCTATTTGAGGGCTTCTGGTGAGCGAGCTGGATAGAAGTCTCGGAGATGATGACCACCTTGTAGAAAATAGCTGTAAAGATCTTATCGACCCCCAACACGGTGAAGGATTTTAGGTCAAGTCAGAAAAACCTCTGATGACCAAAAACGGTGGTTCCGTGCAGGATGACGGCGGAGTGAATGTACAGTGAAGGAGGCAGATACCCAAAACACTTTTTCGCCTCAGCCTGAGCAAGAACATTGCATTGTCAGACTGAACACAGGAAAGGCAAGGGAATGCTCACAACAGTCATGGTGCCAACACCACATATTTTGTGAAGCTCGTCTATGTTGCTGCTGACCACCTGTCTTTTAACCACTTATCCATCATGGCTTCAAGCTCCGGAGGCATCCCTTGAAATCTTTCGGCACCATCATCTGGAACATCAAACAATGCAGCCTTCTCCTTTACAAAGATATGCTCGCTTGCTCTTCTTAATGGTAGCTTGCTTTCCTCGATGGAACTTGCCGTCAAAGAGAAGCGGTCCATTTGGCAGTAGTACTGCATAGACAGAGTTGACCCGCATTTCGAACAGAAACCCCTTTCCGCCGTATTGCTACGCTTCCAGAGATCAGGAGGATTATTCAGCCAGTGTATTGACATTGTTGGCACACTCGCGAAAGTCAGGAAGGGACCTCCTCCAAGCTTTCGACAGGTCTGACAGTGGCAGTTGCTCATGTCATCAGGAATAGCGGTGCTTGTGTACTGGATCCTACCACAAGCACAGCCACCTCTTATCATGACTTCTGAGCTCTCCATTCTCAGTGTGATGAAGCTTAGGTTTTCCTAAGAAGCCCTCGGCACAATTATCTTGAGAATTCCACTGCTCAGGCTGCTCTGTGAGACACCGGGGACGCACCCGAAGGAAGATCCAATAGGTTGTGAATTAGGCGAAATATCTTTGGTGAAGATGGATGGGAAAGGCCCAGATACTAAGTTACACTGGATACGGATCCTTTGAGGGGCCTGGTCCCTGGATAAAAGTTGGAGGATTCACCCCCCGGCTACTACGTTCAGTCGCTTGCAAATAAATACGAGCAATATTACCAAGGGAACCCATCTCATTACGAACATAACTTACATAGTCAATGCGCCAGATGGCCCCAAAAAGCGATAGGTCGCAGAAGTGGGTCAGACGTCTTCTGGCGTCCAAAGAAAACCAGAAAATCCATGGAGTTTGTCTTGTCGCTGAGTTTCTCAGCGGCGATTGCACTAGGATGCTTATTGTGAACGAGCAAGAGCTTTCTTCCCTAGCCACTTTGAACAATGCCTGCGTGGTTCAACTTCGAGAATGGCTGTAAGTGATGAAGGGAGAATAGATACGGCGTAGCCTCTGGTAGAAACGCATCTTGCCCCAGTCTTCCTGACTCAGCCTCCTCTATGCGTCGCTAACAAGCAGAGCCTTGAAAACAACACTCTTTCCTGTCTTTGATCATTAAAGCTTATAGTTTCACGCGCACACTGTGCTGCATCCGCTCCCAGGTGTACCCACGATGCTCTTCAGGGATCATCTCCCTGGACCCAAACCACGCAAGATGCCTCGACTTTGTTTTAGACGATTCTGCGCTTGCCAAACCAAAGGAGTGCCCCATCTAAATTTCCTTACCACCCGTACTCTCTTCTATGCCGGGTCACGTGGGCAGATAGGAGATCACCCAAAGTTTTCTTCAATGCCTTTGGGCGCCGACTCTGGTCGAAAGGCAGGTGTCCGAGCACACTGTATGTGAAGCGTCTGGAGCGCGGAATCTCCATGGACGTTAGTTATTTGGATCATTGTCGAATGACCTGCAAACGTGAGCAATGACTTACTTGGATGGTGCGCTTCGTCAATAGAACCTTTAGCACGTTTAAGGAGCTAGTGCTATGCGAACCGATTAACTGGCCATGGATATCTTTCTCTGAATGGGATTGTGGGTATGTTGAACTCAAATTTGATGCTGAAAAGGGATCCTCATTAGAATAGAATGGGCATTGTTCGAGGTATGTGATACAGTTCCTCAAGTTTCACGTATTTGGCCACAAAACTTTAGTGGGAAACACGAATTGAACGACCATAACCCGAGAATCTGAGAAATGACACCTTTTACGGGCCATGCTTTTGATGTCGACGGCTGCCTCGGACGCCGGAATCGGAAGAAGATGCAAGAACGACGGGCTTTGGTCGAATTTAGGCAAAATTCCTGGAAGTGCCTACTGAGTTACCTTTGCAGCATGGCCTTGAATCAGACCAAGCGCTTTAGCCTCTTCATCGACAATGTTTGGAATATTCTCTTTAAGAGATTCTCCATGAGGCTCCCATCCGAGCAATTTTCTCGACCTTATTGCTTTCCCTCGCGAATTCGAAGTCCAAAGATAGACCGCAAAAGGGTGAAGCTCGGTCAGCTCTTCGGCTGAGAGGATAGGCGTCTCCTCCGAATCAATCAAGCCCTTCTTCTTAGCAATCTTTGCAATGTCTTGAAATATGTCTTTCCAAACAAAACTACCATTTTCTGCGAAGTAATAACCTTCTTCGTTCCATGTCGCGTTTCCACCTCCAGCTGCCGCTGCTTCTCCGAGTAACACGTACAAATCGGAAAGATCATGGACATTAACCTCATACCAGACATTTTCTCCCTTTATTGGCAGAAATGCCTCCTTTCTCTTCAAGACGGCTTTTGTTGCCTCATAGACTTGAAGTGAGCGTTGATTGTCGGGACCTCTACCCGGAGCGTATATGCAAGGAGGGCAAACAACAGCAGTCTTGATTGCTTGGGGATCGGGCGAGCTCATTCGTAGGACAATTTTGTCCACATTACGATGTATAGCAGAATCAGGGATTGAGGTCACTTCCTTGATGCCGTCCCAATCGTTATAGACTTTTGGTAATTCGGTGCCCCATGCATTTTTTTCCACGGTTTCCCATGCCAACACTCCAGTGCCACTTGTATGGATGTAGAAAGCGGGATTTGAGGGAGTTCGCTTCGCCATTGCCCTCTCGAATGCCTCAGCAGAAGAAACATGATCACAATCGGCGGTGTCTATCCACTCCGTTAGCTATGTGAAGCTCACGGTATGCACTCCGGACGACAGTACGGTATATGATATCTGCTTTGCCAGCCTCTTCTTCAAGCAAGTCTATCGAGTCAAGCGTTCCATACACGAGCCTGACCTTAGGATATGCAGCGGCAACCTTTGCTCCTTTGTCGGCATTGCGAACTATGCAGGTATAGTCCCAGTCTGGATGTGCCTTGAAAAGTGCATAGAGGGTGTCTCCTCCAATGTAGCCAGTTGCGCCGGTACTAGAGGTTGTCAGCAATCTCTAAGCTATCGACTCACACAGGTGTCAGACATACAGAAAGACCTTGGGCGCCATTGTGGGATTATCAAGGATTCATATGTGACGGGTTATGGGTGGAGAGCTCCATCTTTGAATTGCCAAGCTTGCGGCTCGGGGTTCGTCGCGCCGTGATATTTGCAGCTCAAACCAACGGCCAGATCTGCTGTAACAAGCAAAACCTCCTTGAACCTCGCAAAGTCAACTTCGATACTCTTCGGTCGCGCAGTGGCTTTCAATTCCGGTCTGCATAATCCACGAAAATAATGTGTCGCTCTTGAAGTTGGTTGGCTTCGCCCCTCACTTGACTCTGAGTCTGATGACTGCTAACTCGAACCGAGTAGTCCACATGAGTCCACCGAGATTATCTGCGCAGTCGCTCTCCTCAAGCGCCAACCTTCACAGACGAAGGAGCTATGGTTCCTCCTGGAGGAAGTAAAAGGAAACGAGGGGATCGATCATGGTCCGGAGATAGCTCGCACGATGGACAACGACCATCCCCTCATAGACCAGGAAATCTGCACCTCGCTCAACACAATCAAGGTCAGCCTTCAAACTATGGCCGTGATCAGCTAGAGAGCCGTGGACGGGGCGGCAGGAGACCAAGCCGTGGCGGCCGTGGACCTGTGACTCCACAAAGTACTACGAGCAGCAGGAATCAAATGAGCGCACCAGTCTCCAAGCCTATTTCTCCTCCAGTGCAGAGAGTGACGGATCCATTTCCGGCTCCACAATCAAACGGTGTGCAGAGTGCGTCGTCGAACCAGCAAATTGTCATTCAATCGAGCTCTGAAGATGTTCCTAACCCAAAACCTTTCAACTATTCGTACCTAACGCACGAGGTCTGCGAAGGCTGGGAATCTTCAGGTCGTTCGTCTGTAACGGAGAAAGGTAGGAATCTACAAGAAGATGGGGATAACATCGAATTGGGAACGCTATTCCAAGAGCTACTTTTTGCCGGAATGACCGGCCGTATACCAGCTTACGAAGCTGGTAGCGTCGTTAAGGACATCACTTGGCCCGCAGGGTTGGTCTCTGAAAGCAATGCGAATACTGACAGCGAGGGTTTTGCAAGTCTGTCTGAAAGTCAAGTTGTGCTTTTAGACACCGTCTCAGTTTTTGTTGCAGAAACGCCCATATCGCCGCAGGCTTTCTCCGCAGTCGTTGAGAGCTCTGGCATACCTTCAGCGCTCCTACGTCAAGAGCTGGACGTAAAATTTTTGGAGAAACTGGGACTCATTCGAACGACATTTGGTAGAATGGCAGTTCGCAAGACGACGAATGTCCTTTACAGACAGGCGAACTTCAATCTACTGCGGGAAGAAGCGGAAGGCTTTGCAAAATTGATGACCGAGCTGTTCACAACAAGCGGCAACGAGCCACCGACAGCCGAGGTTGTCGAAGACACTGTCGAGCGGGTGAAAGCCATGATCGGGTCTTTTGACTTAGATGTGGGCAGGGCCCTTGACGTTGTACTCGACGTCTTCGGCGCTGTTCTTGTGAAGCAGTTCCGCTTCTTTGTGAAATTTCTTCGAGCGAGTCCGTGGTGGCCACGGCAAGAAAATCACCCACATGGCCAGAACGATATCGCAAAACTTGGTGGACTTCCACAATGGGCATTGCCTGGCTCCACAGCTTGGCATCTAGACAATTCGCAAAGAGCAAACTTATCGAGGCTGACCGAGGAGCGTGATCGACAATTTTGGGCTCGAGCGCGAGACGTCGGCTTACAAGCCTTCTATGAAGTCGGTCGTGAACGTGTGACCGATGCCGAGGCCAGAATTGGCTTGTCTACGTCCCGTGCAAAAAGGACTGAGCTCAGCCCTAAGGAGAAATTCACGCAGGAATGGGTCAAGCAGACTGGTACCTCCCCACCGGGAGGCAATGAGGACGCAGCGCAATTGCTAGGTTTCAAACTCCGCTTCTATTCGTCTTCGGTAGCGCGAACGGAGAACGACACTTTGCCCGACAATCTGATCTACCTCTCTGCATTACTGATCAAGGTTGGCTTCATTTCCTTGAAAGATCTATATGCCCATATCTGGAGAACAGATGGGGACATGGAAGCCTTGCGACAAGAAAAGATCAAGGAAAAGGCTGAGAGAGAAAGGGCTGCCCGACCTGGGCAAGGTGCAAAGAACGCTTTGCTCATGGCAGGTGCCCTGGCAGATGACACATTGCCCATGCCGACGAGGCTGCGGGACAACGGAACTCGAGCAGGCACACCATCAAAAGAACCCGAACTCGAAAAGGCCGTCCCTTCAACAGAGAGAAAGGACACTCTCCCTGAGCCTGCAGACCAGAAGATCCCTCTTCTGAAAAGTCTACTTGCTATTGGTGCCATTCCGGAATCGCTGTTCATCCTTGGCAAATTCCCCTGGTTCGTCGAGCTTTGTCCAGAGCTGCCGGAATACATCAATCGGATTATTCATCACGCTTTGAGCAAGATTTACAATTCGATCAAACCTGTTGCTTCCGATTCCACCTTGCAGCATCAGAAGCCTTCCTCTGATTCTGATATTGCTGCAGTGGTGAAAGGTCAAATCAAGCTTACTCGAGCTCCTCCTCGCAAGGTCCTGAGATGGGCCCTTCTTGACCGAGACGATAGTGGTCCCGATGGCTCGGACTATCGCTTCTACTGGGATGAGTGGTCCGATAATATCCCGGTATGCCAGAGCATAGATGATGTTATCACTCTTTGTGACACGTTCGCGAATCTCACTGGCATCAAGATTGGTCAGGATCCAGCTTTGTTGGTCAAATTTGCAAGAATTGGCAAGCATAGCATTGCTGAAGACAATTCCGAATCGAATCTTCAGAGATGGAGCGATCTCTGTAAGCGTCTTCTGGTTCCTGCCCTCAGCCTGACCAAATCCAACCCTGGAGTTGTGAATGAAGTTTACGATCTCCTCAACAATTTCTCGATGGAGACAAGGTACCTTATATATCAAGAGTGGTTAGGTGGGAGGACATCCAAAACGTCAGACATGAAAACAGCCTCAGACCAAGCGAGAGCAGAAACGCGAAACACTCTCAAACGTCTGAGCAGAACCAACGTGCGTCCAATGGCTCGAGCCCTCGCTAAAATTGCATACTCGAATCCACATATTGTCATCAACACAGCCATCTCGCAGATAGAAGTCTACGACAATCTCGCAGAAGTCTTTGTTGAGGGTGCTCGCTACTTCACAGATCTGGGTTACGATGTGTTGACGTGGTCTTTGATTAGTGCTCTTGGTCGAGCTGGTCGAAGTCGAGTACAAGAAAGTGGTCTTGTGACAAGTCGATGGCTCACCGCTTTGGCCTATTTTGCTGGTAAGATGTTCAAAAGATACACCATCATGCGACCAACTCCCGTACTTCAATACGTGACAGACCAACTTATCAAGGGAAATCCAACAGACCTGATTGTACTGGAACAAATCATTCTATTTATGGCTGGGATTGTCACTGATGCTTCTTACAACGACGCGCAGCTCCTTGCTATGGGCGGTGGAGAGCTGCTTCGCTCTCAGACTATCTTGCAACTACTCGACAGAAGGCATGAATCCCGGATCACTTCTCGCCGTTTGATGAGATCCTTGAAAGAATCTGATCTGGCTGGCAAATTGCTTCTAGCTATTGCCACACAGAGACAGGCCTCTGTGTTCAACCTTGAAGACACAGATGCCCCTTTGAAACTCCTAGGAAATCTATACGATGAGATACAAAGAGTATTGACACAATACCTGGATTTGCTGCATAGCAATCTCTCCCCAGATGAATATGAAAGCGCTGTTCCTGATGTCTCCCAACTTATTGTGAGCTATAAGGTACAACCTGAGGTTGCTTTCTGGATTAGCCGGCCTACACTGGCCAGACGAATCGCAGAGTTCGACAAGGCGATGCACAATAATGATGCGCAGAAGAAGGTAGAAGATTCAATGGCAAAAGAATTTGGCAATGGCGATGTCGATATGGCTGACCAGCTTGACGGCGGTGGCGATGATGAAGGAGAAGCGGTGGAAACAGAACCAGTCACGGAGTCGGCAGCTACACCAACTCCAGCTGAAATCAATGGAGTCGTCTCTAATCCTGACTCTCCGGAAAAGGTGTCCGGTGAGGAAGTCTCAGTTACTGAAGAGCAGCATCACCAGTGGCACCCAATTCTACAGCCGATCATGGATTCGATCAAACCGAGCATTCCGATCGATGTCTCAAACGTCATTGGTCTTGGATTTTATGTTACCTTTTGGCAGCTCGCGCTCTACAACGTGACCATACCAGGCAAGTCGTATGAAGATGAGCTTTCTCGCCAACATAAGCGAATTGCTACCATCTCCAGCAATCGGGCAGACGTTACAGCTGCTGGTGCTCGGAAACGAGAAGCAGAAAAAAAGCAGATCTCCAACCTCATCGATCGATTGCTGACGGAGAATAAGGAGCATCTGAAAGCGTTCGCCGAGAGTAAGGCGAGGCTTTCAAAGGAAAAAAGTAATTGGTTTGTTGGTATGCATGGCAAGGCTGAAATGCTAAACTCGGCGTTGATGGAATGTTGCTTTCTACCACGCATACTGCTCTCTCCTCTTGACTCTCTCTTTGGCTTCAAGTTCCTCAAATTCTTGCACACTTCTGGGACAGGTAATTTTCGAACGATGGGCTTCTACGATTTGCTTTTCCGGCAAAACCGTCTCACAGCCTTGATTTTCATGTGCACATCGAAGGAAGCAGACAACTTTGGGAGATTTTTAAACGACATCCTTCGGGATCTCGCCCGATGGCAAAAGGACAAGAGCGTCTACGAGAGAGAGGCTTGGGGATCGAAAAAGACTTTACCGGGATTTGCCAGGAAGCTAAGCAGCAACGGCAAGCCAGAAACTTTTCTCCATTACGAAGATTTCAGACGACTCCTATTCAAATGGCATCAACTCCTCTTCAGCGCTTTACAAACATGTTTGTCATCCAAGGAATACATGCACATTCGCAATGCCATATCTGTCCTGAAGGCTGTGGCGGAGAACTTTCCAGCAATCAATTTCCATGGAAATCAACTTCAGAAACTCATATCTGCGCTAGGACAATCTGATCAGGGAGACATCAAGGTTCCTTCACTTTCGCTGATGGCAGATCTCAACAAAGCAGAGAAGTCATGGATTTTGCCCCAAGCATTTCGTAAGGGTCAAGAAAAAGCTTCAGATGGGTCCACCGTTACACCAAATGCTTCGACACCGGCTCCTGCAGGGCAGCCACTCAATGCTGAAGCTGTTGAGTTCAAGCCGAGCCCTTCATCTGGGTAAGTCACAATCGTTGTCCCTTTTTCTCGGAAGGGCGAGCTGACCAAACGCGCAGTGCCGACAATAGCTCTGCTCAACAAGCTAGTGTTAACGCAAGCGCAGATGACAAAGAAGTCAATGACATGGATATGACAGATATTGGAGCAATAGAAGCTGGCTTGACTGATACCTCTGGGCCTGCGATCAAAGAAGAAGGTACTGAGGCGAAAGGTCCTAGTGAGAAGTCCGAGACTACCGCCGAAAACACGACCATCGCTGCGTCGGCTAATCAGGATTCACGAATCCCTGGGTCAGCAACGCCTTCATCAGCACGGCTGCCGCCCGCTGAGACGAGCGGCCAAGATAGCGACAGCAAGGCAAGCACGCCGCAAGCGCGAGGAATCCCACAACGTCCAGAGTCAACGTCTAGTCCTCGGCAGCCACCTCCAAATTTGCCTCATCGGCCCGAGCGCCCAGAATCAAGGCATGTGCGTCTTACCGATGCCCGAATTCCGAACAGACCGCCTCCACTTGCTGAAAGTCCAAGAATGTGGAGAGACACCCGGTCTCACGAACACGGTCCACCGAGCAGACACAGCGACAATCAACAAGATGCAGCCGAGTATCCACCTTCTCATTCGCGACCTCATGAAAGACGTTCAGAACGTATAGAGCCGGCTCGCGAACGAGACAGAGCTCGTAGTCAGGGTCGTGAGACGGGGCCAAGATATCCCGCGCCAGATCGACGCAACCAACCATCATCGCGTGAAAATGGAACGTTGGCTACAGATTCTGAAAGACCTGGCCGTGGTAGACCGCCAACTGATTCACCTCGCAACAGGGCCGAGCAAGAAAAGCCATACCAAGAGCGTTCCTCCCAGGAAAATCGGATGGCGCCTCCCAGAGCTCCGCCATCAGCCAATGCGGAAGCTACAAATATCAATCCCGAAAGAGCAGCTTTGATCAGTGGTGGTATAGGTGATCGTAATGGCATCTCTATCAGAGGTCAGGGCGAGGAAAGACCTGCTCGAGGCTCTCGCCCAACGTCTCCGAAGCGAGACTACGATTCCAGACACGCTCCCAGGCAAGAAAGGCATGACGATAGATCAGCGCCATTTGAACGTCGACCTGGTGACTTTGATTCACGTCAAAGAGATCGACATGATGCTTCGTATGGCAGTGGAGCTCGCAGTCAACATGCTGATCGTCCAAATCGTTCTGGTGACAATTTCCCTCGCGACGTACGACATCAACCTCCACAGCAATATCCTCCAGTCGACATGAACCATGGAAGACTCAACCAAGACGATCGTCCGCCTCCACGGCATCACGAGCAATCTTCTGATCGTTCTGAGCCGTCTAACGATGTCCCATCAGGCCCGCGGAGTCGGCATCTCCCACCAACCTCTCGAGGTCGCAATGCAACCCCAGCGCAGCCTCAGATCAATGCTCAACGTACACCATCCAACAATATTCAATCGACTATGGGTGCCCCAGACCGTCCAGCACCTACGGGACCAGCGTCTCATCCACATAGCCGCAGTCAGCCATACCAAGAACAACAAAGCAATTCTGCCCCTTCGACGCCGGCTGATACCTCCGGCGTGCATCCTGACCGTCTTGCACTTGTGTCTCCTTCGGCTGAAGGTCCTCCACAACGATTGCCGTCGTATCCATCTAAGCCATCGCCTTTACAGACATCTCCATCATCAGTTCCTTCAGGCCCCAGAGGCAATGCACCTTCTGGTGCTCCTTCCGGCCCAGCTCCTAATACTCGTGGTCCACCGTCTGGTCCACAAGGCAATGGCAGAAATCACAGGCACCCGCTGGCAGCCGTCAACAACACACTGCAGCAAGCCGGTCAAGGACAGAGCATCAGAGGTAGGGGAGGGAGTCGTATGGCGAATGGGCCTCCAATGCCAAATTCTAGTTCATCAACACCAATTGTTGGGCCAGCCCACGGTCCCAGATCCGAAGTGTCGATGCCGCCATCGCAAGATCAAGGTCGACCTGATCTGTTTTCCAGTCGCGGCGATCTAGATATGAATGGTCGACGAACGCCTCCTCAACGTCGTGATGACGACGTACCACCGGATCGACCTTTGCCAAGCGGACGAAGAGGCGATTTGATTGACGAGGCCAGCGAGAACGGACGAAGATCACGCAGGCATTCTGGTAGCAGCAGGACTCACTCTGCAGATGGAGATGGCTCATCCCACAAAAACGAACGAGCACAAGGAGGACATCGGGACAGAGAGAGCTATCGAAGTGATAGAGATGGGGAAGGCAGAGACCGTGGTCGCGACAAAGATGGAATTGGAGGACGAGACCGTCGTGGCGGTGATGTTCCAGATCGACCTTCAAAAGATACCTCGTCCCGACAACGTGACGATCAACCACCTCCACCTATGGCTCCACAGAGGAGAAGTACTCGTCGCGACGGTCCCAACGCGGATGCTCCGCCAACCCACAACGCGCCGCCACCTGGACCTGCTTCCCAGGGACCTCCTCACGACGACCGAGGAAGGAGGAGAGGATATCAGTCTGGACCTGGGCCTGGGCCTGGGCCTGGGCCTATGAGGGGCGATGAGAGAGATCAGCGAGGAGGGGAAAGAGAAGTGCGGGAGAGAGGGCCAGCGCGAGATATTCGCGGTCCGAGAGATTCTAGTGATTTACCTCCTCGAAAGCATCCACGAGCTGACGAGAGTACGCCGCATGGTGGAGGCGGCGGTGGAGCCGGGCGAGGAGGAAACAGGATAGCTAGTGAGAGTAAGAGGCCTAGGAGGGGCGGTTAGCTCATCCTACAGTGGAACATGTACATAGTGGGTGGAATGTGTTGGTTCTGAGAGGATTTTTTCCCGTTGTGTTGATAGTGAGTTTTTCAAAGCGTTGCACCGTAACGGCACGGAGAAGCGATAGCACGAACAGGATTGAATCGCATGCCTGGCCTGAAAGGGAAGATCGGATAGATACAATCAATATAATCCTCCGTCTTTGGCTTTCTTCCGCTTTGCTAATCTTCGGCCGCTCTAGGTCACTCGAGCCTCAACATCCTCTTCACAACCCAATCCGTCCACCTGACCACGAACAAGCCATTCACGGCTCTCATCCAAAGCTCTCGACTTTGACGATGATCACGAACCTCCCCCCGAAGAAGATCCAAGCCACACCGTGACGAAGTCAGCCCTGTTTTCGGACCACACTGATTTCGTCCGACATGTTCATGTCGGTGCGGGCCATTCGAGGCCACGGTCCTTTCGGTTCAACAGACATCCACACCATCGATTGATAAGCCAAACCCTGGCGCGTTTCTTGTTGCCTTGCTGCTTCCTCGCCACCCTGCCTGGAGGCCCAGTTGGTGATAAACACTGTTTCGTTAGTGTACTCTATCGACCAAGCCACTCACTCACTCACTCACTCACTCACCCATCCACCGCCCTCCATATTAACTGGTTAGTGGTGGCAGCGGACCAGGAGCAAAAGTATACCAGTAGCTAGTTCGATCGATCAGAAGCCTACCCTCGACCTTGAGAACTGCAATAGCCTACGTAATAGGTAGGTGTTGGGGGGGTG